>Ga0164313_10006686_pt1 | contig 10151 bp, 8 predicted proteins | sample GuaBasSedimGuay4_FD_113735 | JGI IMG/M metagenome (GOLD analysis project Ga0164313, IMG submission 113735) | Subseafloor sediment microbial communities from Guaymas Basin, Gulf of California, Mexico - Guay4, Core 4569-4, 0-3 cm | ecosystem: Environmental > Aquatic > Marine > Hydrothermal vents >...
GCTACTGTCTCCCACATCTGGCCCGGTCCAAGTCGCGGATATTTAAAACTTTCGATCAACGACTTTGGTGCCTTGCCACGTCGCCTCAACCAGGCCGGCATCAACGCCTGCCAAACAGCCGTGCCAAGAGAGAGGCCCTTGATTCTCTGTGCAGCCCAGTCAGCGGAAATTTCCTTGCATTTCATACCCCAGACTTTTTCCGTATAGGTCTCAAAGAAAATGCTGTAAAGGCGGTGCCCAAATTGGTTGGTCACCCAGTCCTCAAAAGTACCTGGTTCACGTATCGGAAACAACTGGGCCTTGAAAAACGAAAGCATGCATCTGATGGATTCAAAAATACCCAGTTTGCTCAGAGCGTTCAATGGTCGCAGGGGATAATCAAAGAGCTTGCCATTATACAAAATGCGCGATTTGCGTTTCCGGGTTAGCAATTGATCACCCAGAAACTCCTCCCACAGAGCCTCGATTTCTTTCGAGCGGGAGAAAAAACGGTGTCCACCCACATCGAAACGAAACCCTTTATATATTTCGGTTCGTGAAATTCCACCAACCAGTTTTGGATCCCTTTCCAGCACGGTAACCTGTGCACCCTCTGCGGACAGTCGATAGGCCGCTGTCAGGCCGGCCGGGCCTGCACCAATACAGATTACTCTTGGTTTTTCCTGCTCCAGTGCTGTCATAGGTTTCTCAGTGATAATTTCGCTTGTATTGTGTCTGTTGGTTTGGTTTTTAGCCAGTGCAGTGTATCGACCTGGTTATGGTTCACAAGCCTGATAGTTCAAATCCAGCGGGGACTTATTCAACCGGTCTACGCACAGCGCACGTGGCGAAGGGTCAATCACCGAGATACCAGTTCTCCGATTTACCGTTTTAACCGGATGTTTAAACTTCGCAATCATGCCGTAGACTATTTTTCGTTGGCCGGTCAGTAACAGTTCACCTCTTTGAAACTTATCTGAATACGCCGTGTATTCCCTGTCGGCTTTCCACATGAACCCCAAAAACCTGTCCTGAAAAACCAGGCCATATGCTACCCATAGCCCTGATACAAGCACCAGGCTGGCGAGCAACTCCTTACCAGTGCGATTTTTCACAGCTATCCTTGCAGCCAGAATCGACCACATATAAACCGTCATAATCGATGCGAACGGCAGGAATGGAACCAGGTACATTGGTCTTAACGGCATCATTGGCCTGATTGGGTTGATACTAATGACCGCAAATGTAATTGACAAAGCAAAGCACAGGCCGACAAGGTAGATACACTCAATTACCGCAGGACCTGGCTTACCTTTTATTCTTTGCAGAAACAACCAGGGTCCGACCGCAAAGAAAATCAGGCAAAGTACAAGTTCAGGTGGGAGAAGGCGGAGCCAGCGGGTCAGCAAATGGACAGGGGCGACCGGTTCATATAAATTCATCACGTGATGAATATGTGTGCCACCCGCCAGCAACTCCAAACGCCCCAACGTCAACTGCCAGCCAGAAAGATAGTTGAAAGTCAGTACTTCGATTGTCATCAGCGACAATAGTGTTCCACAATAAATGGCAGCCCTGGACCATTTGCGCTGGAAAAAGACCAGCCATAAAAACCCACCTGCTGCAAAACTCAGGTAAGTCACATGTGCGCCATAGGCAATAAAAAACAACGTGGCCGAGAGCATAACTGCCAGGTTTTGATGTTTCGCCTTGCTAACAAGTACGAACACCCCGGCTAAAGAGAACAGGATACCAGCGGGCGGATTAAGTAACTGGTTGGAGGTGATCAGCCCCCAGGGGTCGACGAATAAAATAGTCCCGAGAAGTATTATCTGGCTGAGACTAAAGACTTTTTTCAAACCGAAGATGATGAGTACAATATAAAGGGAGAATAGCAACAGCGGCAGAATATAAAACAATTCGTAACGGGCACCCAGCAACCAGGTCAACCCGATCTGCGGCAGCATCATGGCCCACCTCAGCGTGTGGTGATTGTGCAACAGGTTGCTCCAGTCACCTGACCTCAATATCTCAGCCGCCCAGAAGTACTTTTGGATGGCATCCCCGTGTTCTGTTGGGTGTGTCCATAAACTTCTTAACATAAAAACAAGCACGACACAGAGCAGGAACAATGCGACCTGCAGGCCTGGTCCGATACCGGTTTTGTGCTGTTTCATAGACCCTCCAGGTTGATTTCCTGCTGTTCCAGTTCCCGGCCGTTCCAAACGAGCAAACCGGTCGAACCCTGCCGCATGGAGTAATCATACACACCCCGGAACTTGTGGTAACCCCCTGTCACGAGGTAGGTTCTGCGGTTAAGCAGATGACCCAGTATAGCCACGTGTAAACGTGTGGTGATAATGACTGATGCCCGGGCAACGCTCTGCAAAAAACCCTCAAAATTACAGGTCTCCGAAAGGCTGATATCGGCAATCAATGGAACCAGGTGGGGGCTCTGCGGCTTACCCTGATTCACAAACCGTAATGCTGCACTCCCAAATTGGGAAGTCTGATCCTGCCTTTTCCGAAGCGGGCCGAATAGTGTTTTACGTATTGCGGTACGAACCCTCTCCGGGATGAAATCCAGCCCGGATACTGAAAAGGGCCTGCGACGACCGGTAACGCCTTCCCAGTCATCACGCTCAACAATCAGCACGACATCCCGGGCAGGGGTATGCCGCAACTCCCTGATAAGCGGGTGTCGATCCAGGGAAAATGCTAAATCATGATCAAGCCCAATGGTGACTTGTTTACCAAGCCCTGCACCCTGGAGTATGCCCAGGCTTGGCTGCTCACGAGCCCAAAGCCACATAGGTGCCTTTCGGGCACGGGTAATATCCGCCAGCCTGGAATGAGTCAGGTAGAAACTGGAAGGCATGACAGCCAGTGGGTGAGATGGGAATTCCCTGCTGTATTGAGCCAGTCGTTCCAGCCCAAACCAACCATCTGCCATGCTTCCACCGCCGTTAAGCAGGATAAAGTCGGATGATTGAGGGTCTGCTGCCAACGTGATGGCGGTATCCTCCAGCATGGAGCGCGCAGCCATGCGTAGCAAGCGATCCCCGTGGTTGCCATGCAGTGGGTCAAAAAACACCTGGTTCCCGCGCAAGGTCTCAAGGAAACCCCGAATGGGTGCGGCATTCATGATGACCGGGAGGAGCTAAAGGGCAGGACTATTTCCCGCCGGAACCGCTGCCAGACTGAACCACGCGGTGCATATTCATGTTGCATGATATATTCTCTGGCCACTTTTCCCAGGACAGCCTGGCCTTTGCGGGCATCGCGCATATGCAGGCCCGCCCACACTCCTTTTATAGCTTCCATTACCAGGCCATTCCGCATTCCCTTGAAGAGATAACCGAAAACATATGCGGTCATAATCACGGGATCATGGAAATACTTTCGGGTGAGATACAACATGTTCCTGACATTGTAAAAGAAACGCCCATTTGCCCAGTCGATACGCTGCTCCTGGCTTGATTTATGACGTACGGCGACAGTTGGAACATAACGGATTTCATAACCAAGCGAAACCAGCGACCAGGACAAATCCAGCTCCTCACCGAAGAAAAACAATTGCTCATCATAACCATCGCCTGCTTCAAAGGCCTCACGGCGAACAGCATGACCGGCACCACAAAAACGAGCCGACATGAATTCTTTCTGAAAATGACTTTCCACGGGCCACGGATAACCCCAACTCCCAAGGTCGGGCCCTCCTGTTGCATAGTCAAATACGGCAAAAGCCAGAATACCCAACTTACTGTCGCTGACAAATTGTTGTTCGGCCCGGGTCAGAACTGATGGATCAGATAATACTGCATCGTTATCCAGCGCCACGATTACAGGTGCCTGGCCCATTCTGTAACCCCTGTTACGCCCGGCGGCAACACCGGTCCGGTCACCTTCTATAAACTGGAATCCATCGAGAAGTGCACGCGCCTTAAGAGCTGCTACCACAGAATTCCGGCTGCCTTGATCCAGTACCCACAAGCGAACATCAGGATGATCCTGAGCCAGCACGCTATCGATACACTCAAGGGTATCTTCCAACCGGTCCAGGACAAGCACCACGACATCAATAGCCATCCTGTCCTCAGTATTCACTTCAATGTTCCAAATTCCTGATAAAAACGGCGTGCGCGGGCATCCTTCAGCAGGGGTCCATGAACCTGCCAAACGTGATAACCCGGGAAAGGGTTTCCTTCCAGGCATACCCAGCCTTCTTCCAGCTTGACCAGGTCCCAACCTACGCATGGAGCGTAGGGTAGCCGTGCGGCAAGTATCAGCAACTCGTGGATTGTCTGTCTCCAGTCTGGAACGATAATACCTTCAATGGCCTTACCTGTATCCGGGTGATGGCTCAAACGTTTAATTTCTCCATCTTCCCTGATGACTGCCAGACCCAGCACACCTGAATCCAGATCGATAGGCACAGACAAACCACCGGCACCCGCATGGAAGTTATCCAGCGGGCCTGAGGATTCACGACCGAACCGGTGACAACTGGCAGCAACGAATGGCTGGTTTGATTCGACATCCCAAAGTGTCAAAATCCTGAGGGTATTGGTCGAGCCTGGCGCAATCTCCGCCGCGTACCCGGCCTGAATTACGAATTCGGTGACCAGGTAGTCGTGCAATGGCTGGAGCAGGGATTCAAATGTCCCGGCATCGGCGGGCAAGGAATTAACCAGGTAACCAGCAGATGACTGCTCCAGAAAGAAAATACCTGTACCACCACCGCCAAAAGATGGCCGAAGCACAAGTTTTTTACCCTCTGCCAGTAAAGAATGGATTCCGTCCAGTGCTGCGTGGACTTCCCCGCTTTCAGCGTAAAAAGTACCACGAAAAAGAGCCCCCAATATCGGCGGTTGAGGTGCTTCCAGTGATTTCAGAACCCGACTGAACACAAGCTTATTGAACACTGCTTCGTTGTAGCGCCCGTTAATATCATATCCGAAGCGCAAGCTTGCAGTGTCCGAAAGATATTCCTGTGGCGAATTATGTTCCAGCTGATACAACTTATAAGAAAGGCTGCTGAACCCGTATCTCCACCCCCTGATTCGATGCCTCCATGACATTTCACTCCATTTCCGCTTTTCCATCAGCAGAACATCAAGCCAGCGAGCCAGGTAGGTGGTTGGCAGCGTCAACCACTCCAGCAAACCCGGCCTGGGTGTATCAACGGAATACTGCTCACGAAGCTTACGTGCTTTCCGGTCAATCTTTTGAGGTTTATTCAGCATGATTTTCTACCTCTGCGACGGTGATGAAAAATTCGGTAAGCCCAGTCATTGAATATTCGGGGAACCCTGTTTTGTAGTGTTCCGAATAAACGTGTGCGCCAGGGGCGTAAAGATTTTTCCAGGCTTTTGACCAACTCCGGGCTGGCATTTCTGTTACGCGCAACCTCCAGGTTTTCCTCGATGAACCTTGCCCGTGAAGGATTGGCAGCCACCGCCCTGGACAGTCTTCCGTAATTGAGCGGGACTTCAAACGTGGAGAAAGCTGGAAGAGTGCCAAAAATTTCCAGTGCCGCCATGGTCCGCAGGCATTTCTCGCAGATACCACAGTTATAAGCGTTACCACGATTTTCCCAGCAAACATGCAAGCTGCTCTGAACCACTGGATGGGCAGCAATGGCCCCCACTTTTTCAATCCGCCGGGCCTCACAGCCCACGGTTTGAATGACGACGTCCTCGGTACTGAACAATGGATTGAGGACCGGATGGGCGCCATCGGGTTGTAACGACTCCAGGGTCTGCCCGGCCGGAATACCAAAAACATCAAAATACCGGGACAAAAGCAAAGCACAGGCCGACAAGGCCCCTCCAAATGCCAGATGCCAGGTAAAGTAGCGATCTGAAAACCTGCGTAAGTTGGTTTCCATTTCTAACAGGGGCCGGTTCAATTCTGAAGCTGCCCAAGTCAGCTTTTTGCTCACCCTCCTGCGCAGGTCAAGATTAGCCAGGGGTATGTCAAGACCATGTATGAATACCAACGATGCATCGGCTGTCTTAAGGGCTGAGTAAAAGGAATCAACACCCGCGGTGAAAGCAACAGACTCCCGGACTTGTGAAGATTGCAATGGCTTGGCGGAAACTTGCCGTGCTGGCGCTATGACCTCAACCAGCCGAAGTCCCGGATCCCAACAATGATATATATCCTGGATTGCGGGAATTTGTTTGAGCAGCCTTGGTGAACAAGCTGCTTCCATGATCAACGGTCCGCCACGGCGCATGGCCGCCGGCAGAGCCAGTAACAGCAACGCCTCTGCCGAATTATCGGATAATTCCAACTGTGACCCAAAGGCCAGAACCTGCTTACGGCCATCAACCGTGATGCTGCCCTCGAGAAATCCAGTCCCTGATTTAATATCGTCAATAATGACCAAGACATTCTACCCATTCCCCGTGTTCAGAGAGGATAGAAGCCCTTTTCACTGAAATCAAAGAAAATCAGCCATCATTTGACGGCCCTGACAGCCACAAAATGACCTGTGAAGAACTTTGTCGGCAGGTTCGATAACTTTTCAAAGGCCATCAGGAAGCGCAGAAACCGTTGCTGTGTAAGACCTGTCGTACGTCGCTGTAGCATACCGGCAATGGCGACTGCAACTACCCTGGGGTTATGCACAAGTGCAGTGGTATCCGTGACCCGGAATCCGCTTTCGCGAACCTCCCGGCAAAGTTTCCCGGGGCCAAACGTCGAGCCTACAAAATACGGTACCACTCCCAGTTTTTTCAGTAAACGAAATGGCAGCGCCTGGCGCAGGGCGATCATCGGGTTTTGGAGATTGTCCAGGGTGAGCAGCAACTGTCCTCCTGGTTTAAGAACGCGATACAACTCACGCAAGGCCACGGTGATTTCAGCCGTTGTTTCGAAGTGATCTAGGGTTGAATTGGAAATTATGAGATCAAACTTGTCATCCCCAAAAGGTAGCCGTCTCACATCAGCGACCGCCACCTGTAGATCCGGATACCTGGATCGGGCTTCAGAAATGACTGATTCGGAGATGTCGATACCACTAAGATCCTGGGCTCTTGATCGCATGAACGGATACAGGCCCTCACCAAAAACCTCGTCGAACAAGTCGGTTTTCAATACCCGCCCGACAGGCTCATCAGGCCACCATTTCCGCACCAATGCCAAATTTACGGCATCGCTATGTTTGCGCCACAGTAACTGAGGGTGTTTCGATTGCCACGTCTCGGCGGTTGTTTCCCAATGCTGTCGTTGTCTACTCATGGATCCAATGGATTAATTTCTATGCTAGTTTCAATCTCAACCAAATCAACATATTCTTTTCATGTTTGAATAAGTAAAACATATATATTGGCAACATGAGAGGTTAATATTCTGATCTGAACCCGGGATGAGAATTTAAATTTACCCCTTGCTTTGAAAGTAAGCCGATGAGTAAAACCGGGAAAACCAGATGGAGGCTTTACCCCTGAGCAACAGACCCGCCTTCCAGGTAGCTGCCGGCCGACTTGCCAGATTTTTCGGCATACACTTTTATGATCTTTATTTTGGGAAAAAAGAATTATTGTCACCACCTGAACCTGTTGTTCCATTACTCCAGATTCAGGTCCGAATAGCGACAGCCGAGGACCTGGACAGAATTATCTATCGAATCGGGGGCGATATTCAAAAGGAATTTGATCATAACATCAGCATTAGCAGCACTTGCTATGTTGCTGTCCATGAAGGCAATATCAGCGGCTATCTATGGCTGAACCAACATATCATCAACCTGGTTGGAATGCAGGTAACCAGACTGCCACCCCTGAGTTCATTTATGCACGGTGTCTTTGTCTTTCCAGAACATCGCCGTAAAAAAATCTTTCAACTCTTATTCCTCAGAGCCTGTCAGGACATGCAAAGAACAGGGTTTGTTTCGATCACTTGCCTCGTTGACAGGGCAAATAAGCAGTCCGTAGAGGCATTCAAACACATGGGCATAGGGTTTCAAAATGCGCCCATCCTCAAACTACCCGGAATCAAGCCCCTTGTACTTAATAAAGTACTTGAATGAATCATGAACGAAAGGAAAGATAAAACCCGTAAAAAAAGAAGCCGGTATAGCCTGGCTGACATTTTCTATCTCATCCAAAGCCCACTTGGACGAATTCAATTTCGACATGGTATCTATTATCGGCTGTGGCCTTTGCTTTCTGCCCTGGCAAGCCTTTATCGTAAAAAAGTGATATCCAATACCAGGATTGTCAGTGTGGTCGGATCATTTGGAAAGACAACAACAACTCGAGCAGTGACCATAGCGTTACAGGGGAAGATTCATAAGAATCTGTATTTGAACTGCTGGTCTTACGTGTCAGGTGCAATGTTCCGCATCCGACGCCGTGACCGTCATTCAGTCATTGAAGTTGGCATAAGTGATACAGGCCAGATGAACCAGTATGCCAGAATGATCCAGCCGGACATTACGATCGTCACAGCCATTGGCAGCGAACATCACCGATCCCTGGGTTCGCTGGAAGTGACCCGCATGGAAAAAGCAGAGATGCTCAAAATTTTGCCGAAAACAGGGCTGGCGGTGATCAATGGAGATGACTCGAATGCCCGGTGGATGGCGCAGCTGACGAAGGCCCGAGTGCTCACATTTGGTTTTAAAGAGCACAATGATGTAAGAGCCAGCAAGGTTACCTCTGTATGGCCTGAAGGTACTCAATTTGACCTGCACATCAATGGGGAGACACGAACTGTCCATAGTGCACTTATCGGATACCACATGGTCTATCCGATGCTTGCGGCGATAGCCGTCGCCTCTGCCGAAGGTTTTTCTCTCGAACAAACACTTTCCTCCCTTCAATCCATGCCTCCGACCCCCGGGCGGCTGGAACCCGTGCAATTGCCCGGTGGCATAATGCTTCTGCGGGATGATTACAAGTCCTCCCTGGAGACCGTACATGTTGCGCTCGAGGTGTTTTCTGAAACACACGCCAGCCGGCGCGGCATTGTAATGGGTGAGGTTTCAGAGCCGCCAGGCAGCCAGGGGCCAATTTATAAAGAGCTTGGAAGACGTATTGCTGCAGCGGCTGATTATGCCGTCTTCGTCGGTGGCAATTTCCAACGTTACGCGACCGGTGCCCGGCAAGGTGGTCTTTCAAAAGAGGCACTGTTCAATGCAAAGGGAAGTGTACTCAAAGCTGCCGAATATCTTCAAAACGAACTCAGGGCTGGCGATACAGTTCTTATCAAGGGAAGAGATACTCAGCGACTTGAACGTATCGCCATTGTGCTGGCGGGACGTACAGTGCGATGTGACATAGATTTCTGCGATACGCGGGTGGTTTCATGTGAGGAATGCCCGATGTTGGAACGTGGCTGGCATGGTTTGCGGGTGGTGATATGAGTTACCCGAATTTTGAAAACCAGGGGCACCTTCCGCAGTCTGACCTCTACATTATCTACAGCATGAGCAACTCGCCCTACCAACAATGGCAGGCAGATTTACTGGACTTTAGCGTTCGCGAGGTTGGACAACGAGGGGTCATTATTCGGCTATGCTCTTTTGAAGATAGCTTCCCAAATCTCGAGGTAAAACCTCCATCATGTGGTTACACATTTGTGACACCATCCTACGCGGAGCTTGGTGATGTAAGTTTCCGTAGGTTTGTACTGTGGTCGAAACGGCTGCTCAGACAGAGAGTTTCCGGCAGATACCATTTTTACTGTCTGAACAAAGCATATGCTATGAAGGCATTCCTGGAGTCTCACCCCGATCTTGATAGCGACGCAAGCTTATTGTGGTTGGATCCGGACATGGTCTTCAACCAGCCCTGGGAACCGAAGCGGTCGAAGGTTTGTCGTGGGCATGTCGCTGGCCAACACTGGTGGGGTTATGACCTGGGATGGTACCAGGACAATGTGGGCAGCAAAAGAGCGTCCCTTTGTCCAAAAAATGAAACAGCCATCATGTTTCCTTTCTGCATTTCAGTGGGCGATATGCGCGGGATTGTTGATTCGTACTGCAAATTTTCCGAAGAAATCTACCACCGCACACGGGATTGGTTGTCGGAAATGTATGCCCTGGTCATGGCCATGAACGAGGCAGGGCTGGAGTGCCACACGACCGCCGCACTGGGTACCTGCAACAACTGGCCGGATGGATTGCCGAATGATTCAAGTGCACCGATTTCACATTACAC
>Ga0164313_10006687_pt1 | contig 10149 bp, 6 predicted proteins | sample GuaBasSedimGuay4_FD_113735 | JGI IMG/M metagenome (GOLD analysis project Ga0164313, IMG submission 113735) | Subseafloor sediment microbial communities from Guaymas Basin, Gulf of California, Mexico - Guay4, Core 4569-4, 0-3 cm | ecosystem: Environmental > Aquatic > Marine > Hydrothermal vents >...
ACTTGAAGAGCAGTATTACCCGCAGGATTTTAATCCCGCCACCCGTGGAACCGGCAGATGCACCGATGAACATGCACACCAGCAGGATGAGCTGTGACATGGCCGGCCACTGAAGGTAGTCCGTGGTTGCAAAACCGGTGGTTGTGATGATGGAAACCACCTGAAAAGAGCTGTAGCGTATGGATGTGCCGATGTGATCATAAACGGTGCCATAAAGATTGAAGCTGACGACGGCAATCAGTAAAAGCAGCAGGCCCAGGTAAAAACGGCATTCCGCATCGCGCCAGAAAGCAAGGGTTTTCCCCCGCAGCAACTGGTAATGCAGGGTGAAATTAATGCCGGCCAGCGTCATGAAAATGATAAAAACCGTGTCAAAGTAGACACTCTGATAGTGGGCAATGGATAGATTCCGGGTTGAAAACCCGCCCGTGGGCATAGTGGTAAAGGCGTGGCAGATGGATTCGAACAGGTTCATGCCGCCGGCCAGCAACAGGACGACCATGATAATGGAAAAGAGTATATAGACCTTCCACAATATGGCGGCCGTCTCTTTGATACGGGGCTTCAGTTTGTCCGGTACGGGGCTGGGAACTTCAGCCTTGTACATCTGCATGCCGCCCACCCGCAAAAAGGGAAGTATCGCTATGGAAAGCACGATGATGCCCATTCCCCCCAACCATTGGATGAGGCTTCTCCAGAATAGAATGCCCTTGGCGGTGCTTTCGATATTTTCCAGTATGGATGCACCCGTGGTGGTAAACCCGGACATGGATTCGAAAAAGGCGTCTGCAATGGTGCAGGATTCAATGCCCAGAAAAAAAGGCAGTGCGCCGAATGCGCTTACCGCGATCCAACTGAAAGATACGATAGCCATGCCTTCCCGTGGATTCAGGGAGGCGATGGTTTTTCCCCTGAAACCAAGGTACATGGCTGAACCGCAAAAAGCTGTGATGATGATGGATATTAAAATGGGGACCGCGCTCCCATCCCTGTAGTAGAGGCCCACCATGAGGGCGGGGAGCATGGTAAGGGCCAGCGATAAGGTCAGCAGTCCCACCACGAAGATGATATAGCGCCAGCGCACTAAAAAAACTCCAGTTTGACCGTCAGGAATTTTTCAATTTTGGGTACAGCCTGGCGTTTGGCGAAAATAATGATCCGGTCACCGGGGTTGACCACACTGTTGCCGGAGGGAATGATGATCTCCTTTTCGGTGATGATGCCTGCCAGCAGGGCCCCTTTGGGGAAAGAGATGTCTTTGAGGGGTTTTCCCACAATGTCGGATGTTTCCATCGCGACGGCCTCGATCACCTCAGCCTGTTCGCCCTTGAGGGTGATGTCCGCCAGGACTTTGCCTTTGCGGATGTGTTGCAGGATGGAATTGATGGCGGACAGCCGCGGGCTGACAATCCTGTGTATGCCGATGGTGGACATCAAATTGAAATAGCTGAACCTGTCAACCTTGGTAATGGTCTTGGAAACACCCCTCTGCTTGCTGAGCATCGAGACGAGAATATTGGTTTCCTCATCATCCGTAACCGTTACCACGCCGTCCATATCCTGGACGTTTTCCGCCATTAGAATATTCTGGTCCGATCCGTCTGCACAAAGCACCACCGCTTTGTTTAATGTCTCGGCCAGCATCGAACAGCGCTCTTGATTACGCTCGATGATTTTGGTGTGGATCGATTTTTTTTCGAGTTGTTTTGCCAGGCGGTAACCAATTCTGCCGCCCCCCACGATAAGGATTCTTTTGAGCGCCTCCTCGCCTTTGTCAAACATCTTCAGCGTATCGGCCAGCAATGCATCCGTAGAGATGAAATAGACCAGATCGTGGGGCATCAGCCGGTCTTTGCCGCTGGGAATGATGAGTTCATTGCCGCGTACAAGGGCCGTGATCAGTGGCTGCGCACCATCCAGAACCGACACCATGTCTGCAAGCCGGACGTTGCAGAGCCGGGCATTTTCATCCAGCACAATGCCGACGAACTTGAGACGCCCGTTTTCAAATTCTCCCACGTCCACGGCCCCGGGGACGAATAGGAGCCTTTCGATACTTTTGACGACTTCGATTTCAGGATTGATGATGCTGTCGATGTGCGGTGGATTGTCATGAAACTGTTGGTGGTAATGGTCCCAGGCAGCTTCACGGATACGGGCCAGTTTTTTCGTGGTTGGGGATATGAGGTCGGCCAGGAGGCATGCCACCAGGTTGGTTTCATCGCTATCGGTGACGGCAAGCAGTATCTCGGCCTCTTTGAGTTCGGCCTCTTCCAGAATGGCGGGGTTGCTGCCGGATCCTGTGATCGTCTGCACATCGAGCTGGTCGGTGACGCGTCTTAGTGATGCTGCACTTTTATCGATGACCACGACACTTTTATTTTCAGCGCACAAACGGCTGGCGATGTGAAATCCCACCTCCCCGGCGCCGACAATGATAATTTTCACTTGATGGTACTCCTGTATTTAACGCTTGGTTTTCATGACCGATTTAACCATTTTTCCGAATTGTTTGTCCTTATCAGGATGGTGGGGCGGGCTGATCTATGGGTTTGATAACGGTTTCCGGCCCATCCGCCAGTCTGGCCATGTCTGCGATTTCCAGGTCGTGCCGGATGATCATGTTTTTTACCAGGATTGTGTACTCTACACCTTTTTCGGAATATTTTTCAAGGTGCATCGCCAGTTCGGCACCGTCCAGCGGTTGGCCTTCTTTCCTCATTTCTGCACGGGCAACCCGGAAAATCGAGTAGGAGGGATGGGTATTGAGGTTCAGGCAGTAGGCGGCAACAGACTCACGGGGGCTGGAAAAGGCGGCCAGCCGGGCATCGCTTTTCTCAGCTTTAATTCCCTTACCGCTGGTGGTCCATTGCCCGAAAAGTGCGTTACCCTCCCGTGCAAAGCGTGAACTGCCCCAGGCGCTTTCAATAGCCGACTGGACCAGGGTCAGGGATGGCGGGATGATGTCGATGCGGATATGCAGTTCGGCCATCTGTTCGGGTGAATAGGGACCCTCCTTTCCGGACACCTTATATTTCTTCATCATGCGGCCGAGCCATTCCAGATCATCGGTGGCCAGCGCTTCGCGTATGTCGAGTTTGAGCAGTTTCCGGCGTTGTTTTTGGATCTCTTCATTTACCTCGAGCGCCATGGTGGTCATGGTGCGGAAGAAGACCGATTTTTTCAGGGGAATGGAGCGTTCCTCCTCCCAGTTTTTAGGCGTGTGGGTGAAGCGCAGGCGGGGAATGGCATTCAAAATTCCAGGATTATCGATAATATTGTAACCGATGGAATCATAATATTGCCCGAGCTCTTTCATGCTGCTCACCTCCACAGAGGTGTCTTTTTTAGCCGGGGGCGTCACAACGGTCGATGTGGACGCGGGATCACACCCCGCAAGAACCATGAGAAACAGTAAGTGTGTGCCGGCCATCAAAAAACGGTTTAACCATTTTTTAAGATTGATTCGCATGCTTCATACTCAATACCATCAATTCAATTCCAAGGTCAATCACCTACCTTTAGCGTTTGTCAAAAATATCTGGCATATGTCAAATTTTCGCAACAACGCTGAGCGGGATGGATGGGTGCTGAAAATGTGAAGTTATTTTTGAGCGAGCCCTTAGCAGGGATAAATCCCTGCGCTACATAGTTGTATATGTTGTTGACCAAGATAATATAGGCATAATCAGATCGTTACCAATGTAGGCCAGGACTTCAGTCCTGAAAAAATATGCCATTGCTTCGAATCAAACGTTGCTGCGATAGTTCCTATTAATTTACAGGTGAAGAATTTGGCGGGTCTGTTCGTTTGGGTTGCTTTTGTAGCGGGGCGGACGATGGTTGTGAATGGGTATTTTTTAAGGGGTTGCTCGCTTGGGGACGGAGATCAGCACTGAATAGATGCAGGGTCGATGCATGCGAGGCCGCACATACTCCTGCCGGGGAAACAGGGGCGGCTGTTGGACCTACCAGCCGCCCCCCTCAACCATTGTGCAGACAGGAGGTGCCAAGGAGGCTAGGCATTCCGCACAAAACCATTGTATTGCATGCCGGCCTGCTGTCAATGATGGAAAACTATGTATAAACTGCCTATGGAATATACATATTTAGCAAAAAATATCCCTAAATGCTTTTTCTGCTTTTTCAGGTTATGCGGCAGGGTGTGCTCGATTTACCTTTAAGCGCTTTTTCGTCTCAGCTTCGCATACGAAGATCCAGCGCTTCCGGCCCCAATTGCTCGAGTTCGATGTTGAGGACGGTTTCTATATTCTGTTTAATGGCCTGCCGCACGGCAGGCATGGGAATGGTTTTGCCGGCGGTCTCTTTCAGGGAGGTCATACTGACTTTTTGAAGTCCGCAAGGATTGATCCATGTGAAGTGAGTCAGGTCCAGATTGACGTTCAAGGCCATGCCGTGAAAAGAGATGCCTTTGCGAATGGCGATACCGATGCTGCCGAGTTTGGCAGCACCGATCCAGACACCCCGGTTCAAAGGGTTGCGTCCAGCTTCAATATCGAATGCTGCGGCAGTCTTGAGCATGATCTCTTCGAGGGCCGACACGAGGTCGGTGACGCTCAAGCGGGCACGCTGAATATCCATGAGCGGATAAGCCACCAACTGGCCGGGGCCGTGGTAGGTAATGTCCCCGCCGCGTTCCACCTGGACCAGGTCGATCGCTTCCTTTTCAAGCAAGGCTTTGGAAACGCACAGGTTTTCAAGGCCGCCCCTGCGTCCCAGCGTGTAGACCGGGGGGTGCTCAAGCACCAGGATGACGTCGGGCTTCAGGTGCCCTTCCGATTTCAACCGCACGATCTCCTGCTGCAGTTTCCAGGCTTCCCGGTACCCGGTCAGGGGAAATTCAACATATAGACAGGGGCGATTTTCCATTTTTACATGCTTCACAGCGGCGAAGCCGCGTCCAGTAAAATTGCTCCCAGCGATTCTATCCGGCAAGGCACGGCTTCCGGGCGGCGGTGGTTTCGTCCAGGCGGCGCACTTTCGGATTGACCGGTGCTTCTCTGAGACGTTCGGGTTTTTCCGCTGCTTCTGCAGCAATGGATATCAATGCATCCACAAGCTGGTCGAGGTTTTCCTTGGGCTCAGTTTCCGTCGGCTCCACCATGATGGCCCCCTGCACCACCAGCGGGAAATAGATTGTCGGAGGGTGGAACCCGTAATCGATAAGGCGCTTGGCAATATCGAGGGTGGTCACCCTGTATTGTTGCTGGTGTTTGTCAGTAAACACACACTCGTGCATACAGGGTTTGTCGTAGGGCAGATGATAGACCCCCTTGAGCCGCTCTTTGATATAGTTAGCGCTCAAAACAGCAAACTGACTGGCTTTTTTCAGGTCGGCACCCATGGATAAAATATAGGCATAGGCCCTGATCTGGATACCGAAGTTTCCGTAGAATGCGTGGATCTTGCCGATGGATTCAGGCCGGTCATCGGACAGCCGGTATTGATCTTCGTGCCTGATCACGCGGGGAACCGGTAGAAAAGGTTCTATTTCCCGGGTGACGCAGACCGGGCCGCTTCCGGGGCCGCCGCCGCCGTGCGGTGTCGAAAAGGTTTTGTGCAGGTTAAGGTGGAGCACGTCTACCCCCAGATCGGCCATGTTGACGATGCCCATGACGGCGTTCATGTTGGCGCCGTCCGCGTATACGAGACCACCCTTGGCGTGAACGATGGCGGCTACCTGGCGGATGTTGTCTTCAAACAACCCCAGCGTGTTGGGGTTGGTGATCATAATGCCGGCCGTATCCTCGTCCATCTGTCCGGCCACGGTTTCCGGATCGAGGATTCCCTCTTTATTGGAGTTGACCGGTATAGACTTGTATCCGCACAGTGCAGCACTGGCCGGATTTGTTCCGTGGGCCGTATCCGGTATGAGAATTTTAGAACGTTTTTGATGTTTACGTTTGTGAAATGCAAAAAAAAGCAGCATTCCGGTCAACTCCCCCTGTGCACCGGCAGCGGGTTGCAGCGTAACCGCGGGCAGGCCGGTGATCTCAGCCAGATACCGTTCCAGGTCATACATGATCTTCAAGGTTCCCTGGGCCAACTGCGGCGGCAGAAGCGGGTGCGCCTGTGCCAGCCCGGGCAAAGACGCCTGCCTTTCGTTGGTTTTTGGATTGTATTTCATGGTGCAGGACCCTAGGGGATACATGCCGGTGTCGACGCCGAAATTCCAGGTCGACAGCCGGGTGTAATGCCGGACGACATCGACTTCACTTAAATCAGGAAAATCAGGGCCTTGGCCCTCCAGATCGCTGTCCAAAGGGGACAAATCGATATCTCTGCGCGGGAGTGAAAATCCGGATCGGCCCTTTTTTCCAATTTTCCAGAGCAGGGGTTCATTGAGAATCAAGCCGGTTGTTCCAACGGCGTTTTTCATGATGTCACCTCCTTTACCAGCAGATCCATGTCTTCCCTGTCCATGGTTTCCGTAACACACAGCAGGTAATGGTTCTTGAGTTCGGGGTAATAGGAAACAAGCGGCAGGCCCGCCACGATTTTTTTCGATATCAGCCGATCATAGGTCTCCGGGGAATCGCCCGGGAACCGCACCACGAACTCGTTGAATGTGGGTGCGGAAAAAGGTGTGTTGAACCCGGCGTGGGCCAGCGCCCCTTTAAGGTAGGCGGATTTATCCCGGTTCAGGCAGGCCAGTTCACGTATGCCCGTCCCGCCGAGGGCGGCCATATACATAGCTGCGGCAGTTGCACAGAGCCCCTGGTTGGAGCAGATGTTGGAGGTCGCTTTTTCCCTGCGGATGTGCTGTTCGCGTGTAGACAACGTCAGAACAAAACCCCGCCTACCGTCCAGGTCTTTTGTCTGCCCGACCAGACGTCCGGGCATGTTGCGCAGGTAGGCCTTTTTGGCAGCGAACATGCCCAGTCCAGGGCCGCCAAAAGACCGGGGGATGCCCAGGCTCTGCCCTTCGCCGCAGGCGATATCCGCCCCGAGACTGCCCGGGCTCTTTAGCAGCCCATAGGCCAGGGGCTCGGTAAAAGAGACGACCAGCATGGTTTTCGGGTCAGCATGAACCTTTTTTGCCAGGGATTCGATATCTTCAATGCAGCCGAAAAAATTGGGGGACTGAATGGCGATGGCGGCACATGCATCCAGGTCCGTGACCTGGGACAAGTCGGTTCGGCCGTTTTTAAGATAGGGCAGCTCCACGATGTCATATCCGGTCGGTTCGAAATAGGTTCGGACCACCTGCCGGTAGAGCGGATGGCACAAGCTGGAGATATAGATTTTTTTGCGTCGGGTTACGCGTACGGCCATCAACAGCGCTTCGGCCAGGCCGGATGCGCCGTCGTACATGGATGCGTTGGCCACGTCGAGCCCCAGTAGCCGGGTTGTCAGTGTCTGGTATTCGTAAATAGCCTGCAGGGTTCCCTGGCTCACCTCGGGTTGGTAGGGTGTGTAGGAGGTAAGGAACTCGGATCTGGCAAGAAGTTGTTTCACGGCTTCGGGAATGTAGTGGTCATAGCTTCCGGCTCCCATGAATACGAGGTATTCCGGACAAACCGCCATTTCAGATGCAAGTCGTTCCATGTGTTTATTGAGTTCCCACTCAGTCATGGCCCCAGGAAGGTCGAGATCGTCTTTGCGCAGGCAGTCTGCCGGGATCGATGCAAACAGGTCTTCTAGGCTGTTCGCACCGATGGTTGCGAGCATTTGAGCGACATCGTCATCTGTGTGGGGTAAATATCTCATGGCCTTATCCTTTCAGCATGTCAAGGTAAGCGTCCTTCATCATGAGTCCGTCCATTTCCGACACATCTGCCGGCTTGATCTTTATCATCCAGCCACCGGTGTAGGGTTCGTTGTTTACCAGTTCCGGGGTGTCCTCCAGGTTCTCATTAACGCCGGTCACCTCACCGCTCAATGGGATGAACAGTTCGGATACCGCCTTTACCGACTCGACGGTCCCGAATTCCTGCCCCTTGTCAAAGGTGTCCCCGACCTGGGGCAGTTCAACAAATACTACATCCCCAAGCTGGTCCTGAGCGTAGTCGCAGATACCGATGGTGACCTCGTCGTTGTCCAGCTTGGACCACTCGTGATTTCCTGCATACTTCAGGTCGTCGGGGAAATTGAGTTCACTGATTTCTTTCATGTGGTTTCTCCTATAATATCCGTTTTAAGTTTTAGGGGTTAAGTGAAATCCTCAACACTTTATATCCTTCGATATTGCTACCGCAGCAGCTGATGCAGTTTTTGTATCTCATCTTCGAACTCGGTTTTGGTAAAGCAGTATTGCATATCGACAAACTGTTTCCTGAATGCAGCAACGTCTTTGCTTACGGTCCGGCCGTGGACAATGACATCGTGGATGAACCCGGCAAGCGCCTCGAAATGGGCGGGCTGCATGCCGAAGCGGGTCATCTCCTGCACGCCCATTCTGAGGGAGCCGGATGCGGTAAACCCTTCCTCCTCGGGTGCTGCCTGGTAGTTGACGATGATGTTGTTTTTTTCCAGCCGATCGGCAATTTCGGGCCCCTTGGCATAGCCGACGTTGAGAATGACCTGATGGGTCTGGGTGAAGGAAATGTCCGGGTCTCCGGCAACATCCAGACCGCACGTGTTCAGTGCCACGGCAAATGCTCTGGCATTGCGGATGATATTTTCCTGGTATTCGTTCTTATAGTGGTTCAACTCGTATGTCGCCATCAGCAGCCCCAGCAGGGTTCCCAGGTGATGGTTGCTGACGCTGCCGGGAAAGGCCCGGCGCCGGATGGCCAACCATAGATCATATTCGGGATCCGGTTCGTTGAACCGGGCACCGATAATACCTCTCTGGGTGCCGAAAAAGGTTTTGTGGGTCGAACCGGTTACAAGATCGGCCCCCTCTTCAAAGGGCCGTTGAAAGTGGGGGCCGATGAGTCCCAGCACATGGGCCATGTCGTACATGATGGTGCAGTCCAGGGCCAGCGCGTCGACCATGGCCCGAATATCGGCAACGGGCTCATGGTGAAGCGTCATGCTCTTACCGAAAATAATCAGCTCGGGTCGATGTATTTCCAGAAGTTTGGCACAGGCGGGCACATCGATTTTATAGGGATTTTCCGGTAAAACCGGAAAGTTGACCACGGCGGGCTTTTCGGTCTTTGGATCCCGGGCCACGAAATCGCGCAGAGCCCCCATGGGTTGAGCACTGAGATGTCCTCCGCGAATGATGTGGTTGTTCATTACCTTGCGGATCCGCCGTTGTTCACTCTTCCGGTCGACCCGGTTGAGGTAATCCACCAGGGCGCTGAAAACCGCGGTATTGGCCATCTGCCCGGATATCAGCCTGGTTTCAACTTCCGGGCACCCCAGGTAATCGCGCAGTTCCTCCTCCAGGCGTTTTTCCACGTTTTCGATAAAATCCGTGGCCTGGTAATAAAAAACCTCGGCTTCGCTGAAAGCCATGACCTGCTTATGTTCGGCATATCGGCCGCACGGGTCCATAACGGAGAGCAATCGGGTTACGGCGGACTGGGTCTGCTCCGACGGTATCAGGTTGATACATTCTTTTTGTCGCCAGGACGTATTCCGGATCGTCTGGTCCAGGATGGAGCGGGCTTTGGTGACGGTTTTTGCTTCAGGGGTGCTTGTTTTTTCACTGTGGAGCCGGTCCCAGGGTATGGCCCGGGCAAAAGGCGGAGCCTCGCTGCGCATGTGGAAGGGCACGACAACCGCCTGGATGCGCCGCCCTCTCATTTCAATTTCGAGGGTGTCGCCTTCACTGATGCTGCTGTCCAATAGGGCCAGGCTTATTCCCCTGAGACTGTGCTCGTCCGTAAGTACGGATGCAATCCCCTCACCACGGGTATGCCAGTAGGGTACCATGGTACCGCTGGTGACGTAGCCGGCATGTTCATCATTGTTAAAGATTTTATAACCGGCTCGGGCAACCCCCTTACCCTTGAGCGCCACCGGCATAATCAGCCGGGGAAGGTCCTGGATGGCGGAATAATCGCGGTCAAAAATTTTTTTCAATGATGTGAACTGCATTTCAAGGGCGGCCCGGCCTATGAACTCGCCTTTGAGGGGTGAGAAACTGACCGCAAACCGGGAAAGAGGCATGGCAAAAACCGGTATTTCGGAACTTTGCGGGTCCTCACCCAGTTCATGCCCGTAAAGGGGCAG
>Ga0164313_10006688_pt1 | contig 10149 bp, 6 predicted proteins | sample GuaBasSedimGuay4_FD_113735 | JGI IMG/M metagenome (GOLD analysis project Ga0164313, IMG submission 113735) | Subseafloor sediment microbial communities from Guaymas Basin, Gulf of California, Mexico - Guay4, Core 4569-4, 0-3 cm | ecosystem: Environmental > Aquatic > Marine > Hydrothermal vents >...
CACCGGCGAGGCCATCAAGGTGGGTGAATCCATTTCTCCCTGGGTCCAGGACAAGATCATCCATCCGGACAAGGTCATCATCTGGATGGAAGGGCTGCCGTACTTCGACAAGATCGCCCCCTACGAGGATGACATCCTGACCCGCGCGGGGCAGATGGTGGGGGTTCTCAGCAAATTCCTGATCAACAACCTGTCCCACGCCACCACCGGAACGGTCCATTTCCTTTTCATGATGATGGTCATGCTCTACAGCATGTATTTTTTCCTCATGGACGGAGGCAAACTCATTGACCTCATCCTCTATTATCTGCCTCTCGAAGACCGCGAAGAGCGCCGTCTTCTGGAGAAATTCAGTTCCGTGACCCGGGCCACCCTCAAGGGAACCGCCGTGATCGGGATACTACAGGGCGGATTGGCGGGCCTTGCCTTCCAGGTGGTCGGCATTCCCAGCGCCATATTCTGGGGCACGTTGATGGTTGTCCTGTCCATTATTCCCGGCATCGGCACCGCCTTGATCTGGGCTCCCGCGGCGGCGATCCTGATCGCCGAGGGCCATTTGGCCAAAGGCATCGGACTGGCCCTGTTCTGCGGACTGATCGTCGGCAGCATCGACAACGTGGTGCGGCCGCGCCTGGTGGGCAAAGACACCCAGATGCCCGACCTGCTCATCATGTTGGGCACCATGGGCGGCATCATGATGTTCGGGGTGCTCGGCCTGATCCTGGGACCCATCGTGGCGGCCCTTTTTGTCACTATCTGGGAAATCTACGGGGTTGTTTTCAAGGATGTCCTTCCCCGGGGCCGCGCGCAGATAGAGGAAATCCCCGCAGGGGACCAAAACAAGACGAAATAAGGGGTCGAATGAACTCTGCGGATTCTTTGACCAGAGCCTCTTAATTCCTTATTTTCATCCTGTTGGTGGCCGGGATATCGCCCCCTCGACCGAGTCGCGGCAACCCTAAAGAGAATCCTCTTATTCCAGGGGTTGTGCTTCATTATGCTGTTTGCCCACTCCACACCGGGCAAAAACCTGGTGTTGGGCCTGTTGGTCGTCCTGTGTTCCCTCGCACCGTGTACTGCCATATGTGAATCCGATATTGAATTCCGGGAAGATGAAACCATCACCCCGGACGGTATCCATGTGCTTGACGGTTCCTACGTCATGAACGTGGGTGAGCTGCATATCAACATCACCAACCACGGCCTGATCGGCTCCCAGTTCACTTCAACCCTGCCCTACAGTTCGGCTCCTTCAGGCGAGTGGCCGGGGGGGTCGGGAAACGAATACCTGTGGGGCGCGGGGCTTTGGATCGGGGGCAAGGTCAACGGCCAGGCCGCCGTATCGACTGGCCAGCCGGAGCGCGAACTGCGGCCGGGTCCCGGTTTGTTCGATACGATCTACGAGGCCCGCAACGGGAGAATGATCAGGCCCTGGTCCATGGACGTCGACACCGGCAACCGCCTGCCCCATCCCCACGCGGATGACGACAATGACGGTTTCTACGACGAGGATTTCCTGAACGGCTATGACGACGATCAGGACGGCCAGGTGGATGAGGATTTCGGCCAGTTGGGCGACCAGATGTTCACCTGCACCATGTATGACAACACACGGCTGGCGGCGGAAATCTACCCCGAACACAACCCGCTCAGCGTGAGCGTTGTCCAGAAAACGGCCACCTGGTACCGCGAGGATCTGGAAGATATCGTCATTTTCGACTACGAGATCTATAACCACGGCTTCAAGACCATGGACGATATCTACCTGGGATTCTATGTGGACTGCGACATTCAGCGCCGCAGCGAACTCTCGGCGGGCCATGATGACCTGGCGGGCTTCTACAACGGAGCGGTGCGGGGGTCCGACGGATCTTTTCAAAGGATTCAACTGGCCTGGATGCGGGATGCCGACACCACCAACCCCTTGCCGGGCTGGATCGGGACCATTCTTCTGGATCACAATACGGATTTCAGCAACCTCAAGGCCCCTCACCGGCCCAGGGTCAACTCTTTCCAGATTTTCGCATCCAACGCCCGCATCAACCAGGACGGCGAACCCAAGTCGGACGAAGACCGCTACTATCTCATGGCGCGGGAGCAAATTGACCCGGACCGCCGGCTGGACCAACCGGGCGACCTGAAATACATGATTTCCAGCGGGCCGTTCAACTACCTGAAACCCGGAGAAAAAATCGACTACCGGCTGGCCATGGTCGTCGGCAACGGGCAGGCGGGGATGTTGGCCAACGCGGTGAAAGCGGCAGAAATCGTTCGCGGCCGTTATTTCGACCTCGACGACAACTGGACCACCGGGCGCGGCGGCATGGAAACCAAGGTTTGCGTCGGAGACCTGCCCCCGTTCGAATCCGGCGGCGAGCGCCTGTTCAGTTTCCGCTACTGGGTTCCCGATGAAACCTGCGTCGGGTCGGACCCGATCTTCGGGTACGAGTATCTTTCCACCCAAGGCAGCTTCGTCGATTCCGACGGCCGCAAGTGCTGGTACGTGAACGGGGACAACTGCGAGGAATGTTTTCGGGCCGCCGGACAGGATTGCACCGTCGAAAATCAGCTTTGGAGGACCGCCGGCAGAAGCTTCGACCGGGAAAGATACCCCCACGCCCGCATTTATACCGGCTATGGAGGCAGGGAAGCGCGCGTGCCCTGGATCGGTAATGAAGAAAGACCGCCCATACCCCCGAACATGCGTCTGGTTCCGGGCCATGACACTGTGGAAATCCTGTGGGACGACGAAAGCGAACACGACCCCGATTTCCTGCGCGAGGTGATCGATTTCGAATCCTACCAGGTCTGGCGGGTCGCCAACTGGGCCCGTCCCGCCGGAACCGATGCCGGCCTCGGTCCCGAATCCTCCCAGTGGGCCAAAATCGAGGAATACGATATTGCCAACTTCATTCCGGCGGGCGTAGGCGGATCACCAACACGCCGTGCTTTGGGACGCAATACGAGCCTTGAACCGGCGCTTTACATCCCGGCCAGCCTGAGCGACCCAAAATTCGCGGGCCTGGACGAGGCCATGGCCACCTTCGTCGAAGCCGATCATACCGGGGATTTCGTTTCCAGGCCGCCCCTGCGTGATTCCCAGGGCGTGGTCATACCCGGGCGGGAAATCCTCATCCCGTGGGAGGCCTGGCCCACGGTCCTGGACACTTTCTTTGCCGTGACGCCCCGCAAGACCGCCCCCGGAGTGATCGGGAAACGGGCCACGACGTACTACCACCACTACGACCGGGAAGTGCACGACGGCTTCCTGACCTACTATTCCATCGTCGCGAAAGATCACGCCCTTTATTGGGACGACGAAAAATATGTGCCTTCCGGGACCGGGATCCGGACCGAACCGGGCAACAACTTCCAGACCGCCACTCCGGCGCCTGTCAGCCAAACCGCCGAATCGCGTGAACGATTGGGCTCCAACATCTACGTCTTTCCCAATCCCGCCACCCGCGAAGCCCTGGCCGAATTCCAAAAACAGCCGCCCTCGGGCGAGGACCCCACCGGCGAAAAGATCATGTTCAACAACCTGCCGGCCGCCCACAACACCATCAGCATTTTCACCGCCAGCGGTGATCTGGTGGAAACGATCCATCACAACGGAATCGACGGCGGAGGCGGGGCCTTCTGGAATCTGGTATCCCGCAACGGGCAGGAAGTGGTCAGCGGAATCTATCTGTACATCGTGCAGTCGGACGACAGCAGGTTCGCGGATTTCCAGGGACGGTTCGTCCTTGTCCGCTAGAGCGTTCCATCCTTGCGGCCGACCCGGGCTATCTTGATGAGATTGGTCGTGCCCTCCACATGGAAGGGCAACCCGGCGGTGATCACCACCACGTCCCCTTTTTTCACGTACCCACGCTTGAACGCCCCCTTGATCGCACGTGTTTCCAGCAGATCACCGCTTTCGACCTCGTTGGTTACCAGGGGCTCGGCCCCGAACACCAGGGCCATTTCCTGGGCGGTCTTGTGTTCAGAAGTCATCGCCAACAGGGTCTGCCGCGGTCGGTGCCGGGCGACCAGCCGGGTCGTGCTGCCGCTCAGGGTATAGGTGATGATGGCCGCCGCGCCGATATCGTTGGCCATTTCCACGGCCGCCAGGGCCACGGCCGCTTCAACGCTCATCGTCTTGTCGTTCTTGAATTTGTTGGTCCAGCCCTCGTAATCGAACGCGCCTTCGGTTTCGGCTGCCACCCGGGTCATGACCTGAACCGCCTGGACCGGATAATTCCCCATGGCGGTCTCTTCGGACAGCATGATGGCGTCGGTGCCGTCGAGGATGGCGTTGGCCACATCGGTCACCTCGGCCCGGGTGGGCCGCGGATTGTCCACCATGGACCGCAGCATCTGGGTGGCGGTGATCACCGGCTTGGCCGCGGCGTTGGTCTTGCGGATGATCATTTTCTGCGCCCGTGGAACCTGTTCCAGGGGAATCTCCACCCCCAGGTCACCCCGCGCGACCATGATACCCCCCGAGGCGGCGATGATCTCTTCGATGTTGTCCAGGGCTTCGAATTTTTCGATCTTGGCGATCACCGGAGTGTCCTTGCCGGAGGCGGTGATGATTTCATTGACCGCCTTCACGTCCCCCGCGTTCCGCACGAAGGAAAGGGCAATGTAGTCCACGTCGTGGGCCAATCCGAAATCGAGGTCGGACCGGTCCTTGTCCGAAAGTATGGGCGCGTCGATGGAACGCTCGGGCAGATTGATTCCCTTGTTCGATCCCAAAGGGCCGCCGGTGACGACACGGCAGTTCACATCGGTGCCGTCGGCGGAAACAACTTCCAGTTCCATCAGTCCGTCGGCCAGCATCAGGGTGTCGCCGGCTTGAACGATGCCGGGCAGATCGGGATAGGTCAGGCCCACTTCCGTTGCGTCACCCTCCACCTGGCGGTTGGTCAGCCTGAATTCCGCGCCCTCCTGGAGGATTATGGTGCCGGCGGCCATCGGGCCGGTCCGGATCTTGGGCCCCGCCAGGTCCTGGAGAATCGCCACGTGGCGCTTCTCTTCCCTGGCGACGCGGCGAATGTCCCGGATCAATTGCGCGTGTTCGTCCTGGGTCCCGTGGGAAAAATTCAGGCGGCATACGTTCATGCCCGCCTTCATCAGCTTTTTCAGGATTTCGGGATCCCGGCTGGCGGGCCCGATGGTGCAAATGATTTTTGTCCTGTTCATCGCTTGTCCACCTCAATCGAGAAAGAAGTCGGGTATCAGGGGCGTACCGGGAACAACGGCGTACTGGTCGAAATCCGTGGTCCCTTCTTCGGTCAGGACCTCCTCGTCGGTCATGAATCTGCCCGTGCACTCCCGGCTGTCGCGGGTCAGCACCGCCCAGGCGGCATCGCCCATGATGGCGGGCTGCCGGCTGGCGTTGATCATTTTTTCCCCGCCCAGAAGATTGCGCACCGCGGCGGTCGCGATGGCGGTTTTGGGCCACAGCGCGTTGAAGGCCACCCCCTTGTCGGCAAACTCGGCCGACAGTCCCAGAACCCACATGCTCATGGCGAACTTGGACAGGGTGTAGGCCGTATGGCCGGCGAACCATTTGGTTTTCAGGCTCAAAGGGGGGCTGATGTTCAGCACATGGGGATTGTCGGCCTTCAACAGGTAAGGCATGGCCTGCTGGGTCAGAACGTAGCTTCCACGGGCATTGATGTCCTGCATGCGGTCGTACATTTTCATGGTCGTATCCTGCAGACCGGTCAGGCCGAGCGCGCTGGCGTTGTTGATCACGATATCCAGGCCCCCGAATTCGGCCACTCCCTGCTCGACGGCCGCGGCCACCTGGTCCTCGAAACGGATATCGGTTTTGACCGCCAGGGCCCGCCCGCCCGCCTTCTCTATTTCTTCGGCGGCGGAGAATATTGTGCCGGGCAGTTTGGCGTGGGCCGTGGTGGTCTTGGCCGCGATGATGATGTTCGCGCCGTCACGGGCCGCCCGCAGGGCCATGGCCTTGCCGATGCCCCGACTGGCGCCGGTGATGAAGATGGTCTTGTCTTTGAGGGTTCTTGCCTCGGCCATGACCCTTTGTCCTTTCACTTCGGTGATTAATTTCAGCCCTGTTCCCCGTCAGTAAGCCCCACCTGGACCCCCGGTGTCAAGAGGGGCGCTCCGGTCGGGCATGGGCTATAATGGTTTCATCGTCACAGAGGGTTTTTTCCGCAGGGGGGACTCCATGGAAACGAATACCTATATCCTCAAACGCATCGGCACCGCCAAAATTCTCGGCTTGATCATCGGCTTGGCCGGTTTTTTCATGATTCCTGCCCTGTGGCCCGGCGAGGGCATGCAGCTGCGGGTCGGGTTTCTGCTTTGGTATACGACATTCGGGGTATTCATCGGGATCCTGGGAATGTTCAACCATCATCCCCTTCTGAAATTCCAGATGCCCTTCTGGTTTCGCGGCATCGTTTTCGGGGCCTGGTTCAACCTGGTCCTGGCGTTCCTGATGTACGACAAAATGAGCCTTCTCATGCAGCAGTTGGATGGCCGTTTTGGCGGAATCGAAAGCCCGTTCTGGATCGTGCTGGAAGGCTCGGTGGTGGGATTGATCATCGACGCGGTGACCACGAAATACGCGGGCGAGGGGCTGCCGGAGGCGAGCCACCTGACCGACTGAGACCCGACCTCAGCCGACCGATTCGATTTCGTTGTAGACCGTATCGCGCAACACCGGACGCAGACCGACCCCGCGGATGAAACCCCGGATGTCGTCCACGCTCATGCCCTTGCCCGCGGCGCCGCCGGCTGCGAAAGTCACACGTTCGTCGATCACGGTGCCGTCCAGGTCGTTCGCGCCGAACCGCAGGGCCAGTTGCGCAATTTCGCGGCCCAGCATCACCCAGTAGGCCTTGATGTGCGGGACATTGTCCAGCAGCAGGCGCGACAGGGCGATCACCTTCAGCTTGGCGATCAGGTCCGGGCCCGGCAGGTGGGCGAACTTGGTATTCTCCGGATGGAAGGCCAGCGGAATGAAGCACTGGAAGCCGCCGGTTTTATCCTGCTGCTCACGCAGACGGATCAGATGGTCCACCCAGTGCCGCGGCTCTTCGATGTGTCCGAACAGCATGGTGCAATTCGATTTCAAACCGTGTTCGTGAACCATGCCCGAAACTTCGAGCCAGCGTTCGGCGCTCATTTTTTTCGAGGCGATCTGATGGTGGATTTCCGGATGGAAGATCTCCGCGCCGCCGCCCGGGCAGCTGTCCAATCCGGCTTCGCGCAGAACGGTGATGGTTTCGGGCACGGACATCTTGCCCAGCTTGGCCAGAAAATCGATCTCCACCATGGTGAAGGCCTTCAGGTGCACCGAGGGAAACGCTTTTTTCAATTCGCGCAGGATATCCACGTAGACATCGAACTTCCACCGCGGGTGCAGGCCGCCCACGATGTGGAACTCCGTCACGTCGGGCGACCAGTCGCGGCGGGCGATCTCCACGCATTCGGCGGGTGAATATGACCAGGTGCCCTCGGCATTGGGATCGTCGGCGTAGGCGCACAATTCGCAGCCCACGTAGCACACGTTGGTCGGATTCAGGTGGCGGTTGATATTGTAATAGACCGCGTCGCCGTGCAGCCGCGTGCGCACCTGGTGGGCCAGCAAACCGAGGGCGGGCAGATCATCGCTGGCGGCCAGCAGCAGGCCGTCCTCTTCGGACAGGCGCTCGGCCGCCGCGACCTTGGCGGCGATTGGGGCCAGGGGATGGTTGTCAGGCAGCATCTATATCCTCATCCGGCGTTGGAAATCCTGGAACAGTGTTCGTTCCGGTCAAATCTAATCGGTTTCATCCGGTTCGCCATAGTAATGCTCCCAAAAAACCTCCGACCTTTCCCGTACCTTTATCCATTCCCGAAGATTAAAACCCTACCATATCCGTGGGTAATGCCGATATATTGTCGCATTGCGCCAAGAGCAACGGCAAGTCCATGCAGCAGCGCGATCAACCCTCAATCTTCAAAATTTCCGATGTATTCAATCCAAACCGACATTCGGAGTTCAGGGAGCAAACACAATGATGATTCTGAGACCAATTCTCGCCAACTTCGCCATGGTCATCATCGGCCTGGTCATTTCGCAGAGCACGCTGGCCGGCACGATTCGGGTGCCCTCCGAATCATCGACGATCGCCCAGGCCATTATGAATTCAGTGGGTGGTGATACGATCATCGTTGCAGCGGGAACCTACAGTGGGACGGGTTCCCACGATCTGGACTTCGCCGGCAAGAATTTGCTGCTGAAATCCGAAGATGGACCTGAAGCAACCATCCTCGACGGCAGCAATACCTATCGCATTTACATTGCCCAGACTTCGGAATGGCGCACGACCCGTATTCAGGGCTTCACTTTTCGGAATGGCCAAAGACAGGAAAGCTGGGGTCTGACCGGCATGGTCAAACTCACCAGTTCGGCTACCATCAACTTCGACAATATGATTTTTGAGGGCGGCAACGCCTCCAACGGCGCGGCAATTCACATCAAGGATGGTGCGCGCGGCGTTTTCACCGACTGCGTCTTTCGCAACAACACCGCCACGAATAAGGGTGCTGTTTACGTTGAGGGCGGCTCCAGTGAATTCAACAACTGCCTCTTCGAGGATAATACCGCGCTGGAAGGGGCGGCTATCCATCAGAGTAAGGGCAGTGTGGTCGCCAACAGTTGCACGTTCCGCAACAACTCCGGCGGTGTGATTTTTGCCTTTTGGAATTCCAGCGTCAACGTTTCTGATAGTATCTTCCAGGGCAATTCGGGTCTGGCGGGTGTTGCTGTCCGCTTGCAGAATGCTTCATCGTTGACCATGACCAATTGCCTGGTGACCGATAATATCGCCACGGCCAACTGGACTGGCGGAGTCATTGCCGCCGATGACGGGGGCTTTGACCTGGTGGGCTGCACCTTCGCCAACAATACCTGCGCCGATGCGAGCAATGGGGCCGTCGACGACCGTCATGACGGCAGCACGATCACCAACTGCGTGATCTGGGGAACCAAGGTGGGTATGGGAACCGTGCGCTGCGAGACTGTGACCTGCAGTCTGATTTTCGGCAATGAGGGTGGTGACACCAGCCCCTGCATCGACCTGACCGCCAATGGCAATCTCCAGACCGATCCGGGGTTTTGTGATCCTGGCGGTGGCGATTACCGCATTGCCGGCAACTCACCCTGCCTGCCGGAATACTCCGGCGCCTGTGGGTTGATCGGCGCCACTGAAAATGGGGGATGCGCCCTGGTAGCTACCGAAGAGCTCAATTTCGGGAGTGTAAAGGCCATGTTTCGTTGAGGTTATCTCTCCAAAATTGTTTCTGGCCCCGGACCGAAGCCCGGGGCCGTAAACAGGCAGGGAATTCCGCGCCTGGCTATTTGAGCATGATCATCTTCTTGGTCTCAGTGAAGCCCGGGGCTTCCAGACGGTAGAAGTAGACGCCGCTCGCGTGATTGGCCGCATCCCAACCGAAAGTATGGACTCCCGGTCCATAGGTACCCGAGGCCAGGGTCTTCACCAGTTCGCCCTTCACGTTGTAGATCGCCAGGCGGACGTTGCCTTCGGCCGGCAGGCTGAAGGAGATGTCCGTCCTGGGGTTGAACGGGTTGGGTGAGTTCTGGTTCAGCATGACGGATTCCACCAGCCGGCGATTGTCGGCGCCGAACACGTCGCCGCCCTCGCACGACTTGGTCACCAGGTTGGCGCCCGCATCGTAGGTGTTCGAAGCCTCCGTCACGTTGGTGACCTCGAAGCAGAAGTCCGCCACGCCGGTCGCCTTTCGCGCGGTCGACAGAGTGACTACTCCGTCGGTTCCGGTCACACCTGAAACGGTGCCGCTGATGTCACCGGTGTGGTAAGCGGTAACGGTCGCGCCGGACACGGGGGCTCCACCATTATCCATGATGGTGATGTCGGCCCTGCCGTAATATTTCCGGCCGCTTTGCACCCGGTACACGTAGATATCGTCCACGTGCATGGTGCCGCCCACGGGGGGTTCGGTAACCGTGATGTAGCCCGCTTTTGTCTCGGCGTCGCTGCCGTAGGCGTTGGTCGCGGTCAAGGTCACGGTGTAGGTACCGGCCGCCGTGTAGACGTAGGTCGGGTTCTGGGCCGTCGAGGTCCCGCCGTCGCCGAAGGTCCAGCTCCAGCTTGTGGG
>Ga0164313_10006689_pt1 | contig 10147 bp, 9 predicted proteins | sample GuaBasSedimGuay4_FD_113735 | JGI IMG/M metagenome (GOLD analysis project Ga0164313, IMG submission 113735) | Subseafloor sediment microbial communities from Guaymas Basin, Gulf of California, Mexico - Guay4, Core 4569-4, 0-3 cm | ecosystem: Environmental > Aquatic > Marine > Hydrothermal vents >...
ATTATTTTTTGTCTGGATGATGAATTAAAACTTTGCATAGCCTTAGTTACGGAAATTTTTCATGAAGAAATCCAGGCGAAAAAGAAACAAATTATATGGCTTGTTTTGGTGTTCACTTGGTATTACATTTAATTTTATCAAATGAATGCGTTAATTGAAGGTGCAATTCTTGGCCTTTCTCTGGCTTTCCTTTTCGGATTCGGCCCTGCATTTTTTGCTTTGATACAAACAGGGATTTACCGTGGCTTCTGGCCGGGGGTTCTACTGGCTGTTGGTATCATCATAAACGATTTGGTTATTGTTGTACTTTCACTATTAGGATCAACTCAGGCTTTGATGAATATGACCAGCTATAAAACTATTGGTATTATTGGCGGATCACTGCTAATAATTTTTGGAATATTTACATACAAGAGACAGCCAGTGGTTAATAATCTTGAAGATCAACAACTTGAAAAAGTACCTCACCCTATACAATATATAGGGAAAGGCTTTTTGTTAAATATTGCCAACCCTTTTGTTTGGATTTTCTGGTTAAGTATTGTTGTTGGATTAACAGCCCGTTTTAAAGCCGACACCTCTTCGTTAGTAATGTTTTTTGGAACTACACTGGCTATTGTTTTTCTGACGGATGTATTTAAAACTTATGCTGCTTCAAGGTTCAGAGAACTAATTAACAGAAAATTCCTGTCGCTAATTAATAAAATAGCCGGAACCGGATTAATTGCGTTCGGTGTATTTTTAATTATAAGATCATTTGTGGTCTAGTTTTTTTTAAACTTACCACAAAGTCGCACAAAGTGTATTCACGAAGAAACACGAAGGTTTTTTGGACAGCTTCGCTTGGTATCCTTTCTAAATTTAATTCTCTGAAACCACCTCAGAAGAACCACCAGGCTTATAATCGCCTTCAACCTCAGCACCCATAACTTCAGACGATTCTAACACCTCAGTCCTGCTTGGAACTGGTACCGTTTTACGAATGGTAAGTTCATCCACCAAATGTCCTGCTCCGGCAAATTTGTCAATAATGAACAAAACATATCTCGAATCAACAACGATTGTTCGTTGCAGTTCATGTGCAAAAGCAATATCACTGCTCATTGCCTCCCAGTTTCCATCAAATGCGAGTCCGATAAGCTCACCTTTTGCATTTACAACCGGAGAGCCTGAATTACCGCCGGTAATGTCATTATTAGTCAGAAAACAAACCACGAGCCTGCCATCTTCATTGGCATAAGGGCCATAATCTTTTAGTTCATACAGTTCTTTTAGTTTGGCTGAAACAATAAATTCATCATTTTCCGGGTCTTCTTTTTCAATAACACCACTTAGATGGGTAACATGACTATAATTTACGGCATCTCTTGGATAATAATCTTGTACTGTTCCGTATGAAAAACGTAAAGTAGAATTTGCTTCTGGATAGAATTTCTTGTCACTTTCCATTTTCCTTACAGCTTCAACATATAATCTTTCTGCTTTTTGCATTTCTTCACTTCGTTTATCGTAATTAGCAGATACTTCCATAATTTTTCCCATGAACCCTTGCATTAATTGAAAAGCAGGGTCTTTATTGATTTCTTTTAGGTTTGGATCTTCAAGGTATGCCATAACCTTGTTTTGATCACTTAGGAATGATTCCTCGAAAATGTACCTGGAAAATGCATAATAATCATTATCAAATTTAGATAACATTTTGTCCAGGTATTCAGGATGAAGATCAGAAGGAAGTTTTTCGTAATAGACGTGCGACATAACGGCAAGAACTTCCTCGTCTGTTGCTTCATCATAGTTTTTAAAATGTTCTGCAGTTGACTCCTTTAAACCTGCAATAGCTTCATCAATTTTCTTTTGTTTCTTTGCTTTTTTGTCTTTATCTTTTTCTTCTTTTAGTTGTTGTAGCAGTGTTTGCAAGCCTGAAAACTCTTGTGCATATTCAATTATGCCGGCACCACCTACTCCGGAAATACTTGCATAAATTAATGGTTTAATTCCTACTTCACGGCCCTGGTAAATATTTTCTATATCTCTCAATACAGAGCCATACCTTTCTTTCCTCTCCTCATTTTCATTTATCCAGCCGGTAAATCTTTTTTCAAAAGCCTGTTTTTCTCCTATAACGTCCAGGTCACGAATGCCTTTTTCTTGTCCGATAAAATATTTCCAACCATTGGCGACACCTGCATAGTTAGACGCATATTTTATTCTTACTTCTTTATCTGCATCCATATGTATCTTCCATGCAGCGAGTTTCTCCCCTAAAGATTCTATAATTGGCGGATAATAATAATCCATTTTAAACTGAACACCATAAGATGATAGAAATCGTTCGGTACCACCCGGAAATCCCCATATCATGGTGAAGTCGCCTTTCTCAACCCCATCAAGAGAAATTGGTAAATAATGTTTTGGTTTAAGCGGTATATTATCTTCTGAATATTCTGCAGGTGAGCCATCGGGAGCTGTATATATGCGAAAGATGGAGAAATCACCTGTATGACGTGGCCACATCCAGTTGTCAGTATCGCCGCCATATTTACCAATCGAAGAAGGAGGGGCACCAACTAATCTAACATCTTTATACACCTGGTAAACAAACATATAATATTCGTTGCCTTCAAAAAAACTTTTAATAACAACATTGTATTTTCCATCTTCTTTGTTAGCTTTAGTAATCCTCTTTATGATTTTTCCTGCAACATCCTTTCTTTCGGAGCTGCTCATGGTATCACTTAAATGTGGAATAATACTGTCTGTAACGTCTTCCATTCGAATAAGTATGGAAGCAGTAAGTTCCTCATTTGGAAGTTCTTCTTCCCTGCTCATGGCCCAAAAACCATCGGCGAGATAGTCATGCTCAACAGAACTATGTTTCTGGATGGCATTATATCCACAATGGTGGTTCGTAAACATCAAACCTTCAGACGATACAATTTCACCTGTGCAAAAGAACCCCCTTGGATTCGGACTACTGGCTAAACCAACAATGGCATCTTTAAGGCTTGAATGATTAACACTGTATATTTCTTCAGCTGTTAGCTGAAGTCCAAGCTTTTGCATGTCGGTATAATTAAGGCGATCAATGAACATGGGAAGCCACATGCCTTCATCAGCCTTGAGGTTAATACCTTGAAATACGAATAGTAAAACGAATAGAAATGTAAATTTTTTCATCTTTTGTTTTTTAATAATTAATTTGCGGTTTTATCAGCATAAATTATACCAAGTGTACTAATAATAACAGTTACAACCCCTTGATAAAGAATATTTTGAAACATATATTTTAAAGTGTTCAGTATAGTACACCTCGATCTCTTTTCTGTACACTGAGGAAAGAACAAAATTAAGAGTTTATTTTAAACAATTGAAGATTATCGAAACAGGGTTAACATATTTAGATTTATTAACCGTCCATTGTTAACTTCTTATTAAGAAGTGGGTTATAAACCAGTAATTTGCATGCTATATTTGCAAGCAATTAAGAGAAAGCCCATTCGGGTTTCTCTGCCAGGGACAATTAAGTATCTTCATTACTCCACACAAGTCTTCATAGCAATGCTATAAATTAAGGCGCTGTGCTTGAGCTGAATAAATTTTCAGGTCGTGGTTAACAATGAGCAGGCTGAAGGGGCCTTGATTTGAAAGTATACAAAGCAAGCTGCAGGTGGGCAACAAATTGCCTGCCTGTTTTTATTTTTACGGATATCGTATTTTAGCCAGCTTTTAAGAATACATTATGGAATCGATAAAAAGAACGCTCAATGATTCTCCAATTGCACGTTGGGGAGTTCTTATTCTGGTTGGATTTATTCTTTCGGTAAATTATTATTTCTACGATGCCTTTTCAACATTAAAGGATTTAATGACCAAAGAATTCGGATTTTCCAATACCGATTACGGTCTGTTTGTATCCTTTTACTCCGTTCCGAACACTTTTTTATTGATGGCTGTGATTGGAGGTGTAGTACTCGATAAGCTGGGCATACGCAGAACCGGCTTCGTGTTTGTATTCTTCATGACTTTTGGAGCTGTATTAACTGCATATGGAGCTTCTGATACTTATCGTGCTGATGGATTTGGATATTCTTTCATGCAATCTTTTCTTCCTAATTATTCACCGGAACTAAAAATGATGTTACTGGGCAGGTTCTTTTTTGGATTGGGGGCCGAGACATCTATTGTTGTAATTAGTAAAATCCTGGTTAAGTGGTTTAAGGGAAAAGATCTTGCATTGGCTTTTGGATTGAAAGTAGGGTTTGGACGACTTGGAACTTTTGCCGCCTTACAAATGTCTCCGGTTATTGCCATGGGAGGTGAACAGCTTAGTACGGCCATTTGGTTCGCTGCTGTTCTGGTTTTAATCGGGTTACTGGCATTTATTGTCTATATGTTACTGGATTTAAAATTTGATAAGAATGCTGAAAAATCAAATGAAACCGCTAAAAGTGATCCATTCAGAATAAAAGATATTTTTGACATACTTTCTAATAAAGCATACTTATATATAGCATTAATTTGTGTCACCTTCTATGCAGCAGTTTTCCCATTTATGGCTTTTGCTCCTGATTTCTTTTATCATAAGTTCGGAATGAACTATGAGCAAAGTGGGCAAATAGCCTCACTCCTGCCTTTAGGAACCATGTTATTCACGCCTTTATTTGGATTCTTAATTGACAGAAAAGGAAAGGCTGCAACAGCCATGATCTTCGGATCACTGGTACTTTTTATCGTCCACATGATATTTACTTTTACCAGTTTTAGTCCTTATATACCAATGATATTTCTTGGAATAGCCTTCTCGCTTGTGCCTGCTGCAATGTGGCCATCTATGGTTAAACTTGTAAAAGAAAAGGAAATTGGAACAGCCTACGGTTTAATGTATTCAATTCAAAACCTGGGCTTATGGGGAGTACCGATACTGGCTGGTGTAATACTGGATAAAACGAACCCTGGTAATCCAGAAACGCTGAATTACACACCTACTATGATTATGTTTACTGTATTGGGAGTGCTAGGATTAGTTTTTGCATTGTTATTAAAGCGAGAGGATAAAAAGGGTGGATACGGAATTGAATTACCACTCAATAAAAAGTAAAGGAAAATTAAGCACCCAGCACATCCAGCATCAAATTAAATCTGCATATTGGATTGATGGATCAATACAATAGATAGATCTTTTCCCGATTTCTCCAGCCAGCATCATATCTGCTTTCTACAAAGTAGATCAATAAATCGGCATCATATTTTGATTCGGTAAAATAAAGCAGTTTATCTGCATCGTATCTACTTTCTACAAAATGCCATAGCCCTTCGTTTCCTTTAGCATCGTATCTACTATCGGATTTATAGACCAATAAATCTGCACTGTATTTACTTTCAACTACAAATATTTTCACATCAGCGTCATATTTGCTGTCGCAGGAATAAATTTTTTGAGCATTTGAAACTAATGAAAGAAATAAAAAAGGAATAAGAATAAAAATCAACTGAAAGAAAGGAAATTTCATGGTTTGAGGTTTAATACAGTTACGTGCAAAAACCATGCTGTTTATTGCAAGAATAAAAACCACCATTCACCGATTAAGCCTCTCCATTCGCCGAATTTGTATTTACACGAGGCGTATTTCACTATAGTTTTGCTAACAGAAAATGAAACTAAAAACCATAAAACAATGAATACAATAATTAAATCAACCGCAATCACAGCCATTTTAACATTACTCTTTTCAATAAACACAATGGCTGTTATGAATTTTGAAAACGAAGCCTATATTGATGATATCCCTTTTGATACGGAAGCAATATTTAATGAAGTAGTAATGGAAAGAAATTTTGTTGAATTTGATTTCGATGATGAAGAATATATTAATGACATACCATTTAACACGGAGGTAATCGCCGATAAAAAATTATACGAATTAGCTTTTTGCAAAGAATTTGCAATAGAGGAGGAAGCCTATATTGATGATATCCCTTTTAATACTGAGGAGGTTTGTTTAAACTTGGAAAAAGAATATGAAACAGAACCATTGAATTGCAATTTCAACAAAACAAATAATAGCAATTTATCGGAAGAAGTTATAGAAATAAGATATTTAGAACAAAACAGCTATGCATTGATCCGATACTAGCGCAATTGAAGAATTAATCGATTAATGTGATTTTCATAGGTAAATTTTAGAAAGAAAAATCCCGCCGATTGGCGGGATTTTTTTAATAGGGAACTAACTATACTAATTTAAGATCAAATTTTACTTTAAGCACAACTTGCTGTCCGGAAAATTGCGAATAATAATCTACTTTTTCATCCAGTTTATGAATGCTTGCAATCACGTATTTCCTCATACGGTCATCAACGCTATTAGCTGCGTCAACTGCAAATGTACCATCTTCCTGTATAGTTAATTTGACCACTACACAGCATTCGAATTTTTCCTTTATTGCAAACTCAGGATAATCAAGTTCGGCTGCAATGTGGTTAGCTACTGAATTTGAAACAGCCTTTGAGGCTGGAACGGGTTCGTTGGCAAAAGTATTTGCTGCTAAAAAAAGACTAAATACCATTACCAGGGTTGCGATTCTAGTTTTCATTATTTTTAAATTTTAATTAATAATTAAAAAATCGTGATTCATTATTTAAACTTTATTTTGTAATATAAAGTGCTAAAATCTATACAAATAGGGACGTATCAAAATGTAATAGACAAACTAATCTTGGGAATAGACAAAGCAACTTAAATGTACTTCATTGAATAGTAAAATGTGTAAACTACGTTTGTCGAGATTGAACTCGCGTTTGTAGATTACAAATTCTGTAATTTTATTAAATTAGCATAATGTAAAAATTCAAAAACGCACATAGTTTTTGTTTTTTCTCGATTTAAACTAGTTTAAATTTCTGAAATAATTACACTTATTTATGTTTAAAACGAAAAAGAGATTAAATGATATTTTAAGGAAGGCGACAGAACTTTACAATATCGACCAGTTTTCTAAAACCTCACAATATCTGAGTAAAAGTCAAATTAAAACTATAAAGAAAGAGATTAAAGATATAGCTGATAAAAAAAATATCAAGATTATCAAGCTTACTAAATTTCTCAAATCGCTTATTATTCCAACAGCTAAAAGAATAACTTTAGAATCACAGTTGGATTATTCAAAATTAAATAATAAGAAAAATATTGTGGTCTATATGCCAAACCATAAATCACATCTGGATGAGTTCATAATAGGTTATACATTGTTGAATGAAAATCTTTCTTTTCCAATTATAGCAGCCGGCGAGAATATTTTTAAGAATAGAATTTCTGGTTTTATGTTAAAAAGTTATGGCGCTTTTAAAATCAGAAGAGATAAATACACTGAAGATGAACATTATTACAGGCTGTTATCTTCCTTTCTTGGTGCAAGCATAATAACAGGCGATCATATTATGACTTTTCAGGAAGGGACAAGGCCAAGAGATGGAAAGATTGGGTTATTTAGAAAAGGACTTATCGGAACTATTGAAAAATTATTCAAGAATATGAAATATAATCCTGAACTCGAAATTGAAGATATTGCTTTTGTACCTATTGCAATTAATTGGTCAGAAAATCCTGATGAGAAAAAAATGACTACTGACAGTGATTCAAAAGCTGAGGATACTGATTTATTTAAAAGATTCGTAAATCTGAAGAAGACCCATTCATCAAAGGATATCAGAGGCGTTTATTTAGGAATTGGAGAACCGGTGAGCTATAATCAATTTGCGGCAAATAATGATCCTGATGAAAATGACAGTTATGCAATTGGTATTTGTAACGAAGTAAGATCAAGAGTTGTTGGGATGATGCCAATTTTTAAGGAACATCTTGTGTATAGTTCAATTCAATTTTTAAGCAAGTATAATAATTATGTAAAGATTGAAGATTCTAAACAATTAATAGAAGTTACTCAAAAAATCATCGGCAATTTTGATGATAAAATTAAAGTCATAGAAACCGATGGATACTGCATTGAAAGCCAACTGGAGTTAATGGCGGTAAGAGATATCATTAAATTTGATGAGGATCAATCAGGGTTTGAAGTGTTGAAACCTAATCTTATAGAATACTATGCAAATCACGTTACTTCTTTAATTGAAGAAAGAAAAACTTGATTCATTAGGTTCCGGATTCCGTAACACTGGTGTAATTCCGAAAAATAAAAAGTGCCATACATGGTTAGAAAATACTCCTCATCATATAAGCATACATCATTTATTCCTGATTTCAAAAAAGTAATTAACGGAAATTACAAAGGGATGTATAGTTCCTAAAATATGGAATGGTCGGGGTGTTGTTGTGTATAGAGAGGAAGTTGAGGGAAGTTGAGGGAAGTTGTAGAGGTAGTTGCTTTTCAATAAAAAACAATAGAGATCAAAAAAACCCCCTTGTCAGATTTTAGGTTTCCAATGAAAAAAACAATAAATCAAGTTTTAGTATTTTACTAATTTAGTAGTCATAAACCAGATTGAGAAAAAAATAAATTATGAATGTACAAATAAAACACAAAAGACATTTATTAAAAACAATTACCTGGAGAGTTGTAGCTACAACGTTTACAATACTAGTAATTTGGTCATTTACAGGAAACTTAGAGTTTAGTTTAGGTATTGGAGCCGTGGAATTTTTCGGTAAAATGATATTGTACTATATACACGAAAGAGTTTGGTATAAGTCTGATATTGGTATAGTTAATATAAAGAACAGAACTTATGATGGCTGAAATTTGTTCTCAATACAATATAACAGTAGATTACGACATTGACCTCCATAAATTAGCCTTGATTGTCAAAGAAGGACATTCAATCAACTTTCTTTGTGAAGGGTGCAATAACCGGGCAATCTATAAAGATGAGGAAGGAAGATTGTATATAGCCAAAAGTGAAAAGGGCAAAATAAAACTGCATCCAATTAATTTTGATGAGCTTTAGCAATAAGATTATAAGAATTAGAACCTGAATGGTTTTCCTAATCCACCAAACGTATTTGTTACTTTTCCCCGATCTATATCTAAATTTAAAATTGAACTCTGTTTGTATCATAATAAATATTTTAATCAAAATTATTATATTCACAATGGGCTACCAAGCCTTATATACAGGCTAAATCGTATATATAGTGAATTGTTTAATTTCAAGTTTTAAAATTATGTATAAGAATATAGAACGAAGTGTTCTCTCGACATCAACTTATGTGCTCTGGTACATTTTTTAGTCAAACCGTCCCCAATACAGACCCCTAAATAAAAAACCGCCACATAACAGATTGTTATATAACGGTTTAAAATATAAATCAGAGGTACCGGACGGATTCGAACCGCCGTAGGAGCTTTTGCAGAGCCCAGCCTAGCCACTCGGCCACGGTACCTTTTTGGTAAAAATGGAATGCAAAATTAGCAAAAATCAAATCATATTACAAAGTATTATTGAAATAGGCATTAATAAAAAACTGAGAAGCCGGTTTAGCAAACCGGCTTCTCAGAGTTCTTATGTTAAGAAAAGAAATAAACAAATTGTTAATCAGCTCTGTTAAATTTCAGTTGCCTGATTCCTTTCTCTGTTTTTATTATTAAAATATATACACCGGAAGTAAGATCGCTTAAATCCATTTGAAGGGTTTTTTCAGTACTTGTTTCATTAGCAACCTTCTGCCCACTTAAATTGTAAACGCTAGCATCCTGAATTATGTATTCTGATGTTATATTAATTTGATTCTGTACAGGGTTTGGATAAATATTTACCGGGTTCTCATACACATCATTAACGCCATCGGGGCCAATAACAATCATATTGTTTTTTGTTTCAGTTTTGTTAGTTACCCCATCACTTACAGTAAGGCTTACAGTGTATGTTCCATCATTGGTATAGGTATGAGAAGGATTTTGAAGCGTACTGCTGGACCCGTCACCAAAATTCCAGTTCCATGAAATGATCTCCCTGTTTACTTGAGGTACTTTGGGTGGCATAATATCGAATGATTTTCCTCCGGGTTCGTTTTCTGTAATCGTATTAATTATGCTTACAGCACCTGTTGAGCCATTAACGGTACAGATATCCCAATACAGCCCGGTACCAACAGTAGGGATTTGCAAATTATGGAGCATGCCATTATCATCA
>Ga0164313_10006691_pt1 | contig 10147 bp, 9 predicted proteins | sample GuaBasSedimGuay4_FD_113735 | JGI IMG/M metagenome (GOLD analysis project Ga0164313, IMG submission 113735) | Subseafloor sediment microbial communities from Guaymas Basin, Gulf of California, Mexico - Guay4, Core 4569-4, 0-3 cm | ecosystem: Environmental > Aquatic > Marine > Hydrothermal vents >...
GGTGTCGGTCGAAACCGTGATGAGCTCGGCGCCCATCTTTGCGAACCTATCCTGCTGCTCTGCCAGAGCAGCCATCTCGGTTGCTCAGACGAATGTAAAGTCCGCCGGGTAGAAGAAGAGGATTGTCCACTTCCCCTCCTTCTTGATGTCGGCGAGGTTGCGCTTGCCGAAGCCGTGATTTTCGGGCTCGTAGACGGTGAGCTCGAAGTCCGGCACCGGCTGGCCGATTTTGACCTGGGTGATTTCTTCACACATGACACGCTCTCCTTTCGGGTTCATTGATCAATAGCGGCGAACAGTATAGATCGTCGGCAGCAAAATAGGAAGAGTTCTCGTTTAGCTCCGGCCCGACGTCTGCGGCTTGCGCCGCAGCCAGCAATCTGTCGCTCCTTCGGAGCTGAATTTTTTTGGGATCCATGGTTCCTGGGGCTCACGCCCCAGGCCAAATATATGCCGCCGCTTCGCGGCTCGGGCTGAGGCGCCTGACGCGTGGCAAACCACGTGCACGCCATCGTTTCGCGGCTCGGGCTGTGAGGTGCCTGACGCGTGGCAAACCACGTGCACGCCACCGTTTCGCGGCTCGGGCTGAGGCGTCTGACGCGCGGTAAACCACGTGCACGCCACCGTTTCGCGGCTCGGGCTGAGGCGCCTGACGCGTGGCAAATCACGTGCATGCCACCGTTTCGCGGCTCGGGCTGAGGCGCCTGACGCGCGGTAAACCACGTGCACACCATCGCTTCGCGGCTCGGGCTGAGGCGCCTGACGCGTGGCAAACCACGTGCATGCCACCGTTTCGCGGCTCGGGTGGGATGGCCCGAACGTATAATCCGCCGAATACCTACCGCCGCATCGCGGTTGAGCCTATCGCTCACGATCCGGAGCGCCGAAGGCGCGACAGATTCATAGCCTGGGGCGTGAGCCCCAGGAATGTGGGACCCAAAATGAATAAGCCGCGAAGCGGCGACAGACATCAGGTGGATCCAGTTGATAATACCCTACCGGGGTATGGTATTGTTCTCCAATGACGGAGGTCGCAGTGGTGGTTGACAAAGAGGTGCAGAAGAGCGCCCTCAGACGCCTGAGCATTATCGAGGGGCAGCTCAATGGGGTGCGGCGGATGATCGAGGAGGGCGACGGCTGCGTCGAAATCCTGACCCAGATCTCGGCCATCCACGAGGCGCTGCGCGGGGTCGGCAAGGTGGTGGTGCGGCACCACATCGAGACCTGCGTGACCGAGGGGCTGCAGACGGACAAGAAACAGCAGCATCAGGACGAGCTCATGGACCTGATCTACAAGCTGAGCAAGTGATGGAGTGGATACTCACCTTTGTTGCCGCCTCGTGGTCGGTCTTCGGCGCCATGGCGCCGTACCTGCTGCTCGGCTTCCTGGTGGCGGGATTCTTATCGGTGGTGATCTCGCCCGAATGGGTGGAGCGCCACCTCGGTGGTAACGGCCTCGGCCAGGTCTTCAAGGCGAGCCTCTTCGGGGTGCCGCTGCCGCTGTGCTCGTGCGGCGTGATCCCGGTGGCGGCGTCGTTGCGGCGACACGGTGCGGGCAAGGGCGCCACGACCGCCTTTCTGCTTTCGACGCCGCAGACCGGAGTCGACTCGATTGCCGTCACCTACGCCCTCCTCGGCCCGTTCCTGGCCGTGGTGAGGCCGGTCGCCGCCTTCGTCACAGGGATCTTCGGCGGATCTCTGGTGCAGGCCTTCAACGACGACGACGAGGTGATTGACGAGCCCGCCGTCGAGGCGGCCGAGGCCCCGTGCTGCTCGGCGGACGGCTGTGACGAGGAGAATCCCCACCGCCCGAAGATCGTCGAAGCGTTGCGCTACGGCCTGGTCATTCTGCCGCGTGACATTGGCAGGGCCTTGATATTCGGCATTGTGGTCTCGGGTTTGATCGCGACCGTAGTCGCACCGCAGGCCCTCGAGTCCAGCCTCGGCGGCGGTCTGTGGCCGATGCTCGCCGCGATGGCTGTGGGAATTCCGTTATATGTCTGCGCAACCGCCTCGACGCCCATCGCGCTGGCGCTGATCCACGCTGGGTTGTCGCCGGGCGCGGCGCTTGTCTTTCTGATCTCAGGCCCGGCCACCAATTCCGCCGCGCTGACCACGCTGTGGAAAATCCTCGGCCGCCGCGCCGCAATCCTCTATCTGGTGACGGTGGCGGTGACGTCGCTCGCGACGGGGCTTGCGGTAGACGGTCTGATCGGAGCCGGCGCGCTGCCGTCCTCGGCGCTGGTGCCGGCGGCGTCGGCGATGGCGGTCGAGGGAGCACACGCTCATCACGAGGGTGGGGGAGCGATGTCCTCGTTCGAGACCGCGACCGCTCTCGTGCTGTTGGCGGTGCTGCTCAACGCGCTGAGACCCCGACGTCGGCCGCACGAGGAGGCAGCGGTGGTGGATGCGTCCGAGCAAAACATCGAGCTGCGAATCAAGGGCATGCGATGCAACGGCTGTGTGCAAAGCCTGCAGCGCGCCCTGTCCGAGGTCTCCGGCGTCACCAAGGCCGAGGTGAGTCTGGATGACGGTCTGGCGCGCGTGCGCGGGTGCGGTTTTTCAGAGGAGGCTGTCGCCGAGGCGGTGGATTCGCTCGGGTTTTCGGTAGAGGACTGAAAGCGCATAACCAGATACCGGATACCGGATACCAGATCGACCCTTTTACCCCTTGACAATGGAATGGGGAAATTGATGATTTCGTCGCATCCGGCATCCGGCCCCCAAAACCCTGGTGAAATCCTGGAATTGGGGGTAGTCTTTTCGGGATGCCCTCGACTTCAGCTTGTCGTGTGCTGGTGGTTGATGACTCCAGGCTGCAGTGCGCCGTGTGGCGCAAGTTGCTCGAGGAGCGCTACGGCGACAAGGTGGCAGTCGAAACCTACACCGATCCCGCCGAGGCGGTCCTCGCTATGGCCCCGGACGTCCACCTTCTCCTGCTCGACTGGGAGATGCCGGAGATGGACGGCAAGGAGGTGCTGGCGGCGGCCCGAGACGGGGGCGTCAATCTCAAGCGGGTGATCATCACCTCCGGCCACTCCGCCGATCGTCTGCACGAGGAGTTCGACGACTCCGGCTGTCTGGCGGTGATCGAGAAATCAGAGCCCGAGCAGCAGGCGGCGTTCCTGATGATCCTCGACTCGATCATGCGCCGGTAGACTCACCAGCCAGAACATCGCAAGAAAACCGCAGATCACGCAGATCATCGCAGATATGTTATTGATCTGCGTCTATCTGCGTACATCTGCGGTTTCTCCGTTCGGGTTGTCAACGTCGCGACGGAACTTTCTTCGAACCGTGTGCGTAATCATATTCAGGAGGATCGACAAATGCTCGAGGTGCTCGCAATTCTGACGCTGCTCTTCGTCGGCGCCGTTGTCTTCGGTGTGATCGCCCTTTTGGCGGGGCTCTTCAAGATCGTGTTGAAGCTGGCCCTGCTGCCGCTGGTGCTCGGGCTCAAGGCGCTGGTCTTCGTGGTGCTCTTTGTGCTCGCGCTGGTCGTCGTTGGCCCGGTTGTCCTGGCCCTCGGCCTCGTGCTCCTGGTGCCACTGCTCATCCTCGGCGGAATCGTCTGGGCCGGCGTAGCGATCGTCACGTAGTTTTGAACTTTTCCCCACCCACCCATTCAAAGTCCGGGTGGGCGGGTGCGGAACTCAAAACTCAAAACTCTGAACTCAAAACTCGCTGATCGGCCGCAGGCCGATCAGCGGAGCATCATCCACAGATAAGCGTATTCGAGCGCGCTTGTGTAGGCGCGCTGGTTGAGGTTGGCGCCCCCACCATGCCCGCCCTCGGTGTTCTCGTAGTAGTAGACCTTCTTGTCCATGTCGGTCATCTTGGCGACCATCTTGCGCGCGTGCGCCGGGTGGACCCGATCGTCGCGGGTGTTGGTCCAGAAGAAGGCCTCAGGGTAGTCTGCCTTCGGGTCGAGATTTTGATAAGGCGACCAGGTCTTGATGTACTCCCAGTCATCGGTGTCGGGGTTACCGTACTCGGCCATCCAGCTCGCCCCGGCGAGCAGCTTGTTGTACCGTTTCATGTCCAGAAGCGGCACCTGGCAAACCACCGCCTCGAAGAGCTCGGGACGCTGAACCAACGCCCCGCCGACCAGCAACCCGCCCTGGGAGCCGCCCATGATTCCGAGGTGCTTGGGCGAGGTGATCTTGCGCTTGATGAGGTCCTCGGCGACGGCTATGAAGTCGTCGAAGTTGTTCTGGTGATTCTCCTTCATCGCTCCCTGATGCCATTTGGGCCCGAACTCACCGCCGCCGCGGATGTTGGCGAGCACGAAGACGCCCCCTCGCTCCACCCAGGCAAACCCCCTCGTGGCCGAGTACCTCGGTTTCATGGACACTTCAAAACCGCCGTATGCGTAGAGCACGGTCGGGTTGGCACCGTCGGCCTCGCAGCTCTTGGGCATGAAGACGAAGTAGGGGATCTTGGTGCCGTCTGATGAGGTCGCCTGGTACTGCGCGACCGACATGCCGGTCGCGTCGAACCATGCCGGCGACGACTTGACCCTCTCGGCCTTGCCGCCGTCGCGAACCAGATAGAGGCTCGACGGCGTGGTGAAATCGGTGTAGGTGAAGAAGAAGCTGTCGTCCACATTGCCGGTGCTGCCGATGGCGATTGTGCCCATCCCGGGTAGCTCGATCTCGTCGGACGACCACCCATCGTCTCCGAGCGTCAGGCGGTACAGGCGACCACGGACGTTGTCGAGGGTTGAGTAGAGCAGGTGGTTGACGGTTGTGGATATTCGATCGAGGGAGACCCTTGCGGAAGGCATGAAGAGCACCTCGAAACCGCGCTCACCCTCGAGGAAGTCATCGAGGTCGATGGCCAGGAGGGCGCCCTGTGGGTAGGTGGTGCCGCCGATGGTCCAGTCCGACCGGAGAGTGACCAGCATCTGGTCCTTGAAGAAGCCCTGCATTTCCGCGTCCTCGGGCAGGTCGAGCTTGACCAGTCGGTCGCCCAGAACCAGATAGGTGGTCCCGCGGAAGAACTCGGGTGTCTTGTACACGATGTCGTACCGTCCCTCAGGTGTGATGTCGGAGTAGGCGCCTACTGCCACGTCATCGACCGAACCTTCAAAGATCTGTTTGGCCTCGGCGAGCGGAGTACCGCGTTTCCACAACCTGACCGTTCTCGGGTAGCCCGAGTGGGTGAGCGAACCCTCGCCGAAATCTGTGCCGATCCAGAGGGTGTCCTCGTTCTTCCAGGAAACACTCGCCTTGGCCTCGGGAACGAAGAAGCCCTCCTCGACGAAGGTTTTGGCGGCGGCGTCGAACTCGCGCCGGACTGCGGCATCGGCGCCGCCCCGTGATAGGGCCACCATGCAGTGACGGTACTCGGGTGCGAGACAGGAGGCGCCGTCCCACACCCAGTTCTCATCCTCGGCCTCGGCCAGGATATCGAGGTCGAGCACGATCTCCCAGGCCGGCGACTCCTTGACGTACTCGTCGAGGAAGGTGCGGCGCCAGATTCCGCGCACGTGCTCGGCGTCCCGCCAGAAGTTGTAGACCCAGGCGCCGCGGATCCCAGGAGCCGGGATACGATCCTGCGAATTGTAAATCCCGAGCAGCTTTTCATGAAACTCGGCGAACTCTGGCACGGCCTCGATCACGGCGGTATCGGCGGCACTGATCTCCTTCGCCCAGCTGAGGGCCTTCTCACCCTCCACCTCCTCGAGCCAGAGGTAGGGGTCTTCGTCAGCGGCGATGCAGATGGTCGCTGCAAACAGAGAAATTAGGAACGCGATCGAGAGATTGGTGCGCATGGTTGTTCTCCTCCCGCGGTAGAGTGCGGTCAAAGCCGTCGCAAGTTCGCGTGATGGTAACAGACGAGCGAAGGAGCAGGGCGCGTTCACCGGAGGTGCCTGGTATCCCGATTCGCCGCGAATCGGCGTGCCAGGCATCCTCTCGGGAAGCGCGATGAGGTACGAGTCGTCTTGAAGCCGGAAGCGCCCCGCCGGATCGAAGGCCCGTGTCACTCAAAACTGACGCGGGTGGGTGGAAAATCCGAAATCCGAAATCCGAAATCCGAAATTACCGCGAGTACGTCCCCATCAACTCCGCGCTGCCGAGGACATGTCCCTCCATCGCGCCTTCGAGCGCCGCCTTGTCGGCGGTCGGCGGAAGGTCGAGAACGTTATCGAGAGCGAAGAGCTTGAAAAAGTAGCGGTGGGTTCCAGACGGCGGCGCCGGCCCGCCGTAGCCGGTGCGGCCCCAGCTGTTGCGGCCCCCCGTGGAGCCATCGGGTTCGGACCCCTCCTCGATGGCAGCGGTGTCCGCGGGGATGTTCCACATCACCCAGTGCACCCAGGTACCCATCGGGGCGTCGGGGTCGTCCATGATGAGGGCCAGACTCGCCGTACTCTCGGGAAGGCCGTCGATTCGGAGCTCCGGGCTGACGTCGATGCCGTCGGCGGTGAACCGCGGCGGAATCGGCTGGCCGCGCTCGAAAGCCGGCGACGAGATACTCAACGTCATGGTCCCCTCCTCAGTGATCGGCGGCGCCGCCTGTGGTCCGCGGGCACACGCGGGCGAGGCAGCAAGCGCCGCTGCGAGAACGATTGTTGTCATCCGAACCGAAAACATAGGTGCAGTATAGCCCAACGTCACGATAAGCCCGTTCCTTGGAGGTGCCTGGCATCCCGACATGATGTTGTCCTCAACATCATGGCGGCGTGCCTGGCATCCTCTCGGGAAGCGCGATGGGAAACGGGTCGCCTTGAAGCCGGAAGCGCCCCGCCGGATCGAAGGTCGGTGTAACTCAGCACTCAAAACCGAAAACTCAAAACTAGCGCCGATAGAACGGTTCTGCTAAACCCGAGCGGGGAGATTATCCATGGACAGTGAGCTTGCCTCTTGCCGCGTGGTCGTCATCGACGGCTGCCGAACCCCCTTCTGCCGGTCGGGAACCGCGTTCACCGACCTCCGCAGCTACGACCTCGGTCGGATGGCGGTGGCCGGTCTCCTGCAGCGGACGAAGATTGACCCGGAGGTGGTCGATCTCCTGGTCATGGGCACCGTGATCGCCGATGCGGCCACCTCCAACCTCGGTCGCGAGGTGGTGCTGGGGACCCAGCTCCCCGATAGCTGCCCTGCCTACACCTGTAGTGTTGCCTGCGTCTCGTCGCTCCAGTCCTTCCTCGACTGCGCGCGGGCGATCGCGGTTGGCGACGCCGATGTCGCGATCGCCGCGGGCGCGGAGACCCTTTCGGATGCGCCGATCCGCTACCGGCGGAGCGTCCGCAGGCGACTGATTGCGGCCCAAAAGGCTCGTGGCTTCGGCGACTACGTGAAGCTGCTCAACGGACTGCGGCCGCGCGACCTCCTGCCCGAGCCGGTCGCCCTCGCCGAGTTCTCGACCGGCGAGATCATGGGTGAGAACGGGGACCGGCTCGCCAAGAGGCTCGGCATCACCCGCAAGGCACAGGACGAGTACGCCATGATGTCCCATCATCGTGCGGCCGCGGCCACCGAAAACGGCCGTCTGCGCCGTCAGATCATCCCCGCATTTCCATCGCCGAGATTCAAAGGGGTGAGCGTCGACAACGGCATTCGTGGAGACACCACCCTGGAGAAGCTCGCCAAGCTTCGGCCTGCCTTTGACCGCCGCTTCGGCACCATCACCGCCGGCAATGCCTCTTATCTCACCGACGGCGGGGCGGCGGTGCTGTTGGCCTCGGAGGAGGCGGCCGAACGCCTCGGACTGCGCGCACTGGCCGTGCTCAAATCCTCGGCAGTGGCGGCGCTGGATCCCGTCGAGGAGCTCCTGCTGGGACCGGCCTTGACCGTGCCGCGGGCCCTCGATGCGGCCCGGCTCGAGCTTGACGAGGTCGAGGTCGTCGAGCTTCACGAGGCCTTTGCGGCCCAGGTGCTGGCGGTGCTCGAGCTCCTCGATGACGAGGAGTTCTGCCGCGACCGGCTGGGCCGCGATCGTCCGGTGGGGCGGATCGATCCCGACCGCCTCAACGCCTGGGGTGGGTCGCTGTCGTTGGGCCACCCCTTTGGCGCCACCGGCGCCCGCCTCATCACCAACTGCTGCCATAGGCTGGAGGCGGAGGAGGCGCGCTACGGGTTGGTGGCGGCCTGTGCGGCGGGGGCCATCGGTATCGGATTGGTATTCGAGAGGGCGTGATGCTGGATCGTTTGTTCTTTTTTCGGTCGTGGAATCCGATGTCAGATGACGCCTGCGTCGAGGATCTCGTATCGGATTTCCCGACCGAAAAAAGAAGTTATGGAATGGTTGGTATGAGGAGCTGCAGATGCCGATGATTTCAGTGGAGCGTCGGGACGACGGGGTGGCTCTCATCTGGTTGGACCACCCCGACAAGGCCGTCAACACGTTATCCCCCGCAGTGGTGGAGGAGTTTAGCCACACGGTGGCGCCGCTGCTCGATGACGCGGACGTGCGTGGCCTGGTGGTGGTGTCGGCCAAGGCCGATACCTTTATCGCCGGCGCCGACCTCGAGCTCATCGAGGGTCTCGGCGAGGCCGAGATCAGCGCCATGTCGCGCGACGGCAACGCGCTTTTGGAGCGTATCTTCACATCGTCGAAGCCGGTGGTAGCGGCGGTCCACGGGGCGGCTCTCGGCGGCGGGCTCGAGGTGGCACTGGCCTGCCACTACATCCTCGCATCCGACGACCCCAAGACGGTGCTCGCCCAGTCCGAGGTGATGCTCGGCCTGCTGCCGGCGGGTGGCGGCACCCAACGACTCGTGGAGCGCGTGGGTCTCGTCGCTGCCCTGCCCATGCTGCTGACCGGCAAGCGGGTGCGGGCCCGACGAGCGAAGAAGATGGGGCTGGTCGACGCGATCACGACACCGGGCGGGATCGCCGAGACCGGTGCGCGGGCGGCCCTCGCGCTGGCTGACGGGAAGCTGAAGCGGCGCCCCCGGAAGAAGAGCCTGATGGACCGCTTCGCCTCGACTGCGCCGGGCCGGGCCGTCGTGCTGCGCAAGGCGAGGCAGCAGGTGGCGAGGCGGACCCGAGGCCTCTACCCGGCGCCGCCGGCGATCTTGGACTGTGTCGAGACCGGGCTCAAGAAGGGGCGGGTGGCCGGCCTCGCGCGCGAGAGCGAGTACTTCGGCAGGCTCGCGGTGAGCCCGGAGAGCCGCAACCTCGTGCGTCTCTTCCACGCCATGAACGAGGCCAAGAAGCCCCCCGACGGCGAAGAGGCACGGGAGGTTTCCCGCCTTGCAGTCCTCGGCGGAGGATTCATGGGCGCGGGCGTGGCTTCGGTTTCGCTCGGGCTGTGCCCGGTTGTGGTGCGGGATCTCTCTGACGAGGTCCTCAGCGCGGCCGCCAAAGTGATTGATGATGGTTTGCGCCGCCAGGTCCGCTCCGGCGCCATCCGGCCGGTGGAGGCCGACCGGCGGCGTTCGCGGCTGCTGCTGACCACCGAGGTCGGCGACATCGAAGGCGCCGACCTGGTGATCGAGGCGGTCTTCGAGGACGTGGAGCTCAAGCGCCGGGTGCTGGCCGAGGTCGAGGAGCGGGTGGCGCCGGATGCGGTCTTTGCCTCCAACACCTCGGCCCTGCCGATCGCCGATATCGCGGCCGGGGCCCGCCATCCCGAGCGGGTGCTCGGCATGCACTACTTCTCACCGGTGCCCAAGATGCCGCTCCTCGAGATCGTGGTCGCCGACACCACCGCCCCGTGGGCCACGGCCGTCGCCCACGCCTTCGGCACCAGACAGGGGAAGACCTGCATCGTGGTCAAGGACGGCCCGGGTTTCTACACCACGCGCATCCTCGCGCCCTTCCTCAACGAGGCGGTGCTGCTGGTCGAGGAGGGCGCCCGCGTCGAGGACGTGGATCGGGCGATGAAGGACTTCGGCTACCCGGTGGGACCGCTGGCGCTTGTCGACGAGGTCGGCATCGACGTCGGCGCCCACGTCGCGGACGAGCTCGGCCGCGCCTTTGCCGATCGCGGGCTCGAGGGCTCGGGCGCGATGCCGCGGTTGTATGACGCCGGCCTCCACGGACGCAAGAACGGGCGTGGATTCTACCTCTACGCGGAAAAGAAGAAGAAGGGTCCGAAACCGGTCAACCAAGAGGTCTACACCCTTTTGGGTGGCGCCGAGCGGCGAGCCGTGGAGGCGTCCGAGATCCAGGACCGGTTGGCGCTCCTGATGGTCAAC
>Ga0164313_10006693_pt1 | contig 10143 bp, 11 predicted proteins | sample GuaBasSedimGuay4_FD_113735 | JGI IMG/M metagenome (GOLD analysis project Ga0164313, IMG submission 113735) | Subseafloor sediment microbial communities from Guaymas Basin, Gulf of California, Mexico - Guay4, Core 4569-4, 0-3 cm | ecosystem: Environmental > Aquatic > Marine > Hydrothermal vents...
ACAATAACCGGCTGGTTTCTATAGCGGGGCTGATCAAGCTGCTCAACAGAGGCAAAAAACGCATCCATATCGACATGAATGATGGCCCTCACCGGCTTGCTATTACTATCTGGATTTGCGATTACAGTCACTATGCAGCCATTATATAAACATGAGCGCAACAACACACACGACAATAGACGAGTTTCCGATCCTGAAACACGGCTTTTATGCCAATCATGCCGCAATAGCTCCCTGGCCGGCTGCCACAGCCAGAGCCGTGGCGGATTTTGCTTTCGAGAACAGCAATATCGGACCGGACCAATATGCCCGCTGGCTATCACGTGAAACAGATTTACGCAAAATGACAGCTGACTGGCTGAATGCCAAATCAGCAGATGACATTGCCTTTCTCAAAAACACCACTGAAGGCATCTGCACAGTGACCAACGGCATTAACTGGCACAAAGGCGACAACGTGGTTTTGCCACTGCACGAATTCCCTTCAAACCGCCTTCCGTGGTTGGCTTTACAGGCATCGGGTGTCGAGGTGCGGGAAGTGGATATACGTGCCTCAAAGTCACCTGAGGAAGCCCTGCTTGCAGCCATGGACAAGCGCACACGACTTTTATCCGTCAGTGCTGTCCAGTGGACCGATGGCCTACGACTGAAACTGGAAGCTCTTGGTGCAGCCTGCAAGCAAAACAGGATCTTGTTTTTTGTTGATGCGATTCAGCAATTGGGTGCCATCAACCTCGATGTGCGAGCCTGTCACATAGATTTTCTCGCTGCAGACGGCCACAAATGGATGCTTGCGCCTGAAGGAATCGCAATCTTTTATTGCCGCGAATCAGCACGTGAGCAGTTAACACTCAAGCAGCAAGGCTGGCACATGGTGGACAAGCCCTATCAATTTAATCGTGATGAATGGCAACCCGCTCATGCCGCCAGTCGCTTCGAGGCCGGTAGCCCCAACACGCTCGGTCAGACAGCTCTGCATGCCTCAATCAAGCTGTTGTTGCAAACCGGTATGGATCGGGTAGAAGCTGCGGTGTGGGAGAACTCCCTGGTATTGTCAGAAACCCTGGCAGCCATTCCCGGTATAGAGTTAGTAAGGGCATTTGAGCAACAGCGTAGTGCGGGAATTGTCAGTTTCAGAGCCCCGGACAGAAGTTTACCGAAGCTTCACCAGGCCTTGAAACACCGGCACCTGACCTGCGCGATCCGTGCTGACTCTATACGTTTGTCACCACACTATTATCAGGCTGGCGCACCTCTGCAAGACATGCTGGACGTACTTGAGGATGTGCTTAAAAACAATAATACACATTAAGAATATAATGTATATTGTTGATTATTATCACATAGTATGTGTTCTTTTATCACTGGAAAGTAACTGAGCCAGATGTGATTCAATGATAGTCCTGGCATGTGCACCATCAGATGTATCACCAAACTGGACACCAATACCCGGTCGTCTGTTACCCTGCGCACCGGCCGGCGTTACCCAAACCACCTTGCCAGGTATTGGCAGACGTTCTTCCAGCTCCATGATGGTTAACAGAAGAAACACCTCATCACCCAATGAGTAGCGTTTGGTGCTCTGTACAAACAGGCCCCCACCCTGAACAAATGGCATGTAAGCGCTATACAGCGTTTGACGGTCTTTGATCGATAGTGAAAGTATGCCTTGTTGCACCATGGTTCTACTCCTTGCTCGGTGTCATCCTGGACCCAATACGGCCCTGTTTAAATGCTCTGTTCCGCCCATCTTATCAGCCAATCCTGCAGAAGTAAGTCCCCACGTAGCGGTGTAGCAGATAAACGACGGTTCACATCCGCCTGTTTTTGCAATGAAAGCAATGGCTTAAGCGGTAAATCCGCTTCCGCAGGTAAATAACTTGAAGCTATGCCTGTCATCATACTTTTCGCTGCCTCACCCGCACATATGGACAGCCAGCGCCAGAGATCATCCGGGTCGATATCTGCTAGTGTGCTGCTGACCATGGATACGGCACCAGGACGGCTCAGCAGTGTAACCAGCCCGGCAGTAACTTTGGCAAAGGCATCAAGCTCGGATGACTCAAGATAGCTTGCAGCCCGTAACGGACTACCGCCTGCCGCCTGTAGTGCAGCATTCACGTCAGCGGCAGGTTTTCCTGTTGTTTCCTGCAGCCAGCCGCTGGCCTGCTTGCTATCGGGCTGGTTAATCACAATGGATTGACAGCGGCTGCGGATAGTTACGGGCAAGCTCGCGGGATCACTGCTGACAAGAATCAGTACCGCATTGCCTACTGGCTCTTCAAGGCTTTTCAGCAGTGCATTGGCCGCATTTTTATTCATGCTATCGGCGGGATGGATATAGGCAAGTTTGCGCTCACTGATCGAGGTGGTCAGGTCAAGCGAACTGATGAGGCGTCGCACCTGGTCAACCTTGATCATCTTGCTGTCCTCTTCAGGATATATCTCAAACCTGTCCGGATGCGCGCCACCTTCAAGTAGCTTGCATGATCTGCACTGCCCGCAGGCCCGGGGCTCATCCCCACTACACAACAGTTTCGCCACCATCGCACTCGCCAGTGCATTCTTGCCGATGCCCGCCGGCCCTTCAATCATCAGGGCATGCGCCAGCCTGTCTTGCTGCAGACGTTGCAAAAAGAAGGACCAATGAACCTCAAGCCAGGGGTACATCATAGGTCCAGTGCGGCCTTAAGCGTATTTTTCACCTGTTGCCACACCTGCTCCGGCCCGTGGCCGGCATCAATCACCCTGAAGCGTTGCGGGTGGTTAGCAGCACGCTCAAGATATGTGCTTCGGACGCGCTCAAAAAAACTCACAGACTCAACTTCAAAGCGGTCTGCCTCGCCCCGACCGGCAACTCTTTTCATACCTTCATCCAGTGACAGGTCAAACAGCAAGGTTAAATCCGGTTGAAGATCCGCATGCACAAAACGTTCAAGCACCGCAATGGTTTCTGCCCCCATTTGCCGCCCGCCGCCCTGATAGGCATAACTTGCATCGGTAAATCGATCACTTACAACCACTTTGCCGGCAGCCAGCGCCGGCCTGATAACCTGCTGCAGTAATTGTGCACGGGCCGCGAACATCAGCAGTAATTCCGCCTGACAATCAAGACCGGCATTGCGGGTATCCAACAGCACCTGCCGGATTTGCTCAGATATAGCGGTACCACCCGGTTCGCGGGCTTCCACCACCTGCCTGCCATGCGCCAGCAACCATTCAACAATATGCGCGTGCTGGGTACTTTTACCTGCACCCTCACCACCTTCCAGTGTAATGAAAAACCCGGATCCCAATCCAATTACTCCTTTTTACCTGATTTAGCCGCATCTGGCTGCCCTGAAGCGGCTTTTCTACTGCGTTTTTTGAGCATTTTCTGCACGGCTTTATTGTGGGCATCCAGTGTAGCTGAAAATGTGTGTCCACCCTGCCCGTCGGCGACAAAAAACATTACATCTCCCGGCGCGGGGTGAGCTGCAGCCTGCAAAGATGCCAAGCCTGGCAGCGCAATCGGTGTCGGTGGCAAGCCATGGCGCGTATAAGTGTTGTAGGGCGTATCGGTTTTCAGGTCTTTACGACGTATATTGCCATCATAGGCATCACCCATACCGTAGATAACCGTCGGGTCGGTTTCCAGCCGCCATTTTTGCAGCAAACGACGTACAAACACACCGGCAACGGTGGCCCGCTCGCTCTCAACTGATGTCTCTTTTTCAACGATAGACGCCATGATCAGCAACTCGTATGCAGTTTCATACGGCAGGCCAACATCCCGTCCCGCCCATGTGCTGGACAGGGCTTGTTGCATATCGGCGTATGCCCTTTGCAGGATTTGCACATCGGAATCACCACGCACATAGACGTAGGTCTCCGGCAAAAACCAGCCCTCATGGTGACCGGTCGGCATACCTTCCCGCCCGTCTGGCTCTGATAGCTGGCTTGTGGCGTGTTGCAGTACCGGGTCAGCAGCGAGGTTGCCCAGTAATTGCGCCACTGTCCAGCCTTCAATAATGGTAAAGCGATAAGCGACCACTCTGCCCGAAACCAGGAGGTCCAGCAGATCGCCAGGTCTCAGTCCGGGCTCTAATGCATACTCACCCGCCTGGATGGTCGCTGGCTGCAGGCGGTTAAAAAGACGCCATTTCCAGCTTAGCCGGGTGATTCCGCGTCTTTCCAAATCGGCGAGCACTGAGCGAATACTGGCTCCCCGCTCAACCGTCAATACCAGACCTGAACCACCAATGCTCAATGGCGATTGCAGAAAGCGTTGATATTGCTGCCATATACCTGACATGACAGCTAATGTCAGTACAACAATTATAATGACACTCGGCAGCAGGCGTTTCACGTCTGGAGTCGCTCCCCGAACCAGCTCTGCATTTCACGTGTTACAGGACCAATGACGTAATCCTGATCATCAATTGAGCGTAGTGGCACGATGCCTCGAACCGAGTTGCATATAAATACTTCGTCGGCCTCCTGTAACAAATCCACCTGAATGCGCCGTTGTTCACAACGTGACTTGAACGCTTTCAGTATCTGGCCACGGACAACCCCGCGAACACCGCAACGATCCAGCCTGGGTGTCAGCAGCCTGTCTTCCAGTACCAGGAAAATATTCGCTGATATGGCACTGATGACGTTATCTTCATGATCAAGCAGCACCCCCTCACTGACACCGTCAGCAAAAGGTTCAGCGCTGGCCAGCACCTGCTCAAGCCGGTTAAGGTGCTTCATACCACCTAACCCGGGCTGTATGGCCAGCCTGAGCTTGCAGATACGTGCGCTGGCGCCGCTGCCCGCCTGCTCAAGGTTATCGGTAGGGAATGCATGTGCACTGACAATACGATCGCAGGATTGCTCACAAGGCGGTGCATAACCGCGGCCCTGACCAGCACGTGTCAATACGATCTTGACCACGGCATCCTGCAGGCCCGCACTGACCGTCTGTACTTCCCGCAATAATACCGCCTGCGACGGCATGGGAAGGCCCAGCCGTTCACAGCCTGCCCCCATCCTGTCCATGTGTGCCTGCCACCAGCGTGGCTGGCCATTGTGAACAGATAGCGTTTCAAATATCCCGTCGCCGTAGTTCAGGCCCCGGTTCGTCGTCTCAACCAAGGTCGAAATCTCACCATTGACCAGGCATTCAAGCATGCTGTTTCCCCAGAGCCCTTAACAGACCACGGGCTTTGTGCCCGGTCTCCAAAACTTCCGTGTGAGGGTCGGAGTCTGCCACGATACCCGCGCCGGTACGGAAACTGATATGTTTTTTGTGTAACAGCATTGAGCGTATAAGAATATTCAGGTCCATACTCCCGTCAAGTCCAAGGTAGCCAAACGATCCGGTATAAAAACTGCGGCCCTGCTGTTCCAGTTCTGCAATGATTTCCATACAACGAACCTTTGGACAGCCGGTAATGGTGCCACCTGGAAAAACCGCCCTGATGACATCAACAGGTGTCACACCCGGTCGCAACACTCCACGGACGTTAGAAACGATATGATGAACATGTTCGTAGCTCTCCACAACCATCAGTTCATTAACATCCACTGTACCGGTCCGGCACACCCTGCCAAGGTCATTTCGTTCCAGATCAATCAGCATAATATGCTCTGCACGTTCCTTCGGGTGGGCCAGGAGTTCCTGCCGGAGCGCACGGTCGCTGTCCTGATCAGCCCCTCTCGGATGAGTGCCTGCAATCGGTCTTGACTGAACCTCAGACCCGTTGACATGAACCAGTCTCTCCGGAGATGAGCTCATCAACGCATAGTCGCCCCAACGCACCAGGCCCGCAAATGGAGCAGGATTGCTTTTACGCAAAGACCGGTAAAGCGCTTCAGCACTGACCGCCCTGCTAAAATTTCCGTGCCAGCCACGAGACAGATTAACCTGAAAAACATCGCCATCCAGAATATATTCATGGATTTGCCCAACCGCCTGTTCGAACATTGCAGGTGGGTCCGGCTGCATATCTACCAGCCCGGCCGGAGTATCAGCAGCAGTGCCAGCGTCATCGCCGCTAAGCTGTTCAATTTGCAGACGCATTTCATCCAGAATGACAGCATTCTCTGCCAACAGATGCAACACACCCGGCTGATCCGGCCTGCTGCAAATTGCAGCGGGGCAGCGTGTCGCAAAAGCTATCGGAAAGCCATCGTTTGCAGCAGGGAACTCAACCACCGGTTCAATCTCGGCGGCCAGTTCGTAAGCAAGGTAAATAAACCAACCGCCGGCAAACGGGAAGCCAGTGTCATTCTTTAGTGTGTGCTGCTCCTGCTGATACCAGTGATTCAGCCGGGGCAAAAACTCTTCGCCGTGACCCGGCCCGCTTATCTCACCACCCGCATGCAGACACAGCTGCTCGCCAGCGGATCTGAGCAACATGCTGTACTCACCCAAAGGGCCGGGGGCGGCACTGTCCAGAAGGTACGGATAAGTATCCGGCAGCGCAGCGGCAATACCGGGCAGGTCGAGTTTGCTTTCAAAGGAGTAGCAATGAAACACTAAGGGACCTCTGCTCTATTCATGAACCCATATCCTGCATCCAGAATAAATCGGGGGACCTTAAGCTTTAAATTTACGGAAAATCAAGGTGCCGTTAGTCCCGCCAAATCCAAAAGAATTGGACATAGCGATGTCGATATCCTGTTCACGCGCCGTGTTAGGCACATAATCAAGGTCACAACCCTCGCTGGCATTTTCAAGGTTAATCGTTGCCGGGATAATTCCATCACGGATGGCCAACAAACTGAATATAGCTTCAACGCCACCGGCTGCACCCAATAAGTGTCCGGTCATGGATTTGGTTGAGCTAACCGGAATATTGTAGGCATGCTCGCCAAAGACCGTCTTCACTGCAGTGGTTTCTGCGAGATCTCCCAGCGGTGTTGATGTACCGTGTGCGTTGATATAGCCGACTTCCTGCGGGTTAATCTTCGCATCCTTCAGTGCAATCGTCATGCAACGCGCGGCACCTTCGCCATTTTCCGGTGGTGAGGTCATATGGTGCGCATCGCCGCCAGCACCAAAACCGATACATTCCCCGTAAATCGTCGCGCCGCGACGTATGGCATGCTCCATTTCTTCAAGCACTACAACACCCGCACCATTAGAAAGCACGAAGCCATCCCTACCTTCATCCCAGGGGCGACTGGCCCGTTCCGGCTCGTCATTGCGGGTCGACATGGCGCGCGCTGAAATGAAACCACTCATGGACGTAGGCGTAGTGGCAAATTCCGCACCACCGGCCACCATGATGTCCGCTTCATCATGCTGAATCATACGGGCAGCAGCGCCGATATTGTGAGTCGCAGTACTGCAGGCGGTAACAATAGCGATGTTTGGCCCCTGCAGGTTGTAGCGAATGGACAGGTAACCACTGATCATATTGATGATCGAGCCTGGAATATAAAACGGACTCACCTTGCGTTGCCCGCCCTTTAAATAGGCCTCGGCAGTATCCTCAATGGTCTTAAGACCACCTATCCCGGCACCCAGTGCACAACCAATTCGTTCCGGGTCGTGTGTGGAGTTTTCATCGAGCAAACCGGCATCTTCAAGTGCATCTACAGACGCTGCGAAACCATAATGCACAAAGTTATCCATACGCTTGGATTCACGCGGTGAAAGATATTCTGCAACGTCAAAATCAATCACTTCACCGGCGATACGGGTTTTCATGTGAGCCGCATCGAAAGAAGTTACAGGCCTGATACCACTGCGACCACTACATATGGCTTCCCAGGCGGGATCGATACTACTTCCAACCGGGGACACAATACCTAAACCAGTGACTACTACGCGACGTCGCGACATATAAAAACCTCAATTTGACTAATTGGTTTTCCGAAACGAATAACGGCCGGCAAATTGCCGGCCGTTTAAACCTGATTCAATGATTATTGCTTCAGCTGTTAACAGAATTGATGTAATCAATAGCCTGCTGAACACTGGTGATCTTTTCCGCTTCTTCATCGGGAATTTCACACTCGAATTCTTCTTCAAGAGCCATGACCAACTCTACTGTATCCAGTGAGTCTGCACCGAGGTCATCTACAAAAGAGGCATTGGCAGTTACTTCCTCATTCTTAACACCCAGTTGCTCTACTACAATCTTCTGAACGCGATCTTCAATACTGCTCATTTTTAAATTATTCCTTTAAAGTTTTACACAGAGGCGCTATTTTAATGAAAATAACAACACTCTGCCAGTTAATTACTATTCGCCGCCGTATGTATCTATGGCAGCAACCGTGTTAATAATTTGTTAGCTCAAAATCTGTTAAACCCGGAAGCACCCGGATCGGACCAGCCAACAGTTTAACCCATATACATACCGCCGTTAACATGGATTGTCTGACCCGTGACATATGCTGCCGCATCGGATGCCAGAAAAGCAACAACAGATGCAATATCACCCGGCTCACCCAGACGCTTCAGTGGAATGTCCCGCAACATGGCAGCACGTTGGTCTTCATTTAAATCACGGGTCATGTCGGTATTGATAAACCCGGGCGCAACGACATTCACCGTAATAGAGCGCGAGCCGACCTCTCGGGCCAGTGAACGCGAAAAACCCATCATACCTGCTTTGGCAGCCGCATAATTTGTCTGACCGGCATTACCCATAGAGCCAATAACAGAAGCGATACTGATGATCCGCCCCTGGCGTGCTTTCATCATACCCCGCAGACAGGCTTTGGAGAGACGGTAAACTGAACGTAAATTGGTACCAAGAACGCTGTCCCAGTCATCTTCACTCATGCGCATTAATAATTGATCACGGGTAACGCCGGCATTGTTTACCAGCACAGTCGGGGCTGCGGCCTGTTTTACAATCCCGCCCAGCACAGCGCTGACATTATCGGCGTCATTGACATCAAGCGCCATGCCCGTCAAGCCCTCGACACCACGAGCACTGATCGCTTCTGCACCGGCCTGTGTGGTTGCCGTACCAAAAACCCGCATACCTGAAGCCGCAAGTGTGTCGGCAATCGCTGCCCCAATGCCCCGGCTCGCGCCGGTTACCAGAGCTACCTGATTCTGTCCGTTATTACTCATTTTAGTCTCCCGCCTGTAAAGCAGCCTGCAGGCTGTCACTATCTATCAGGGTAAATATCGTTGATGGTCGTGAAATACGTCGATTAAGACCTGCCAGCACTTTTCCAGGTCCACACTCAACGAATCGGCTCACACCCGAATCCAATAAAGATTGTATCGTTTGGGTCCAGCGCACCGGTTGCCACAATTGCCTTGCCAGCGCCTCCCTGACCTGCTCGGCATCGGCATAAGCGGCTACATCAGCGTTCTGAATCACCGGTACCGCAGCGTCGGAGAAATGCATATCCAGCAACAACTCCTGCAAGCTGACAGCCGCTGGTTTCATTAAGGCGCAATGTGACGGCACACTGACAGGCAATGACAATACCCGCCTGGCACCCGCCTCCACAGCCAACTCACCGGCACGCTCTACCGCTGCCTTGTCGCCGGAAATAACAATTTGTCCCGGTGCATTAAAATTTGCACAGGCAACAACCTCACCCGCCTGGGCCTGTTCACAGATAGTGCTCAGGTCAGAATCTTCCAGTCCAATGACTGCCGCCATTGCACCGCTTCCAGCCGGTACAGCCTGCTGCATCAAACGGCCACGCTCGGCCACAATGGTGACCGCATCGGTAAACTTCATCACACCCGCTGCGACCAGCGCAGCGTATTCACCCAAGCTATGACCAGCGAGATAATCAGGCTGCGCACCACCCAGAGTCTGCCAAATACGCCAGGTGGCGATATCCGACACCAGCATTGCAGGCTGGGTTATCTCTGTTTTATTTAACTCAGCCGCCGGCCCATTAGACACCAGCGCCCACAAATCGTAGCCCAGTGCCTCTGACGCCTCTGCAAAAGTGGCCTGAACCTCGCTGAACCCGTCTGCCAATGCAGACATCATGCCCACGGACTGAGAACCCTGCCCGGGGAATAAAAATGCTGTTTTTGTCATAAATTTCCCACATCTACTTCGATTGAGTAGTCCTGAATAAGTGACTCAATTAATTGGGGCACCTGACGCCTCGCTTCCTCGACGGCTTCCAATATTGCATGCCCCATGGCCTCACGGTCGGCATTACCGTGGCTCTTTACAA
>Ga0164313_10006694_pt1 | contig 10142 bp, 11 predicted proteins | sample GuaBasSedimGuay4_FD_113735 | JGI IMG/M metagenome (GOLD analysis project Ga0164313, IMG submission 113735) | Subseafloor sediment microbial communities from Guaymas Basin, Gulf of California, Mexico - Guay4, Core 4569-4, 0-3 cm | ecosystem: Environmental > Aquatic > Marine > Hydrothermal vents...
AATGACATGCAGCAGGGTGACCTTTGCGTTGTATTGGTGGCCGATACTGCAGGCATACCGGACCGCATGGCGCGCCGTGTCGGAGAGATCAGTGGCGTAGAGAATGCGTTTGATGTCGGGCACCATGGCATAACTTTCCACGGGCAAAGGCTCCGGCATTTTGTCATTAACAGCAAGCGCCGGGGCGATTTCAGGCGTTTTAACAGCAGCCATCTTTTTCATGGTTCCGCCGAATATCCTGTCCACCAGTTTGACGTACCAGGCAGCCGACTGAATCTGGATGACGTATGCCAAGGCGATCAGCAGGGCAATGGTAATACCCTGCTTGCCGAAGGCGGTCATGGCAATGGCCAGGGCAATAGACAAATCCCGCATTACCACACCGTAAACCATGGCAACGGCATTCCCACGCTGGAAAAAAAGCTTACCCACAATTGACAGCATGACATAGGAAATAAGATAGAACACCGTAAGCGGCGCTAAAATAATCAGGATGTCGCCGGGGTTGGCAATGATACTTTTGGCTTTTAGTGACATGGCCACAAAGGCGATCAGAATAACGCCCAAGGCCGAAAAGGGGGGGAATTTGGGTTTGAGTCGTTGCTCCCAGTACTTTTCGCCATATTTTTTCTTGAGGATCGATTGGGTGACAAGGCCGGCGATCAAGGGAACGAACACAAAAAGAGCGATCTGTTTGAACATGTGCAGCATGTTCACTTCAATGGTGGCGCCCATGAAGACTTTGGTATAAATCGGTGCGGCCAACGCACCGATGATCAGTCCGAAAATCACCATTTTGATCGCGGCCTCTTTGTTGCCTTTTGCAAACCCTGTCCATGAAATGGTCATGCCCGAGGTCGGCAGCACACCAATCAGGAACAGCCCCACCGCCCAAAGTGCATACTTTTCCGGCCCCCCTGAAAAGAAGAGTTTGCCAATGAAATAGGCGATGGCGGGGATGACAATAAAATTGATAACCTGGGTGGTGATCTGCAGTTTGTAGTCCTCACCCTTGAAAATACTCTTGATATTCAGCGTCACCATCATGGGGTACACCATGACAAACGTTACCGGTATGATGTATTGCTTGAGGGGGCCGGCATCAAACCAATAGCCGTACAAAAGGCCAAACATCATTGAAATCGGGATGGACCAGACCAAATTTTTCTGTAAAAACGATAGTAATTTCATCATACGTTAGTGCTCCTGTAATCCGCTTCAATTCGAAATTGTGGATTAAGCTGTTTATTAATAATTGTGTTGCTTACCGCGTCGATCGTTATCGGTAGTTCATCAATAATTATGCCAATCCTTAAAACCACAGCATTTAAAAATATAAAAAAACAGTAACTACTTTAATATAAAGGGAATATATTTTAATATAGTCTAAGGAGAAATCATTATAGATGGCAGTTGGGCATAAATTGATTTTCTGGAGAGCGTTAGCTTAACTATTCTATGTCAACATTAACGTTATGTAACGTTTGAAAATTGATGGGGGGTGATTAAACATAGCTGGTTGAGGAACAATAATTTGACTTATGTAACGTTAGATATTAACACATACGCAGGATAGGTTAACGTAAATATAACGCGAAGTCGATTTTGGGAGGTACTAAGCTTTGCAAAATCAAATCCATCAAGTCTGGAATCTTCAAATTCTCAACCAGATTATAGATTCCATGGCAGACGGTGTGTTTACAATGGATATCCACGGACGGATTGCATCCTGGAATAGATCCATGGAGCGTATCAGTGGCTATAGCGCCAAAGAGGCTTTAGGGCAATCCTGCCAACTGCTGCAGTGCAGTCGTTGTTTTGGTAAAAAATGCCCATCGGATATCAAAAAGTGCAAAATCGTAGAATATGGCGCATCAGAGGCCAAGGAGTGCTTTTTGCGCCATAAGGGCGGATACGATGTGCCGATCATTAAAAATGCCAGTGCGGTTAGAGATGAGAACAATTCCATCATCGGTGTGGTCGAAACGGTTACCGACCTAAGTGATCTCAACAAGGCGCGCCAAAAAGCCAATGAAGCCGAACTGCGGCTTCAAGAAATTCATCGCCTGGACAACATCATCGGGAAAAGTAATGCCATGCGCCGGGTCTTTGATTCCATCAGGGCGGCGGCCGCCAGTGAAGCCACAATTTTAGTCAATGGCGAAAGCGGTACCGGTAAAGAATTAGCTGCCAGCGCTATTCATTACAACAGCAGGCGCAGTAAAGGGCCTCTTGTTATCGTTAATTGCAGTGCGCTTTCAGAATCACTTTTAGAAAGTGAACTGTTCGGTCATGTCAAAGGGGCCTACACTGGCGCAGTCCGGGACCGTGCCGGTCGTTTTGAAGCGGCTGATGGCGGCAGTATTTTTCTTGATGAGATAGGTGCGTTGAGTCCTTTGATTCAGGTAAAGCTCTTACGGGTTCTGCAGGAACGGAAAATAGAGCGTGTCGGTGAATCGAGGGAACGAAAAGTCGATATTCGTATCATCACGGCAACCCACCAGGATCTTCTCGATGTTGTGCGTAAGGGGCATTTCAGAGAGGATCTTTATTATCGGCTCAAGGTATTTCCGGTCTTTATGCCTCCGCTTAGGGAGAGAAAGGAGGATGTCCCATTACTGACAAGCCATTTTGTCACTGCATTCAACACCAAAACCAATAAAACCATAAAGGGCTTGTCGCAAGAAGCGATGCGCATGTTCATGGACTATTCATGGCCCGGGAATGTTCGTGAACTGGAAAATGCCATCGAGCACGCCTTTGTGCTCTGCAATCAAGACCAGATCGGTCCACCAGACCTCCCTATAGAAATCAGGCAACCGGATTATTCTGAGATCTGCCCGCAACCATTCGGTGTGCCAGCCGGCACACGGGTAAAACGTAAAAAATTGTCAAAGCAGGTTTTGCGGGAATTGCTCGATCAATGCGAATGGAACAAGGCCGAAGTCGCCCGTCGTGTCGGTCTGAGTCGCACATCCATCTGGCAATATATGAAAAAATGGGATATTCCTCTCAGAAAAGAGCCGTAACAGCGTAAAGTCTAACGGTGTCATAACGCAAGGGTAACGTTACCGGGTGCCTTACTTGTTACCGGTATTTTTGCACTTATCGATGTCAAAAGGGCAGGCCAAGAATTATTGATAGTTATTTATTCAATTTAATTAAATAGTTAAATATTTATTGGAAGTTTGGAATTTAAAAAATATCAGATTTCAACATGATTGGTATGGAAATTGAATTATCCTCTGTAATTAAAACAACAGGAGGATTATTTAAAATGAAAACCATACAGCTTGCGACATCGGAAGAATTTGAAAACTCTATCAGGAATGGTGTATCTCTAATAGATTTCAATGCACCCTGGTGCGGCCCCTGCCGTGCACAGGAGCCTATTATCACGCAACTGCTGGAAGACTTTTCCGGCAGAGCCACAATTGCGGAAATGAATGTCGACGAAAATCAGGAAACAGCCGTCAAACTGGGGATTCAGAGTATTCCTACCATTGCTGTTTTCAAGGACGGCGCTGAAGTTGAGCGCTTTATCGGTCTTCAGACGGCTAAGACGCTTGTCAAGGCCATTGAAGACCATTTAGGGCTCGCTCAAAAATAACTTCACATTTTCAGCGCCCATCCATCCCGCTCAGCGGTGTTGCGAAAATTCGGCATATGCCAGATATTCCTGCATTTTCGTGCCTTGCTGAGCGGGCGCCTGAACGCTGAAAATTTGCGAACTTATTTCTTCGCAAACCCTGAGTAGCAATAAGCACTTAATCTTTAAATCGCGGTTTAGAATAATGGAGTGTTCACATGCCTATATACGAATATCGTTGCGAAAAATGCCAGCATGAATTTGAAAAACTGACTTTCAATAGTGATAAGGAAAAAATTGCATGCCCTGAATGCGGTAAAACGAAGGTGGTCCGCGTATTGAGCGCCACCAGTTTCATGAGTGGATCCGGTTTCGGGGCTTGCGCTTCCGGTTCAACATCGGGCTTCTCCTGAGCGGGTTAGAATAAGCGCGGCGGGTCGCCGCGCACATCAAGGAAACATCTACGCGTTGATTTGAACAGGAGATATCATGTCAAAAGAAATATCGAGAAGATCCTTTATAAAAGGCTCTCTGGTGGCAGCCTGTGCCACCTGTGCTTCGCAGGTCCCGCTGCCGGCATCGGCCAAAACAAAAGACGGGCAGGAGCTGGCCACCCTTATCGACATCCGCAAGTGTATTGGATGCGAGGCATGTGTGGAAGCCTGCCGTGAGGTTAACGACTTCAAATATCCCGAACCGGAAAAACCCTTTCCCAGGATGTACCCCAACCGCGTCAAGGTGGCGGATTGGTCTGACGAGGATGGAAGGGAGGTCCGGGATCGCCTGACGCCATATAATTGGCTGTCGATACAGTGGGCTACCGTTGATGTGGATGGAGAGGAGACCGAGCTCTCCTTTCCCCGGCGATGCATGCACTGCCAGAACCCGCCCTGTGCCGATCTGTGCCCCTGGGGCGCTGCCCGTAAACTGGAAAACGGTATTACCGTGATTCACTCGGATATCTGTCTGGGCGGGAAAAAATGCCAGGTAGTCTGCCCCTGGGACATTCCCCAGCGCCAAACCGGCGTGGGCCTCTACCTCGACCTCCTGCCCAGCCTGGCAGGCAACGGGGTGATGTATAAATGCGACCGCTGCTACAACCGCATCGCCGAAGGGGAGCTGCCGGCCTGCATAGAAGAATGCCCGGAAGATGTTCAGATCATCGGTCCAAGGGATGAAATCGTCGCTGAAGCCCATCGTCTGGCCGAGGAAGAGGGTGTCTATATCTATGGCGAGACGGAAAACGGCGGCACCAACACCCTGTATGTGTCACCGGTTCCCTATGAAACGCTTAACCAGGCCATCAGCAAAGGCCCGGGCCAGCCCCACTTTGACAAGGTCGAGGATCAGATGGCCCACGCCGACAACCTGGCCAAAGCCATGCTGATTGCACCTTTTGCCGGTCTGGCTGCAGCGGTTGGGAGGGTTTACAAGGTCTCAAAAAAGTTGGGTGACAACACCGGAGAAGCATCATGACACCTGAAACAACGCCCAAGGCGTTTTCCGAGCTGACATATTTTAAGCCGCTTTACCTCTTGCTGCTATTTATCATGGGGCTGACCGGTTTTGGCCAGATGCCCATATTCAAGCGTTACTACATAGCCGATATTCCCGGATTGGCCTGGCTGGCGGATTTTTATGCCACGCACTATATCCATTATATCGGCGCGGTCATTCTCTTTGGATTTTTTGTGTATGCCGCCGTGGTTTATTTCGGACTGATGCGCAAACAGTTTCGGCTGACCCGGGCTGCCTATGTCAGAATTGCGCTGTTGGCGGCGATTGCGATTACAGGCATTTTTCGAGTTCTTAAAAACCTGCCGGATGTCGTATTTTCACCCCTGTTTACGATGGTGATCGACATTTCCCATCTGGCCTTCATGATGTTTTTAATGGTATTCGGGATTATTTTTATGATTTCGAAAAAAGGGTGGCTGGATAAAAAATTGGGATTTTAACCCAAAAGAAGGTTGAAGCTTTCGCAAAAAGTCTTTAAACGTCCTTTAGCGTCATTCCCGCGAAGGCGGGGCACGAAGTGAAGCTTTAGCGCTATCCAGTGTTTTTAGGTAGTTGCTGGATGCCTGCCTTCGCAGGCATGACGGAGTTTCGGACTTCTTACGAGTCTGTCAAGGTTGAATGAACAAAAATCGCAATTACTAAGAGCCCACGATTTCATTGCACCTTCGTTCCATTATTCTTCCCGAATTGCGGCGGAAACAGTAAATTGCGGCGGGTCGAGGATGTTTCTTTTCACCGAACACAGCTCGGCGGTCTTGACGACAGCCACCTTGTATTTCGGCGGAAAATCCGGCGGCAGGTCGATATGGATATGAACGGCCGTTGTCAGGTGCTTCTCTTCGTTTCTCTCAAATTGAAGTTTCATCTTGATGTTTGAAGTGTCAATACCGCGTTCCTGGCAGAAGTAGACCACATAAATTCCGGCACACGTGCCAATGGAGGCGAGAAACAGACTATAGGGTTCCGGAGCGCTTTCCTCCCCGCCCTCTTCTTTGGCCTGATCTGTTTCAATGGTGAAGCCTTTGTAGTTGGCATTGACTTTCTTGCCTCCGGGAAAATAAACATCCATTTCCATGATAACCCCTTCTCTTTCGCGTATTTGAAATATGATTATTTACACAACTTGCTGCAGGTATATTAAGGCTATATCGGGACGAGTCAAGGAGGCTCAATGAAAATAGCGATACCTGCCGATGGGCCTAGTCTTGATGCGCGGGTTCATAACAAGATGGGGGCCACGCCTTACCTGCTGGTCGTCGATTCAGACAACTTGTCTTTTGAGATTTTGGATAGTGCACTCCTGGCGCCGGGACCGGTAGCAGGTGTCCAGGCCCTGTCCCTTGTTCTCGAAAAGGGAGCTGAGGTTATCCTGGTGGGATATATGTCCCCCAACATTATCGGCCCTCTTCAAGAAAACGGGATTGAAGTGGTCACTTCGGTCAGCGGTAACGTTAAAGATGCGGTAATGAAATACAACCGTGGTGGGTTTGCTGTTGCCGTAAACGGCGACCCAGCATCAAGCCCGAAACCCTCTGTGCGGCAGCCGGGCAGATGGACCGAAGCATTGCGAAAAACCGCAAAACAATATTTGTCCCTCCTGCCGATGTTATCCGGCGTTATCCTGCTGGCCGGTCTTTTCAAAGCCTTTTTACCCCAAAAACTGTTACTGGCCTTGTTTTCAGGAAACATGATTCAGGATACATTTGCAGGTGCCTTCATCGGCAGCCTGCTGTCAGGAAACCCTATCAACAGCTATGTAATCGGTGATACGCTTCTTGAACTGGGAGTGGGCTACGCCGGGGTGGGGGCCATGATGTTGACCTGGGTTACAGTATGGCTGGTACAAATGCCGGTCGAGGTATCGGTATTGGGGACAAGATTTACCCTGATCCGAAACATAGCCGCTTTTCTTGTCGCCATTCCAGCATCCATTTTGATTGTATGGTTATCAAGGGGCGCCTGGTGAAAAAAAATATTAAAAATGGACGATCAGCTCAGAAACGTTTCCGTTTTCGACCGTGGATTTTTCCGGTATGCGTCGGCGGGGTCTACCTGATACTCTTTGTGATAATACCGGACCGGGCCTGGATTGGCCTTCGGGTTTCCGCGCATATATTTTTGCAAGCGATTTTGCCGCTTCTCTTGGCTTTCGCTATGATGCTCCTCCTGAATCGGTTCATTGCACCGACACACATATCAAAGTTTCTGGGGGGTGGCGCCGGGGCCAAAGGCGTATTCTTTTCCGCGATTGCCGGCATCCTGTCCATGGGGCCGATATTTGCCTGGTATCCCTTTCTCGCGACCCTGCGAAAAAAGGGCGCCTCTGACTTTCATCTGGCCAACTTTCTTTCTCACCGTGCAGTAAAGCCGGTAATGCTGCCGATGATGATCGTCTATTTTGGCTGGCGGTTTTCCCTGATTTTTACCTTTTTTTGCATTTTGAGTGCCCTTGCAACCGCTGCCATTGTCGGAATGCTGACACAACGGGAGTGAAAGCAAGGAAATTATTTTGATTTGGTCATGTTCGGCATCACAGTAAAATAATTGCAATACAATTCTTGTTTTAGTATGATTCATTAGAAACAGTCAGCCGCATTTGAGAACAGTATTCCTGGCCCAAAACCTGGGATATTAAACACCATCCGTGCTGATGCATGTTTCTAATGTTGTTAAACAGCAGGAATAAAAAAATTTATACATGATGAAGTATATAGAACTGCTTGAAAAAAATCGCGTATTATCCTGTCTCTACAAAATTGCTCAAATGGCAGTTGATGACAGCCATTCTTTTGACACCACTATGCAAACCATCATTGATTCGATTCCCCAGGCATTTGAGGCTCCGGAAAAGATAGCTGCCGGGATCCGACTGGATGAGAATCTCTATCAAACATCTGAATTTGATTTATCCCAAAATCGGTATGGGAAAGATATCGTTGTGAATGGAAATGTGCGGGGACGTGTGGAGGTGGGATGTCTGAATAAAGTCAAAACCGCTCCTTGCCGGAAGAAAGTTTACTCTTTCGAGGAAAAAAACTCATGCCATTAGCAACCCTAACCGAATTCAGCACAGTTTTAGGGAAAGCTCTGCTTAGGGCTTCGCGTGACCTGGCTCCTATCATCACGGTTATCGCCCTGTTTCAGATTATAGTCCTGCGGCAACCTTTTCCAGAGCTATTATCCGTTTTAGCCGGATTGGGGTTGGTTATTGTTGGCTTAGCCCTTTTTGTCGTCGGTTTGGACATCGGTCTATTTCCACTGGGCGAAACTCTGGCAGAAGAATTTGCACGTAAAGGCAGTCTCTTTTGGCTTCTGTTTTTCGCGTTTGCTTTAGGAACCGGGACAACTGTTGCCGAACCAGCCCTAATAGCGGTAACGCGCGAGGGAGCAAAAGCCGTAGCAGAAGCGGGACTTATTGAAAATATCCCTGCCGCAATAGACCATTTTGCTCTTGGTGTCCGCTTGACCGTAGCATTGTCCGTTGGGGCTGCAATTGGTCTTGGGGTATTGCGAATCCTACGGGGTTGGTCCCTGTCGATCTTAATTGTCGGCGGTTACGTGCTGGTTATGCTCATGACCTTGTTTGCGCCAAAGGAGATCGTAGGATTGGCTTATGATTTGGGCGGCGTCACCACCTCAACCGTCACCGTGCCACTTGTTACGGCTTTGGGTGTGGGACTTGCACGTACGATACGCGGCAGGGACCCTTTGACGGATGGTTTTGGCCTTATCGCTTTGGCGTCCCTTACCCCCATGATTTTCGTTATGCTATTCGGATTGATCGTAATTTAGGTGAAACATGGAAATCCTTTTTGATCCTATGCTGCTTCTGCTGGCCACTGCTAAAGACGTGCTGCCGGTTCTCGGGTTGCTGGTATTGTTTCAAACCCTCGTGCTAAAAAGACCCATCCCGCGGCCTGGCAGAATTTTTTTTGGTTTTGGCGCAGTCCTGGTAGGCATGACCTGTTTTCTTGGTGGTTTGGAGTTGGCCATTTTTCCGGTTGGCAGATCCATGGCGCTTCAGCTGGTTGAAGGTGCTCAGAGCGGTGATAATGTGTCCTGGACTGCCTATGGGTGGGTGTATCTTTTTGCCTTTTTGGTGGGGTTTTCCACCACAATAGCAGAGCCTTCCCTCATTGCGGTGGCTCATAAAGCGCATGAAGCCTCGCGTAAAGCGGTTTCATCCTGGGGATTGCGGATCGCGGTTGCAATCGGGGTTGCCATCGGTATAACATTGGGTACTTTTCGAATTGTCACGGGGACACCGCTTTATTTTTATATTCTGGCCGGATATGTAGTGGTGGTCATTCAAACCATATTCGCACCCCGGATGATTATTCCCTTGGCTTATGATTCCGGAGGCGTGACGACATCTACGGTCACCGTCCCATTGGTTGCAGCGCTTGGCTTAGGACTGGCATCCAACGTTCCGGGCCGAAACCCGGTTATAGATGGATTTGGGCTCATCGCGTTTGCCAGTCTGTTTCCAATCATCAGTGTTTTGGGCTACGCCCAATTGACTCAGTGGGTAGTGAATCGGCGAAGCCGTAAAAAATAAAAAAGCCCGGTCATAAGAGCATCGCCAATATGGAAGGCGTCGGGCAAAAAGTGGGGGTGCGCAATGGCATATAAATTCATCGTTGCAATGGTTAAGCCGGATTTGACCGACAGGGTCGTCAATTCGGCAAAACAGGTAGGTGCTACAGGCGCGACAGTCATAGCAGGTTCAGGCACTGGCGCTAATGAAGCCAAAACATTTTTCGGATTGAGCCTGGATATTCGCACGGATGTGGTTCTTTTTCTGGTGGACAATGAAATTGTTGAGCCGGTCCTGTCCGCTATAAAAGCGGCCGGACGGTTTGACAAACCAGGTACGGGAATTGCCTTTGTGCTGGCTGTAGATCAGACTGCCGGCATTGAAAGCCAATTGTCAAAATTGGAGCGGTGACCCCTAACGTTGCAAACGCCGGAGAGCTTCAGAGTCAAGGCGTCTAAGGGAGAAGTCGTAGTGTTTTACTTCGAACCCTTAGCAACG
>Ga0164313_10006695_pt1 | contig 10142 bp, 3 predicted proteins | sample GuaBasSedimGuay4_FD_113735 | JGI IMG/M metagenome (GOLD analysis project Ga0164313, IMG submission 113735) | Subseafloor sediment microbial communities from Guaymas Basin, Gulf of California, Mexico - Guay4, Core 4569-4, 0-3 cm | ecosystem: Environmental > Aquatic > Marine > Hydrothermal vents >...
CCCCGGATTGTACCGACGACGAAGGCTCGCTCTTCGGACCCGAAACCTCTCCCAATCGCTCTCCTGCGGGACCTAGACGAGAGAAGGCCGCCTCAGCCGACCCACACAAAACCCGGAAGAGCCCTTTTTCCTACACCCACTTCCCACTTCGGTCCAGTTTAAGTCAACTCGGAGATTCGAACGTGAGCGACCTCCGAGGATTGGGGTATACGGCCGTGCACGATGCGCGGATGTCAAGCGACGATCTTCACATCACCCCCAGGTTGTCCTCTGACCACTGGACTAGACTTGGGATTCGCACGATCTGTCCCGATTCAGGAATCGGATATCTCCCATTGCAGCGTCGACGGGCTTGTTGTTAGGCGCGACTATGATCACTCGCCTGCGGGGATTGGCGCCGATTCTTGCCTTGAGCGCCCCAACACGAAATTGAACCCGCACGCCCCATCCCGCGAACAGATTGCTCGAGGACTATTAGACCGTGGTAACATAAACACGGCCCAAAACTACTATCTTCGGGGCGGGACCTCTGCCCGCCGCACTAGGCGAATTAGATTGGGCGGCATTGGAGGAAATGAGTGACTGGATCCACGAGTGGAAAGCGAAACGCGGTTACGACTGTCCTTCTGTTAGCGCTCAGTCTCGCCAGTGGTCTTGGGTCCGCCTCCGACGACTCGCCCCCTCGCCCCGCCGGTTCTGCGTCGTCACCGATCGAGTCCGCGTCTCCAGCCGTTGCGCTTCCCGACGGTGAATCGAACTGGCTCGTGCGGGTCCAACAACGTCTTGCGGAACGCGAGTATCACACGAGCACGAACGATGCGGGCTTGCAGGCACCGAACCGCGTCCACAACCTGCGCACGTACTTCGAACCCTCTGGCATCCGGGTCCACGACCGGACGGCAGCGGGAAGCCCGCAGCTGCTGGGCCTCTCCCTGGTCGGGCTGGGCCGGGGCGACGACCTCACTCCTGTTTCGCCCGGCGAAGTAACGAGCGACGGTTCACGGGTGGAGATCAATCGCCCGGATCTGGTCGAGTGGTATTCTAATTCGACGTTAGGTCTGGAACAGGGATTCACGCTTGCAGCACGGCCGCAGGGTCGGGGTGAGCTGGCGTTCGAGCTCGCGGTGGAGCATGCGCGGGCCATGCTACGCGGTGAGCAGGTGATCTTTACGACGGCGGCGGGTCGACGACTAGCATATGACAAGCTCGTGGTTGTGGACGCAACAGGGCAAAACATTGCGGCGCGACTCGAGGTGCCGGATGCTGGGCACGTTCGACTCGTTGTGGCGGACGCCGCGGCCTCGTATCCACTGACGGTCGACCCGCTGCTCAGTGAGACGGTCGATGCGCAGATCGAGTCGGACCAAGGAGGCGCCTATCTGGGGATCAGTGTGTCGGGCGCCGGAGACGTGAACGGTGATGGCTATGCCGACGTGATCGTCGGCTCGCGCTTCTACGACGCGGGCCAGGGCAGGGGGGGAGCAGCGTTCGTGTTCCTGGGAAGTACTTCGGGCATTGCCGACGCGAGTCCCGCGACGGCGTCAGCACAGCTCGAGTCGGACCAGGCAGATGCCGAGTTCGGCTACAGTGTCTCCGGCGCCGGGGATGTCAACGGCGACGGCTACGGCGACGTGATCGTCGGTGCTCGCTACTACAACGCGGGCCTGATTCGCGAGGGAGCGGCGTTCATTTTCCTCGGCAGCGCGTCCGGCATCGCGGACGGGAGCCCCGCGACCGCCGCGACCCAGCTCGAGTCGAATCAGTCCTTCGCCCACCTTGGTGTGAGTGTCTCGGGAGCCGGGGACGTGAACGGCGACGGGTACTCCGACGTGATCGTTGGCGCTCATCTCTACAATGCAGGCCTGAGCGAGGAAGGGGCCGCATTCGTGTTCCTGGGCAGCGCGTCCGGCATCGCGGACGGGAACCCCGCGACCGCCGCGACCCAGCTCGAGTCGAATCAGGACAATGCGGAGTTCGGCCTCAGCGTCTCCGGGGCCGGAGACGTAAACGGCGACGGCTATGCCGACGTGATCGTCGGTGCCCCTATCTACGAGTCGGTAGGCACGATCAATGCGGGGGCCGCGTTCGTGTTCCTTGGAAGCGCCTCGGGCGTCGCCGATGGGAATCCCACGACCGCGTCGGCTCGGCTCACGTCGAGTCAGTTATTCGGGAAGATGGGCTTCAGCGTCGCGGCAGCTGGAGACGTCAATGGGGACGGCTACGCCGATGTCATCGTCGGCGACTATCAACACGACGCCGGTGAGGCCAATGAGGGCGCGGCATTCGTATTTATGGGTAGCGCCGCCGGCGTCGTGGACGGGACTCCGGCGTCCGCGGCCACCCAGCTCGAGTCGGATCAAACCGGCGCAGAGCTTGGCTACAGCGTGGCCGGCGCCGGAGACGTCAACGGTGATGGCTACGCCGACGTAGTCGTCGGCGCGCGGCGATTCGCTGCGGGCGAGGCTCAAGAGGGCGCGGCTTTCGTCTTCCTCGGTAGCGCGGCGGGGATCGCCGATGGGAATCCCGCGAGCGCGATGGCCCAGCTCGAGTTGGACCAGGCGAGCGCCAGCCTGGGCCGGAGCGTCGCCGGCACAGGAGACGTGAACGGCGACGGTTTCACCGACATAGTTGTCGGGGCTCTTCTCTATGACGCCAGCGAGGTCAACGAGGGGGCGGCGTTCGTTTATCAGGGCGGTGACGCTGGCGGTAACCCCGCCGTCACGCAGCAACGTCGGGGTGACGGCAGTGGCACGCCGGTCGAAGCCGGTGGCGCCGCTTTCTCGAACGATCGTTTCGGGGTCGACTTCTTTGCTCACACGGCGGTAGGCATGGAGCGCGCGAAGTTCGAGGTTGAGGTCTGTCTCTCGGGACTTCGATTCGGGGATGCAGCGTGTGCGAGCCAGGCCTCCCCGAGCTGGGTCACTCTCGGGCCCAACGGGGCGGCGCTCAGCCAGATGATCACGGGTCTCGCCGCGAACGAACTCTTTTCGTGGAGGGCTCGGGCGTTATACACGTCAAAGGCGGCCGGTGATCCACCGAGCGCGGAGCCCGGGCCGTGGTTCCGGCTGCAGGGTCGGGCCACGCCGGGAGACATTCGAACGGTGCCGGAGCCGGGCATCGGTGCGACGCTGTTAGCCGGGGCGCTATTTATCGCAGGCTGGCGCAAGAGAAATCCCGGCAGCTTGTTTTCCTATCCGCCACGATCGCGTAAGCGAGCCCGCACCGAATGCATCGACCAGACAAGCGGAATCCGATCAGGCCGCGTAGTCCATGCAGGACCCGGAGAATGAAACGACCGCAGGATTCGTCGTGGCTGAACCCGAGGCCGCAACCTTTGTCACGAACGGGAGTGTCGGAAGAGGCATCACTCCATCGAAATCCGTCACGGCATCCGGCCGACGACCAGGCGATCGAATGCAGTCGGCGTGCCCTCGAACGTTCCAGCATGCGATTGTCCGCCCTGATCGGTGTACGACCCCAGGTAAGAATCTTCGGAGAGAAAGAGCTCGATGCGAGAGCGACTAGCCGAGAATCAGCCGTCGCGGTCCTTGATTGCTATGGAGTGTGTCATTGGCCGAACCTTCCTGCCGTTCGTAGTACATCGCTTCGAACTCTGCCGGTGGGATATCACCGCTCGACTAAGAGCCTATCTCATGCCTCCGTCAGTGGAAGCGTGATGACAGCGTACTCAACGTGAAGCACAACATCGTCGTTGACGACTTTCTCTTCTCGCATCGGATCAGAATTCGTGGAAACCGATTCAACCACGAGCGCCTCCATTTCATTGGCAGTTCGTTCGAGGGGCCTATAGAATCAAATCGAAGACTCAGCTTGCCCCATGTTCACAGATGCTTGAAGCAGGTGCCCCGTGAAGACGTCGATTCCATTGAAGGTGCGACTCATTGTCGCCACGATATTCTTCATCTCAGGCGGCGCTGGCCTCGTCTACGAGGTCCTTTGGTCGCGCCAACTCGGCCTGATTTTCGGCATCAGCACCTACGCCGTCGCCACGGTGCTAGCGACCTATATGGGGGGACTTGCGCTCGGAAGCTACGCGGTCGGCAGGATGGTCGACCGTTGGAAGAATCCCCTCGCGGTATATGCACTACTCGAGGTTGCGATCGGAGTGTACGCGCTTCTGGTGCCGGCTCTATTTGCGGGGCTACGTGAGCCTTACATATTCCTACACCACTTCGCCGACTCCCGCGCAGTTCTGATCGCCGGCCGCACGCTGCTGGCGGCATCGATTCTCTTGATACCGACGGTTCTGATGGGGGGCACCTTCCCAGTGCTCACCCGGTTCTGGGTGCGTCTCCCCCAGAACGTAGGTCTCGGCACGGGGCTTCTGTATTTCACGAATACGGCCGGTGCGATCGTCGGATGTCTTGCCGCTGGATTCTTCTTGATCGAGAACTTTGGCTTGCGGGGAACCACATGGATTGCCGCCGTGGTCAATTTCTCAGTCGCGGGTATCGCCTTTGTCTTGTCGCGCCAAACCGAGCAGGGATACCAGGAGATAGAACATGGAACTGATGGCGACGACCCGACTGCGATGCCGGCGCCTGTTGCCAGGCTCGTCTTGATCTGCATTGGAGTTTCAGGATTCACGTCGCTCGGATATGAAGTTCTGTGGTCGCGGGCGCTGATTCGTTACTTGTATAATTCGACCTACGCGTTCACGACAATGCTCGCGACCTTTCTGGCTGGTATCGCGATCGGAAGCGCAATTTATACGGTTCTTCTCCGGAACAACCGCCATCCCGTGCGATTATTTGCAATTCTCCAGATCCTGATCGCTATCGGGTTCTACGGCGCAAGTCTTCTTTTCGCAGATGTGATGGAAATGTCGGCGGCGATCGCCGGCATCGATGCTGTGCAATCGTTCACTCAATCAGTGACGATCATGTTTGTTCGAGCGGGACTCATACTCCTGGTCCCTGCGATTTTCCTGGGCGCGACACTGCCGCTAGCGACGGCGATATGTGCGCGAGGCCTCGCGACGTTGGGACATGCCGTTGGGCGCGTCTATGCAGTCAATACGTTGGGCGCGATTGTCGGTTCGCTGGGGGCCGGTTTCGTTCTCATCCCAATGGTCGGCATGCATGGAACACTTCGCCTGCTCATTGCGACCAACCTCATCGCTGCAATCGCGCTCGTGGCCGCCACCACGTCCTCGAATCGTGGTCGAATGCTGGCCATCGCGAGCGGCGTCGTTGCGGCGATTGCGCTGACGGTTGCCATTCCCTCCGACCTTTTCGAGCGCACTCTGGCATATCCGGGACAATCGTTCGCGTACTACCATGAGGGCGCGACGGATACGGTCGCCGTTGTGGATACTGGCATCGGCCAACGTTACATCATGTATGACGACCGCCGCGGAACAGCCGGAACAAACTCCTACGCTGTCAATTTCTTTCTTGGCCATTTCCCGATGCTTCTTCATCCAGGCACTCCGAGCGAGGTTCTTCACGTCTGCTTCGGCGTAGGGAACAGTCTTTCGGCTGTAGCGGCCTGGGATGATCTGGATCGTGTGGACAATGTCGAACTGAGCCCACATGTCGTCGACGCCGCTCCGTATTTCTGGACGAACAATGACGTGATCAATCATCCAAAAGTCAATACGATCATCGATGACGGCCGCAACTTTCTCATGGCGACGAACAATGTCTATGATGTGATCATGCTCGAACCGCCGGAAACTTTCACCGCCGGTGTGATCAATCTATACACGCGCGAATTCTATGAGGATGCCCTCACTCACCTCGCTCCCGACGGTGTGATGATGCAATGGATCCCTGCTGGCGAATCGCCTCTTGACGAAGAACGACGATTGTTTCGGTCGTTTTCGGACGTTTTCCCGGATGTTTCCGCTTGGCAGCAGCTCAGCAGCGGATCCGTCTTGCTGATCGGAACACGAGAGAAACTTACGATCGATTACCAGCGCTTGCGTTCGAGGTTCGAGCAGGAAGCCGTGCTCCGAGACATGAAATTGTCGGGTGTTCGCAACGTCGACCATCTACTTTCCTACTTGATTTTCGACGATGCTGGGTTTCGAGAGTTCGGAGCGGATGTTGAGCCCGTTACCGATGATCAAACGGTTCTAGATTTTACGATGCCTCGCTATCTCGGATCGGGCTTTGGCCTGGGCTCGTTCAATCAGGACGTTACGCAAGACGGGGCGACTCCCATAGGTCTGGCCATGCGACGTGCGTACTACTACTCCCAGAACCGGCGCTCTGTGATGCCGTACCTGACGAATCTCGGCGACGACGCGCAGGACGAAGTATCCTCACGCATCGACGAGGAACATAAGCACCCCGTGAAGACCGTGCTGATCAGTCGTGAAGATTGGAAACGCTAGTCGACATTCACGACGCTACGCCGGCAACTAGTTACTCCGCGCTGGGTTCAACAGGCCTCTATTCGGCCAGGGGCACGTCCCGGCTGTGCTCGATCAGTACGCCCAGCGGCCCCCGTTCTATGTAAAGGGTTCGCTGATGGCCATCCCGAAGGATCTCCAGGGCGACCGATCGTCCGGGCTCTCCTGCAGCGGAGGCCCTTGTCTTTCCTCGGGAGTTTCCGGTCCAACGGAGAGCCGGTGATCAATCTCTGGATCTAAGCCCGTTCCGCGAACGACAATGCCGAATTGCTGATCAAAGGAGCCTCACGCCCCCTTCGTCCCTAGTCGGGTCAATCCCATCATTGCAACGCCGACTCCCCCTAACAGGACGACGAGGAGAACGACCGCCGCCGATGAAAATACGGGCACCGCCTCCGGCGCTGGGACTATCGCGATGTCATCCACATTCCAAAGGCTGTCGAAGGCGTCGGGGCTGATCTCGAGGCTCGAGAGGGGCGGGTCTGCGAGCACGCCGAAGTAGCGCTCGCCGCCGGCCTGCGTCAGCCGAATCGGGTAATCGAAGCCCGGAAGACGGACGGTGACCTCGGTCGTAGCCTGGTCGACGAGATCAATGTCCACGAGCACGAGCCCGACGCCGGCCACAGGCGGATGGAACGTCAGTACGCCGACCGACCCGACGTTCCCCACGTCGGTGTCGAAGGCCAGGTATTTCGCTCCGCCGGTCGTCGTGTTGTGAGCGCCCAAGACGGTCGTATCGAATACCTTGACCGCTGCCGGTGTCGATGAGGCGGTGAATGCGCTGAAGTCGATCGCCACCAGTGCGCCGCCACCGGCTGTCCCGCTATTCGGGACCGCCTCGAAGTCCTCGATTGAAACCGCTCCGGCCGCGTCCAAATACGCGGGGGCGTCGAAGAAGACGTCGAATTGCTGTGGTGAGGGATCGAGCCCCAGCGCGATATCGTCAAGGCTCCAGAAACTGTCCACCGAGTCCGGTCTGATGACGAGCGTCGTAAAGGGCGTGTTGGAGAGCAGCCCGATGTACGCGTTGCCATCGAATCCGGCTTCGGCGAGGGGGTAGGAGACGCCGTCGAGTTCGATCGTGGACGGGCCCGGGTCGCCGCCGATCATGTAGAAGCCGACTGCATAGACGGGTGGATCGAAGGTCAGCGTGGCAGTCGCCGACACGCCGCCCACATCGGTGTCGATGGACAGGTACTTGCTGCCTCCAGGCGTGGTGTTTTCGTGGCCGAAGAGCGGGGTATCGAAGACCTTCAGCGCGGGCAGGGTTGCGCTCGCCGTGAAGCCGTCGAACACGATCTGGTCGACACCTCCGCCGCCGGACGTTCCGCTATTCGGTTCGTCCTCGAAGGTTTCAAATACCACACCCTCTGCCTCAGCGAGAAATGCGGCCTCGCTGAAGACGACATTCGCTGCTCGAACCGGCAGCCCAGACAACGCAATAACAACTCCACACGCAACGGCAGCCAACCTCACAGCATTGCCTCCTCGCAGTCGACCCCTCTCAGACCTCTCGGAACAGTGCTTTGCAAGAGGTGTGCCCCCCGAAGATCTTCCAGCGCGGGCTGTGTTCCCGGTCAGTGAGGCATGGCGCTACAGCGAGGGGTCCTCCTGTCTCAATTCTCGATGTCGTTTCGCCCGGGCTAAGCATTCGTCCGGCGTCTGTCTGGGGTGTTCTCGAGGGCAACGGTCGCGCCCCCCGCATGATGACGATGCTGCTTCTCTATCGATCCGGATAGGGCGTTCGTCTGATGCAAGGGATGAGGCGCGGTCCGCACCACGGCGGCCCCCAACCCAGATCGAGAAAGCTCACGCTCAACGCGCCCTCGAGGACGGCATCTCCCGATATCTGGAAGAGATCCGATTCGCTTCCCAGCTCGACGCCGCTCGCAGAATCTTGGCTCTGCCGCGAAGTTTCGGGTGTCCGTCGACATCGATCGGGTTGCAGCGGATAGCCAGTGCCTGGCGACGAGGCCTGCGTGCCGACAACCCGATTCGCGAGAGTCCTGAGAGGAGAGTCGTCCCGGGTTCGGGCACGATGGCCGTGCGCACGACCCTCTGATCGCCGAAGGTCGAATCCGATCCGGTCAGACCGGCCCAGGAACCCGGCGGCTGGGGCTTGCCATCCCACCTATCACGATCGTCGAAGCTCGAGTTGAAACAGGGAGTGGCACAGGCGCCCGCGGACTCGCGGAGGCCATAGAGCCGCTCGCCGCGGATCCACAGGGTTTCTTGGAGCCCCCACGCGCGCGCCGGAAAATTTCTCCCCCGCTATACCCCCATAGGGTGATGCGGGTTCCAGACTCCCCAGCGTACCCTCGCCTCAGCATCAGTCAGGCCTTCTGCATGTTTGGCACGGAGGCCGGTAAGGAGGCCCCCGTGCTCACCTCTTTGTCCTTGTCGTTCTCTTCTCGGTATCGGGCGATGTTCAGGCGAAGCGCAGCCGCGACAAATCTCTCGGTCGCGGCTCGCATCTCCGCCGCGGCGCTTCTCGTGGTCGCTGTGCCCGCCGTCTCATGGGCGCAGACAGGGGGGCTGTGCCTGAGTTCTGTGACTCCGCAGAAATACACGTACAACAAGCTGCTCGACATGTCCGACGGCGTCGGCGTCGGCGCGGCGGGCTTCAGCATGAACGAGTTCGGCGACGTGGCGATCATGGCGGACATTTTCGATGGAACGAACTTCGGGCGGTGCCTGCTGTTGGGAAGGCGGGGCGGTAGCCAGACGATTCTATGCGACGAGAACCTCGATCCGACGAGCGCCTTTCAGAACCTGGGGAGTCGGCCCTCGATCAACGACAACGGGGCGATCGTATTTGAAGCCGTCCAGTCGAACACCGCTGGCCTCTTCATCGCCGAGCCGGATGAAGGAGGCGGCTATGCGATCTTCCGAGCCGCGAGCTCATCGCTCAGCGGCCGGCCCGTGATCAACAATCTCGGGCAGGTCGCATACCGGATCAACGACTTCGTATTGCGATGGGATCCGGGCAATCCCGGGACCAGCACGATCATGGTCGGCCCGTCGGACCTCGCGCCGATCCAGGTGTTCGGGATCGAGTCTTCGGGCGACGTCACCGTGGCCGGCAAGCTCCCCAGTGGCGACCTCGGTGCCGTACTTGCGCAGCTTCCTTTCGGAGGGGGAACACCTTCGCTCAGCAGCGCCATCCACTCACCGGACTTTCCCCAGCTGGTCGGCCCGGGCGGCGAGCTGCTCGGCGTGGACCTTGCGGACGACAGCCTCTACTACCACGGCTCGTACAGCGCGGCGGGGGTGATCGTGAACGAAATTGACCCGGCGATGCCGCCCGGCATGGTGCTCGGATCGCTGGCAGTGAACGGCTGCAACATCGCCTTCACCGGGAGCACCTTCAGCGGCATGTGCCGTGGCGGCAGCAATGATCGAGGCATCTGCTCGACGTTCCTCGACTGTCCAGGCACCGCTAGCTGCGACTTTAGATGTGGCGTCTGTGAGGGCGGTAGCCGCCACGGGCTGGCCTGCAGCGGGGGTTGTGACGGGGACGCCTTCTGTGACTTCACAGCCCAGGACAGCGTATACCGCTCGCGGGGGTCTACCCCGGTGCCGATCATTGCCGGCATCGAGCCGGTCTCGGTCTCGGATATCGGCCAGTCTGGATGTGTTCGGGCGCGCCGTGAGGGGGACATCGCGGTGGACGGCGGTGGGAACATCGTCCACACGCTAGAAGTCGTGGACACCTTCGAACGCTTCCTCGTGTTCGGAAACGCCACGGGAAGTGCCGGCAACC
>Ga0164313_10006697_pt1 | contig 10141 bp, 4 predicted proteins | sample GuaBasSedimGuay4_FD_113735 | JGI IMG/M metagenome (GOLD analysis project Ga0164313, IMG submission 113735) | Subseafloor sediment microbial communities from Guaymas Basin, Gulf of California, Mexico - Guay4, Core 4569-4, 0-3 cm | ecosystem: Environmental > Aquatic > Marine > Hydrothermal vents >...
AGGAGCAGCTCTACGATTACTACCGCAATAGCCAATGAGAAAAAAGACATCATCATAGACTCTCCCATGTATTGAAGTATAAGTGTTTTCCTGCTGGCACCAATAGCTTTCTTTATCCCCACTTCTTTTATTCTTCGCGAGGCTTTCGCAGTAGATAAATTCATGAAGTTTATACTCGCAATAATGAGGATGAAAATAGCAACAACTGAAAACAGGTTCACATATTCTATTCTGCCCCCTGCCTGCACACCATTATCATATTTACCATAGAGGTAAGCATCGGAATACCCCTTTAAAAATAATGACCGCTCCGCGTTTGGGACTTTATTTTTAATCAATCCTGATATCTTGCTGTTTAATAATGATATGTCTGTACCACGATTTACAGTTAAATAGGTATTAGTGCCATTATTACCCCAATCTAATACTGCCGGGGAAATATCTTTAAACGATTCAAATGTTAGAAGAAAATCGAATTTCTCTGATGAATTAATAGGCACTTTGGAAAAGATACCCGAAACGATCACTGGTATTTTTAAATGAGCTAATTGTAGTTCTATCGGTTTACCAATAACGTTTTCTGTAGTTTTAAAAATTTTCAATGACAGCTCATCAGATATGACAATGGCGTTTTTATCTTGAAGTACTTTGTCGGCTCCACCGCTAATCAGCCCAAACGAAAAAACATTAAAATAGTCTTCCCCAACAAACTGCCCTATGGCCTTATGCCTATCATCTCCATCGGCAGACAGAATAAACTTTGGAAACCATGAAGACTGGATAACCGGCACAGCAAATTCGATTTCAGGGATTTCATCTTTTAGTGTTTCAGCAACAAGGCCGGAAGTTCTATACCTAACTAAATCGCTGTCTCTGCCTTTCTGGTGCTCCATTACCTGATAAAGTCGGCTATCATTTTCATGGAATTTATCAAAATTTAATTCATCCTGCACCCATAAGTAAATTAGCAGGGCAGATGCCAACCCTGTAGACAACCCGATTAAGTTGATAAAAAATGAATTCTTAAAGCGCTTAAAACTTCGGTAGATTAATAGAAAACTATGTTGGAGCATACGGTTATAAATATATTAGTCAATATAAAGACAATTCTTATGCCATTCTGAGAAAGGCCCCCAAATCAGGCTTTCCACATAGAAAATCTAATTTCTATGTTCAATAACGTATGGCCTTGTTCGATGGCGGTCATATAAGTTTTATTTTCATTAACCACATGTCAACCATTTCAGGCCCTAAAGTAAATCTACTAAATTTGTGTTATGTGCTATGACATCAAGGCTAGTTTAGAATCGCAATTACGCCGTGCAGAACTAATATCTGATGAGGTAATGATTAAAGAGTTGCGTGAAAAACTTAAGCCTTTCATAGAAAATAAAACCTACCACGCATCGGGATATGCTCACCCAAAAACATTAATATATGCAAATAATGACCCCTTCACGCCTGTGGTATCAGTATGGGGGCTAATTCCACATTGGGTTAAGGACAATAAACAAAGAATGCAATTCTGGAATAATACACTGAATGCACGTGGTGAAACAATCTTTGAAAAACCCTCCTTCAGAGGCTCTGCTAAACACAAAAAGTGTGTTATTATACTTGATGGTTTTTATGAACATCATCACTTTAAAGGAAAAACTTATCCTTTCCTTATTCAAAAAAAATCAAGAGAGCCATTAACCGTAGCAGGGCTCTGGAGCGAGTGGCTGGACAAAGAAACCGGCGAGATTATCAACTCATTTACCATTGTTACCACTAAGGCTAATAATCTTTTGGCCAAAATCCATAATAACCCCAAGCACACAGAGCCTCGGATGCCCGTGATTTTGCCAGAAGTAAAAATTGAACAATGGCTGCAGCCAATAAAAACCGCAGCTGACAAAAAAGTAATTGAAGAGCTTATTACTGCTTCTCTGCCAGATGAACTTGAGGCACATACTGTACACAAATTACGAGGAAAAAATGCTCTGGGTAATATCCCTGAAGCTACTGAGGCCTATAATTATGAGGAGCTATTAGTAGATTTTGACTAAAATTTGACTGGCTTTATTAAATAATACCAATTTCCCTGCAACTTTTTGGTGGTTTAGCGGTCTTTACTTGACAATAACAACCTAAAACTATGCTGCGAAATTATTTTCTGGTCACACTCCGCAACTTACTTAAAAACAGACTTTACTCCTTTATAAATATTGCCGGTCTGGCAATTGGCATAACCTGTAGTATCCTTATTATTCTATGGGTTTCAGATGAACTCTCTTACGATGCTGCTATTCCCAAAGGCAACCACTTGCAGCAGGTATATGTTAATGCTGAATTCAATGGTAAGATTAATACCTGGCGATCGGTGCCACTGCCAACATATGAAGCCATGAAAACGGCCGATGCAAATATTGCTCGATCTTGCGTTACAGGCTGGGGAGGAACACGACTTATTGCCATCGAAGAAAATCGTTTGATGAAAGAAAGTTATTATGTGAGTGAAGAGTTCCTCGAAATGTTTGAATTTCCTCTGAAAATTGGCAATTCCGCAGATGTTTTAGACGACCCATCATCAATAGTAATAACAGAATCTTTGGCTAGAGCGCTTTTTGGTGATGCTGACCCAATGAATCAAATGATAAAGGTAAATAATGAAAGCCTTCTAAAAGTTACCGGCATATTAGAAGACATTCCAAAGAATTCCTCTTTTCAGTTCGACTTTTTAATGACCTGGAAGCATCGAGAATCTACAACTCCGTGGGTAGTAAGAAACACAACTAATTGGGGTAACTACTCCTTTCAAGTATTTGTTGAGCTTGGTGATGAATTAAAACATAGCGAGACCCAAAGCAACATCAAAGATATGCTCACAGAAAATGGCGAAGATGATATTAAGCGTGAGCTATTTTTACACCCCTTATTAGAATGGCGTTTAAGCTCTAATTTCGAAAATGGAGTAGTTACCGGAGGGTTAAATGACTATGTCCAGCTGTTTACAGTTATCGCCATCTTTATTCTGATTATAGCCTGCATTAACTTTATGAACCTTGCTACTGCCCGGTCAGAAAGAAGGGCTAAAGAGGTAGGTATTCGCAAAAGCATTGGTTCAAAAAGGATTGAGCTGGTGTTCCAGTTCTTAGGGGAATCATTGCTCATCGCCTTTATTGCATTTGTAACTGCAATATTGCTTACGCAGCTAATACTTCCATTCTATAATAACCTGGTTGACAAACAACTCTTCATAGATTATACTTCGATGGAGTTTTGGCTCTTTGCTTTAGCAATCATAGCTTTTACCGGCTTGGTCTCAGGAAGCTACCCGGCATTCTATTTGTCTTCTTTTACACCAGTAAAAACTTTGAAAGGATCTATTACCGCTGGGAAATCAGCTACCACACCTAGAAAGGTCTTAGTGGTTATGCAATTTGGCTTCGCCATATTTCTAATGGTTGGCACTGTAATAATCTTTAAGCAGATAGAACTTGTAAAGAACCGTGAACTTGGATATCAACAAGAAAAATTAATAACCGTTTATACCACAGATGAACTTGACAAAAATTACAAGGTACTGAAGCAGGAAATGCTACAATCCGGGTCTGTTGAAGCAGTAACTCGATCAAATAGTGCTATTACATCCATCAACTCAAACAATTTTATTGGCTGGCCCGGTAAACCGGAAGAACTCAGGGTTATTTTTACCACCATCGCTACCGAGTATGATTATGCCAAAACTATGGGTATAAAAATTCTTCAGGGGCGCGACTTTTCAGAAGATTTTAAAAGTGATACTGCTGCAGTTGTAATTAATCAGGCTGGTCTTGACCTAATGAACTTAGAAGACCCCATTGGTACTCAATTAGACCTTTGGGGTGATAAAGTTACTCTCATTGGCGTGGTAGATAATGTTCTAATGGGTTCTCCCTACACCGAAGTAAAGCCAATGTTTATGATAATGGATCCTGAATGGGGAGGGACGATTACAGTTCGACTAGCACAAAACAAAGAAATCTCTGAATCCTTGCCTGCTGTAAAAGCACTATTCGAAAAGCACAATCCAGCCTACCCCTTCGACTACAGTTTTGCTGATCAGGACTTTCAGAAAAAATTTAAAACTATAAATATGACAAGTAACCTTGCTTCCTTATTTGCCTTCCTGGCAATATTAATTACAGGTTTAGGGTTATTTGGCCTTGCCTCATATACTGCTGAACAAAGAACTAAAGAAATTGGTATCAGGAAAGTATTAGGTGCTTCGGTTATGAGTTTGATAGCTTTAATGTCGAAAGAATTCTCAAGATTAGTACTCGTAGGATTCCTGATCTCTGCCCCAATTGCCTGGTGGTTGCTCGATAAATACCTCGAAAGATATGAAATTCGTACAGAGATTAGTTGGTGGATATTTCCTTTAACTGGCTTAATTGCACTTATTTACGCGATTATTATTGTAACCTATCAGGCTCGCAGGGCTGCAACTGCTAACCCTGTAAATTCACTTAGAAACGAGTAATAGGGAGCTGTTCTAGTTAGAAAATCATTAATATTGAAATTGACTAACTATCAATCTCATGACAACGTTCATCTCTATTTTAAGAGGCATTAATGTAAGTGGGCAGAAAAAAATCCTAATGGCCGACTTAAGGGCTCTCTATGAGAAGCTAGGGTTTAAGAATATTCAATCCTATATTCAGAGTGGCAATGTGGTTTTTAACTATACTGAGGATAAAAGTAATCTTGCCATTGCCGAAATGATAGAACATGCCATAGAGCAAGAGTACGAATTCCAAGTGCCTGTATTGGTAAAACAAGCTGATGACCTGATAAGCACAATAAAGAATAATCCTTTTATAGATGAGGCAGAAGCAGATCCCTCTAGGGTAGCCGTTACCTTTTTAAAAAGCCAACCAACTTCTGAAAACCTTCTAAAGCTAGAAGGAGTAAATTTCCCTCCCGACCGGTTTATTATTGATGGATTGAACATATATATCCATTGTCCGGTGAGTTATGGTAATTCAAAGATTTCCAATAATTTCTTTGAAAAAAAGCTTAAGGTAAAAGCCACTTCCAGAAACTGGAAAACAATAAATATGCTTGCTGAAATGGTCGGTTGAGGCAAATACTATAGACTCTTCAATTCTTTGTCCGGGCTTCTTCGATTTCATGCATATCGATCAGAAAGCTAGCTACTATTCCGGTCCAGATATAAGTTTTATTCCAACCAGCCTGATATTCGTCAGCACTATAAAATTCCCAAAAAACATGATCTTTCTTGAGATGATAAATCACATTATCTAAAACCTTTTCCGCAAGTTCTAAGGCTAGATCTTCGTAACCGTAGTCGATCAAGCCACGAAAAATCAGGTACTGCCACTGAACCCAAATCGGGCCATTCCAGTAACCGATTGGATTATAATATTCATCTTCAGCTGATAGTGTAGGAACACCAAATCTTCGCCAAAACCTCTCTGGATTTGTTAAGTTTTGTATTAATCTCTTCGCCTGCTGATCATCGGCTACCCCTGCCCACAATGGAATAAAACCTATAATTTCCATTATTTTAAGGTCTTCCAGGCTATTATAATTGAAATCCAGATCTTTTTTGTCTGCATTATAGTAAAAACCAGTTTTTTCATCCCACAGATATTTATTAATAAGCTCGGTACGGTTTTTAGCTTTCTTTTCCCACTCCCCTGCTTCCTGGTCAAGACCCAAGTCTGTAGCCATCCTGGCTAGTGATTTAGCTTCCATAACCAACATGGCATTCAAATCCGGGCTCTCAAAATTAGACGGCCAGTCAACACGGTCCCATACCGCTACCCGGGAATCCCTTACGGATTCGAGGACAGCATGTGCTCCCCATTCACACAAGCCATTATTATTTGCATCTCGATTAGCAACGTAATAATTATAAAATGCTACCCCCGAAGTATATGCTTCCTTTAGAAAGACCTTATCCTTACTAATTTTATATACCTGATAATTCTGGTAGTTAAACCAGGGTGCAGACGAGGTAAACTGACTATTGTATTCAATTTGTTCATTTAAATAGGGGCCGGTCCTATAATTAATATAACCTGACGGCCATTGGCGCTCCATAAAAACTCTCTGAGAATTCATAGCACTTACCGGATCCATATAAGCATAGCTTAGCATTACCAGGCTTTCATGAAAAACCTGTCCTCCATATCCCCAGCCCCATTTTGGCTCCCGGGAAAATACATAGTAATTATAAGAGGCTTCTCCCTCTGGAGGCATCATACATTGCCTTATTAGATTAAAGGCACTCGCATAGAGATTTTGGTAGTCTTTATTTTTAAAATTTAACTTTGGGATTCGCCCAAAGTCTTGAGTTCGCTTAGTTAAAAACCTATCCAGATCAATGTGATCTAATTTGCTAATCTTCCCTCTTAGACCTGCAGACATATCTTCAGGAATTATTCCTCTAATAATTTTGTAAGTCTTTTCTTGATTTGGCTCTAATTCCAATTTCAAACGAAAGGCAATTAATCTCTTGTTATCTAACTTCTTACCATCCTTGGTAGTATAGTTTTCAAGGAGGTCTTCCTTTCCATCATAGGCAAATGGTTCTGCCGAGTTGTCATCTACTTTAAAAATATTAAAAAGATGTTCTGCAAATGGAATGCTTTGTTCCTTCATCCAGCCATCACGCTCTTTATTGATAGCAAACTCAAAACTTCCTGATCTTGAGATTTTCAGCTCCTTAAGATTTTTATCCATCATGAAATAAGGCAGAATTTCAATTTGCTCGCTGCTAAGGCTCTCGTTTATTATTTTAACCTCTTGTAAAGCAATTGATGAAGAGTAAACCAAAAAAGTGCTTTCTACTTTGATACCTACAAATGGATAAAAGGAATATTTTACCTGATCATTATAACTGGAAGAAATAACAGGTTCTGAATACATCTCTGACAGATTTATTCGCATTTCAGAACCCTTAATAAATGCTAATTCTAAGTTGCCCCCTTTCTCTGATATAAATGAAATCGCTTTATTTTCCTTATAAAACTGAAAATGATAGGCCTGATCCCAGCGATAGGACGTCCGCTCCATATCCGCTGCATAAGTCGCAAAAAGTGCATCATCTTTAGTAAGAGATTTATCTATATTAGTCTGTGCTTGAAGATTCATTATAACAAGCATACTTAGAGTCAAGAGTATAATTTTCTTCATCTCTTCTGCCTATTTAATTGAACTCTAATTTTTTTAATTTGATACCCTTTGCCTGGGTCAAATACCATTCGGTATGAGTAGATTTCTCCTTCCAGATTAATCAACTCTGCGCCATCTACACTAGTGAGTTGCCAATCCGGACAATACAGTTCGAATGATTCAGTATTACCTCGATTTCCCTCAAACGTTAAGATATATTCTTCATCAATGAGTTCATGTTTTAATATCCTAAAACCTCTTGATGAATTTCCTGGTTTTGGTTTTGGGACAAGCGGAAGGATTTCTATTCCACCAATGTGATTTACAATCAGATCTCCACCATTCTTCAGCTCCAGGTCTAACTCTAATCTTATATATTTGCCTGATTTCTCAACGATTTTGGCCTCTATTGATTCTCCGTTCCACAATATTTTCCCGAACTCGGTTCCGGCAGGAAAAACTGGATTAAAGTTGAGTGCTATGCTACCATTGCCTGATTGAAAATTATAACTAGTACTAAAATTGTCTCTTGTCATACCCATAGAGATATTATTTCTGCCCAGTTTTAAATTTTTAACCGCAAAAGTATTCCAGTGTGAAGGTAAACGTGGCGACAATTCCAAGCTGCCATTTATAGCGTCTGGCTTAAAACCCAACATCCCTTCAAGAAGAGGCTGCAAAGCCATAGTTTCTGACCAGCATTGGTGTCGGCAAACTCCGGATGGCTGGTAGACAAGGCCATCTAAAACTTCCTCAATATATCCACTTCCCCAATATTTATTAATATTCAGGTTATTCATTACATGTTGAAATCCCTGAAGGTAGTTCCCTCCTTCATATTCAGCAAGGGCCGTCCAGCCGGTATACAAAGGCCATACACTACCTGTATGATATCCATGGGGATTAAACAGTTTACTATTCTCGGGAACAATTCGTACACCCCAGTCACTGGTAAAACCATTGCCGGCAAACTTGTCTAATACCGGCGCGATTTTTTCTTTTTCAATTTGCCCAAAGTATAAAGGTATGGCGGGCATAACTGTCAGCTCAGGGTTATATGTGCCATCCGGGTATTTCCCATGATTAAAAAATTCCGTTTCCTGATTCCAGAAGTCTGTATTAATAATATTACGAACTTCTGTCTCATCTCTGGTGTACTTCTCGTTCAAGTCTATTTTGCCAAGTGCCTTCGCCATATAAGAAGCTTCTCTTAAAGCAGCCGCCCAACTACTCGCCAGATATAATGTAGATTGAGAACCATATAATCCGCCACCTTCAACCCAGCCATGGCCAACATTTACATTTTCAATGAGTTTGTCATTATTTACATCTGTAGAATAGCAAAAATCTATAGCCTTTTCAATTTGAGGCCAGTATTTACTAATAAATTCAATATCTCCTGAATGTTTTAAGTATTTACCGGCAAGAACAATGAAAAGCGGTGTGGCATCTGATGCGTCATAATGTACAACGCCAGATGTGCTTACCTCATGAAATATTTTGCCATTTACATCCTGAAACTTCAGATAAAATTCTAACTGCTTTCGAACATTCTCAAAATCACCATAGTCTAGTAATGCCATGGAACTCCATTGTCCATCTCTACCAAAATACCAGGCATAGCCCGGCCTGCCGCTTACTTTCTGGGCGCCGTCCCAGCCATGAGCACTACTCGCGTAACCAGCGACTAGCGCAGTACCAAGCCCAGGCGTCTCAACCAAAAATTTATCCGTCGCGAGCAAAGCCCATTTATATGCTTCATTAAATAAGCTATCAGGTCCTTCGATTATAGTTTTATTATTAAGCAGATCAACCGAGTGTTGCTTTGATTGGTCAAATACCTTTTGTGGATCATTCATTGCTTCCGAATAATTCATTTTTGCCTCTTCTAACCCTTCCGAAGTTGCTGAAACCACAAAGTAAAAATTTTCATTCATACTCAATGAATATGAAGCTGCGCCTGAAAATCCCCAAAGGAACTCACCCCTTATAGGATATGGCTTAGGAATCTCAGACTCCTCCTCAGAAGAACTCAAATGTTTCCAGTCAGGCTCTTTTGATGAACCTAGCATAGTTACCATATCGCCTTGCTCATTTTGTAAAATGAAAGCCTTAGAAGAATCCCCCCATGAATAAGAAAGATTGCCTGTAGTGTTTTCTGAATATGGCCACATTCTGCGAAGATTAGATCTAAATCTTACATGAAATTTAGCATCGTACACTCCCCTGTACTCATAACGAATAACTGCCTGAGATTTTCCTGGCGATGCAGCTATTGATTCTTTTAAATATGCTCTTCTAAATCTATACTGCCTTTGAAATAATCCTGAATAACTCCAAATTTCAGGTTCCTGATCACTTAGCCAGTAAATACTGTCATTCTTACCGAATGAAATACCTATCTCGTAATCCCGCAAGGCCATAAAAGGGTGCGCCCAAATCTCTTCTATACCTCCTCTTTCTTTCCCCATTATGAGTAACCTTTTGCCACTTACTTCCATATAATTATTCCCTCCTGCGAGAGAATAGACATGAGGAACTTCAGAGAACTCTGGAATATTCCATGAGGTATCAGGAACAGATATAATGCCTGCTTCTGTGATTTCATTCTCAGCCTCAACAACCGGCGCTCTGGAAGGCCAATAATTTGCCTCCTCAGAATTAGTTTCAGAGAGGTATCTTAAAGTATTCGATATGAATTGATTCATTTGTTCCTGTTGCTGGTTCTCCATTCCCAGTAACATATAAGAACCAATACTTATCACTTTTCCCTCACCTTCGTCGAACTCAAGCATCAATCTCGATTCTTCCTTAAGTTGAATATATGCCCAGTCAACAGCTATTGTTTTGCCATTTTGGGGGATATTATCGCCGAAATAGCCAATTTGACGACAATTAACATCTTCTTGGGGCCCAAATATAAAAGCTCCTCCATGGAGCCCCTCAAAAACAGGATGGCTTAGAAATGAGTGTA
>Ga0164313_10006698_pt1 | contig 10139 bp, 8 predicted proteins | sample GuaBasSedimGuay4_FD_113735 | JGI IMG/M metagenome (GOLD analysis project Ga0164313, IMG submission 113735) | Subseafloor sediment microbial communities from Guaymas Basin, Gulf of California, Mexico - Guay4, Core 4569-4, 0-3 cm | ecosystem: Environmental > Aquatic > Marine > Hydrothermal vents >...
TGTTGGTTGTGCCACTCCGGTGGCGAGGTGGGGGACTGGGTGCGACTCGACATCGAGTGTGCGTCCTGTCACCTGGAAGAAGCGCTCGCGGCCACCGACCCCGATCACGCAGCCAACCGTTGGGTGACCGGTTGTGATCGTTGTCACATCCCGACCACCTGGAACGGAGCGGGATTCAACCACTTCGCCTTCCCGCTCACCGGTGCACACGCGTCGGCGGACTGCGGCGCCTGCCACGTCGGCGGAGTCTTCACCGGCTTGCCCACCGACTGCGCCGGTTGTCACTCACAGGAGTATCAGCAGGCCAATGATCCCGACCACGTGGCGGGTGGGTTCTCCATGTCCTGCGAGTTGTGCCACGACACGAGTAGTTGGGATGGCGCGATGTTCAATCACGCCAGCATCAACTCGGGTTGCGCGGTGTGTCACCAGGACGACTTCAACGCCACGACGAATCCGAACCACCTCGCAGCGGGCGTCAGCCAGACGTGCGAGATGTGCCACGGCGTCAACAACTGGTCTCCGGCCAACATGACTCACGCAGGTATCACCACCAACTGCGCGGTCTGTCACATCACGGAGTACAACCAAACGACCATGCCGGGCCACGCCGCCGCCGGATTCCCGACCACCTGCGAGGCCTGCCACGGCACAGCCGGTTGGACGCCCGCCAGCTTCAACCACTCCTTCCCGATCACGAGTGGAGACCACGGTGGGTTCGACTGCGCCGACTGTCACACGACCCCCGGGAACTACCAGGCCTTCTCCTGCATCCATTGCCACGAACACCGCCAATCCGAGATGGCCGACAAACACAGCGGCGAGGACGGCTACTCGTGGAACAGCAACGCGTGCCTCGGCTGCCACCCCACCGGCCAGGACTGACCGCTGTAACCCCTGCGTACGGTACCGCGTTCGAATTACAGTAGTTACGCAGCAGGGAGAGGCAGGCCGATCGCCTGCCTCTCCCTGCTGCGTAACTACTGTAATTCGAACGCGGTACCGTACGCAGGGGTTACAGCGACGCTTCCATTCGAGAGAGGGGGTTGACTGCGGCTTCTCAGTGAAGTAAATACTGAAATGATGAAGCGAGAAATGCCTGTGAAGCGGCCTCCCGGGGCCCAGGAAGGGGTCTGCGAGGTCGATCTCGTCGATCCGAGCAAGGTCGAGAACGCCCGCGGGGCGCTGCCGGGCGAGCAGGAGTTGCGCAAGGCGGCGGACGCCTTCCGGGTCCTGGCGAACCCCAATCGCCTGCGCGCGATGAAGGCGCTCGAAGGGCGCGAGCTGTGCGTCTGTGACCTGCGCGAGGTGCTCGGCATCTCGATGTCCGGCACCTCTCAGGTCCTGCGCGAGTTACGCAACCTCGGAGCCGTCCAGTTCCGCACCGAGGGCAAGCTCGCCTACTACCAGCTGGCTGACGTCTACTGGTTGGAGCTGGCGGAGAGCGTGCGCAGGAAACTCGCGGACCAGCAAGGCGCGCGATGACTTCATCGTTCGCTGACTCGAAGAACACCACGCACACGAGGAACACCGTAATGCCTCTCATGGCTCTTCTTTCGAAACGTGCAGGACCCACACTCGGCCTGCTCTTTGCGCTGCTCCTGCTCGCCGGTTGCAGTGATTCGTCAACGGCGACGCAGCCGTCGACCGGACCACATGCAGGTGATGCAACCGTCCATGACCACGCAGGTGAGCATGTCGAAGAGTCCGCCGCGGCGGGCGTGCACAGCCACGACACGCCGGGTGAGACGTGCTTCATCTGCGACCCGGGAAAGCGTGAGGCGGGTCGCCTGTGGTGCAAGGAACACGACCGATACGAGGACCGCTGTTGGGATTGCCACCCGGACCTCGAGCAGAAGGACAGGCTGTACTGCGAGGAGCACGGACTCTACGAGGACGAGTGCACGCTGTGTGGCGCCGGAGGTGATGACGACTCGACGGACGAGGAGGCGGAGGATGCAGGCGAGAATGCCCGGGTGGCACCCAGCTCCCGGGAAAGCTCTCCCGCGCTGCAGTGCAACGAACACCGCGTCCCGGAAGAGCTGTGCGGCATCTGCCAGCCGCAACTCGCTGCGAAACTCGACCCCGGAGCCGAGATGCAGGTGCGCTTCGAATCACTCCAATCGGCGGGCAAGGCGGGAATCGCGACGATCCCGGCGCGCGCCTCCGAAGCGCAGGAGAGCATCCAGGTGCTGTGTGAAGTCGCCTACAACCGCAACGAACTGGCGCGCATCACGCCGCTTGCGGCTGGAGTCGTGCGACGCGTCCTCGTCGATGTGGGCGCCGATGTCGAGGCCGGAGATGTGCTGGTCGAGATTCACTCTGCCGACGTCGCCGGCGCCAAGTCGGCGTTCGTGTCCGCCGTTGTCGACCTGCACCTGAAGCAGATCGCCTGGGAACGCGAACGGCGCCTCGCCGAGAAGAAGATCTCGTCCGACAAGGATCTCCAGGAGGCGGATGCCGCGCGTCGCACTGCCGAACTCACGCTCGGCACGACGAGGCAGCGACTGCTCAACTACGGTTTCACCGAGGAAGAGGTCGAGTCCATCTCGGAGCAAGAAGACAGCTCGGCCACACTGCTCGTTCGCGCGCCCTACCGAGGGACCGTCGTCGAGAGAGCAGCCGTCGTCGGCGAGGCCGTTTCGCCGGGTGACAGCATGCTCGGTTTGGCGAACCTCGACACGATGTGGTTGTCCCTCTCCATTCCCGCAGATCAAGCACGCCTCGCCGCGGTGGGCATCCCGATCAAAGCAGTCTTCGACGGCTATCCGGGACTGGAGGTGCGAGGCAGCATCTCCTGGATCAACACCGCGATCGACGAGCGCACGCGCCTGTTGCGCGCGCGGGCGGTGGTGGACAACTCTTCGCGCGCCTTGAAGTCCGGGATGTTCGGGGAAGCGAGGCTCTTGTTGTCCGAATTGGGCCCTGCTGTCACGGTTCCGTCCAGTGCGATTCAACGCTACGAAGGGCGTCCCTACGTCTTCGTCAAGCTCGAGGATGACCTCTACGCATTGCGTCGTGTGACGCTCGTCGACGGAGGCCGAACGCAGGACTCCGTGGCCGTCCTCGCTGGCCTCGCACCAGAAGAGCCCGTGGTTACGGAGGGAGCGTTCACCGCCATGTCCGAGTTTCTGAAGTCACGGCTCGGCGCTGGCTGCACCGACGACTGATTGCTCAAGGACCCCCATGCTCGAGAAACTCGTCGCCTTCTCCCTGCACAACCGTGCGCTCGTGCTCCTCATGGGCGCGATCCTCATCGCTGCCGGGTCGTACACACTCACGCAAACCCCCGTCGATGCCTTCCCCGACACGACGCCCGTACAGGTCCAGATCAACACCGTCGATCCGGCGCTGAACCCGGAGGAGATCGAGCAGCAGATCACCTTGCCGGTGGAGCTCTCGATCAGCGGGCTACCGGGACTCACGACCGTTCGCTCGGTCTCCAAGTTCGGCCTGTCCCAGGTCGTCGCGACCTTCGACGACGACACGCGTATCATCGATGCGCGCCAGTACATCGCAGAGCGCCTCTCGACCGTCGAACTTCCCGATGGTGTGCAGCGGCCCCAGCTCGGTCCGATCGCCACGGGGCTCGGGGAGATCTTCCACTACGTGCTGCGCTCCGAGAATCCGGACCGCACCCTCGAGGAACTGCGCACGCTGCACGACTGGGTCGTAAAGCCCGAACTGCGCAAGGTCTCAGGCGTGGCCGAGGTCAATTCGTGGGGCGGCTACGAGAAGCAGTACCACGTCGTCGTCTCGCCGGAAGCGCTGCTGAAGTACGGCTTGACGCTTTCCGACGTCTTCGAAGCGCTCGAGAGCAACAACCAGAACGTGGGCGGGGGCGTCCTTCAATCGGGAGGGCAGGCGCTTCTCGTACACGGGCTCGGCCGCGTGGCCACTATCGAACAGATCGAGAACATCGTCGTATCCGCCTACGACGGCACGCCGATTCGCATCCGCGACGTTGCAGCGAAGGTGAAGGTCGACCACGAGATTCGACGCGGTGCGGTCACCGCGGACGGCCGCGGCGAGGTGGTGCTCGGTCTCGCCTTCATGTTGATGGGGGAGAACGCTCAACAGGTCACGATCAACCTGAAGCACCAGCTCGAGAGCGTGCGCAAGTCGTTGCCCGAGGATGTCATCGTCGAGGTCGTCTACGACCGGACCGAGCTGACCACGGAGGTGATCGGAACGGTCGAGCACAACCTGATCGCCGGGGCGTTGCTCGTCATCCTCGTGCTCTTCGCCTTGCTCGGCAACCTGCGGGCTGGACTGCTGGTCGCGACCGCGATCCCGCTTGCGATGCTCTTTGCCGTGATCGGCATGTATCAGTTCGCCATCGCAGCGAGCCTGCTCAGCCTCGGGGCGATCGACTTCGGCATCATCGTCGATGGTTCCGTCGTCATGACCGAGGCGAACATGCGCAACCTGGCGGAGAAGGGACGCGAGCTCGGCCGCAAGCTGACAAAGGACGAGCGTCTCGAGGTGGTCGCCTCGTCCGCCCATCAGGTGGCGCGTCCAATCGTCTTCGGGATGGCGATCATCATGGTCGTCTTCTTGCCCGTGCTCGCGCTCGAGGGTATCGAGGGAAAGATGTTCCGGCCGATGGCGTGGACCTTCATCTTCGCTCTCGCCGGCGCACTATTGATAGCGCTCACGCTCTCTCCGGTGCTCGGCTACTACTTCCTGCCGAAGCGGGTCAGCGAGAAGGAGGGACTCGTCGCGCGCGCGATGAACGCGACCTTCGCCTGGATGTTGAGTCTCGCTCTGCGCCTGCGCTGGCTGGTGCTCGCCGCGGCGCTCGTGCTGATCGTCGGCGCCGGTTGGACCTCGACTCGCCTGGGCGGGGAATTCATCCCGCGTCTCAGCGAGGGCGCCGTGGTACTCAACACCATCCGACTTGCCGGTGTCTCGCTGGATGAATCGACGCGCTACAACACGCGCATCGAGGCCCTTCTGCTCGAGGAGTTCCCCGACGAAGTTCGCCACGTCTGGAGTCGCATCGGCAGCGCCGAGGTTGCCACGGACCCGATGGGAATCGAGCTCACCGACATCTTCCTGTCGCTCACGCCCAGGGATCAGTGGGTCAAGGCCAGTACGCAAACCGAGCTTGTCGCTGCAATGCAAGCCGTCGTGGATGACCTGCCCGGTCTCAACATCGTGGCGACGCAACCCATCGAGATGCGGCTCAACGAGATGGCATCGGGCATCCGTTCGGACATCGGCATCAAGATCTTTGGTGACGACTTCGACGAACTCGTTCGGATCGCCGATGACGTACAGCGCATCCTGTTAGAGATCCCCGGTCAGTCCGACCTGGCCGCGGACCAGTTGACCGGGCTGCCCACCCTGCGCATTCGGGTCGATCCCGACGCGATCGCGAGACTCGGTGTCTCGAGCCGGGAGATCCTCGACTTCGTCGAGGTGATCGGGACCCGGCGCGTGGGCTTGATCTTCGAGGGGCAGCGACGCTTCCCCCTCGTCGTCCGACTTCCGGACCGTCACCGCACGGAGATCGAGGCGATTCGATCCTCGCTGATTCCGACTCGATCCGGCCTGAAAGTACCGCTTCGCAGCGTTGCGGAGGTGACCGAGGAGGAGGGCGTTTCGACGATCACGCGCGAGTGGGCACGCCGCTTGATCCGCGTGCAGTGCAACGTCGCCGGTCGCGACGTCGCCTCGTTCGTGGAGGAGGCGCAACAGCGAATCGACGAGCAACTCGTATTGCCCGAAGGCTACGTGATCGCGTGGGGCGGCCAGTTCGAGAACCTCGCGAAGGCGAAGACGCGCTTCATGGTCGTGGTGCCTGCCACGCTGCTGCTCGTCTTCTTCCTGCTGTACTTCAGCCTCAAGAACCTGAGGGAGGTGCTCCTGATCTACACGGGCATCCCGTTCGCCGCGGTGGGCGGCGTCTTCGCCCTGTGGTGGCGCGAGATCCCGTTCAGCGTCAGCGCGGCGGTCGGTTTCATCGCACTCGGCGGTATCGCGGTACTCAACGGTCAGATCCTCGTGTCGGCCATCCGAACCTATCTCGCCGAGGGCATGGAGCTGCGTGCAGCCGTCTCCGAGGCGACACGCCAGCGGTTGCGACCCGTCCTCGCCACCGCGATCACGGACGCGGTCGGTTTCCTCCCGATGGCTCTCTCGAGCGGTGTTGGCGCGGAAGTGCAGCGTCCCCTGGCGAGTGTTGTCGTCGGGGGCGTGCTGACGTCCACGCTGTTGACGCTCTTCGTTCTGCCCATTCTCTATCTGCTGGTCATGAAGAAGCAAGTCGGTGATCGCGCCACGGGGGAGACCGAGGCATGAGGCACAGCTCATTCCATCCGGCCACGTCGGTCGTTCTGACGCTCGCCCTCGGCGCTTGTGCCAGTGTCGACCCCGGGCCCGACTACGAGCAGACGGAAGCCGTCGTCTCGCAGGCGACCGGCGTCCCGGAGATGTTTCAACCCGGCGAGGAAGAGCAGGCCGCCGAGCGTGTCACGGAACTGATGGACGGAGGGCTCTCTGCCGAAGAGGCCGTGCAGGTCTGCTTGCTCAACAATCGCGAGATCCAGGTGCTGCTGTTCGAGATCGGCGTTCGCCGTGCGGACGCCGTGCAGGCGGGTCTGCTCTCGAATCCTTCGCTGGGCGCTCTGGTGCGCTTCCCGCTCGGCGATGGTTCGACGACGACCGAGCTCGGGCTGGTACAGAACGTGGCCGAGTTGTGGCAGCTTTCTCCGCGCAAGCGCCTTGCAGAGAGCCAGCTCGAGCAAGCCGTATTCGAGGTCGCTCACGCGGCGGCGGGCCTCGCCTTCGAGGCGAAGGCGGCCTACTTTCGCGCGACGGCCGCCGTTGCGGCGCTGATCGCAGCGGAGGAGAACCGCGACACGGCGAACGAGTTCCTCGAGCTCACTCTCGAGCGACAGGCGGCTGGTGCTGCCACGCAGGTCGATGTGAACTCCGCCCACTCGCAAGCACTGGAACAGGAAGCGATGTACCGCGAGGCGCGATTCGTGGTCTTCGATACCAGGCGCGCGCTCGCGCTCCTTCTGAATCTGGCCGGCCCGCTGGATGCGTTGCAGCTCTCCGACGCGATCAGCGAGGCGCCCGAGTGGTCGGTGGATCTGCCGCACTTGATCGCGCTCGCCGAGCAGAGCCGGCTGGACCTGCGCGCCGCTGGCAAGGCGCTCGACGCGGCGGAGCACGCACTGAAACTCGAGAAGCGATCTGTCTTCCGTAGCCTCGATGCGGGGCTCTCCTTCGAGAATGACGGTGGCGAGACGCAGCTGGGCCCGGTGCTCGAGATGGAGATCCCGCTCTTCGATCAGAACCAGGCGCAGATCGCCAAAGCTGAGTTTCGTCGCGCACAGGCGCTGCGTCGCTTCGAAGCACTTGGCGTCCAGGTGGACCTGCAAGTGCGCGGCGCGTACGAGCAGTACGCACTGGCCACGGACACGGCGCGACTCTATGCGCAGGAACTGCTGCCACTGCGGCGTTCGAGCCTGGAACTCGCCCGCGAGTCCTTCAAGGAGGGCAAGACGGGCTTCCTCTCCGTGCTCGAAGCGCAGAGCAGCTTGCTCGAGGCGCGCCGCACATACGTCGGTCGCCTCGAGGCCGTCGCGGTCAGCATCCCCGCGCTCGAAGCGGCTTGCGGACGACCGTTGCGCGACTTACTCGAGCCGGAAGCGCCGCCGCGCGCTGCTTCGCGCGAGGTCAAAGTCGGAGAGCGATAGAGGGAGTAGTGTTGGTCACTGCTGTGAAACGCGTGCCGAGTAACCGGCCGCATCGATGACTTCGAGCAACGCAGCGGTCTTCGGAGGTGCTGCGGGATCGACCGCCACGGTTGCGCGTGCCTCGTCGTACTGAACGGAGGCGCCGACCACTCCGGGCACGGCGGAGAGTTCCTGCTGGAGGTGCACGGCGCAGGCCTCGCACGTCATGCCCTCGATCTCGAGCGAGACTTCGGGGCTGCTCCGTGCGGCTGCGGGCATGCTGGATGCATCTCCCGCGAAGAGCCACGCGTACTTGGGGAAGAAGGCGAAGGCCACGACCGATACGGTCGCCATCCAGAGCATCACGCGGTTCATCTTGCGCAATCTTGGGTTGGGTACGGGGCACGCAGCGCCCGGTGCGCATTGTTCCTTGCGCAGGTAGACGAAGTAGAATCCGGCGCCAAGCAGCACTGTGGTCACGCCCAGCATCAACGGCCGGAATCGCTCAAAGGTCGCGGAGACTCCGGCCGCCGATGCTCCGAACGCGATCAGGGTGAGAGGCAACCAGCAGCAGGCCGAGGCGAGCATGGCTGCGATGAGTGATCCGGCCGCGGCGAAGAGCCCTCGCCGCTCGTTTGTGTTCGTTCCCATGGCTACTCCTTGCAACAGTCCGCGTCCGGCCCCGAGGGAGCGGGTCGAGGATTCGTGCCGAGCACGTCCTTGACGGCTGCACCGAGATCACCCAAACAGCACACCCCTTTCGGGTTGAGGAGTTCGCACTGGCACTCGCCTGCTTTGATACGAGCGGTTACGTCTGCGAGCACAGTGCTCTCGCCGGTGCGCTCGATTTCCGCGCGGATGCTCTCGGTACTGTGCCCGAAGCAGTAGCAGACAAGGTGCGGGGGAGCCTCTTCCTTGATTCCGACCCGCACGCGGACGTCTTCACGTCGCAGTGTGGTTCCGTCGGAACTGAAGTAGACGACCGAGCAGGTCGGTGACGAACAGAAGAACCAGTCCTGCCCGGCGACGCTTGCTTGCAGCTGCGCGTGGACCAGGTGCTCCACTGTGACGGTCTTGACGGGCTTGCCCGGGTGGGCATCGACGGGACACTCTGCTTTCATGATGCGTATTCTCCTTGATCACTTCGGGACCGAACTGCCCCTGTGTGATTGGAGTCTCGACCGTGAACCATGGTGCAGGGTCAAGGCAGGTTCCCAGGTTTCTGCGGGGAGTTCTGCTTTGATGTCTCGCGGGATCAACACATCTTGCGCGAAGTCTGAAACGCGAACGGTCCTCGCCAAGAGTCACCCGGCCGCAGCTCGTGTGTGGAGCTGCGGCCGGGTGCTGGTGAGACGTCGTCCAGGATTGCCGCTAGTGCTTCCGAGAGTCTTCGCCTTCGTCCTTGTCCTTCGACTTCCGACGCTCGCCCTTCATTTTCGCAAGCCTCTCCAGGAATGGCTTCGGCTCCTCGAAAGAGCGGAGCCTGTCGACGACCTTGCCCTTGGCGTTCACGAAGAACACGTCGGGAATCGAGCTGACGTCGTAGGCCTTCGCGAGTTCCGGATGATCATCGAGGTTGACGAAGATCACGGTGACTCCCTCGAGCGCGGCCACGACCGTCGGGGCGTGCAGGGTGCGCTGCTTCAGTTGAACGCAGGGTGCACACCAGGGAGCCCAGAAGTCGATCACGATCGGCTTGTTCGCGGCGCGCGCCGCGTTGAAGGCTTCCGTGAATTCCGCGGGAGCATCCTTCGGTAGCGGAGCGGGGTAGGGCTTGAAGCCCTCGGCCTTCTTCGCCGCCTTGACGGGCACTTCTTTGACGCCGTACTCGAGCACCTCGATGATGGCCGCCAGCTTCTTAGGGTTCGTCTTCTTCTCGTCGAAGGTGATGGTGACCACATCGGTGCTGTAGTCCCAGATGATTTCGTGCGTTGCGTGAGTCCCTCCCAGGGCCTCGGTGACCTTGTTCGGTCAGCCCACTCACGTCGCTCCGGACTTGGTCTTCTTCATGCCGGTGACATGGAAGGCGACGCGTGGACCGGCGTGCTCTTGCACAGCAGGCTTGTCTTCCGGGTCCGGTGAGCTGGCGACGCAAGCTCCGAGGCCGGTGCCCACGAGCGCCAGTGCAGGCGCTGCGACGAGGGCACCCAGCAAGAGGGGCGCCAACAGCAGTAGATGTTTGATGCTCATGGAGGCTGCTTGCGATGAGAAGCGAGTGACGTGATGGATCAGTTGTACGTCCTGATCTCCGTTAACGGCCAGAGTCTTTGCGCTCTTGCCTCGGCCTCTGGAGGTCTGGATGGGCGTTCCGGGCATTCGGCTCGGTGTGCGTGTTCTGGGGAGCAGACGACGGCCGGACGCTTTCGGCGGAAGAAGCGGCCGAGCTGCACACCATCGGCCAAGCGGCGGACGAGCTGTGGCCCGATGCAATTCCGTTCTTGCATGCAA
>Ga0164313_10006700_pt1 | contig 10139 bp, 12 predicted proteins | sample GuaBasSedimGuay4_FD_113735 | JGI IMG/M metagenome (GOLD analysis project Ga0164313, IMG submission 113735) | Subseafloor sediment microbial communities from Guaymas Basin, Gulf of California, Mexico - Guay4, Core 4569-4, 0-3 cm | ecosystem: Environmental > Aquatic > Marine > Hydrothermal vents...
CCTGATGAGCCATAAGAAATATCATCAGGGAATCTTGGTGACTCTATAAAACTCATTTATCCGTTCCTTTTCATAGCACGACTAGTAGCATTACCTGCTGCTTGAGCTACTTGCCCAGCACTTCTTCTCATTGCTTCTGGATTTCCATTAGCACCAGAAACGTTGATATTAATAGTGATATTTTGCTCGCTCCCAGCAGAAGCAACCCCAAGCTTTCCATCTTTTCCTCTCTTGAGAGGCATAATAGCTTCAGCTCCTGCCTCTCCCATTAAACCGGCTCCGTCTGCCATAGGGAATATGGTAGGTGAGCTAACTACGCCACCATTGGCAAAAGCTTGGAGGTTTCCTTGGTTCATTACCCCTCCGTTTGCCAAAGCAAACATACTAGCTGCACTAACTGCGGATGAACTGCCTGATAAACTAGACGACATAAACCCACCAGCGGCACTAGCACCTCCTCCACCACCGAACATTCCCATTACACTTCCAAGAATACCACCTCCACTACTAGAGCCTCCACCGAACATAGCATCGGCTAATGGTTCGGTTATGCTCTTTTGTATAGCTATTCTGGTTAAATCTTTTACGATACTATCGACTAAGCCCTTAAAATCCGCTTTTCCGGTAGTCACAAATTCTGTCAATTCGTCAGTCATAGAACTAAAAGACTTTGTGGTTAATTCCGACATTTCCTCGAAAACTGTTTTATTATTGTTAGCAAAATCATACAAACCATCGTTCATTCCTTTTAAGAACTGATCGCTTTCGTTCATATCTCCTGAAGCAGCTTTGGCTTTTAGTAAAGCTCTTTCTGATTCATATAAAGCTTTAGTATAAGCATCTTCTGAAATTTTATTAGCATTTGCAAGATCAGTTAATTCTGACTTTACTTTAGCGTATTCAAACGCTGCTGCCTTTACTTCATCATAACCTCTAGCTAATTCATTTAATTGATCTTCTTGCTTTAGCCCTACTAATTCATGATGCAATGTAATTTGCTCTTCTACCGCTTTGTTATATTGGTCTTGAGATATAATATTAACTTCTCTTGCACTATTTAGTCTTTCTAATTGCTCTTCTAAGGCTTTTATTTCTCCAGAGGCATCATATTTTGTGCTAAATGGATTTTTTAAAGCATTTATTTCATTATTCATAGCTCTTTGTACATCAAAGAATTTTTCCATTTCTCTTGTAGCTTTTTTTACAGCATTTTTATAAGCCGTAATAGCTTTCTTATCAACAACATTTCTTTTCGTATAACCTTTATCTTTTTCTGGAGTTATTTGAGCTTGATTCTTTGCATCTTGCTTTACCGCATCCCGAAAGTCTTTATTTTGTTGTCTAGCTCTATCAAATTCTTTTTTTGCTGCATCTCTATCTGCTAAAGCTTGAGATTGTACACTAGCATCTAGAGCTTTTTCTGCATCTAATCTTTCTCCAGCACTCTTCCATAAATTTTTGTATTGCTTATCTACATCAGCTAATACAGTTTCAATGCCTTTAAGCTCAGCTTTTAATTGATTATATTCTTCCGTATCACCAGTGACTTTATTAAAGCCTGCTCTAATTCTAGTAATATATTTATCAATCGTTCCGAATGTGTCCATAAAACCTAATCTCAAATCATCATATAAGGTTTCAAATAATATCACTACAGAATTTTTAAAAGACATAAAGCTTGACAGCATTATAGTGGTAACTGTTTTTATGTTTATTGGTAAGTCATTTAGAGCATCATATACAAACTCTATAGATTCAGCTATAGCTTTCATCCTAAAGGTTTCATCCCCTGGCAATGACATAAAGTTAAAAAACTCTTCCCATCTATCATAAACCAAACCAGTGGTATCGTATAAATCCATCAGAAAAGATGTAAGATTTTCGACATCTTGAGACATCTCAGGAAAACCTTCTGTAAAGGCATTCATCGCTGCACCATCATTTGCTAAATTGGATAAAAGTCCAGCAATAAAATTCAAAGAATCTTTTAAAGCTCTACTATCAGCTACAGAGTTTGCCCATAAATCCCAACCAATCTTTACTCGCTGCTCTGCAGCTTCAATATTGTCTAATGCGAAAGTATATTTCATAGACTCTTCACTTAATTTTTGAAGAGCTTTTGTCATCAATTCAATATCAATTTTTCTACCAGACGATAGAGCTTTTAATGATTCGCCTGCCATCCCAGCTTCATCCGCTACATCTCTTAATGCCATTTTAAACAATGGTAAGTTTTCTGATATGGAACGATACTCATCTCCCATTAAAAAACCAGCTGAGAAAGACTGAGATAACTGAATCAAAGCGTTATTCATTTCCATCGTACTAGTACCTGCAGCACGAGCACTCATAACAAGACCTTCCGTCCATTTAGCTAAAGTGGAAGTAGAAAAAGCTCCTTCTGTAGTAATCGCAAATCGAGTGATAATCCTTCCTAAATCTTGAATAGCGAAACCAGTTTTAAAAGCAGAAGTTTTTATTATATCTAATGACTCAGTGTTACCAGTAAAAGTATTTAGCTTCTTTCCCATTAAATCAATAGATTCTGCAGTTTTATTAAATTCTATGTATAGCTTTATTCCAGCATAAGCGGTAGCTGCGAGCATCGCAGTTCTAAACAAAACTAATTGAATTTTTAAGAATTTATTAACAAAACCAACTGATATGCCAAGAGACTTTTGGCTTGCAGCAGTGACTCTAGATGCTCTACCAAACCTTACCATTGATGCAGTATTTCTGTCTAAGCTTATTCCTAAACTTAGCATTTGATTACTTAATTTATTTAATGCTGCAGTATTTGCATTTAAACTAGCATTCAGCATAGCAGAATTACGATTAAAAGTATTTAATGCAGCGGCAGCCTTATTTGTAGCTGTCCCTAAAGCAGTCATAGTAGTTCTTAACTTACCTAGACTTGCACTATTTTTTACTACATTCTTAGATAGAGCATTTGTTTGAGTAGCTAAAGATCTCATGCCAACTACGCTTTTATTAACTGCTGTTCCTAATGCAGTCATAGTAGTAGACATTTTTCTTAGATTTTCACTATTTTTCTTTAAGGCAGAATTATTAACCGCTAAAGTAGTATTAAGCTTAGTCACAGATGCAGTGTTAGCTTTTGTTGCAGTGTTTAATCCCTTAGCGACATTTACTAATGAATTCATTGCCTTGGTGCTTTTTTGCAATGATGCATTTAATTTTGCAGTTGAGGAAGAAAGCTTTTTCATTTCAGAAGTATTAGCTTTCATTGACGTATTTAAATGCTTAGTTTGAGTGGTAAGAAGTTTTGTTGCCCTTACACTTTTTTTCATACTATCATTTAAATATTTTGTCTGAGTTACAAGCTTTCCAGTATTAACCGTATTTTTCTTAATGCTTGTATTCAAATATTTTGTTTGAGTGTTTAATTTTCCTGTATTGGTAGCACTAGTTTTTAATGCTTTATTCAACTCGACAGAACTTTTACTAAGATTGTTAATGTGCTTATCATTTGCTTTTAAAACTTTCGACAAAGAGCCTAAGTCTTTTAAAGCTTTTGTTGCATCTACAATAATTTTTGTTTGATAATCCACATTAACACCCTATCTTCTTATATTTACATTAGTATCAGGTTGTGCCGCAGTCTTTTTAGAATCTTCTATTTGCTTATGGTATTTGGCAATTAGAGAATCTATTTTTTTAATAATTGAAATAACAGTAGTTTTTTTAAATGGTAAAGGGTAAATATCGAAGTAATGCTTAAAATCTGTTATAGTCAGATGATACTCAAATCCCGATAACCCTTTTAAATTTTGATAAGTTTTGAAGAACCACATCTCAACTTCACCGTTTAAATCTGGTATATGGTCGAGAGGTGTTTCTTCTCCTTTTTCTTGTAAATCTTGAAAAAGACTTATATTATCAAAATATTCAATATTCCATTTTAAAACTTCAAAAACACTTTCTGCTATTTCTTCTTCTTTAAAAAATTAGACTGATCCCCTGCTTCAGATAATACAAATTCTCTTAAGTCTATGTCTTGAGATAATAACTCTATAGAATTTTCTTTTGAGTATGGAGTCGGCTTTCCTTCATCGTCAGTTAGAGATTCTTCATCCCAACCTAATAAAAGCTCTTCAGCTGCAACTTGAGTCATAATTCTCTTAGCTACATCATTTCCAACGCTTTTGCCTTTTTCCATTTGCTTTTGGTATGGTGACATTAGTTTTGTTAATGTCGCTTCATAGTGCGGATTACCATCAGAACGAGCAACTTTTACTTTAAGAATATTGCCCATACCATCTGGAAAATCTAACCAGACGCCTTCTAACTCTAACTTTCTGTCAGTCTTTGTAAACTTTAACATAATATTTTCCTGTGTGTTTTATTTTTCCTGTTTTTAAATTGTAAAATAGCCATACCGAACACAGGAAACGGTACAGCTAAGTGCTAACTGCTAAGCAGCGAACTAGTTATGGAAGTTTGTCAATCAAAGATAATTTAAACATATAATCATCTGTAGCATCACGTAAAGCTCTAAAGCTACCGGATTGCATTAAGAATTGATCTTTTCCTGAGATTGGAGTATCTAAAGTCTCAAATTTACATTTCGGCATATTCATACCCATGCTATTGCCATTACCGTCAGTTAAAATAATAGTAACACCAAATGATTCTGCATTCAAGAATTTATTGTAAAGACTTAAATCTTTAAAGTAAACTTCAACGCTGCCAGTAATCTGAACAGAGAAAGATGCTGTTTCACAAGCTCCTAGAACACCGATTGATTTAGCAGCAGTAATTTGATTATCATAGGTTAAGTCTAAAGACTGGAATGAACAAGTACCTAGAGAAACACCTTCAAGATAAATAGCACCTACAGATGATACCGCATTCATAATACTATAATCAGCAACAGCTACTTCCGTTTCACCAGCAATAGCTGTAGCGGTAGCCTCTTCTGTTAGACCCATTACACTAAAGTTACCATTAAGAATAGAACCAGTAGCGAAGTTCCAATTCATAGTAGAAACTTTAATTCCACGATAATACCAGTAACTAGTAACACCATCATTTATTGCCGTTTTACGAAAAGTATAAGTTTTAGGTACATCAGCTCCATTGGTTGCGATTTCGTCTGTGTTTATAACAACATCTGTCTGTGCATCCATTGTGTCTGGCATAGCAGGATAAATAGTAATATTATCAGCAAGACTATTGTCTATACAAGTATAAATCCCATCAATATCACTATTACCTGCAGAAGTTGCTCTAAATACATCACCAATCCCTACGTTAGTATGGATATCTGTTCCGCCAATATTAGTAAAGTCGGCACCATCAGTTGTACCTACTGCAAAAGTAATATTAGTAATTGAATCATTCTGAAGCAATGCTAACATCAATGGTTTATATGGTTCGTAACTTAATTCATAATTAAGCTCTCCACCAACTTCAGAGTCAACTACAATCTGATCATCTGTTTGACGATCAGCTCGGATAACTTCCGATACGGCTGTTGAAATGTTTGATACTGGTGAACCACCTGTTGTTGGTAATATTTGAAATGCCGGTGTAGCAGGTGTAGTACCTTCAGTTACTTCTTCTATGTACGAAATGCCAGTATAGTTAGTTGTTACTGCCATGATTATCTCCTAATTAATTAAATTTCATCTGAAATAAAAGGTACTTCACATGTTAAGTTAAACCAACCATCTTTATCATCCCCTATACGTTGTATAGTAGAAGCCTGTGTTAATAAATTTGGTAACGGATTTTGGTTATCCATTATATCTTTTATATCTTGTGCGTATTGATAAGCTTGACCAATACCTTTTCCTAAAGGAACTCTGATGTTAATGAATAGAACACCTTCAGTTCTTTTTCTTTTTTGAGTAGCTGCAGCTATATTCGTATTAGTTGTAAAATATGGTATAAACTTAGTTTGTAAATAAGCCTGACCTTCTGTCTCTTTATACTTTACATTATCAACTGATATAGGAGTAGCATTTGACCACCCTATAGTCAACATATTATCTAATTCTGCAGCTGTCTCAATTAATGTTGGCATCAGAAGAAGCTCATTTCTTGAATCTTACTAAAAGTAGATGCTTTGGCTACGCCTTTAGCAATAGCTTTTCCTATAAAACCTTTTGAATTAGCGGATTTTGGCCTTAATGGATTAATCCCTGCATTCACATAATCTAAGTATGGTGTATTATTCCATACATAATACCTTTGGTGCGTACCGTATGTTTTAACTTTTTCAACAGAAGGAGCAGCAAATTTTCCAACTACAGATAACCAATTATCGTTTCTATCTCTTTTGTTACCTATACTAGAATTTGGTCTAATACCTTTTTTCCAGTTTCCTCTTAAAGCTCCAGACCAAACCGGTGAAGAATTAACCAACTCTTTATGAATTGAGTCTACTACAGCAGCTGCATTCTTTTCAAAATTATCATACATAGTCTCAGTTAAATCACCAAAGAAATTAGTTGTTCTAGTCATTATCCTAATCTCCTTGCGTAAATAGTCCAACTAGCTCTAGCTGGGTCTGAATTAAAAGCTTTTAGTTTATATGACTCATTTTTATCAACTATAATCATATCAACAAAAAACTCTGTAGTACCTCTATCTGAATCCATAACTAATATTTTAATATTGTTATTTAAAGTATCTTCATCTACCCTTTCACCTTCAAAGTCTGAAGTAACTACACCTCTAATGGTAGAAATGGTTTCTACTTGAGTAGAGACCATTGTAACCGAGTCATATGAATCAGCAACGGAAACAAACTCTATATCTCTAACCGCATCTGCTAAATCGGTATCGAAAGCTAGTTTTATATCGTTTTGAAGGTCACTGTATAGCCCCATGTTAATTTTTACCCTATCTATCTACTAGTAAAAAAGCTTATTTTATTCGTGGCGTCCTGCTTTCTTACATAAAATATCGTTATTCTCTTATCGTTCTTAAAAATGGCGTACCCTTCGTGGGTATGTTTAATTTTTAAATGAGAACGATTTTTCATTCTATACTCTTATGAGGGTTCTACTTCTTCCCAAGGAGCAATAGGGAGAAAGTAACATCGTAATCTCTGGTTTTTGATCTATCTTCTTAGAGCCAGTAGAATAAAAACCCATATAAGTTGTTTCACTTTCAACCGAACCAGCCTTAACCTTCTTATGGGTTACTGGACCAGATACTTGATCGGTTAATGGTAATAGAGTTCCCAGGATGCTCATCTCAGCTAATAAAGCATTAGCTCGTTGAACTTCATCTGGTATGGTCGTATAGTCGTCAGTATCCCAATCGTCAGTTGAACACGTATAAGCCTGATCAATAAAAAGGCGACCATAAATAATCGCCATTTCTTTATCAGACAAATCCGCATCTGACCATTCGTCAGACTTATTTATACTATTAGCAAAAGCTAAATCGCAATAACCAACGACATAAGCCATCTTAACAAGCTGCCTGACAAGCGTCAAACGTCACTTTACCTAAAACACCAACTGCTGTATGGACTTGAGCAGAAGATTGGTGGTCTCCAGCGTCATATGTTTCCATAGAAATAGCTTCAGCAACATTATTAGTAACTGCTACAGCTAAATCTTCAGCTAAAGATTCTCCACCTACATCAGCAGTAATGGTATTAGTAGAGCCGAAGTCCATCGTTAATGTACTTCCAACACCTTGACCTGACATAAGAAAAATTAATGTAAGAGCATTTGCTGATACTGAATAAATAGTACCTTCGCTAATTGAAACACCTTCTAAGTCTGCAGCAGAAACAGCAGAAGAAAAAGTAACCACTGCTTGTAGTGTTCCATCTGCTTGGTTAGATGCTACGATGCCTGATATAGTTGGAGTTGCCATGCTTTATCCTTTATTGAGGTTTAAAAGTTGGATCTGGAAAACTTCTTGGTTTAGTTTGTGCTTTTGGTGGGGCATTATTAAGCCTTTTAGCAGTTTGCTTACGCATAGACTGCATCATATCAGAGTGGCTAGGTTTTCTTTTCTTGTCTTCAACCTTTTGATCTTCAACTTTCTTCTTAGACTCTTCAATCTTAGAAGGAGATGCCTTTGCTTTAGGTGCGTTAGCTTCTTTAACAATAGGTGCTTCTTTAGCGACTTCTTTAGCGACTTCTTCAACCATTTTAATTCTCCTGTGTGTTATTATTTAATAACACTCTATTGAATGCTATTAAATAATAAATCAGAGCATTTCTGCCCTGAATTATTAACTAACTTTTCTTGCGAAATTAGCCGTTAGATTTAAGTACTGCTAGAGGGATATTCTTACGTTCAGTGTAAACACGATCCCACTGAGTGGCTGCTTCTAACTGAGCTAGAGTAGCTGTAATGCCCTGAGCTAAACCAGAAGACTGGAAAGCAAAACCTTGAGGATGGATGATTTCATTCTGACGATAGACAAGAATATCTTGACCAGAACCTTGACCAACTAATGCTTCACGTTGTAACTCAGAAGGCATAAGAGCAGGAGAAGTACCGTAACCGAAAGCACCTTTACCCATAAGGACAGTGTCATAGATGAAACCAGAAGTACCACCAGCGATAACAGTCATACCATCATCTTCGATAACTTCAAGACCAAGGTAAGTTGGAATCTGAACTTCGCCACGAGCATCTGGGATATAGTCGATTAAGTTCTGCTTTTTCAAGTTAGCGAATACAACTGAATGCATAGCGATAGCTGTTAAAGAAGAAGCGTGATCACCCATAGTTGCTTGAGTATCAATAACGGCTTCAGCAGAAATTAAGTTAGCTGCAGTAGCGTTATCACCATCACCGATAGCAATGGTATTAACCATATCAGAAGCGTAGTTAGCGATGTTATCAGCTAAAACACCTGTTAAGGTAGATAACAAACGGTTCTGACCGGCTGTAGCCCAGTAATGACCTACACGATTAACGATAGCACCAAGAGGATCTTGTAAAGCTAGTTGACGAGCCAAGTCCATAGTAGACCAAGCTTTAGTTTGATTAGCTAGACGAAAGATCTGTGTACCGTGAGAGATAGCATCAGGAACGATAACGTCAGCTGGATTATCAGTTGCGTAATCAGGCTCATCATTAGTAAGTGGATCAAAGTTTGGCATTTCACCGACCATACCACCAACAGCAACCATACCGTTAATGCGATCATCTTGAACCATTACACCAGATTGGATAAAGCGATTATATTCGATTGCTGATTCTTGAACAGCACCATCAAAGGTTGCTGGTTCATAGATATCTGTTAAGCGTACTGCAGCCATTTTAAATTCTCCTAAAAGTATTGTTTTACTCTTAGCAGAAATTTGATGCCAAGAGAGTTATTTTTAATTTACTCATCTTGACGGAATCAGATGTGATAAGGCCGGAAACCTTTTTTATTGATACTTAATCATAACACAACAACTTATAAAAGTAAACCTTTTTATTAAAAAATTCTTTACAATTTCTCTTAATATAGTATAATAAACTATAGTTAATTAAAACTATATTAAAACTAAAAAACATAGGAAGAATATATTATGAGTATCGAAAATATTGATTTTGATGATTTACCAGAAGAAGAAGTAAAAGAAAGAGTAAAAACTATAAATGTTACAGTTAAACTAACCCCTGATGTCAAGGCAATGTTTGAAAAGATTGCTCATAGAGAGCGTTATAACTTAGGTACATTAGGTGCTATTGCAGTTGAAAGATATATTGAAAACTATATTGCCAACTACAAAGCATCTAAAGAATAATTTTTTATAAAATTAAACTACTGCTGCCTTTAATGTTTTAGCTAAAGCAGGATTGGTTTTATTCAACTTAGCTTGTTCAGTAATTGAATAATTCTTTCCTGTTTTATCAAAAGGATTATTGGTAGAATTAAACTTAGTGCCGTTTATAGTAACCTCTTTTCCAGATCCTTTATTCTGAATAGGGAAAGCTCCTGCGAATAAATCGTTAGCTTGAAACTCAGCAATAAGCTCAGAGACTTTCATAGGAGTACCTGACTCAGCATTCATACGATCATTTCCAGACGCATCTACTACCTTGGTAATATACTTACCTGACTCATCCTGAAAAGTTTGTATGCTATCTTTAATATGAGGCATAAGTAAAGTAGAAGAACCTTCCACTTTCTCAATCTCTTTAAG
>Ga0164313_10006701_pt1 | contig 10137 bp, 7 predicted proteins | sample GuaBasSedimGuay4_FD_113735 | JGI IMG/M metagenome (GOLD analysis project Ga0164313, IMG submission 113735) | Subseafloor sediment microbial communities from Guaymas Basin, Gulf of California, Mexico - Guay4, Core 4569-4, 0-3 cm | ecosystem: Environmental > Aquatic > Marine > Hydrothermal vents >...
CCCACATCGTTATCATGACCCGGCCAGGTCAGAGACCCGCATACCGTTCAGAGCTCGAACAGAAAATTGACAGGCGTTTGCATGCGGATGTGCAATCCTTGCTGGATTCAACAGCAGGTGGCGTATTAGCCCTGCAAGTTACACCCATTGATGTCTGCGCCACCACCATCAAGACCATGATCGGCCTGGGCCGGTCACCCCGCGGCATGCTGCCCGGATCGGTGCTGGACTATATCAATGAGGAAGGTTTGTACCAACCACCGCCTCTTTAATCTGACCCCAATTCACACAGGCCTGGTCTGAGGGGGATTGTCCAACTGACGTGCAACCTCAATCGAGTGGTCTGCAGCATTTTCGTCATAAGCTGAAATAATGGCTCTTCCCGAACGCCAGTTATAGCGGAACAGCAATTGTTTTCTGAATATCATGAATCGGTGTGAAAATCGACCCGGTGTTGTCGCCGTAGCATCAACTGGAGGCCGTTTGACGCCCAGCATCATGCTTAGAAAATTGATAATGTGTGTGGCCAACCGGGAATTGAACCTGAACCAGGGTCGTGCAAGGTACCGCAAAGCATGGTTTTTTGAGCGGCACATCCGCAGGGCTTCAGCAAAACGTACGCCGTCACGTATAGCCCAGTTGGCGCCGAGCCCCAGTCGGGGCGTGCTGCTGCGAAGTGCATCTCCCATCACGAAAATATTGTGGTCGTAGATGCTTCGGTTGGAACGGCCGAGGACGACCTGTGTGATGACGGGCCCGTTAGCAATCGGCCCCTCTACCCCCACCTTTTTTGCCTTTTCTATTACAAATTCTTTCAGCGATTGACGCTGAGCCTCGTCCTGTAGATTACAGGATTCCCATCTGGATCCCGGTGGCAGGGTTACCGACACAGTTGAGCCCGACGCGCCACGTAACGTAAGCACTTCTTCAGTCCGGCCGTCAGTCTCGAATTTTGCCTGCCCGACACCTGCTTGTTGGAAATTGGTCAGTACAGCTGACTCGAGAGTGCGTTTGCCAATACGCTTGCCGCCAATCATTTCAAGCGTTTTACTTTGGGCACCATCACATACACCAATGAATAACCCGTTAAGCAAACAGGTTTCATTCTGATGTGTGAACCGGATCAGCGTATGCATTTTATTCGATTTGATAGCATCGATCCGTGCATCAAATATCAGCTCGATACCCGAAGTACGGTTTATCGCGTCAATCAGCAACTGTTCAAGCTCATTAATGCAGACATCGGAATGTGGAGCACGTCTTGGAACCATATCGAAGACACTGAAGCGTTCCCGCATATCCGTACGTGGCCGCTTTAATGGAAATTGATACAGTTGCCTGTTCGACGCATCAATAAAAGTAAAGTTGGCTGCTGGTGCAAAACCCGAAGTATCAGCGCCGGCCCTTTCAATATCGGCAACGATGCCGGCATCAAGCAGAAGCATATTGACGCGTGTGCGTTTTTTGCTGCGACGTTCAAGGATGACGATACGCCCGGCACCTTTTCGCTTTGCAGTCAGGGCGGCAATCAGCCCGGCAGGTCCTGCACCAATAATGACCACGTCAGCAAAACCATTCGGTTGAGGGTTTCCTGACGTTTGTTCAGCTTCGATAGGTAACTCCGGCAAGCAGATGCGCATAATTATTATAATGAATTTTCATGCTAATTTATCTCACCCCGGACAGGCTGACAAGACTTTGCAGCCTGTCCTGTCGCACGACTAAATCATGCTGTGCTTTACGTCATGCACTCTGACCGCTAAAATCAACCCTACTTCTTAAAGGTAATGATTAAATTTGAATACCCAAACCGTCCAGGACGAACTAAGCACTGAACAGTTGCAACAACTCGTTGTATCCGCATTAGAAGACTTCAAGGCCGTTGATATACTGGTCATTGACGTTTCCGACTATAACCCGCTAACAGAACGCATGATCATCGCATCAGGCAATTCTACGCGGCACGTTAAGTCGATGGCAGATAATCTGGTCGTCAAAGCCAAGAAACAAGGCAATCCACCGCTGGGTGTCGAAGGCCAAAGTGAAGGCGAGTGGGTGCTGGTGGATTTGAATGATGTCATCGTTCACCTGATGTTGCCGCAGACCAGGGCCTTTTATAATCTTGAGAAACTCTGGGAAGTCAGCGCTAGCCACCGTGACACCGTAAACAGCTCCGCTTAATAAAAATGCAACTCCTGGTAGCCGCCGTCGGTCAGCGTATGCCGGGTTGGGTCAATGATGCGTGGACCGAGTATTCCCGAAGAATGCCCCCGAACCTGGGTTTGTCCCTGCGTGAAATTGCGCTGTCAAAGCGCGGGAAAAATGCTGATACCCGTCGTTTGAAAGCCACCGAAAGCCAGGCGCTTTATGGTGCAATGCCTGCACGTGCACGAATTATCGCCCTGGATGTTCAGGGTCAAAGCTGGTCAACGGAGAAGCTGGCTGCAAACCTTGAGGACTGGATGGGTGATGGGCGGGATGTTGGATTCATGATCGGAGGGCCGGACGGGATTTCGGCTGAAATCCTGAAAAAAGCCGACACTCGCTGGTCACTGGGACCTCTGACCTTGCCACATCCCCTGGTCCGGGTCGTGTTGGTCGAACAGCTTTACCGGGCCTGGACCATTACCCAAAATCACCCTTATCACCGCGCCTGACCAATCCTGATGAACCACAACCAGATGAAGCACAACATGAATAAAACCCCTGCACTAATATTGGCGTCCGGTTCACCCAGGCGCAGGGAATTGCTGAAGCAATTGGCGGTCACATTTACAGTGGCACCGGCAGATATTGATGAAACGATTACCGATGGTGAGTCACCGGGGGATTTTGTGCGGCGAATGGCGCTTGAAAAAGCACAGGCAGGTTTTGAGCAGGGTGGCAGTGCGCTGCCGGCTCTCGGATCAGACACCATTGTGCTCTTGAATGGTAAAATTCTGGGTAAGCCGGTGTCACCATCAGACGCCGTGGTGATGCTGCAAAACCTGTCCGGGCAGTCACACCATGTATATTCAGCGGTCGCGATCGCCCTTGACGCTGACAAGGTACTGGAAACCCTGAACGTTACGGAAGTTACGTTTGCCGACATGCCAGAGGACTGGATCGAACAATATTGCAAGGGTGAAGAGCCCATGGACAAGGCTGGTGCCTATGCTGTGCAAGGTGGGGCAGGTCAGTACATTCGTTGCATCAATGGCAGTTATTCCGGTGTAATGGGTTTACCATTGTATGAAACAGCCGTGTTGTTACGGCAGGCTGGATTGTTGATATGAGCGAAGAAATCCTGATCAATGTAACCCCCACCGAGACCCGTGTGGCGGTGGTGGAAAATGGCATGCTGCAAGAGGTCACGCTTGAGCGGAACAGCCATGTCGGCTATACCGGCAATATCTACAAGGGCAAGGTGTCCCGTGTTTTGCCCGGTATGCAGGCTGCTTTTATCGATATTGGCCTTGAGCGCACCGCATTCTTACATGCTTCAGATATTTATCGCGTCGGACAGGGGCAATCCCCCGATGAACTGCCGCCTGAGCCGCCGATTGCGTCTCTGGTTCGCGAGGGTGAAGAGGTCGTGGTGCAGGTTATCAAGGACCCGCTGGGTACCAAGGGTGCGCGTCTGACCACCAACCTCAGTATTCCTTCGCGCTTTCTGGTGTTATTGCCCGATAGCGAAACCATCGCGGTATCTGTACGGATCGAAGATGAGACAGAGCGTGAACGACTGATTGATCTGCTGGGTACCATGCGTCAGCACAAGGGAGGACACGGTTACATTGTCCGCACCAACGCAGAGAGTGTTAATGAGTTTGCCTTGTCGGCGGATATGTCTTACCTCGAAAAAATCTGGGAATGTATTTCAGAACTCAAAGCGACCACGAAGGCCGGCGAATGTATTTATGAAGATCTTTCCTTGCCGGTACGTGCGTTACGGGATCATATGCATGCAGATGTTGAAAAGATCCGAATTGATTCACAGGAGAAATTTGATCGCCTGAAAGACTTCACCAGCAAGTTTCTGCCCGAGTGGGAACAACGGGTTGAGTATTACACAGCTGACCGGCCGATTTTTGACCTCTATGGTATTGAGGATGAGATTGATAATGCACTGCACCGTCGCGCGCCGTTGAAATCGGGTGGCCACCTGGTCATTGACCAGACTGAAGCGATGACCACCATTGATGTCAATACCGGAACCTTTGTGGGTCACCGTACGCTGGAAGAAACCATCTACAAAACCAACCTGGAGGCGGCGCAGGCACTGGCCAGGCAGCTGCGTCTGCGTAACCTCGGTGGCATTATCATTATCGATTTTATTGACATGCATAACGAGGAACACAAACACCAGGTGATGGCAGCGCTTGAGCGTGCACTCGAACGCGATCATGCGAAGACAAACATCTGTGAGATCTCCGCACTGGGGCTGGTTGAAATGACCCGCAAGCGTACCGCCGAGAGCCTCGGCCACCTGTTATGCGAGCCATGTCCCGTCTGTTCCGGTCGTGGTGTATTGAAGAGTGCCGAGACGGTGGTGCTCGAGGTGTTTCGGGAGATCATGCGCTCCAGCAGGCAGTTTGAAGCCAGCCGTTTGCTGGTGGTTGCGTCACCGGCGGTGGTCGACAAAATACTGGATGACCAATCCACTACCGTGGCTGAGCTGGAAGAAGTCATTGGCAAATCCATTCGCTTCATGCGTGAGGAGCAGTACACGCAGGAACAATTTGACGTGGTGCTGGTATAAGCTCCAATGAAGAGCTTGCGTAAAATTTTCCGGCGGATCAGGACACTTTTGTGGACAGCCCTGACAATCCTGACGATATTGGCAGCGGTTCTCGTCGGTATTGGCAAATTGCTGATGCCTTACAGCGACTATTACCAACCAAAGCTGGAAGGATGGCTGACGAAGGCTTTTAACCAACCGGTCCGGTTGGAGAGTTTTGACGGCGAATGGAAGGCGTTTGGCCCGCGTATTAGTTTACAGGGCGTCACCTTCATGGCAGATGGCACGCAGCCTGAAATTGCCATTAAACGCGCCGCCCTGGATATCAAACCACTAAACGCGTTAATTCCTGGTCGGCCCTTGTACAGTTTCCGCATCATTGGTGCAGATCTTTCACTGGAACGAATGGAAGACGGTCGTTATGTACTGTCGGGACTGGGTGTCAGCAACCAGGGTTCGGGCAGGAACAGCAATCCCCAGCTACGCAACGTGGCGTTAAACGGGGAAGTCCGGCTGGAGGACTCCAGCCTCAGTTTTGATGATTCTGAACGTGAAATTCACCTGGTTCTGACCAATGTGAACGGACGTTTGAAAATGGATGGCCAGAAGCTGGCCGCAGAAATACAGGCACGTGTGTCAGACCGGGACCGAAGCCGTATTATCGGTGACCTGGAGGCCACTGTGCAGGTTGAACTGGACACTGAGCAGCATCTGGCCGGTGCCCGCTGGCATGTCAAGACCGGCGAGATGATGCTGGCTGAACTGGTCAGGCAATTACCCCATCATCCTTTATTACCGGTTTCAGGCTGGTTGAATGCAGAACTTTGGGGCACCTGGCAACAGGGTAGCCCGCAGAAAATGCAGGGTGTGCTCGATCTCCGTGATGCGCAGCTGACCTCGCAATCCGGCCCTTTGCTTATCAACCACTTGAATAGCCGTTTCAACTGGGCATTTTTGAATGCCCGTGACTGGCGCATTGATTTGTCAGACCTGACCATCAGCCAGGCAGGGGTTGACTGGCAGAGCAAACGATTGTCGATTGCCAGGAATTTACCGGAGAATCTCGGCTTGTGGGTCAGTTCAGATTATCTCAATCTGGATTTTCCTTTGCAGTTAACCCAAAGAATCATGGCTTCCTACAACACCGAATGGCCGGCTGCCATTCCAAAACGTGCACAAGGCAGCGTGACAGATTTTGACCTGTTGCTGGATTCTAAGTGGCATTTGCGCAAGGTGGACGGGCAGCTTGAGAATGGCCATTTCTGGGGCTGGGACACCGGGCCGGAGATATCGGGGCTCAATGCGCAGTTTGCGCTTGGATTGAATGGCGGTGCTGTCGGTTTTCAGGGTGAGGATGTAAGACTGGACTGGCCACGTGTTTTTCGTCGGCAACTGGCTGTGCAAATGAGCGATTGCAACATTGAAATGCTGTTGGGAGATGAGGACAGCTGGCAGCTGGATATGACACACTGCCGGATACAAAACGATGATATCAGTGCCTATGGCCGCGTGCGTGTGGCGTCGAGTGAAGATAAACCGGAAGTTGATATCAATGTGGTCATGGAACGTGGCGACGTTTCACGTTTCGGAGATTACTGGCCCGAAAATGTCCTGAGTAAAAAAACCGTGCGCTGGTTACGTACTTCCTTGTTGAGTGGAATGGTTGAGAATGGCCGTTTTTCCATGGTGGGGGACCTGGATGATTTTCCGTTCAAGAACAATCGCGGAAGAATGCAGGCGATCGCACCGGTGAAAGATGCGGAGCTTAAATATGCCGATAACTGGCCACATGCCAGGCAACTCAATGCCGTCGCGATATTTGAGGCGGCCGGTATGCTGGTGAAAGGTACAATCGGAGATACCGGTGGCACCCCGGTTGACCGCGTCACGGCCCGGATCCCTGATTTCAAGCATCCGGTGCTGGACGTTGAATACCATGCAACCACCGACTTGTCGAAATTGACAGACTATATCAAGCGCACGCCGTTACTGGATGGCCTGGCACTGGATCCGGAGCAATTCGTGTTTGCCGGTGATGCGGAAATTTATGGAAAATTACATACGCCCCTGGGGGCTGGTACCGAGAAGTTACGGGTGACAGGCGCTTTGCAAATGAATGCAGGGCATTTCACCGACCATGTATCCGGAATCGTGCTGGATTCGATGGACGGGACCGTGATCTACGACCGGGACGGGCTTAAAGGAACAAAGATTGAGGCTGGTTTCAGAGGATACCCGGTTAAACTGGACGTCATGGCCGACTGGGATGCCGATGAGGTGTTTCGTGCCACCCTGCATGGTGATTTGCCAACTGACCTCATTATACCGGAAGACCTGGCACGACGGGAGCCGTTGTTCAATCGCGCTATTGGTATTAGCCCCTGGGATATCAGCCTCAGTATCGCATCTGTTGATGGCCGTGAAGAGCGTGATATCTGGTTGGAAATTTATAGTGGACTTAAGGGTACCGTGATCGATTTACCACCGCCTCTGAACAAATCTGTTGACGAATCCTGGCCCCTGGTTGTGAGTTACCCCTTGCGTTCGGAGTCACTGACACTGACGGCAGATCTTATTGGTCGTGCAGAACTAAAAATGGAATTGGCGGAAAGTGATGCACGGCCTGTTCGGGCGTCGATCGGCCTGGGTGGCGAAGCCGGGGAATTACCGGAGGAAGGGCAATTTGTCGTGACAGGATCCACATCGCTATTTGATCTTGAGGGCTGGCTGGACCTGGTCGTCGATAAGTTTTCGAATGAAGAAGAGGTTGGCGGACTGGTGTTACAGTCAGCCAGCATCAGGGCTGACCAGGTCAGGATATTTGACCGCCTGTTTGAAAATGTCGGTATCAAAATGCAGTACGAGGATACTGTCATTACCGGTGAATTTGATTGTCCAGACCTGAATGGAAAAATTCGTTATTACCAGAATGAAGCTGGCTCCCACAGCCTGACGGGAGAGTTTGAAAGATTAATCATGCCGGACCCTGTCACCAGCGGCGTTACCATGGAAACCAATCCGGCGGATCTTCCGGAGTTACGCTTCTACAGCAAGGAATTCAGCTACCTTGGTCTGGATCTCGGTGAAACCCGTATCGAAGGTTACCCGGTGAAAAATGGCTTCCATCTTGACTCGATAGAGGCAAAGTCACCGGATCTTGAACTAAGTGCCTCAGGCGACTGGTTCAGGGACGAGCATGGCGAACGCTCTGATTTTAATATTCGTATTACTTCGGAGAGCCTGGGCACCGTACTTGAGGTCATGGATATTTCATCGGCCATGCAAGGCGGACAGACCGTGGTACATTTTGATGCATGGTGGAACGGCCCACCGGCTGCCTTTGCACTTGAGCGGCTCAATGGCGAAATGGAATTGAATATCGTCCAGGGCAATATTTTAACTGCTGACCCGGGAGCCGGAAGGGTACTGGGCCTGTTAAGCCTGACAGAGTTGCCACGAAGGCTGTCGATGGATTTTCGTGATGTGTTTAATGAAGGTTTCAGTTTTGATGAAGCGACCGGCACGATGCAATTTGAAAATGGCAACAGCTATACTGATGACCTGGTGTTGAAGTCGACAGTGGCAGAAATCTCCATCGTTGGCAGTACGGACCTGGTGGCGCAGACCTTTGACTACGAGTTTTCCGTACGCCCGGGTGTAAGCAAGGCACTGCCGGTGATTGGTGCAATTGCGGGCGGTCCTGTCGGCGCTGCTGCTGGACTGGCGTTGCAAGCCTTGCTGCGTGATGCCCTGGGTGAAGCGGCAGAGGCAAAATACACCATTCGTGGTCCATGGGAAGATCCACTGGTAGAACCGGTCGAGGAAAAATCCGGCAAAAAGATAAAAACTGACAATAGCGCGGATGCAGAAGAACCTGCTGCCGTACCGCAAACAACAGATGAAACACTAACGGGTGAAAATGGTAATGACTGACGCACTACAACTGGCTGAACAACAGCTGCTCGCTCCCGGCGGGCTTAGCCAAACCGATTTGGAGAAAGTGTTGAGCCACTTGATGGGCCCGGCGGTAGATTACGGTGACCTGTATTTTCAGAACACCAGTCACGAGGCCTGGGCACTGGAAGATGGCCTGGTCCGCAGCGGTACGCATGCGGTGGAGCAGGGGGTCGGCATCCGTGCCATCAGTGGTGAAAAAACCGGCTTTGCCTATGCCGATGAAATCATCATGCCATCATTGATGCAGGCATCAACTGCTGCGCGAGCAATTGCCCGGCAGGGCTCACAGGGTAGCGTGCAAGCCTGGCAGCGGCAGAATCCGCAGGCCCTGTATTTACCATCTGATCCCATGCAAGCATTGAGCGCCGATGAGAAGGTTGACCTGCTGCGGCAAATTGACAGCTACACCCGTTCGCTGGATCCAAAAATCAAGCAAGTTATGGTCAGTATCGCGGCAACCCATGAAACTATCCTGGTGGCCTCGACCGACGGTTCACTGGCAGCCGATGTTCGTCCTCTCGTACGTCTGAATGTGACTGTGATCGCGGAACAGGGTGACCGGAAGGAGCAGGGCAGCGACGGTGGCGGTGGACGTTTTGATTACCTGCAACTGGTTAAGGACAATGCCTGGAAAACCCATGCCGACGAGGCGGTACGCCAGGCGCTGGTCAACCTCGAAGCTGACGCCGCACCTGCCGGTACCATGACAGTAGTTGTTGGACCGGGCTGGCCGGGTGTGCTGTTACACGAGGCGGTGGGTCATGGTCTGGAAGGTGATTTTAACCGCAAAGGTACTTCTGCATTCAGTGGTCGTATCGGTGAGAAAGTGGCAGCGGATGGCGTAACAATTGTCGATGACGGTACGCTCCCGGAGCGGCGCGGGTCCTTGAGCGTGGATGATGAAGGAACACCGACGGAACGGACGGTGTTGATCGAAGACGGCGTGCTGGTCAGCTATATGCAGGACAAACTCAATGCAGGACTGATGAACATGCAGACGACCGGTAACGGGAGGCGTGAATCATTCGCCCATCTGCCCATGCCAAGAATGACCAATACTTTTATGCTGGCGGGTGAGCATGATCCCGGCGAAATCATTTCCTCGGTCAAAAAAGGTCTTTATGCGGTTAATTTTGCCGGCGGCCAGGTGGATATCACCTCGGGTAAATTCGTATTTTCCGCCTCCGAGGCCTACCTGATTGAAAACGGCAAAATAACGCGGCCTGTGCGTGGTGCCACCTTAATTGGTAACGGGCCCGAGGTGATGACGCGGGTCAGTATGGTGGGTAATGACCTGAAGCTGGATTCCGGTGTGGGTGTTTGTGGCAAAGACGGTCAAAGTGTTCCCGTTGGTGTCGGACAGCCTACGTTACGGATTGATTCATTGACGGTCGGTGGAACCCAGACGTGAGCTTTACCGCCAAACAACGTCATCCCGGCGCAGGCCGGGACCCATTACA
>Ga0164313_10006702_pt1 | contig 10136 bp, 7 predicted proteins | sample GuaBasSedimGuay4_FD_113735 | JGI IMG/M metagenome (GOLD analysis project Ga0164313, IMG submission 113735) | Subseafloor sediment microbial communities from Guaymas Basin, Gulf of California, Mexico - Guay4, Core 4569-4, 0-3 cm | ecosystem: Environmental > Aquatic > Marine > Hydrothermal vents >...
AGTCCTTGCGCTCTGGGCGTTTGCAAAAAGCCTCGACATACCACCAGTATTCCTGCATTTTTTACAAACACCAGAGCATCAAGGACTTGGCACATCTCATCCGGCAGAATCGCTCAGTTTAGGGTGTACATATTCACAACTCTTCACAATAAGTCCCGATTTCGGGAGTCGGTCTCCGGACTTGGGCAGAGTGATCCGGCTTCCATTGCCTATGGCGATGGCGTAGGATGATCGGACCCGGGGGAATTGTGGAGAAGACAGGCGTGGACAAAGCCGATCGAGGAGTTCTGTTCATCGTAGCGTCGCCATCGGGTGGCGGTAAGACGACATTGATTCGCGAATCCATGATGCGACTCGAGGGTCAGGGGATCGAGGCTCACTTTTCGGTGTCACACACGACGCGAGCGCCGCGCCCCGCAGAGACCGCAGGCATCGACTATCACTTTGTGGATCGACAGGCCTTCGAGAGCATGGTGGATCGGGGCGACTTCCTGGAGTGGGCCGAGTATGCCGGCAATCTCTACGGGACGTCCAGGGTTGAAGTCGAGAAACGCCTCGAAGGCGGTGAAGACATCTTCCTGGATATCGAGGTCCAGGGCGCCAACCAGGTCAAGACAAAGGTCCCCGAGGTGGTCAAAATCTTCGTCTACCCACCGTCGTACGAAGTTCTCAAGGATCGCCTCACCGACCGACGACAGGACTCCGAGGACGCCATCCGGAGACGCCTCCGGTGGGCGGTCCGTGAGTTCGATGTGGGTGGTGAGTTTGATTATGCTATTATCAACGACCGCTTGGACGAAGCGGTAGATGCCCTTTTCGGCATCTGCGTGGCCGAACACCACCGAACCCATCGATTGAACACACGGCTGGACGCGATCAGAGAAGCGTTCCGGTCCGCCCTGGAGAGGGATATCACCACATGATCCAGCTGCCCGAAGGATTCGACTCGATCTTCCGTTACATCGTCGTGGTCTCGCAGCGAGCCGAGCAGCTCGTCAATGGCGCCAAGCCGAGAAGCGAGTCCCGGCACGACAAGCCGACCCTTGTGGCCATTGACGACGTGCTCGAGGGCAAGGTCGAGTGGCGCATCCTCTCCCAGGAAGAGCTCGACGCCCAGCGTCAGGCCATCGTCGATCAACTCCGGGCTGAAGTAGGGGTGGACGAGGCCGAGGTCGTGGCCGGCGCCGAGATTCCGGATGTTCTGCCCACCGGTGACGCTCCCGCTGTGGCTGCAACTGCTGTCGCCGTCGAAGAGGATGGTGAGCGCAACGAAGAGCTCGCTCGCTTGCAGAAGCTTCTCGGGATGGCCGGCGGAACCGGCGACGCCAAGGCGGACGACAAGACAGCCGAAGCAGCTGCGCCCGCCGAAGAGCCGGTGACCATCGACCTCGAAGAAGCCGCGGTAGAGCTCGAGGGCTCGTCCGACGACGAGGAGGAAGAGAACTGAGGACTCTTCGTCGTTTGAGTTCATGAAACCCAGGGACCTGACCCGTTACCTGAACGACCTGGGTTGGCGCGATCCACTCGATCTTCCTGCTGAGGAACCCAAGCCCACAGGCGCGACCGAGTCCCCACCAGAGCCTGTCGTCGATTCCATGCCCGAACCCACCGATCTGGCGGGGTTGGCTCGTTTCCTCGATGGCTGCACGCGATGCCGGCTCAGCGAAAAACGCAAGAAGGTCGTCGTTGGTGAGGGTGCTGCGGATTCGCGAGTCATGTTCATCGGTGAGGGTCCCGGCGCGGAGGAGGATCGGACCGGGCGGCCCTTTGTTGGGCAGGCCGGCAAGCTCCTCGACCGGATGATCCTGGCCATGGGTTTCGAGCGAGATCAGACGTACATCGCCAACGTGGTCAAATGTCGTCCGCCCGGCAATCGAGACCCCAAGGACGACGAGATCACCGCCTGCTCGGCCTTCCTCGACCGGCAGATCGATTTCATCCGACCCGAGGTGATCGTTGCCCTCGGGCGGTTTGCCGCCAATCGGCTGACCGGTACCGAGAAACCACTTGGGGCGTTGCGCGGCAAGTGGTCGCACTACAAGGGTGTGCCGCTCATCTCGACCTACCACCCGGCGTATCTCCTGCGGACCCCTGCAGACAAGCGGAAGGTCTGGGATGATCTCAAGCTTGTGCTCGCCAAGCTCGCAGGGTGAAAAAGGCGGGGCTGTCGCCCCACCTTTTTCAATTGTGAGTTATGAATTTTGAATTATGAATTGCCGTCGCGCCGTTCTCCGCACAAACCATGGGGGATCGTTGCGATGTCATTCATAATTCATAATTTAGAATTCAAAATTTTCGATGCTACCTCACCTTCTCGAGATACTTGAGGAACTCGCCCTCGGTGGAGAGCATGAGAATAGTCTCCTTGTCGAGGGCGGTGCGGTAGACCTCCATGGTCTTGAGGAAACGGTAGAACTCGGGGTCTCGGTTGTATGCCTTGGCATAGATGTCGGCAGCCTCGGCGTCGGCCTTGCCCCGGATCTCCTGGGCCTCGCGATAGGCTTCGGAGGTGATCTCCTTGAGATCCTTGTCCTTGGAGCCGCTGATTCGGGCGGCCTCTCCGGCGCCCTCCGAACGGTACTCCTCGGCGATACGTTTGCGTTCCGAGATCATCCGATCGTAGACCTTGGGGCGATCGACCGCGGCATAGTTCGTGCGCTTGAACTGAAAATCCAGGATCTCGATCCCCAGCACTTCGACCCTTTTTGAAGCGTTGTCGAGTACCTCCTTCTCGAGGACTACCCGACCGGCGGAAATATCCTTGTGCGCACTCTCGTCCATCGCCGAGGAGACTTCGAATTCACGGTTGGTGCTGCGCACAACTTCGATGAGGTCGTAGTTGGCGACCGTGTTGCGGGTTTCGCCGTCGAGGATGTCGTCCAGCCTTGACTGGGCACCCCGCTCATCCCTCAACCGCTGGAAAAAGAGCAGTGGATCGACGATGCGCCAACGGGCGTAGGTGTCGACAAAGATGAATCGTTTGTCTTTGGTGGGGACCTCGTTGGGAGCGCCGTCCCACTCGAGGAACCGCTTGTCGAAGAAGTTGGCCTTCTGCAGGAAGGGGACCTTCATCTTGAGGCCAGGGGTGATGACGGGGTCTCCCACGGGTTTTCCGAACTGGGTGATGATGACCTGTTCGGCCTCGTTGACGATGTAGAAGGCACCGCCGACGGTCGCTGCAACAACGGCGATGATGATAGCGACGATGATGAGGCTTGCTTGTTTCATTGGCCACCTCCGCCCGTCTTGAGATCAAGGAGCGGGAGGACTCCGCTGAGGTTGGAGTCGAGGATCAGCTTGCGCTCGATCCCGGGGTAGACCGCCTCCATGGTTTCGAGGTAGATGCGTCGGCGGGTCACTTCAGGCGCCCGTTTGTACGCCGCGAGCACATCATCGAAGAGGGAAGCATCGCCGCGGGCGCGGTTGACGCGGTCGATGGCGTAGCCCTCCGCCTGCTGAATGGTCTCCTCGGCCTGGCCGCGGGCCTTGGGAATGATCCGGTTGTAGGCTGCGCGGGCGTCATTGGTCGCGCGTTCTTTTTCCTGTTCAGCCTGGTTGACCTCGTTGAACGATGGTTTGACCGGGTCCGGAGGGTTGACGTCCTGGAGGACGATCTGGTCGACGACGATGCCGGTCTCGTACCGGTTGCAGAGTTCCTGCAGGCGGACCTTGACCTCGTCTTCGATCCCGAGCCGGCCGATGGTGATGACCTCGTCGACGCTGCGATCGCCGACAACGGCGCGCATGACCGCCTCGTTCATGTCGCGGAAGGTCTTGGAGACGTTTCGGACCCTGAAGAGGTACTTATAGGGATCGTTCACCCTATATTGGGCAATCCACTCGACAACAGCGACATTGAGGTCGCCGGTGAGCATGAGCGATTCGCCCTCGAAATCGCGATCCGAGTACCGGGTGCGGACGCCGGCGTCGACGGTCTGGAAACCGAACTCCTGTTTAAGCTGGCGCTGGACAGGAACCTTGTAGACCACTTCGAGGGGTTCGGGCATTTTGAAGTTGAGTCCTGGTTCGGCCGTTCGGACAAACTGGCCGAAACGCAGGACCACGCCGACCTCTTCGGGTTGGATCGTGAAGACACTGCGAAATGCCAGGATGGCGGCGAGCAGGATCAATACCCCGATGACGATAACTCTGGTTGGTGGTTTCTGTCGGCGGAACTGGTTGAGATCGATGGTTGGCGGTCCCTGAACTTCCATTTCGGCTCCCTTCGGTTGCCGGCCGCGGCGAGGGCCGCGGTCATCTGAAGTGTAGACGTCAGTCGCAGGCAGTGTAGCCGATTTTCCGTGCCCGTACCTGTGGCTGTGCCCGTACCCGATAACACATGTTGAAACACGGGGTACGCGGAGAGCCACGGCGGTCCCACGGAGGACTCCATTCTATTGAAAAGGTCACACCCGAGATGGTGCCTTTCTTGCCTACGGGATCTTGCGATGGGTTTTCTGTCCGCACCGTGGCATCTTAGTGGTTCTCCGTGCTCTCTGTGTTTCAAACGAGGTTGTGGAGTCGGAGGCGGGGGCTTTCCTGGCATCCAGGAGCTCCGGCCCTTCTGGTCCGCCTTTGGCGACGTAGGGTGGGGCTGGCCCCACCATCAGTCTCGTGGCTGTAGGGATCGCTTGTCCGAGAGGCGGTGGGCCGTGCCGGTGTGGGGGATATGTTCCGCGTGACTTGGCTTCCCGGTGCACCGGCCTTCTGGTCCGCCGGGTTGCACCCGGCGGACCAGCGTCGCACCATCGGCGTGGTCGCGCGGTGGACGATTGAAGGACTGCGACCACGCCGATGGCGCGCCGGCGGCCTCCCTCGTGGCGTGGAAAGGTGCACCGGATCGTCCCGCCGCGGGGGTTGCCCCCCTTGGATTTTTTCGGAGCGCGAATGGACCGTGAGCGGGCGGGCGAAGAAAAACTCCAAGGACGGCACGCCCCGATGAGCGGTGTTTCCCGCGTGTCCTGACGCGGCCCCGGCCCGTGGCCCTAGACAATACGCGGACTCGGGGACGAAAAAGTGGGCCCCGCGAGGGGCCCGATGGAAGGAGGGGTGTGATGACGCTTACTGTTCGTTTTCGCTATCGCTATCGCTATCGGTCGCGGTCGAGCGAAGGACGAGCTCACCGTCCTCGACCTCGAGTCTGATGGTCTGATCGGGACCGACCTCACCGGCAAGCACGAGGTCCGCGAGTGGGTCCTGGACGAGGTGCTGGATCGCTCGCTTGAGCGGCCGGGCGCCGAAATCGGGATCGAAACCGTGCCGGGCCAGCAACCGGGCCGCCTCTTCGGTGGCCTCGACGGCCAGCCCCTGCTGCGCGAGCAACTCGTTGAATCGGTCGAGCTGGATACGGACGATCCGCTCCATGTGGCTCTCGTCGAGCCGGTGGAAGATGAGCACTTCGTCGACCCGGTTGAGAAACTCGGGTCGAAAGTGTTGCTTGAGCTCGGCGTTCACCAGAGTCTTCATCCGATCACGCTCGGACTCGGGCAAGTCCTGGATCACCGATGAAGCGATGTTCGAAGTCATAATGATGACCGTGTTGCGGAAGTCCACGGTGCGACCCTTACCGTCGGTCAGACGACCGTCGTCGAGCAGCTGGAGCAGGACGTTGAAGACATCGGGGTGTGCCTTCTCGATCTCGTCGAGGAGGATGACCGAGTAGGGCCTCCGGCGAACCGCTTCGGTGAGCTGACCGCCCTCGTCGTAACCGACATAGCCCGGAGGAGCACCGATCATTCGTGAGACCGAGTGCTTCTCCATGTACTCCGACATGTCGATCCGGACCATGGCCCGCTCGTCGTCGAAGAGAAACGCCGCCAGCGATCGGGCGAGCTCGGTCTTGCCGACGCCCGTGGGCCCGAGGAAGAGAAATGAACCGATGGGTCGGTTTGGGTCCTTGAGACCGGCGCGGGCGCGGCGAACCGCGGCCGAGACGGCGCGGATGGCGTCATCCTGACCCACCACCCGGTCCCCGATCCGCTCCTCCATCTGGAGGAGTTTCTCTTTCTCGCCCTCGAGAAGACTGGTGACGGGGATCCCGCTCCACCTCGAGACCGTGCGTGCGATGTCTTCTTCGCCGACCTCTTCGGCGAGCATGGTGCCGTGTTCTTCCTGGTGGAGTTTGAGCGCTTCGGAGGCCTCGCCGAGATGTTGCTCGATCTCCGGCAGATTGCCGTACCGGAGCTGTGCCGCGCGCTCGAGATCGCCGTCGCGTTCTGCTCGTTCGGCCGACTCGCGGGTCTCCTCGAGCTGCTCTTTGAACTCCTGGATTCTGGTAATGAGTTCCTTCTCCCTGTGCCAGTGGGCCTTCATGCCCGAGGTCTTCTCCTGGAGTTCTGCGAGTTCGGACTCGATGATCTTCCTGCGTTCCTTGGATGCCTTGTCCTTCTCCTTGGCCAATGCTCGCCGTTCGATTTCGAGCTGCACCGCACGGCGTTCGAGCTGATCGATTTCGGTGGGCAGCGAGTCGATCTCGATCCGCAGCCGCGAGGCCGCTTCATCGACGAGATCGATGGCCTTGTCGGGCAGAAAGCGATCGGTGATGTAGCGATTGGACAGGGATGCCGCGGCCACGAGGGCCGCGTCGGCGATGCGGACACCGTGGTGGACCTCGTATTTCTCCTTGAGACCTCGAAGGATGCCGACGGTCTCCTCTACCGATGGTTCTCCAACCAGCACCGGCTGGAACCGGCGTTCGAGGGCCGCGTCCTTTTCGATGTACTTGCGATACTCGGTCAGGGTCGTGGCGCCGATGCACCGCAGCTCGCCGCGCGCGAGCGCGGGTTTGAGCAGATTGGCCGCATCCATGGCGCCTTCGGCGGCGCCGGCGCCGACAAGGGTGTGGAGTTCGTCGATGAAAAGAATGACTTCGCCATCGGAATCGACCACCTCTTTGAGGACCGCCTTGAGCCGGTCCTCGAACTCGCCGCGGTATTTGGCCCCGGCGATGAGAGCACCCATGTCGAGGGAGATCAGTCGACGGCGTTTCAGGATCTCGGGGATATCGCCCGAGGCGATACGCTGGGCGAGACCTTCGGCCACGGCGGTCTTGCCGACGCCGGGTTCCCCGATGAGAACGGGGTTGTTCTTCGTGCGGCGGGTGAGGACCTGCATCACGTGCCGGATCTCCTCGTCGCGACCGATCACGGGGTCGAGCTTACCGGTGTGGGCGAATTCGGTGAGATCACGGCCGTAATTCTTGAGCGCTTCGTATTTGGCTTCGGGATTCTCGTCCGTCACTCGGTGAGAGCCGCGGAGCTCCTGGATCGCGGTCAGAAGGCTCTCGTGGCTGATCCCGGATGAAGCGAGGATCTCGGCTGCTGTCGAACCCTTGACGGCGACGATTGCGAGGAGGAGATGCTCCACCGAGACATACTGATCCTGGAACTGTGGTGCGAGCTTTGTCGCCTGGTCGAGCACGGCGCGCAGGCTCCGCGACGGTTGTGGGTCGGATCCCCCTTCGGCGGATGGGAGCCGGTCTAGGGCCGCGCGAAGCTCGGCCGAGAGGGTCTGGGTGGATGCGCCCACTTTGGCGAGAAACTTGGATGCGACACCTTCTTCCTGTTCCACGAGAGCCTGAAGCAGGTGGGTTGGGGTGGTTTCCGGGTTGCCGTGAGCGGCCGCGGTCTTGAAGCTGGTCTGCATGGCTTCGGTCGCCCGCAGCGTGTATTGAGTGTTGCCGTTCATTTGACCTCCGCGTGGATTGTTCACGCAGACACACTATAAGATCTTAGTGTTGTATTGTCAAGTTTATAAAATACGAATCTGATAAAAAAGCCATCAGATTCATATTGCTCGATGCTCGCTCCTCACGTCGCGACCGTTCAAACAGTGGGTCACTCTGTTTTTTTGCCGATGGTTTCGAGAGTTACGCTTGGTGGGGCGCCGCTTTGGGATTGGACCAATAGGGGCCCCTCCGAGACAAGCCGGGAATGCGACTCGGTTACAATACTGCTAAGGGAAGCGGTGGGGGAATCGCATATGGGGGAACAGGATGTCCGGCGTAAGTCGGAAGCAGATGAGATTCGAGTCTTTCTCAAGCATCTGTTGAATGATGTGCGTGCGTTCGAAAAGATGCTCGACGATGATCTCTTCGAGCGCGATATCCGACGGATCGGCGCCGAGCAGGAGCTGTTTCTCGTTGACAAGCACTGGCGTCCGGCCCCCATCGCCACCGAAGTGCTCGAGGTGGTGGATGATCCCCACTTCACAACCGAGCTCGCTCGGTTCAACCTGGAGTTCAACCTCGACCCCTTGGTCTTTGGCGGCACGTGCCTCAGCGCCATGGAGTGGCAGGTGGGAGAACTCCTGGGTGAGGCGCGACGGGCGGCTCGAAAATGCGGTGGCGACGTCTTGATGACGGGAATCCTCCCCACCCTTGTCAAATCAGACCTCGGTCTCGACGCCATGACTCCGAACCCGCGCTACCTTGCCCTCAACGACGCCATGACCCGGCTCAAAGGCGGAGCCTACGAGTTCTATCTCAAAGGCATCGACGAACTCCACCTCCATCACGACTCCATCATGGTCGAAGCCTGCAACACCAGCTTCCAGGTCCACTTCCAGGTGGCGCCGCACGAGTTCGCCCGGATCTACAATGTTGCCCAGGCGGTGGCGGCGCCGGTGATGGCGGCGGCGGTCAACTCACCGCTTCTCTTCGGCAAGCGGCTCTGGCGCGAGACCCGGGTCGGGCTTTTCCAACAATCCGTCGACACCCGCCGATCCATGCCCCACATGAGGGAGCAGACCCCTCGGGTGAGTTTCGGACGGCACTGGGTGAAGGACTCCGCGTTGGAGATCTTCCGGGAAGACATCGCACGGTTTCGCACCCTGCTCTCCACCGAACCCGACGACGATCCTTTCGAGGAAATCGCACAGGGCCGAGCACCTTCGCTCAAGGCTCTGAGGCTTCACAACAGCACCGTCTACCGGTGGAATCGGGTCTGCTACGGCATTTCCGACGGCAAGCCCCACCTCAGGATCGAAAACCGCATTCTCCCTTCGGGGCCGACGCCGCGAGACGAGGTCGCCAACGCAGCGTTCTGGTTCGGTCTGATCAGCGGTTGTCTCATTCGTTACGACGACATTACCGAGCACATGAGCTTTGACGACGCCCACGAGAATTTCTTTGCGGCGGCGGAGCACGGGTTGGACGCACAGTTTCGCTGGACCGAGGGCACGCTCGCTCCGGCTGACCGTCTGATCCTCGATGAGCTTCTTCCCATCGCGCACGAGGGTCTGGAAGCCTCCGGCCTCAATGGCGGTGACATCGATCTCTATCTGGGTACGGTTGAAGAACGGGTCAAATCGCGTCGCACCGGGGCCCAGTGGCAGCTTGATTCCCTGAACGCCATGGGGACAAAGGGACCGTTGTCGGAACGCATGTCGGCGGTCACCGCCGCCATCGCCGAACGTCAACGCGACGGCCGCCCAGTCGTGACCTGGGAACCGGCCAAGCTGGAAGAGGGCGGCGGTTGGAAGCAGAATTACCTCACTGTCGAGCACTGCATGGACACCGATCTGGTGACCGTAGAGCAGACCGAGCCCGTCGATCTCGTGGCCAACCTGATGGTCTGGAACAACATCCGCCACATCATGGTTGAAGACGCCGACAACCGCCTGGTGGGGATGGTCTCGCAACGCGCGCTCATCAAGCTGGTGGGGACCTATCATCCGGAACACCGGGAGGGTCCGCTTCCGGTCTCCGAGATCATGCAGCGTGAACCGGTAACGGTGAGCCCCGAAACGCCCACCGTGGAAGCCATCGATACCATGCGCCGCAACGGTTGGTCCTGCCTGCCGGTGATCAAGGAAGAACGATTGGTCGGCGTCGTCACCGAAGGAAAGCTCATGGCCGTCGCCGGGCAGCTTCTCGAGGAGAAGCTGCGGGAGTAGGTTTGAGAGCGTGGGGTTCGATTCGAAGCCGCGGTGGAAGGTCAGAAAGTTAGAAAGTGAAGGGGTGAGATGGTGACACGGCCGGAGGTGTCGACGACCCTGCCTCACCTTCTAACCTTCCAAGGCGGCAGAGCCGCAACCGAAATTCAGACTGTGGTGAGAAGGTAAGAAGGTCAGCGCTCGCTACGCTCGCTGTGAGAAGGCCCATCGCAACAGGGAACCAAGCGCCCTCACGCTGGAAG
>Ga0164313_10006703_pt1 | contig 10135 bp, 10 predicted proteins | sample GuaBasSedimGuay4_FD_113735 | JGI IMG/M metagenome (GOLD analysis project Ga0164313, IMG submission 113735) | Subseafloor sediment microbial communities from Guaymas Basin, Gulf of California, Mexico - Guay4, Core 4569-4, 0-3 cm | ecosystem: Environmental > Aquatic > Marine > Hydrothermal vents...
GCTGCGTCGCACCGAAGTTCTGCGTACTGACATAAAAAAGGTGCCTGGCACGTTATTCCGTTATTGTTCACCGTTCAGCCGCTAAACCGACCACTCAACCGCCCCAGGCCCCGCTTGACCGCTGAAACGACCGGAACCGGTCAACCGAGTCCTGCCCGTGAGCCGCCGCCGAATCTCAGCCCTATGGGAGCGCTTCGGTGAGTAGGGCATTGGCATTGTCCGACCAGACGCCGATTTGCTGGGGCATGTGAGGGGCCAACACGGGCAACGATGGCGGATTCCATGCCCGGCTCCGATTTTCCAATCCGTTATGATGGATAGGGAGGACCACCATGCTCCGGGAAGATGTGCTGCAAACCTTGAGACTCCACTTTGACGAGGTGCGGAGCCACTATGGCGTCAAGAGCTTGCGGCTTTTCGGCTCGGTGGCGCGCGATAGCGCTTCCGAGGACAGTGACGTAGATCTCTTGGTGGCGTTCGACGGTCCGCCGACATTTCGGGATTACATGGATCTCCACATCTACCTCGAGGACCTCTTGAACTGTCAAGTTGACCTGATCACCGAGACCGGTCTCAGAGAGCGGGTTCGCCCTTTTGTCGAGAAGGACGCCATTCGTGTCGCGTGAATGGTCTCTCCGCATTGACGACATCGAGAACGCGTGCGGGAAAATCATACGATACAGTGATCCGGGATGTGCCGGAGCTTGCCGAACGGATCACCCAGATCAAGAACAGCGAGTCCGGTTCGGGCCTGAGCTGATACTGCTCCACAATGGCCGGTGACAGTACGGAGATTTCGATTCGACCACCGATGTGCGCAGCAATTCGTCGGACGAATTGCGGTGGCGCGTCGGACGCGCCAGTTCATCGCAGCATCTCATTTTCGTACAGGGGTCAGCGGGTCTCTTGATATGCGTCGATGTACTTCTCTTTGAGGCGGGGCATTTCCCGGCAGAGCAGGCGTCGGATCTCGTCGAGAGTTGGATTCTTGGCAATTAGTAGGATTGGTCACCCGAAAAGGCGGCCGGCAAGTTCCGTCTTCGATATCTCGAGATGTCGTGCGAGGGCTTTCACAAGCTGATGGCCGGAGATATCGCGCGGGAGCCTCGGTGTCATACCGCGATGACGTCGTCACGCACGTAGTGAAGGCGGATGACCTTCGGCAAATCCTCGTCGTCGAAGTGACACCGCACCGCGTCTCGAGCGTTTTCTTCCAGTTGGTCGGGCGTTTCCCCCTCGGTAAAGATCGGTTGGCTCAATGCACGAGCCGTATACCCACCCTCGCCCACGCTCGTCGCCCTCGCCACATCAACGCGCATCAAACCCGAGAGAGTTAACAACGTTTCTCCTGACACCGTTTCGCCTACAGTTATCCCTATTATAATCAGTATCTTCTGCCACTGCAGGCAAGTCCTTGCCTCGCCGCTTCGCGGATCGCACGAAATCAGCCCCTGCTACCCTATTGCCTTCGAAGGAAGTGTTGATGAAACCCACGCGCCCAGGCATCGGATGGTGGTTCGCCGTCGGCGCCGTGCTAATCACGGCGGCAGCGATCGCTCTCGGCACCGACTCGGAGTCACCGGTTGCTGGCTTTGTCGTGGTTCTTGCGCTCGTGTGGTCGGCGGTGAGCGCCTGCGTGCTCGCGTGGCGGATCTGGCGTTGGATGACCTACCGGGTCGGTGTGCGACTGTTCATATCCTATGTCCTTCTCGGTGTCCTGCCGTTCGTCTTCTTCGCCGCCTTCGCTGCTGTCGGGCTGTACATCCTCGCCGGTCAGTACACCTCGGTCCGCTTCGGGTCGGAGATGCGGCGGGTCCGTTGGGATCTCACGAGGGACTGCAACGCCGTGCTCAGGATGGCGGAGCGGGACGGGCCGGAGGCGGCGGCGGAGCATCTCCGCGAGCTCGCCGGCCACCCCCCGGAACCGCTGCCGCGTGTCGCCTGGCAGGCACGACTCGGAGACGAAGATCTGGCGTTGAACGGCGGCGAGACGCTTCCGGTGATCGCATGGGTCAATGGTGAGGAGCGCGACCTCATCGTGCAGCACGGCGCCGTCGCCTACGGACTGGTGGCCTCCACATCGGCCTCGGGGAACAGGGTCGTTGCTCTGATCCCACTCGACGGCGACACCGCTGCGGCGATCAGCGGCGCATGGTGGTTCGATGTCGCTCTCTTCCCGCTCCGGGTAGGCCTCGCAGAGGACGAGGGATCCGGCGGGGACAGCGTCAACATCCAGACCTCGAGTGGCGGCATCAACATCACTTTGGATGGTGAAACGTGGTCGGGGGGCGAGATCTGGCCGCCGTCGCCGACGACTGAAGTCGGTTTTCTTTCACGACCCCTGATCGTCTGGTTCCGCGTGGTTGTCGAGCTGGTCGACATGGAGTCGGGCGAAAAGTCCCAGGACTCGAACTTCCTCTCCTTGTTGCGCACCTCGCCGGTCAACGCGTGGAACGACTTCACCCTCTCTCGGTACGAGCTCGGCGGCCATATTTGGGGCGTATTGCTTGGGCTCGGACTCTTCTTCCTCGCCGACTACGCGCTCGCCCTGATTATCTCCGTAGCCCTGATTCTCAGCATCACCCGCGCGGTAAGAAGGTTGTCTGCGGGGGCACGGCAGGTGGAGCGCGGCAACCTCGACTACCGGGTGCCGGTGAAGCGCCGCGATGAGCTCGCCGATCTGGCGCGTTCCTTCAACCACATGACCGACTCCGTTCAGTCGATGCTCGCCGATGTCGCCGAGAAGGAGCGACTCGCCCAGGAATTGGAGCTGGCACGGCAGATCCAGGAGAGCCTACTGCCGTCCCGCCACATCGAGCTCGGCACACTCAGCATTCACACCAGCTTTCAGCCGGCCGCGGAAGTCGGCGGCGACTACTTCGATGTTTTTCCCATCTCCGATCATCGCCTGGTGCTGACGGTGGGCGACGTGGCCGGGCACGGCCTATCGACCGGGCTGCTGATGGCAAGTCTCAAGTCTTCGATCGCGGCGCTGGTGCACGAAGATTACTCGGGGTCCGAGCTGATCGAAAGAGCCAACCAGCTGTTGATCAAACACAGCAAGAAGCTCGCCATGGTCACGTTGACGGTGGTAGAGATCGATCCCATCCAGGGGAGTTTTCTTCTCGCCAACGCCGGCCATCCGCCGGCCTTTCTCCTCTCCGCCGAGGGAGAGGTCGAGGAGCTGATGGCGGGGTCGATCCCGATGGGGAGCCGCCTCTGTCGTCCAGTGAGTCTGGAGCGCGGTTTCCCGCCGGGGAGCCGGCTTGTGCTCTACTCGGACGGGCTGGTTGAAGCGGCTTCGAAGGATGGCGAACCCTTTGGTTACGAGCGTCTTGCGCAACTACTGAGCGAAACCTCGAGCCTCTCGGGCACCACGCTGAACGCCAAAATCCTCGAGTCGCTCACCGCATTTACCGAGGGGACGCCGCCGGCTGATGACCTCACCCTGGTGGTAGTCGAGCGAGGCGCCTGAGAGATTCCGACGTTTTTATTCGATCAGATTTCGGCGGTGTTGGGAAACGTCGATGGTCGCGTGGGGAATGACACCACCACGAATATAGGTCACCGGAATCTTGTCGACAGACCCGAGCCGCTCTCCAGCCTTGATGAGACACTCGCTGTGGCAGGCTTCCTGATCATTGAACTCGATGATCAGATCTCCACCGAGCAGAACATCCTGGCCGAGAAACTCCACCGGCAACCAGCCACCCTTCAGACCCGCACGCTCGGCCGGGCTGCCCTTGGCGACACTCAATACCAGCAGACCACCGTCGAGGTCTTGGTTGAGCAGTCGAGCCAGCCCTTCGCGATTAAGAAACAACACGTCGATTCCAACCCAGGGATGATCCTCCTGCGCCAACAGCTGTTTGGCGGTATTGATCGCGACGACAAAACCGAGCCCCTCGAATCCCCCCGAATGGGAGAGGATCCGTGATGAGATTCCGATCACCTCCCCCTTCGAGTCAAAGACCGGCCCACCGCTGCTGCCCGAGTTGATCGCTGCATCCGTCTGGATGAACTCGGCCAAAACCGACCCGTCGTGCAGACGGTCGAACTCCCGGAAGCCCGAGATATGACCCACCGAAAACGAGTTCTCGAGCCCGGCCGGGGCACCAACGACAAAGGTACGTTGGCCCACCGCCAGTCGATCCGAATCGCCGAGCGTCGCATGCAGCAGATCGGGGTCGAAGGTCTTGAGTTTGAGAAGCGCGATGTCTGCCCGCGCCTGGCTGAATACAACCTCCGCCGGGCGGCGTTGCCCATCGGCGGTCTCGACCAGGATCTCGTCGGCTTGCTCGACAACATGCGCTGCAGTCAGCACCTGGCAGGACGGCGCTACCAGGACGCCGGCGCCGACGCCTTTGCGGCTTGCGCTGCCGCTCGGCGTCTCGATGTTTTCGGTCACGAAGATCGTAACGACCGTTGGTTGAATCCTCTTGAAGATCTCCACGGCCTGGCGGGTGTGGCTGAATCGGCGTAGCCAGCGGGCGAAGATGACGTGGGCGCGATTTCAAAAGCTCTCTAAGCGCTATCCACTTCCTCCAGCCAAGGCCTATCACTCAGTCTGCCGTGCGTAGCAAATCCTCATCTCGAGGAGCCGGATGCGGTAGTCCTACATGTCCGGATCTGTGGGGAGTCAAGGACTGCTGAGTGAGTCTAACTTACTCAGCACCCTTGGCTTACCCGACTCATACATTCGATCATTCTTTCGAACCTTCATTCACGGGCGCTTTCGGTGGGGTCCCAACCAGGATGGCATCGATCTCGTTAAGCCGGCCAAGGAATTGTCGATCGTACATCCTCGCCCTACCCCGTCTTGCGTGATGGGGTAGGGCGAGGATGTACTTTGCATCGAGCTGTTCCTTGCCATCGCTTGCTTTGAAACCTATGATGATGAGTAACCGTTCGCGACATTGGATCAGTTTTGAGAAAGGAGTTTACCGATGCGTGGTACTGCCGTGGTGACATGCCTGGTGGTGGTGTTGGGATTTGGAACAGGGTGGGCGGGGGATCTCGAGCCCTCGGCGCCGCCCGGACCGACCATGAAGAGTCTCGATGAGATCGTGCCCACCTGGAGTCAGATTCGCGACTCCACCGATGGCGAGCCGGATGGGTGCAACTCGAGCCGCTTCAAGTGCGTTCTGGGAGACGAGGCCGTGCTGGACATGGAGACGGGTCTGGTCTGGCAGCGGACGCCGTCCAACGACAGTAGCCAACCGTGGGCAGATGCATTTGGTTCATGTCTGCACAAGGTAACGGGTGATCGAGCTGGATGGAGGATGCCGACCGGCGAGGAGTTCTTGTCCCTGGTCGATCACTCGAGTGGGACAAACCAGTCACTTCCTGCGTCTCATCCCTTCACCGGAATTCTCGAAATGACCTGCTACTTCTCCGCGAGCACACAGGTGCCCGACCCGACGAGGGCGTGGGGATTCGGTTGCTCCGGCGTCAACGGGAGCGCAGGTTGTGGCCTGTGTGATCTGGCCAAGACGCAGCCTAAGCGGATCTGGTGCGTGCGAGGTGGGAACGGCGATGTTTCGCCGTGATTGTCGCCGGCCCGAGCTCGTCAAAGCTCGGTTGTTGCGGGCCAGCCGCATGGCGTCGGTGATTCTGACTGTGACGACGGTTGGTATCGTTTCAATCGCCGCGAACACCATCGACCCCAACGATGACGGCTCCCAATACGCCTGGGCCGAGAACGTCGGCTGGCTCAACGCCGAGCCCCTGGGCGACGGTGGGCCGGGCGCGCGGATCTGGGAGACCCGGGCCGAGGGCTGGGTGTGGGCCGAAAACGTGGGCTGGATCAGCCTGTCGTGCGGCAACACCTCGAGTTGCTCGACGGTCACCTACGAAGTCACCAACGACGGCTTCGGGAACCTGGCGGGGTTCGCCTGGTCGGAAAACGCGGGTTGGGTGAGCTTTGCCTGCGAGAACACAGCCTCCTGCGCGACCGTGGACTTCGGCGTCGTCGTCGATCCCGGCAGCGGCGAGCTCACGGGCTTCGCCTGGGCCGAGAATCTGGGGTGGATCAGCTTCTCGTGCGTCAATACCGGATCATGCGCGACGGTGGAGTATCGAGTGAAAACCGAGGTCCCGTTCGTCATCGACGGGGTGTTCGCGGACGATTTCGAGAGTGGCGACACGCTGGAGTGGGACCAGACGGTGCCGTAGGTTCGGTGAGTCGTGAGATGTGAGCCGTGAGATGTGATCAGCGGCCGTGGCGGTGGCCGTGACCGCGAAGACACCAAGCTCCATGGGTGCCTCTACAAAGAGTCAAGCCCAAAATCGGCAAGAATGAGCCTCGCCGTCGTCGAGGCTGTGGAGCTGTGGAAAACCCGCCGCGGGTTTTCCAAGTCCTGTGGGAAGGCGGCCCTTCCGAAGGGCTTGCTTTCCATAGTGCGTCAGATCCACAGCCCGGGTCCCCGAGCCTCGAACCGATGACTGGCACTGACGAGCTCGCGATGTTTACGCAGCGTGCGGCTGATGCTGATTCTGATTGGCGCTCACTCGTCGTTGTCTTTCCAAATGGCTCGAAATCAGGGTCTCTTTGTCGTAGACAGCGTCTGTGGTCATCAGCTTGTACTTGATTTTGAACCGTTGTCGAGCCAGAGACAGGGTGGCCTTCACGTGAGGCTTGGGATGGCCTTGATGGCGCTCCTTCTGCTTCTGGTGATAGGCGGCGTCGATGGCACTTGCGGGTATGGCGGCGATGGCGGATAAGTAGTTTGTCCTCAACGCATGCTTGTTCACCCCGCGGGCCAGCTTCGACGGTTTGCCGCCTTTGCCACTACGACGTGACAATGGCGTCAGTCCCGCATAGGTCGCGGCCTTACCCTCTGAAACATTGCGGGCCACCGGCAACACCTCGCCGATGTCCGTCCCGGCCGTCACAGGGCCCTCGCCAGGCATGTCCAGGAGCTTCTTTCCAACAGGGTGTCCATTACCCGGTGTTTGAAAATGGAGCCTGGCACGCTATTACGCTATTGTTCACCGTTCAACCGCTGAACTAACCGTTCAGCCGCCACAGGCCCCGCTTGACCGCTGAAACGACCGGAAGCCAAAAACTAACTGGATTCATGATCATCCTCGCCGGAAGTGACTCGGCCACAGCGCATGACTACCGCAACGAGAGCCACCCACAGCGCAGCCGCCGCGGCCATCGACATCGCCGGCATGAGGATTCCGTTATCGGGCGTTGGCATGAGGGCGCCGACCATGGTCGCGATCGCCAACAAAACCCCTGCGATGGCTGTGTCCCGGGCCAAGAGAGGATGGTGTCGTCGTGTTCGCCAAGCCTGCACGACGAGGACCACGATCAACACACTCGCAAGCACACCAAATGCAAACCGAAGCAGATACAACCACCCGTATAGATCTTCCGGCCTGACCAATCCGACAATTCCAGGCCAGTTCAGACAGCGCATCAGAGCACCGGGTCTCGAGACCAAAACGCCGCTGACCAAAACTGTATAGACCGTTGCGGTCGTCGCCAATGCGAGTCTGGCTATTCCACTCGTCACCGACGGGCGCAGCACCATATTCGGTGATCGGAACCGAGCCGATATCCCGGAGGCGGCCATCACCATCAGGGCAAGAGCCATCAGGGCGGTCCCAAGATCAACCGCAGCCCAGCCGCGAGGCAATCCTGTGAGGATGACCAGAGCGCCGAAGAAAACCACCACCGCCAGGCATACGATCGCCCCGATCGTCGGGATGAAAATCCATCGTTCTGAACGATACCGGCGCCAACCGACGACCGCAGCCGCAACTAGAAACGGCAATGTCAACGGTGTCAGAAGCCTGTGTGAGTATTCAATGATTGAGTTCACCTGATTGGGCGGGAACCAACGTTCGTGGCAGGTCGGCCAATCGGGACAGCCGTGCGACGAATCCGTGATGCAGACGATGCCACCTGACAGCACCAGCACATAAACCATGACCGCAGCCCAGGCAAAGAGCGTGCGGTGCCACTTTGGTACCTCGTAGTCCGGCAAAACGTTATTCATATGGATGCGCGCCCCTTCGAATCCTTAAACGGTGGGGAGGAGAAACGTGACACTCATCGTCCGGTTCGTGGCACCCATCCGCTATCCGACGAGACCTGCCAGCCGCCGGCCGATGATGTCCTCGGCCTCGGCCATGATCCGGTCGATGAGTTCCCTGCATGTGGGAATGTCGTGGATCAGCCCCGCCACCATGCCGCAGGACCACGCGCCGGCCTCCATGTCGCCGTCGATCATAATCTTCGGGTAGACCCCGGCCACCTCATCCTTGATATCCTCGAACTTCAGGTCGGCGCCGAGGGTCTTCTCCTTCTCCAGCAGGCGCTTGACGGCCGTGTTCTTGAGAACGCGCTCCGTGTTGCGCAGTGGGCGCATCACCAACCGGGTGTCCAGCTCTGTCGCGTTCACGATGGCCAGCTTCACGTTGTCGTGCACCGGCGCCTCCCGGGTGGCGATGAAGCGCGTGCCCATGTTCATTCCGTCAGCGCCGAGCGCCAGCGAGGCCACCAGCGACCGTCCGTCCGCCATGCCGCCCGATGACACGAACGGAATCTCCAGCTCGTCCGCGGCTCGCGGGAGCAGGATCATGTTGGGTACGTCGTCCTCTCCGGGGTGTCCGCCGCACTCAAAGCCATCCACTGACACAGCGTCGCAGCCGATCGCCTGCGCCTTGAGCGCGTGCCGTACGGAAGTGCACTTGTGGATCACCTTGATGCCGGCGTCCTTGAGGTGCGGCAGCACCGGTTCGGGATTGCGGCCCGCGGTCTCCACCACCGTCACGCCACCCTGGATCACCGCCTTGACGATTCCCGGATAGTCCGGCTGGGCGAGGGACGGTAGAAAGGTGATGTTCACGCCGAACGGCTTGTCGGTCATGTCCTTACATCGGGCGATCTCGTTGGCGAGGTCGGCCGGTGTCTTCTGGGTCAGACCGGTGATGATGCCGAGCCCGCCGGCTGAGGACACGGCCGCCGCCAGCTCGGCGAATCCTACGTAGTGCATGCCGCCCTGGATGATCGGGTGCTCGATGCCGAAGAGCTCTGTGATTCTCGTCTTCATGGCCCCTCTTTCCTGTTCGGCATCCACTCTAGCGCACGATCGCCGCCATCAGGTCGAGAGGGAAGGATGATTGGTGCCACCCATCTCGCGTTGTGGGATCAGCGCCGACCACGTGATGTGAACGGCGTGCTAGATTCCTCCGGAACCGAAAGGCTCCAGATGAAACCAAACACCCAGCTCGATCCAAACCTCGTCGAAAACGCAGGTCTCTTCACCGATTCGTTCTTCCAACGGTTCCCGCTCCGCAATGCGCCGGCCCCGCTGGCGCTGAGCGCGGAGGTTTCCAAGACCTACCGGTTCCCCACCTTTTACGCCGACGTCACCTGCGCCATCGCCATCTTCCTCTGCGACCACTCTCGCGCGCAGGTGATGATGCCTCATCCCTCGATGAAACCGGTGAAGATGCCCGGGGGACGTTCGGTGGTTCTGTTCTCGTGCTACGAGTACAGAAACGTCATGAACATCTCCCCTTACAACGAGATCGCCATGACCATCCCGATCATGGTCGACGCCGGTTGGGCGCCGCCGGTGCTGCCGCTGGTGATGGACTTCAAAAGGAAGGGGTACTACGTCTTCTCCATGCCTGTGACCTCGCTCGAGAACCAGATCCGAGGGACCTCGTTTTGGGGCCTGCCGAAGATCGTGGAGGAGATCGACATTTCGACCGAGGGCGACAGCTGCGCCACCATCGCCAAAGATGCCGGCGGCGACGTCTACTTCGAGCTCTCGGTCCCCAAGGCGGGCTCAGCCAAGCACTTTGACGAGACCGGATACCTTTACAGCATGCTCGATGGTCGGCTGCTGAAGAGCCGGACGTGCTTCGAGGGTGATTTCGCGGTCACAACCCGAGCCGACCTGCTGTGGAAGAAGGGCCAACGAGCCGACGCACCGGTCCTGAAGCTCGGCTCCTCCCCGCGAGCCGACGCCCTTCGCGCCCTGAAAATCGAAGAGGTCGCCTTTCAGTTCCGCTACTCCGCGAGCATGAACAGCTGCTTCGACCTGCCGCTGGACTCGTAGCGAACCGATCAACGGCACGCCCCCGCCTCAAACTGCAACAACGCGAAGGCCGA
>Ga0164313_10006704_pt1 | contig 10135 bp, 15 predicted proteins | sample GuaBasSedimGuay4_FD_113735 | JGI IMG/M metagenome (GOLD analysis project Ga0164313, IMG submission 113735) | Subseafloor sediment microbial communities from Guaymas Basin, Gulf of California, Mexico - Guay4, Core 4569-4, 0-3 cm | ecosystem: Environmental > Aquatic > Marine > Hydrothermal vents...
CAACAGTGAACGTAAGGGTTGTAGCAGTGCGGCCGGTGATTGTATGCTCCACCCTGCCTATAAATAACTTAGCTGCAGAGAGATCATCACCGGGGGACACCAGCACATCTACGACAATCCCAGTATCGGTGTCCTCAAAGTTGTCAGGGGTTACATTAGTAATATCCGTTGGTAAATAAACAATGGTTATGGTGGCGTCTGTGCCAGCAAATTCCAGTGCTTCTGTGGTGCCTTGGACTGTTACACCCGCCGCCGTAAAAGGTACTTTCCTTCTAGCCCCCGGATTGCCGTAAGCAAAGTGCATAGCGTGGGCATAGTAGTTATCGCCGCCGATAATCAGCCCCGGAGGGCTTATCGCATGGTCCACCGCAGATTCACTGGCCACAAGATCGGTGTACCCGTGATATACCGAGCCAGCTCCGGACTCCATAGCTGCGGTAGAGGGTGATGAGCTGCTCGTTTTTACGTAGGTGTACACCTTGCCTACCGACGCATCCGTTAATGTGCCGGACGTTATTACATTCTCTCCGGCTGTAACAGTCTCTGCCATGTTATCCGTCATGGCCATATACGAATCGTACTTCCAGATAATGTTAGCGATATTGCTGTGGGTGAACGAGTTTATAGAAGCTGACGTATTCAGTCGGAACGCGCCCCTGTGGTCTTCATCGGTGTTTTCCGGCCCCTGCACATACTGGTACATGTCACAGAATAAGGTGGTAGCGTCCGGGGCTGTGTAATTGCCTATAGTTGGGCGCTCATTGGCCGTTGTGCTCAGCCAATTCACAGTCCCAGACCAGTTCACCCCCGTAGCGTCCCCGAAACCGCCGATCGTAATAGCTAAACCACCGGGGTCGTAGGTTCTCAGCGGGATGTTCAGGTAAGAATTCGTGCCGGTCATAACTAGGCCGGACATAGAAATGTTGGACGCTGTCAGCAGGCCGCCTGATGTCTCGTAAGCTACAGCGAACCACGAACCATCATTGAGGACGTTACCATCGAAGGTAATGGTTGTCTCAGTGCCATCAGAGACTTTATAGAATATGTGGTATACAAGCCCTTGGCCTCGCAGCCACTCGGTAGCGAAATCAGCATCAGAAAAGCTGTCACTGCCAGCGTCGGTAGCAGCCTTCTCCGCGCCGCCCATACACAGGACTATGAGAACCTTGTTACCGTTGGATACACCTGTGATGTCGATGCTGATCTGCTGGCTGGTGCCGTTGGCCCTGTATATGTTCTCTAGGCCAATGTCTGCAGCTATTGTCACTTACCCTCTCCCAATAAAAAAGGACTCGCCCAGTCCCCGATATACGGGCCGGGGGAGTCCTTTTTGGACGCTAGTTTAAACTGCTTGGTTAAGCGTCATCGCCGGAGCACCGAAGGTGATAGTCAGCGTACCTGTAGTATGGTTAAACGCTGTACCAAGATCCACCCAGCCAATACAGTGTTTGTCAGCGTGAGTGTCGTTGTAAACAACGGCCCATTTAGTATCGGTATCGTTCGATGCATTAGCTGCCCATGCACTCGGGTCGTCCCAGTCGATCTCAATGGTGCCCGCGTTATTCGTCACCGCGTTGTTCGCAAGCGTGACCGGGCCGGTATATGTACCCGCCGTCGCACATTCGTTGGCGGACAGGTCGGTGGTGCCCGTACCCCCCCAGTGAGGAATAGCCAGAGTTTTTACCATCGGGGTCGTGGAGTCGATCAGCGCTAGTTTTAACACGTTGGTGTCAAGATTATGTTCGCCAAGCGCAAGCTCATTGAGCAACTCGTCAAACGCTTCTACATCATTCTGGGCCATTAGGGTATCCTCTAGTAATTCTCCCGACTGTAGTAGTAAATATGATCTGTAGCGCCGGAGTTGTCAATCTCTTTCGTCCCTAGCCTTAACGGCCTCAATCAGTGCTTTGTACCGGATATAGCAAACTGAGCAGTGTTCAATATTGTGCTGGTATATTTCCCACATATTACCGGCTGGCTCCTGCTCCATACTTCTCATCGGCTCCAGCGGCTGCATCAGTTCGTCAGGAACCGCCGTTTGCGGTTTTGATAGCACCATCGAACTGCCGCATCCAGTCATGAAGAGCAGATTCGCAATCAGGAGCAATCTCAGGGAACTCAATTTCATCAACATGGCTCTTTATCTCCTGCTCAGCAGCTAGAGAATGAACAAGCGTCTCCAAGTCCGCATCGTGAACACGCTGAAATTCCTCCAATTGAGCTTCCAGCGCTTTGTTTATCTCGCGGGCCATCTTCTTTTCGACGACCTCCTTGCCCTTCATGTACGACCAAAGACTGACGCCGCCAACAGAGGTGCCCCACAAGATAGCCACATAGGGTACCCATTTCAGCCGCAATACACCGGCTATACGTCCCAACCACATCATGTTTTATCTCCAAGCGTCATATAATCTATCGTGCCGGTCAGGGGGCGGTTTTTGTGCTCCGGCGCGTATCCGAGCACCGGCTGCCATCGACAGATCAAGCATATAGCCGTATGTGTCATCATCGCTGTACAGTGTATTCATAATCCACTCGGGTGGATAGAGGCACTTGTCAGCAGCCTGCTTGTAGCAGTAGCCCTGCGAGATGTACTCGAAGAACGGTATCAGTTCGTGGTCTGAGTACTGAGGGTATCGCTGGGTGCGCTTGATGGGGTGACGGCTGCGAGGTAGCCAGTCCATACAATCTTCGTCTGTTTCCATCCCTCGGCCCATTGGAATGCATTCGCTGGTGGATTTTGGCTATTCGCAGCTACTGTCGCCCAGAACAAACAATTTCCGTAGGTGAAAACAAAAAGGGCGGCCACCATTATAGCGGCCACCCTCAATACTTCGATAATTTTTCTGGTCATCAATACGCTGCTCTTGTGGCAACCATGTAAACAGACCACAAAATTAGGCTATAAAACCCCAACCAGAAAAGGCCGCAACAGGCCACCCAAACTACTGGAACGTCCTGCTCTTTCATCGGAGTTACTGGTTCCTATTGCCTCTACCCCTTCGCCTTTCCTCGTCGGCAACAACGGCATCCGCCATTTGTTGCATCCCCATCTCCTGTAAGGGCTTCGACAACTCGTCGAAAGCCCCAACTATCGCTGGGATCACTACTTTGGTGAACGGCATCTGCTTTGCTGTGAGTTCCGCCGGGGTAAAAGCGTACTCGCGAACAATTACTTCTTGGTTCAGGTATATGCCTGCGGGGAAGCCGGGAACATCGCCTTCCTCAATGACACTGGTGGAGTTCATAACCACATCAAAGAAGTGTGGCTTTTTCAGTACTTCTGACATTTTCTATCTCCTATAACGAGTGAACCCCGGAAAGCCAACGGCTCGCCGGGGGGTGCCGTGTGTTACTACCTTGCGGCTCCACCCGACCGTGGGCCGTGAGTGCTGCCGGGGTCGCTCGTCTCGGGCAAGTCCACTGTAGGGCGAGCTGCGATTTCATCAACTAGCTGTTCCAACACCAGTAGATTATTCACTGCACGAGTGTAGTCGAACTCAACCAATGAGCCAGCAATACCCGCAGACTGACTCTTTGCCAGCTCAACAGCCATAGTCAACCAATTCTCAGCCAGCTCCTGCGTGGCTTCGTTCATCGGCACTTCACTATCATTCAAACTGACTGTGAAGTAGATATATGGCACTGACAAGTTAATCGGCATCTGTGTGGGATGCGATGCAGGGCGGTCGGGGATGGGACGAGCATGTAGACGCTCAACTACATCACGCGCTTTCTGGATGTACTGGCGTTGGCGCTTAATAGCGTGTTCGTCCAGCCCGTTGCTGTGCGCCGCTGACGGTTCGCGGGCAATGGTCTGGCCAAACTCGAAACACTGCTTTGCGGCAGAGCGTAGTCCGATATTACGGTTTGGGTATGTTTTATGAAGGTCGTTAATAGCCATGTGTTGCTCCTGCTTATTTAAGTAAGAGTGGCATCAAGCCACCCATATCCTGCGGAAGCAGGCACAACCACAAAATAGCGGGGGAGCCTGACACCACTACATAAGTAATAAACTATTATCCACGTGGTGTCTACCTATGGACCCCATTTTCGGCCCGATCCAAGATAAAAACCTGTCAGGACAGATATCGCCCCCCATATCAAGGCAGCGTAGGCATCAGGGTATGCAGTGGAGGGTAGAGCTTTGTACCAGCTGTGAACATCCCAGAGAATGTAGAGATATACCGCGAGGTAGAGCCGAGGAAATACGCGCCATGCGTCGACAACTTCCGCGGAATCTAAAAAACGCTGTTTAAGTGAATTGGTCGGTAATGGTGAGGGAGACTTGTTCATTTCGTTCCAGTGCCGCCATGACGAGAGGGAAGAACTCTTTATAGGCGTCTACTGATTGTCCTACAACCCCGCCCTTGAGGTTTATTGTACGCCCAATGAGTAAGCACCCATCGGTATCCTCCGGGTCATTACCTACATGGATGTACACATAATCGAAATTAGGCACATTCTTGACCCAGATCATGCCCGCGTGCTGCTCCCCAAATCGCTCTACGTATCGAGCCGCCATTGGGGAGGTTGTGCGCAGGTCTATAGGATAAATGCCGTGGGGTATACGCGTCTTGCCTGCGATCTTAGGGATGTGGAAGGCATCTTCTAGGGTGGTGAAAGTATGTATCCCTAACTGCAGAATACCAAACGTAAGTTGGGGGGTGTCGTACACTCGACGCAGCGTGATGTTCACCTACTTCTCCCGTAGAAGTCTTATAATCTCGGTGTTCTGGATATGGATAGTATTAATCCGTTTTTCGTTGTTTCTCTGGTCTGCCCGCATTGCGCTAATGACGACCTTAGTAGCGTTCACGTCTCTTTGTATTTCTTTGATGGCCGCGTTCGTCTCGTCATGAACCTTAACACCAAGGGCTACATCCCGCTGAAGTATAATCAACTCATCTTGGGCGCTGGCGGTACATCTTCCGAGGGCGAGTACAGAAATAACCAAAATGGGAGCAAGTATCCACTCCACCCATTTAACTACTTTAACTTCCTCTGGACTCATCATATTTGGCACGGCTGGCCCTTTTACGGTAGTTGTACTTGGGTATCCTACACTATTCGAACGTACTAAAAAAGCTAGAGTAGCGCCCCTGTTATCTGGTAGCCCGCGTAGAAAAGTAGGGAATATGTCACAGTACGCGGCATGGCGCGCACGGTCTCGGTGAGCAAATTTACCAGTAGGTGAACCACGTTGTTCTTGCCGCTCCGCAAACTGGCCTCTTTGAAGCGAGGCAGGTGCTCCTTCTTCATTGCGTACCACCAATGGCGGAACTCGTCCCCGATTACGGAGAAGTTTTTTAGTATGCCGTTCATTTGCTTCGTAGGCTCATTTTTTTGTTCCTCGCCACAATGGCAGCTCGGTCGGCAGCGGCGGCGGCCGCGATCTTCGTTTGCCGCGCATCCACGAACTTCTTCTTGGGTTTGATTAGGTTGGGAGTATTTGGTTTAGTTTTGGCCTTCGGCTTCGGCCTATTACCCAGCGCGCGCTTCTCCGCTGTAGCAACGCGCGAGCGCAGGCCCTCGCCACTCAGCGCAATCTGCGCTCGTCTTATCGGCCTGTCGCCCATTATAGCCCCCCATATGAAGTAGTGCGTACTTTATGCTTACGAGTGTCCTTCTCACGCTTGGCGAACTCGCAATACTGAGTGAAATCATCCCGCTCTTGGTCAGACTTTACCAAATTGAACGTGTCCGCGTCCTGCTTGCGATAGGCGAGGTGGCGGACCCACTTCAGGAGGTGGTAATGGTGCTCCGACCGCACGCCCAAGAAACGCTGGCGCGAGCGGGTAATTGAAACTAGGGGGAGCCGCTCGATAACCAGTTGGACCGTTATGTCTCGGTCGGGGATATTAACCCAGCGAACATAATCTTCTTCTTCGCCGATAATCATATATCGAACGGAGCCGATTGTAGTGGGGTCGCTAATGGCTCGAATAATACCGTAGTCTTCCGTGGTCAAGTTGTCAGTATCTTGAACATTGATGACCTTGAGCGGTTTATTGTCTGTGATGTTGCGCGCGGTACGAATCCGCATGACGCTCTCGTGGAGTAAGGTAGTAGCTGTATCCGCTGTAGCGGTAAGCTGCGTTGCAGCAGACGAACCATCAGAGATGCCGCCGGTGAGCCGGACGAACATAAAGTACGCGTCGTTTATATACCGGTAAACCTCGCTATCACCCCATAAATACGGCTCTACGTTGTCGATAGAATCTTCGCGAAACGTGCATAGCAGCTCGTGCGACTCCATTAATCTGCTGCTTCTCGTGCGATTGCCGCGTCAAGTTCATTTTGGTCTTTTTCTTCCTGTGCCGAAGCTCTGAACTCCAACCAATATGCATCGCGTTCTTTGGAGGTAATTTCAAAACCCATCAGCGCCGGTAAGCGCTTGGCATTAGGGACTCCACTAGCGGTGAAGTCCTCGCGTATTTCTCGCCCCGCCATAGTACGGAAGGCCTCGAATACTTTCGCCTTTCGTTCTGCGGCAGTCGGGGGGATGACTACTTCCTCTTCCTCACCAAGTACGTCTACGTCGCCGTCTACGGCTATCGCACCAATCGCAACAGCGTCATTCACGCAGATGGGGGGAACGTGAACTGGCTTCCCTTTCTCAAACTTGATCGCGTGACCTTTGGTGGTACGTAGAAGATAATTTCGGTGTAGGGTAAACAAGGGCATAGCAAACTCCTAAAAAATTGAAAAAAAGGGGCCGGAGCCCCCCTTTCTGAGGATCGCTATTTAGGCGATCTGTACCTCGCAGCTACGATCAGCAACAACATACTCGACCAGTACCTTGGCAGCGCCAGTAGTACATACGTCAGTGTTGGTGAACACAAGTACTATGTTCTCCCCAACGCCCACATATCCGGTTGGGACCAGAGCTGTGGTACCGACGGCCTTTAGGTCCGCAGAAGTTAAATAACGATCAGGATCGGTAGTATCGCCGATAGTAATCGCGTAACCCGCTGTGTCAAATGCGACAGAACGAGTGACCGAACCGCCAGTTACCTGCGCGCCCGGAGGCAGCGGGATAATCATGACGGTTGAAGCTGTGATGTTGGTTTTTCCAAAATCGTCGGTGGTACCAGAGGTATCAACCATGGTGTCGTCGAAATTGAAAGCGAACTCAGCAACCAGAGGTGTCTGAGCAGTTCGTGAAGCAATTAAAAGTGACATATCAGTCTCCCCTTATTGTGCAGTGTAGACAGAGATCACACCGTGATCTTCGACTGTGCCGCCAGAATATTGGGTGTAGAACTGAGGCTTCAAGAAACCAAGAATCTTACCAGTGCTGACGCCCTGTTGATTCTCGTAATCAAAACCTTTCTCGACCCACTCAGGTGAACCGATATCAGCCATACCCATCGCTTGTGCGCCGCAGAACAGCAGCTGGCAACCATCAACATCCGAACCAGAACCCCACTTGTCCACACCGCTGGTGGCAAGACGCGTATTGGGTACGTGGCGGAATTCATGGAAGTAAATGCCGTCGATCTTCACTGAGGTGCCAGTGAACAGCCCGTTTTCGCTGTTACGCGGTTGCGCGTGGCGAAGGTTCTGCATGTAGTTGTCGTCCAACTTCAGGCGCGACATTGCTTGTGGAGACAAGAAGCAGTGGTAAGTTTCCTCACCGCCTTTTTCCTTCACGCCCCGGACATAATTATCCTTAGCATATGCCTTCAACTGTACGAACAAGTCCCAAGTCGGGTAGTCCGTCGCGACTACATCGCTAGTGGCTCCACCGATAATCAGCTCGCCCGCAGAACTGCCGGGAGTTGTAACATCCCAGCGCGCGACACGCTTAGCTGAGGGAGCAACGATATCCGCGTTGAACTCCAGATAGCTCAGGTCGGAACCTGTGCGTTGTCCGCCGGAGTTGGCGTTGCTGTAATCCATGCCCGCCATAGTCAGGAAAGCCACTTGGTCGATACGATCTGCCAGCCAGTAAGCCAGCACGTCGCGAGAGTTGTTACGAAACTCGACGATAGACTTCTGATCGGCCATACGACCTTCGTGCCGGTTGGCGTGACGCAACTGGTCCAAACGAATCACTTGATCGTAGGACTTCATTGCTTCTTCGTTGCCTTCCAGCGTGCGATCTCCTGCAATACCGTCTCCTTCGAGGTCGGCCAGCAAGGTAATCACTGCTCGGGCACCCTTCTCCGATTTTTTCAGTTCAGTGATGTGCTGAATGATCGAATTCGAGTCTTTCCCGAGAAATTGGTTAACGAAAGAGAAGTTACGAGCCTGCTTCCACAGATCCATACTCCAGATAGTTTTCTGCTCGTCGGTGAGCAATCCAAAATTTGTTAAGGCCATAACGGCTCAGCTCCTCAAAATGAATCCAAGTTGTTTGTAACGTACGTCGTTACACCGAGCATTCAACCGTTACGTGGAAGAACCGGGAAATTATCTCGCTAATTTCCGATACGATAATTCTGACTATAGAACAACTAAATCCAAAAGGGAATCTAGTTTATATAATCCCCGCGCATCTTAGCCAGTTCTTCGTCGGGTACCTTGATAAACTCGTCCCAACTCAGCTTGGAGACAGCCTCAGCATCCAGCGCGCCGCCAGTCTTGTCGTGGTCGGCCCCGACTTCCGCCGTCGCGGGTGGCTGCGCTTCGGCGGCCTTGATGTTCTTGTCAATCTGCTGCTGCGTGCGCCGCAACCCGGACTCGATCGCCTCTTCAGAAGGTTTGTCGCGCAAGCCTTGGGCTTCTTTTTGGGGTTTCAGTAGGATGTCCGTGGCTTCCAGCAATGCTTCGGCTGGGTTCTTGCCCTCACTTTGCATGATTCCAGTAACCATCATCTGCACGCGGCGGACAGCGGCTTGGTCAAAAGCATCAGAGTCCGGATCGATCTCGGGATACTCCGCCTCCAAGCGCTCAACGGTGGCATCATACTGTACTTCGACCTTCGCGCTGTTGCGGGCGTTGTCTGCCTGCCTGTCCATGCGGGCATTCTGCATGTCGTCGCGCAGCTGCAGTACATCCCCCATAATTTCTGACGCCTTGTCGAGGTCTCCGTCAGCCAACAGGCTGGAGTGTTGCTTCAACATCTCCCTGACCTTCAGCTCCGAGGCTTCGTGGTTCTCCGCTTCTTGCAGCTGCCGCTCACGGTTCTGATACTTCAACAGCTCAGCTTCCGCCGTCTCGGCGCGGCTGCGTTCCTTACCTACCGCCTGATTGAAGCGCGTTTGGGGAATCATGTTCCCTTTCGGAGCGTCGTCATCGCCGGTCTTACCTGCGTCATCGCCGGTCTTACCTGCGTCATCGCCGGTCTTGTCGGCTGCGGCGGCTGCGGCTTCGTCGGCTACGGCTTTGGCGTCCGCAGCTTCCTTGGCTTCGTCGACTTTAGGAGCCTCAGGCTCTGCTGCGGCTGCGGGCACGACGTCGCCTCGGGCGAGGGCATCTGCTTCGGCGTTAAAATCTTCTGGGGGCATTATTTATCTCCGGCTTTTTTGGGGGGCGGTGTCGTTTTAGCCGCTGCCTTCTTAGCGGCGACTGTGGCCTTATTCTGCTCGTCTTTGTGCTCCATTGCAAGATTATGATCTTCTTGGTTGTGGATAATGCCCTGATCGTGCTCTTCTTCGTTCTGACGCATCCGCTCCTCGAACTCACGCACTGACTGCAAGAATTCCTGCTGCTGCTGGCGGAATTCACCTTCTGCCTCGCGGCTACGAATTTCGGCCTGCTGCATCTGCTCCATCAGCGCAGCCTGACGTTCGGCATTACCATCATTCATGCCTTGCGACTCGATCCTTATCTGCAGCTGTTCCATCTGCGCCTTGGCCGTCTTCAGCTCAGCGTCAGCGGCGGCTTTATCGCCCTCAGCCTTCTTCTTGGCCAGCTCCAGTTCCGCGTCCTTCTTCTGCAGCTCGTCACGGTACTTCGCTTCTTCGCCGGTCGCCTCCTCGCGCATGTTTTTGATGATGTCACTGCGTCGATTGAGTCGGCTGTTCTCAATGAGTGTCTCGTCCGGAATCTCCACCCCCGCTTCGCGGAGGCTCATGGCCTGCTCGAACTGCGAATCTTCGAGGGTCTCGCGGGCCGGGGTGTTAGACACAATGACATCGAACTCGCCGATCGTCAGGTCGTGCAGGATCGCGCCGGTGTAGGGGTC
>Ga0164313_10006705_pt1 | contig 10132 bp, 8 predicted proteins | sample GuaBasSedimGuay4_FD_113735 | JGI IMG/M metagenome (GOLD analysis project Ga0164313, IMG submission 113735) | Subseafloor sediment microbial communities from Guaymas Basin, Gulf of California, Mexico - Guay4, Core 4569-4, 0-3 cm | ecosystem: Environmental > Aquatic > Marine > Hydrothermal vents >...
CCTGCCGCCCGCCGGGGCCACCCGGGTCATGGCGGTGCTCAACCTGACGCCGGACAGTTTCAGCGACGGCGGACGCTTTGCCAGCCCGGCGCAGGCCGTGGCCGCGGGGCGCGCCGCCGTGCAGGCGGGCGCGGAGCTGCTGGACCTGGGCGCCGTCTCCACGCGCCCGGGCTCGCGGCCGCCACCCCCCGACGAGGAGTGGGCGCGCCTGGAGCCGGTGCTGGGCCCGCTGCGCGCGGCGGTCTCCGTCCCGCTCTCGCTGGACACGACCCGCGCCGCGGTGCTGGAGCGCGCGCTCGAACTGGGCGTCGACCTGCTCAACGACACCTCCGCCCTGGCCGACGACCCGGACCTGGGCCCCCTGGCTGCGCAGGCCGGCCTGCCGGTGGTGCTCATGCACCGTCGCGGCACGCCCGCCGACATGCAGGACGCGCCGCGCTACCACGACTGCCTGGCCGAGGTGCTGGCAGGGCTGCGCGAGGCCGTGGCTCGGGCCGAGGCTGCGGGCATCGCCGCCGAGCGTCTGCTGCTCGATCCGGGCATCGGCTTCGGCAAGCGGCTGGAGCACAACCTGGCGCTGCTGGCGGGGCTGCCCGCGCTGGTGGCCCTGGGGCATCGCACCCTGCTGGGCTGCTCGCGCAAGGCGTTCCTGGGCGCGGTCACTGGCGCCGAGGTGCAGGACCGGGAGCACGGCACCACCGTGACGACGGTGCTGGCGGCCCAGGCCGGCGTCGACTTCGTGCGCGTGCACGACCCGGCGGCCGCACGCCAGGCGCTCGACCTGCTGGCCGCCGTGGAGGGCGCGCGCGGCGCCCGCTGAGTCCTGCTCCGCGCGGCCGCGGCCGGGTTGCTATTCTGGGTGGCGTCCGATGACGCCGCAGACCACCACCGCCGACTACGACGACCCCAGCCGTCGCTACAGCTACCGCAGCGAGCTCATCGAGCGGCTGCGGGGCGGCGACGGCAGCCTGGAGTGCGGGCGCGTCACCCTGCGCACGGCGACCAGCTTCGGCTTCTGCTGGGGCGTGGACCGCGCCGTGTCCATGGTGCGCGACGCCATCGCCGAGCACCCCGATGAGCGCATCTGGCTGCTCGACCAGATGATCCACAATCCGCGGGTCAACGCCGACTTCAAGGCCATGGGCGTGCGCTTCCTGCGCGGCCCGTTCAGCGACCCCGACGGCGGCGACCTGCGCGCGGACGACGTGGTCATCATCCCCGCCTTCTCCGCCAAGGTGGAGGACGAGGAGCGGCTCAAGCAGCTGGGCTGCACCATCGTCGACACCACCTGCCCGTGGGTGGTGCGCCCGCACCGCCGGGCCGTGCGCTACGTGAACGACGGCTACACCACGGTGATCCACGGGCTCGTGCGTCACGAGGAGACGGCGGCGTCGTGCAGCCTGATCGCGTCGCGCGGCGGGCACTTCCTGGTGGTGGCCGATCAGGTCGAGACCGCGCGGCTCTGCGCCGCCATCCGCGGTGAGCTGGGCGCCGCCGAGCTGCTGGCGAGCCTGCCGGAGGAGGCCTGCTCTCCCGACTTTGACCCGGCGGTGCACCTGGCGCTGGTGGGCACCATCAACCAGACCACCATGCTGGCCAGCGAGACGCGTCTGATCGAGGACATGATCCGCAGCGCCGTGGTGGTGCGCGACGGCGAGGCCGCGGCCGTCGATGCCTTCCGCGAGCTCAACACGATCTGCAAGGCCACCCAGGACAACCAGGACGCCGTGGTGTCCATGGCCGAGTCCGCCGGGCTCGACCTGATGGTGGTGGTGGGCGGCTATGACAGCAGCAACACGCGCAACCTGACCCGCGCCGCCGACGGCCGCTTCCCCAGCTATCACGTGATCGGACCCGAGGCCGTGGACGTCGGGAGCATCCGGCACCGCTGCCCGGTCACGGGCAAGCCGTTGGTGACGCATGACTGGCTGCCCGCCGGCGACGTGACCGTGGGCTTCACCGCGGGGGCCTCCACCCCCGACACGCTGTTGGGCGCCACCATCCAGGCCGTGTTGGAGGCCGCCCAGGTGCCGCTCGAGGCCGCGCTGCGTCCATGACCGCGCTGGCCCTCCCGCTCCTCGCGGCGATCGACATCTCGCGCGACGGGATCTCCGCTGCCATCGAGGTGGGCCTGCTGTTCCTGCTGTTTTATGCGGGGCTGCAGTTCCTGCACGGCACCCGTGGCCTGGCGGTGCTCAAGGGCGTGGGGCTGTTCATCCTGCTGGTGTACGCCGGTCTGACCCTGGCCAAGGCGTCCTTCGATCTGGAGTTCCCCCGTCTCGACGCCGCCGGCGGCGTGCTGCTGAACTTCGTGGCGGTGGTGCTGGTGATCCTGTTTCAGCCCGAGCTGCGCACGGCCCTCTCGCGCTTGGCGGGGCACATGACCCTGACCGGCCGCTCGGTGCCCCAGGCCGAACTCTCCGGTTTCTGCGAGGGCATGCAGCGCCTGGCCAGGCAGCGCATCGGCGCGCTGGTCGTGTTCCAGCTGGCCACGGGCACCCGCACCATCGAGAGCACCGGCGTCGAGCTGGACTGCAAGCTGTCGGGTCCGCTGCTCGAGGCCATTTTTCACCCCAAGGCGCCGCTGCACGACGGCGCCGTGGTGGTGCGCGACGGCCACATCGTGGCGGCCTCCTGCACGCTGCCGCTGAGCGAGTCCACCACGCTCTCGCGCGACCTGGGCACGCGCCACCGCGCCGCCCTGGGCGTGACCGAGGAGAGCGACGCCGTGGCCGTGGTGGTCTCCGAGGAGACCGGCCGCATGTCCGTGGTGCAACGCGGCCTGCTGCACCCGGTGGCGGATGCCGATGAGCTGCTGGTCGTGCTGGCCGACATGCTGGCCGGTGAGGGCCGTCCGGAGCCCGCGTCCGCGTGAAGCACAGCCTGATCTTCACCATTCTCCGCAAGGACCTGGGCCGCAAGCTGGTGGCCTTGGTGCTGGCGCTGATCGTGTGGTTCGTGCTCGACCACAACCTGAGCGACAAGCGCCCCTTCACGCTCGACGTGGAGATCTTCAAGCTGCGCTCGGAGGCCGAGAAGGAGCGCAAGACGCGCCCGGGCATCTTCATCGTGGTGCCTGACCACATCATCGTGCGCAACCTCCCGCGCACGCAGATCACGGTGGAGGTCCGCGGCCTCAAGACGGACGTGGACGGCATGGAGCTGTCGGCCGTGTTGGAGACGCCCGAGGACGTGCTCGGGCAGGAGCACGAGGTGCGGCACAGCTTTGTGCTCGACCGCAGCCAGTTCCGATCGCAGCGCGGCGCCATCTCGGCCAGCGAGTTCCGCATCCGGCCGCGGCGCATCAACCTGATCCTGGCGGAGCGCACCAGCCAGACCTTCGACCTCGACTTCAGCAACGTGCAGGTGGCGGGCATCCCGCGCGGCGGGCACTACGTCGACACCACCCAGTGCCGCGTGGAGCCCAGCCAGGTGGAGCTCACGGGGCCGCGATCGGCCATCGCCGGCCTGCGCGCCGACCCCTCGCGTCTGCGGCTCGAGTCGGTGGACATGAATGGACAGGGCCTCGATGTGGCGCGCCAAGTGGGGCTCGACCCCGAACTGATCGCTCAGGGCATCGAGCTCGTGACCGCCGGCAAGGTGGTCTCGGTGCTGGTGCCCGTGCTGCCCGAGGAGACCGAGCAGGAGCTGCTGTCGGTGCCGGTGCAGTACGACTCCGCCGGCGACCTGGTGCTGCGCAACCTGCGCCTGGTGGAGGCCACGCCGTCGCTCGACCTGATCGTGGGTGGCCCCCGGCACGTACTTGATGCGCTCACGGACGAGCAGCTGCGCAAGTCCATCACGCTCAAGTTCGACTGGCGCGACGCGGGCCTGGAGATGGCCACCGAGAAGGTGCGCATCCACAGCAGCCTGCCCGGCTCGGTGCGCGTGCTGGGGCTGGACCGGCGCGAGCCCGAGATCCACTACCAGCTCGCGCCGATTGAAGGCGCCGAGCCCATCAACCCCGAGCCGCCCGGCCCGCCCGGCGCCCAGGAGGAGCTTCCATGAGCCGGATCTGGTTTGGTACCGACGGTGTGCGCGGTCCCGCGGGCGAGGGGCCCCTGGCCGCGCCCTTTCTGCGCCGGTTGGGCCGCGCCCTGGGTGAGCAGGCCGGCGCCGAGAGTCTGGTGCTGCTGGCCCGCGATACGCGCGAGTCGGGGCCCGCCATCGCGGCCTCCCTGGCGGCGGGTCTGAGCGCGTCGGGCGCGCGGCCGCTCGACCTGGGCGTGCTGCCCACGCCGGGCCTGCCCCTGGCCATGCGCGCGCGCGGCGCCGCCCTGGGCGTGGTGGTCTCCGCCTCCCACAACCCCTGGCGCGACAACGGCGTCAAGGTCTTCGGCGCCGGCGGCCACAAGCTGGATGACGCCAGCGAGCAGGCCCTGGAAGCGCGCGTGGACGAACTCGGCGGCGTGGCTGACGACGGGCACTCCGAGCCCGACCCGACCCTGACCTGCGAAGACGGCGCGGCCGAATATGTCGAGGCGATCAGCGCACGCTTTGCAGACCTGGACCTGGCCGGCATGGATCTGGCGGTGGACTGCGCCCATGGCGCCGCCACCCACACCGCCGTGCCTGTGCTGCGGGCCCTCGGCGCCAGGGTCAGCGCGCTGGCGATCGAACCCGACGGCCGCAACATCAACGCCGACTGTGGCTCCACGCACCTGGCCAGCGTGGCCTCGGCGGTGGTGGCCGGCGGGCACGAGCTGGGCCTGGCCTTCGACGGTGACGCTGATCGGGTGTTGCTGGTGGACGCCGCCGGCCGGGCCTGCACCGGCGACGCCATGCTGGGCCTGCTGGGCCCGTGGATGGCGTCCCGGGGGCGCCTGCCGGACGCCACCGTGGTGGCCACGGTCATGAGCAACCTGGGTCTGGAGCGTCTGCTGGCGTCGCACGGCCTGTCGCTGCTGCGCACGCCGGTGGGCGACCGCTACGTCTCCGCCGCCATGCGCAGGGGCGGCTACGGCCTGGGCGGCGAGGACAGCGGCCACCTGCTGTTCGGTGCCAGCGAGGACCACCCGGGCGATGGTCTGTTCACGGCCTTGTACGTGCTCACGGCCCTGCTGGGCACGGGCTGCACGGTGGGAGATGCCATCGACGCCGTGCCCGCGGTGCCGCAGCGCCTGCTCAACGTGCAGGTGGCCGCGCGCCCGCCGCTGGAGCGCCTGCCCGCCGTGACCGCCCGGGTGGCCGACCTGGAGGCCGAGCACGGCGCCGACCTGCGTATCGTGCTGCGCTACTCGGGCACCGAGAATCTGGCCCGGGTCATGGTGGAGGGCACCGAGGGGCAGGTGGTGGACCGCGTCACCGACGAGTTGGCCGCCCTCTGGGTCGAGCAGATCGAGGCCGCCGGACGACCCGCCCGGTGAGCGCGGACGGGCCCGCCGGGGCGCCCCGCCCAGGCTCAGCCCCGGTCCTGGCCATGGACGCCTCGACCCTGCGCAGCTGCGCCGCCCTGGTGGCGGCCGACGGCGCGCCCCTGGGCAGCTGGCAGCAGCAGCCAGGCCGCATGGGCACCGCCGCACTGGCCCCCGCCGTGGCCGCGCTGCTGGAGCACGCCGGGCTGCGCCCCGCGCAGCTGGCAGGCGTGGTGGTGGGCACGGGCCCCGGCTCTTATACGGGTCTGCGATCCGTGATCGCCTTCGGGCGGGCGCTGAGCCTGGCCGCGGGTCTGCCCCTGGCCGGCGTGACGTCGCTGGCCTCGGCCGCCGCCGCCTGGCTGGATGCTCACCCGGAGTGCGAGCGTGTGCTGACCCTGTTGGACGCGCGCCGGGACCAGAGCGCCCGCGCCGAGTACGCCCGCGCTGCGCCACGCGACGCCGCTGCGGCCGAAGCGGGACCTCCCGCGCTGATCCTGCGCGAGCTGTCGCCGCCGGAGCTGGTGGCGAGCGCCGACGCCACGCCGCCGTCGGCCCCCGGCCTGGCCGTGCTGAGCGAGCCCGAGCCCAGCGCGCTCTGGCTCGCGCGTCTGGGGCGCCCGCGGCTGCTGGCCGGAGGCGACGACCCGGCCACGGTGCTGCCGCTGTACCTCAAGCCGAGCCACGCCGAGCTGGCCCTGCGCGAACGCGCGCGTCGCGGCTAGCGCCACGGGCGGCTAGGGTCGCTGTCTCCTGCGCGCTACCATTGCGCGCGGTCGGGGAGGTGTCCATCGCTCGTGGCGATCGGCGCCGCGCCTCCCGGCCGCGTCGGGAGCTCGCCCATGAACGCCGCCCATCATCGCGTCTGGGCTGAGATCGACCTGGGCGCGCTGAGTCGCAACGCGGCTCGCATGGCGGCGCGCGTGGGGCCCGACTGCCGCTTGCTGGCGGTGGTCAAGGCCGACGCCTACGGTCACGGCGCCGTGCCCGTGGCTCGCGCCCTGGCGCAGGACCCGCACGTCTGGGGCTTCGGCGTGGGCGACAGTGGCGAGGCCCTGGAGCTGCGCGCGGCCGGCATCACGGCGCCGGTGCTGATCCTGGGGGCCATCATCCCGGACGAGGTGCCCATGGTGGTGCGCCACGGCGTGGCGGCGGCCATCCACTCGCTGGATCGCATCCGCAGCCTGGAGGCGGAGGCCGAGGGCCAGGGTCGCCGGGCGAAGGTGCACCTGATGGTCGACACGGGCATGGGCCGCCTGGGCGCCCAGCCGGCGCGGGCGCTGGAGCTGGCCCGGGCCTGTCAGGTCTCGCCCTGGCTCGAGCTGGAGGGCCTGGCCAGCCACCCTTCGTCCAGTCGCCCCGGGCACCCCTTTCTGGAGGTGCAGCTGCGGCGTCTGCAGGCCCTGACGCAGGAGCTCGCCAGCGAGGGCATCGTCCCGCCGCTGGTGCACTTTGCCAACACGGCCGGCGTGCTGGGGGGCACCGGCACGAGCCTGTCGCTGGTGCGCCCGGGCATCTCGCTCTACGGCATCGTGCCCCACGACGTGGAGCCCCTGGCCGGCGGCATCGAGCCCGTGCTGTCGCTGCACACGCAGGTCGTGTACCTCAAGGACGTGCCGGCCGACACGCCCATCGGCTACAACGGCACCTTCGTCACCGCGCGCGCCACACGCATCGCGACGCTGCCCATCGGATACGCCGACGGGCTGCCCTACCGCCTCTCCAACCAGGGCCGTTGCCTCGTGCGCGGCGCGCTCGCGCCCATCGTCGGCGCCGTCTCCATGGACTACACCACCGTCGACGTGGGTCACATTCCTGACGTGACGGTGGGCGACGTGGTCACGTTCATCGGGCGTCAGGGGGAGGGTCGGATCCGTGTGCGCGAGCTGGCCAGTCTGGTGGGCACGATCCCCTACGAGATCCCGTGCAGCCTGGGCCGCCGGGTGGCGCGCGTGTACCGCCGGGGCGGAGATGTGTCGGCCAGCGCGGCCGCTGTGTTGCGCCCCGAGTTGCGTCAGGGTGTCGCCGACAAGCTCGACGACTTCGACGCGTTCGGCGAGCAGGGTGCGGGGGCGCGTTCATGACGCAGTTCGTGGGCCTGCTCATGGCGGGCGGCACCGGCACGCGCTTCTGGCCGGACAGCCGTCGGGCGCGACCCAAGCAGCTGCTGCCCATCGGCACCGAGCTGCCGCTGCTGGAGGCGGCGTCGAAGCGGCTGCAGCCGTTGATCCCTCCGGAGCGACAGCTGGTGGTGACCAGCGCGGCCATCGCGCCGGCGGTGCGCGCGCTGCTGCCAGCGCTGCCGCCCGAACATGTCGTGGGGGAGCCGGCGGGCCGCGATACCGCGCCCTGCATCGGTCTGGCGGCCTTGCTGGCGGCGCGCATCGACCCCGACGCCGTGGCGGTGGCGCTGCCGTCCGACCACGTGATCGCGCCCGAGGACGCCTTTCGCGAGCACCTGGAGGTGGCCGCCGAGGCGCTGGCCGAGCATCCCGAGTCGCTGCTGGTGTTTGGCATCGAGCCCGACCGAGCGGCCACGGGCTACGGCTACCTGCGGCGCGGCGAGGCCGTGGGCAGCTTCCGCGGCAAGAGCGTCTACGCCCTGGACGCTTTCGTCGAGAAGCCGGACCTGCCCCGGGCCGAGGACATGCTGGCCGAGGGCGGCCACAGCTGGAACGCGGGCATGTTCGCCTTCCGTCCCGCGGCGCTGCTGGCGGCCTACGCCGAGCACCTGCCCGAGCTGGTGGACGACCTGCAGCGCCTCGCCGCCGCCTGGCGCGGCCCGGACTTCGAAGCGCTGATGGACGAGGTCTTCCCCACGCTGCCGAAGGTCTCCATCGACTACGGCATCATGGAGAAGGTCCAGGGCACGCTCATGCTGCCGCTGCCGCTGAGCTGGGACGACGTGGGCACCTGGGGCTCGTTGGCACGGCTGCTGCAGCCGGACAGCGACGGCAACTACATCCGCGGCGACGCGCAACTGCTGGGCGTCTCGGGTTGCATCGTGTCCGCCACCGACGGCGTGGTGGCCATCAAGGGCGTGGACGACCTGATCGTGGTGCACACGCCGGACGCCACGCTGGTCTGCCGCCGCGACGACGACCAGGGCGTCAAGCAGATCGTCGAGGCCCTGGCCGCCCGCGGCATGCTGCGCTACCTCTGAGCGCCGGGCACTGAGCGCCGAGCGCCGGGCTTGCTGCCTTGCTGCGCGGCGTGCAAACCGTTGCAACGCGCCGTGAGGAGGACGAGACCGCTCAGAGCCCGGGGATCGTGAACGGGAAACGCACGACGGCTTGGCCGTGCGCGTTGATTCCCGTCTCGGCCCAGATCTCGATGCCCGTGCCGTTCCCGTAGGGTCGCGTGATGACGCTCCCATCCGGCGTCACCTGCACCATGAGCCCGAACGAGTGCCCCTCGGGCTGCTCGGGGAAGACGCTCGGATTCCAGAACAGGATCTCCACGGCGAAGACACCGTCGGCCATCCAGCGCGGCACCTGGGAGTCGGCGTCGGGCGACGCGCCCGCCGGACCGCGAGTCGGTCTGCTCTGGAGTGGAGGCCCCGTGGGCAGCACGAAGGACGGGATGTCCTCCATCAGCACCGCGTACGAGTCGACGACGCCGCTCACCTGCGTCCCGAAGATGTGGCCCAGTCCTCTGAATCGGCTGGCGCCCGGCCCGTCGCCGATGATGAGCAGGCACTCGGCCGCCTGGAACTCGTACGCGCCCATGTCGACGAGGGGCGGGTCGCCCAGACCGCTGTCCACGCTGTCCGGGTCGTCCACGAAGCGCGGGTCACCCGCGAGGTCGGTCGTCGTGCCGGCCGGCACGGCTGCGTTGTTGGCGGCATCGATGCACGGCGAACCCGGCTGTAGCCGGAAGCCGTCAAGCATGGGGTTGGCGTCGATGTTGCCCGCGCCGGGCCAGCCACCGGCGATGTCGCAATACGCGACCGTGATGTTGCTCAGCAAGCCGCTGATCTCGCTGCCGTTGCCCCAGAGGATGCTGTTCGTCAGCGCGGAGACCTGGGCGCGCAGCTGAACGCCACCGACGTTGTCTGTGAAGGTGCAGTTCGTGAGTTCGATCGAAGCGCTGAAGACCTGCGCAAAGACCGCGTGAGAGTCGTTGGAGGCGAACAGTGAGTTGGTGAACGTCGGAGAGCCGCGCTCGACGTACAGTCCGCCGCCGTGGCTCGCGCGGTTGGCGTACACCACGCAGCTCCTGAAGCTCGGGCTTCCCGAGTCAACGTAGATGCCACCACCGACGCCTCCTGGTGGCGGGAAGCCGGACCCCTGCAAGGCTTCGTTGTCGCGAATGATGCAGCGCCGGACGGTCGGGCTGCCCGCGAGGTACAGGCCACCCCCGAAGTGCACCACCGTCCCGAACTCCGGCTGGATGAGCACCGGAGTGCCCGTCCCGCCGCGCAGGGTCAGGCCGTCCATGACCGTCTCCGGCCCTCCACTGCACGTCGCGGCGCTCCCATCCAGCCCCGTGGCGTCGATGATCGTACTCGCCACCGTGGCCGCGTCCGAAGGATCCGCGCTTCGCAACGTGAGCAGCTTGTTGTCGAGGTCGACGAGCTCGTGGTAGACGCCCGGGGCGACGATCACTGTGCCTCCCGGGTCCACCGCGTCGATGCCGGCCTGGATCGACGCAAAGTCCGCAGGGACGTGGACCACCGGCGCCGGATCAGCGGCACGAGCAGAGCCCACGAGGCTGCTGGCCCAGAGCAGCGTGCATGTGATCACATGGTGCGTTCTGGTAGTCATCGCGGTTCCTCC
>Ga0164313_10006706_pt1 | contig 10131 bp, 4 predicted proteins | sample GuaBasSedimGuay4_FD_113735 | JGI IMG/M metagenome (GOLD analysis project Ga0164313, IMG submission 113735) | Subseafloor sediment microbial communities from Guaymas Basin, Gulf of California, Mexico - Guay4, Core 4569-4, 0-3 cm | ecosystem: Environmental > Aquatic > Marine > Hydrothermal vents >...
CCAGCAATCCGGCACCCACAAATACCCATGGACTGAGATGGATGTGAAACTCGAAACGATCAAGCCAGTTTCGCAGCATAATGAATGCAGCCGGTAGACCGATTGCAATTGAAATGATGACGAGACGCGAAAATTCACCCGTTAAAAGCGTAATAATATGCATGACATTCGCGCCAAGTACTTTACGAATACCGATTTCCTTCCTTTTTCTTTCAGCGGTAAAGGCAGCCAATCCAAAGAGGCCAAGGCATGAAATGATAATAGCGATGCCAGCGAAATATCTCGAGAGAGAAGAAACCCTTTGCTCTGCAGAATACTGCCTGGCATAACTCTCATCCACGAATTCATACTCAAATGGAAAACCCGGGTTAAATTCCTCATAAGAAGCTTGAAGGCTTTTGAGGCCTGCCTGCTCGTTTCCAACTTCAAGACTCACCAAAACCCGCCACGTATTCTCAGGCGATAATCTGAAAAATAATGGTTTGACAGGCCTATGAAGCGATTGAAAATGGAAGTCCTTGACTACCCCGATGATCTGCAAGTCGTAAAGATCCCACAGCCGAATTGTCTTGCCAATCGGATCTGTCAGCCCCATGATTTTAATAGCAGCTTCATTAAAAACCACCTTGGAAGAGTCGGCCCCATATTCACGGGAGAAACTCCTGCCTTCTTTCATGATTACACCTGTGGTCTCTATCGCATCGTAATTCACAGCCACATTTTCAAACAGAATCCGGTCTTCAGGATTCTTGCCGTCCCAAACCAAACCACTCGTATTATTATTTTGCCCAACCAGGCTATGACCGATTGTAGAAATGTTTGTAATTCCGGGCATGCGTTTTACCCTTTCAAGATAGGTGTCATAATGATCTTCGAGTCTGCCGTCAGCATTAAAAAGAACCAGCTGATTCTTGTCGTAACCAAGGTTTTGAGTCTGCACAAATTTTATTTGATTATAAATGACCAGCACGGAAGTGATCAGGAAAACCGATATAGTGAATTGGAAAATGACAAGCCCTTTTCTCGCCCAAAGCTCTCCTATGGACGACCGTACATCCCCCTTTAAAACAGCTGCTGGCTTGAATGCAGATAGGTACAATGCGGGATAACTACCTGCTACAAGGCCGGTAAAAAGTGTGATGCCAAGGAAAAGCCCAATCATCTGAATGTCAGGAACAAATGCAAGCTCCTTGTCTGTCATTAAATTGAATTTCGGAAGAATCAGAAAAATGATTCCAATGGCAATTAAAAGAGATAGAAGAGAAATCATCGTGGATTCGGTGAGATACTGGGCGATGAGTGATCCCCTGCTCGCACCAATCGCCTTTTTTACACCTACTTCTTTGGCTCTTCGTGACGCCTTCGCAGTGGACAAATTCATGAAATTTATACACGCAATAATGAGAATGACGAGAGCAATAATTGAAAATAGACGCACATATTCAATACGTCCCCCTGCTGGCTTGCCATTTTCGTACCGCCCGTGTAAATAACTTTCGGAATAGGGCAGAAGAAACAAGGTCACATTGGAGTCTTCATTGCGCTCTTTGATGAAGCCTGCAATTTTGCCTTCCACATCTTCACGCACAAATCCCTCTCTCAGCATTGCATAAGTCCGTGGCCCGTTGCTATCCCAATTTAGGAGCCAGTTCTGCTCACTCTTAATTTTCTCCCAGGTAAACAACGCCTCGAAGTCCAGCGTGGAATTGGATTTGACATCTTCAAATATCCCTGTGATTTTGTACTCTGTGCCGTGATCCAGCGTCAGCATGGCCCCAGCGGCCGCATCTACAGAGCCAAAAAGAGCTTCTGCTGTGCTTTTCGAAATGGCCACATCCGTTGGCTCGGTCAACACATTCTCAGGTGTACCGTATATCAGCGGAAACGTGAACACCTGAAAGAAATCCTGACTTACGTGTCGCGCAATTTTCTTGATATTCGTTTCGCCAACCGACAGTGTATAATCATCGCCCCAGCCCACCATGGTCGCATATTCAAAATCCGGTATTTCTTCGAGAAGTGTCTCTGCCAACAGTCCAGGAGTAGATGATGTCGTCATGATTCCCTCAGCATAAGCCTGGTGCTCGCGTACCTGAAATAGCCGGTCGTCATTCGCATGAAACTTATCAATTTGCATTTCGTCTTGTACCCACATCAGGATCAGAAGAGCGCAGGCCAGACCTGTCGATAACCCGATCGCATTTATGAGAAATGATCCTTTGTGGCGCTTGAAATGACGTATGACGATCTTGAAGAAGTGTGCTGTGTGCATAGTATGAATCTTGAAGAGTACAGATTAAAGATGAGCGATGCTGGAAAAGGTTGCAAACTGAGGGCTGAATTGATGTATGATCTATGATATCTGATATCTGAGTTCTGATTTGGCAACATCTCCATACCGTGGATGAATAGAAAAAGGATCCGAGATAATCGGTGAAAGCCGTCATAATCGGTGATAGCACTCCTAATCTGTGCAAACCCGTCCAATCCGCGTCATCCGTGTTCTATAAGAATCTACAAACAAAACAACATGCAACACTTCCACAATTTATCCGTCATTAATACAAGCTACATCGTATCTTAAGGCACCAGGCGTCAACACTATTCATCTATGATCAAGAACTACATCAAAATTGCATTCCGCAATCTTTGGAGATTTCGCGGCTACACGCTCATTAATATTCTTGGGCTGGCTATCGGGATGGCTTGTGTCATGCTCATCATGATGTATGTCCAGAGTGAACTGAGCTACGATACATTTCACGTCAACAAGGACAGAATATACCGGCTCAACATCAATGTGACGAATCCACAAACAGGTGATGTCCAGGAGCGTTCCGTCGGACCATATCGTCTAGCCAAGGAAATGGAAGTGGATTTTGCTGATCTTGAAGTCGTTCGTTTTGCTCCACAAGGGCGGGAGCAAGTTACGATCGGTGATCAGGACTATCAGGAAGAACATCTTGCATTTGTGGATCAAAACGTGTTTGATGTTTTTACGTTTCCATTTGTCAAGGGGACACCTGACAAAGCACTTGTTGATCCGTATTCTGTGGTGCTTTCAGTATCAGCTGCACGAAAATACTTCAACAACGATGATCCGATTGGCAAGGTGATGCAAATTCGGGATCGCGATTTTGTAGTGACAGGACTCATGGAAGATGTTCCCGATAATACGCAGTTCCAGTTCGATGTATTGGTCTCAATGAATTGTGCAGATCAGGTTTTTGGTCGGATCATATTGGAAAACTGGGGAGAGGGCTATGTAGAGACGTATGCCATGACCTCCCGGGGCCAGAAGGTGGAGGATTATGAAAAGAGATTTGCAGATTTTGTCGGGGTGAAACTTGAAGCCTGGAAAAGGGCTTCGCCAAAGATCGTAATGCAGCCGTTGCCTTCGATATATCTGCATTCAAAGGACGTGTCATCTTATGCCAGGGGTGGAGATATCATATATGTCTATGCATTTTCTTTTATCGCCTTGTTCATCTTGATTATCGCTTGCATCAATTTCATGAACCTTGCGACGGCAAGATCAAGCATGCGAGCCAGAGAAGTAGGACTGCGCAAAGTCGTCGGTGCACGACGACCACAACTCATCGCACAATTTTTAAGCGAGAGTTCGTTACTGGCACTACTATCTTTAATAATTGGCGTGGGAATTGCCATCGTGGCTTTACCATATTTCAATCAACTTGCAGACAAGGACCTCACAGTTGTAACATTATTGAGTCCTCAAATGATAGCCGGTCTTTTGCTCATTACTGCCTTTGTGGGATTCGCTGCCGGTAGTTACCCGGCATTTGTATTGTCAGGATTCAAACCAATAGGTACCTTGTCAGGATCAGCTACACAAGGTGTCAAAGGAGGTATGCTCCGTCGCGTTTTAGTTTCATTTCAATTCGCAACATCCATCTTTCTGCTGGTCGTAACAGGCATTGTGTACAAACAGTTGACCTATTGTAAAAATATCAATCTGGGATTTGACAAAGAACACGTATTGAGTTTTGGGACTCCTTTGGATATGAGGGGGCAGTATGAACAGTTTCGCACAGGACTCATGTCGAATCCGCAAATTGTAAACTCTGCTGGTTCTTCCCGTGTTCCTCCGGGTAATTTGACCAGTTCATTGGGGACGAGACCTGAAGGTGTTCCTGAGGATCAGCAGAAGGGTATGCAGACTGTCTGGACCGATTATGATTTTATTGAAACGATGGGGTTTGAGATGGCATCAGGCCGTAGTTTTTCACGGGACTTTCCCGCTGATGCTTCAGGAGCATTCATCATTAACGAGGCTGCAGTACGCGATCTTGGGTGGACGAATGAATCCGCGATCAATAAGACATTTGGGAGTTCAGAAATCCGTGACTGGGATTCTGGCCAGTGGGAAGACCGAGATGGCAAAGTGATTGGGGTGCTTAAAGACTTTCATTTTGAGAATTTGAAGGAAAAAATTGTACCTACCGTTTACTTTATTGCACCGTATATGGCGTGGAACTATGTAGTGCGGGTAAGATCAGGCCGATTGAATGAGTCTATTGCGTTTATAGAGAGTAAATGGCAAGAAGTAAATCCTGACATGCCTTTTGAGTACACATTCATTGATGAGAATTTTGCTGAATTATATGAGAATGAAGAGCGTCAGGGGAGGATATTCGGCATTTTCGCTGGCCTTGCGATTTTCATTGCATGTCTCGGATTAGTCGGACTCGCATCTTTTACTGCGGAACGCAAGCGGAAAGAACTCGGTGTCCGCAAAGTACTTGGAGCGTCAAGTTTTGGATTGGTTGTGTTATTATCCAAGGAGTTTACCCTGTTAGTTGTGATTGCATTTATGATTGCGGCACCCGTTGCATGGTATGTCATGGATGGATGGCTACAGGATTTCGCGTATCGTAGTCCGATCGGGGTTGCTGTATTCCTGATTTCGGGCGGATTGTCTGTGTTTATTGCCTGGTTGACGGTCGGATTACAGACGGCACGTACCGCGTATCGAAATCCTGTTGAATCCTTGCGTTATGAATGATAGAATAGATGATTGAATGATTGTAGAGGCGCGATTAATCATGTCTCAACACATTTGTATCATTTCAACAATCGTTTGCATCAAATCATAAATAAATACACCGTCGTTATTCTGTCATCTGCTCAGCTCTGCCCAACCTTCTCATCCACATCCAGTGGATAGTGAATAATACAACGCTGAAGATCAGAATGATTCCACTTACCGTGAGATTGCGCCATATTGTATGCATAGAATGCGCAATTGTTTCTTTACGGGCAGATTTATACATCGTTCTCAAGGTAGCATCATCAGGAATGTATGCTGCGTCCTTACTGATAGCCTTCAATGCATCAACTTTGAAGTTTTCAAAAGACGACAGATGGGTGTAATCCTGATATCCCGCATAGAGAGGCTCTGACGTATCCAGCACTGCTGTAATCACTGCGGAGAGGGAGATGATAAATGTAATTACGGAAATGACACATACGGTGTAACCATAAATTTTTGCGGCGCGTTGCATAGTTTGCATAATCCACTACTTTCATCGATAGGGCAACTCCCTACGTTCGCATAAAATGGGTCATTTTAACTCGATCTACAATGATTTGTATCATGGGCTATGGGGATACTGTTGAATGGGAAGTGGTGAGGTTTGTGGGGTTTGATATCTTTAATTTAAAATGTGAGTATAAGTATAAGGCTGATATGATAAAACGTAGTTTCTAAACAATATTTGTTGATAAGATCAATATCCATATTTTTCATCTGCACAATCTTTTGCACGTTTGTTTCGATTGCCCAGGAGACTCCCAGGATAGTTCATTTTACGAATGAAAATATTCTGAATGACCAAACCTGGTCAGTTACACAAGCTCATGGTAATCGTATGTATTTTGGTACTTCTGATGGCCTGCTCGAATTTGATGGCAGCAATTGGAAAATACAGGACCAAAGTAGAAATACAATTATCAGGGCCGTGGCCACCGACGTCGATGGGCGGTTGTACACAGGGAGTTACAATGAGTTTGGCTATTGGAAATCCGATAGCCTGAATCAACTCCAATTCCATTCACTTGCAAATGACATTGAAGGTGGTATGGGTGAAAGTGAGGAAATATGGCATATCCAATCCACACCTGATGCCGTTTACTTTCAGTCGTTTTCAACGATCTACAAGTATGACAAAACCAAGGTCGTAAAACTAAAGCCTCCCGGAAACATCATGTTTCTAAGTCATGTAAGGGGTAAAACACTTTTTCAAAAGATTGATGGAGGAATTTATGAGTTGAGCCAAACCAGAAGTTTTCAAATATTGCCAGGAACTGATTTTTTTGCAGATAAGAAAGTTGTGTTCATTCTTCCGGGTAATGACAACGAGTTGTTGATTGGGACAGAACAACATGGCGTTTTCATTTGGAAAGAAGGGGTAGTGAGTTTCTGGCACTCTGATTTACAGAACACCTTTCGGACCAAACATCTGAACAAGGGAATACGGCTAACCAATGGGGACTTTGCATTTGGCAGTATCCTTGACGGCCTTTTTGTCCTCCATGCAACTGGGAATCTTAAATATCATTTAAACAAACAAAGTGGCTTGCCGGACAATACGGTCCTTTCAATGAGAGAAGATGATTTCGGTAATCTCTGGCTTGGACTTGATCGTGGGATTGTACTGGTCGATGTAAATAATCCACTTGTTTATCATGTTGATGTGCGTGGCGAGCTCGGCACAATATACACTGCCGCGTTATTCAAGGGCTATCTCTATCTTGGCACCAATCATGGTGTCTTTTATCGTGAAGATGTTGTAAATGATCAGTCACAGCATAGTGATTTTCAGTTTATTGAAGGTACTCAGGGCCAGGTATGGCAGTTGATTGAAGTGAATGACCAGCTTCTGTGTGGGCACAATGATGGCACATTTATTCTCAATGAAAGTTCTATTAGAAAAATTTCCACAGTTAACGGGGGTTGGACCACGATCCCCTTTACAGATCATTCAGAATTGCTTTTGCAGGGGACATACTCTGGCCTCATTACATTTCATTTTGACGAATCAGGGGGGTGTTCATATTCCCACCGTGTTAACGACTTTCTTGAGCCGGTCAAAGAGCTGGTTATTGATCACTCGGGAGCAATCTGGTTAGCGCATCCAATAGAAGGCTTGTATCGGGTCGCTTTGAATAAAGAAAGAACAGAGATCTCCTACCTACAGGAAATCTCACTTTCTATGGGTTTGCCATCTGTGAAAACCCCGCGTATCATACGTTTTGAAGAGGATATATTCGTAAAATCAGATGATGACTGGTACAGGTATGTTGACAGCTCCAACTGGTTTTATAAGGACGGAAACTTCAGAGGTGTCCCACTTGACCAATTAGAAGGTAGAATTATTCAAGGCAATGACGCTGATTGGTTTGAAGTGTTGCCAACAGAAACGATTTTTCATCAGGACCAAAACACCTTCGCATTTCCTGTTTCATTGGTCGGTCGATATGAAAACATTGTTATCCTTGACTCGAGTCGCTACTTGTTTTGCATGAATGAAGGATTTGCATTGTTGGATTCCCGAGTGATTAAAAACGGCTTAGCCGAGTCAACACTTCCAGTTCAAATTACTCACCTTGAAATTCTGAGTGGCGAGAAAACATCGATTGCTCAATTGACTGATGCGACTATCGAACTCACGAGCAAGGACAACAGTCTAAGGCTTAAAGTGTATCAACCAGTGTTCAATCGTAAACCCGTTTTCCGTTATTATCTCGAGGGTGCTGATACAGAATGGACGGATTGGACGGAGATCCCTGAAAAAGACTATTTCAACCTTCCCGAAGGTGATTATGTATTCCATGTAGCTACCAAACTCGGTGCTTCCCAATCGACACTGAAGTTTACTGTACTTCCACACTGGTCACGAAGTAATTGGGCAATGCTGATGTATCTGATGTGTTTTGGTGTCGTCGTCTGGGGTATGCAAAGTTTCTACAATACAAGGCTTAGACAAGCAAAGCGAAAGCACGAAGTAGAGCAGCAAAGATTGATATCAGAGCAAGTAATGAGGGCGCGTAACGAAAAGTTGCAAATGGATGTCGTTAATAAAAGCAAAGAACTCGCCAATTCTACAATTAATCTGGCAAGAAAGAATGAAATCCTGCTCGAGATTAAAACGGCGCTCAGGCAACTCAAAAAGACTTCGGGGATGCAAATCACGGGCAAAGAGTATCAGCATATAAATCATATCATCGACATGCATCTCACTTCGGAAGAAGACTGGAAGCTTTTTGAAGAAAATTTCAACCAGGTGCACGCATCATTTTTTCGCGAGCTCAAATTGGCTTTTCCATCTTTGACACCCGGAGATCTGCAATTGGCTGCCTACCTAAAAATGAACCTCTCTTCCAAAGAAATTGCACCCTTGCTACACATCTCGATCAGGGGTATTGAGAACAAGCGCTATCGATTGCGGAAGAAAATGATGCTACCACAAGATTCTAACCTGACCGAATACATGATGAGGTACTGATCTACATCATTGGCGTAGTCATGGTGAGGTGTTTATTTTGTAGAATATCCTGATAATTTCAATATTGGACACTGTTGAATGAAGTTATAGCAAACTTTTGAATCTTTTGCCTATGTCAATGTGCATTGTAAGTAGATCATTTTATCACACTTGGTTTGGAAAGTTTATCCTTACGTTCTTATTCGCACTATCGTTCATTTGTGCTTCGCTTGGGCAGCCTGCTCCTCCAACAGGGCTCGATGCTATTGGATACGATAGCCATGTTGAATTGTCATGGTATCAAAATGCGGAACCAAACCTGACCAGTTATCGTATCTACAGATCAGAGGATCAAGGGGGTTTTGAATTTCTGCGAAGCGTGGGCAAACTTGAAAAAAGTACCATTGACTTTGTTGGCCAGTCCGAGTTACAGTTCGAATACAGAATCACGGCAATTGATGATACAGGTGAGGAAAGCGCTTTCTCCAATGAGGTAAACGCTGCCACTTTCGATATGACGGATGAGCAATTGCTCACAATGGTGCAGCAATACACGTTCAGATATTTTTGGGATTTTGCCCACCCGGTATCAGGGATGGCAAGAGAACGCAATACAACAAGTATTGTGACAACCGGAGGTACTGGTTTTGGTATCATGGGCATACTCGTGGGGATGGAACGCGGATTTGTAAGCCACGAGAAAGGGGTTGAGCGTATTCTCAAAATTGTCACCTTCCTAGAGGAAGCAGATCGATTTCATGGCGTATTCCCGCACTGGATGAATGGTGCCACAGGTGAGGTGGTTCCTTTCAGTGAGTTCGATGACGGAGGCGATCTGGTAGAGACGGCTTTTCTGATACAAGGGATGCTCACAGCAAGGCAATGTATCAAAGGCGAAAGCCCGAATGAGGTTGAACTTCGAGAGAAAATAACACAAATCTGGAGAGAGGTCGATTGGAATTGGTATCGCAAATCTGTTCAGCAGGTACTGTATTGGCATTGGTCGCCTAATTATGGCTGGAAAATGGACCATAAAATCAAAGGGTATAATGAGGCACACATTGTGTATCTCCTGGCGATAGCATCTCCGACCCATCCCGTACCTGTTAGTCTGTATTACAACGGCTGGGCAGGAGGCAGCTATGAGAACGGGGGGACATTCTATGGCTATCCATTGGCAGTAGGACCTGATCGCGGAGGTCCCTTGTTTTTTTCTCATTATTCATACCTCGGGTTTGACCCGCGCTACAAGAAGGACAGATATGCCAATTATTTCAACAACGGATTTTATCATACACTCATAAACCGGGCATACTGTATTGACAATCCTGAAAATCATAAGGGATACAGCGATGTCTGCTGGGGGCTGACGGCAAGTGATGATCCGTGGGGATATCTTGCTCATGAACCTACCGCTAACAGGGATAATGGAACGATCTCGCCAACGGCGGCCCTTTCTTCAATGCCTTATACACCCGATTATTCGATGGATGCCCTGAAACACTTCTATCGGGAATTGGGCGATGAAATATGGGGGAAGTACGGTTTTGTTGACGCTTTTAATATGGATGAGGACTGGACAGCTTCGTCCTACCTGGCAATCGATCAGGGGCCAATCCTTGCA
>Ga0164313_10006707_pt1 | contig 10131 bp, 6 predicted proteins | sample GuaBasSedimGuay4_FD_113735 | JGI IMG/M metagenome (GOLD analysis project Ga0164313, IMG submission 113735) | Subseafloor sediment microbial communities from Guaymas Basin, Gulf of California, Mexico - Guay4, Core 4569-4, 0-3 cm | ecosystem: Environmental > Aquatic > Marine > Hydrothermal vents >...
AGGAATTTATCAACTAAATTATTCAAACATCGTATTTACTAAAACAAAAATTACAAAAAATGAAACTACAAACTTTTGTTTGCCCCAGCCCTAAAGGGAGCAAAAGTTTATTTCATGTTCTAAGCTTCAAAGTAAATTCCCTCCCTTTAGGGTTGGGGTAAAGGAATTTATCAACTAAATTATTCAAACATCGTATTTACTAAAACAAAAATTACAAAAAATGAAACTACAAACTTTTGTTTGCCCCAGCCCTAAAGGGAGCAAAAGTTTATTTCATATTTTAAGCTTCAAAGTAAATTCCCTCCCTTTAGGATTTAGGCTCAATAATAATTAATCCCAAAAAACTCATAAGATCACTTTCCCAAAAAAATCGGGACAGGCTGTCGCAAAAACTCCCTGCCTACCGCAGGCAGGCTCGTGAATACATTATAATTTTAAGTAACATTAAAGGTTACTGAGTGATTCGACCTTAGGAGAATCGTATAGAAGTGCCGGATTAGAAACAATAAATTTAACTTTTGGTGAATATTATCACTAAATTGCATTACTTTTGGTGAATACAATCGCTATATATTATGATAGAAAGAGTATTATTAAGCAAGATTAATCATAGAATAGGCTCTGGAAAAGCCATTATCTTAATAGGTCCTCGTCAAGTTGGCAAAACAACTTTAATTGAACAAGTCCTAAAAAACAAAGATTACCTATTTCTTGATGGTGATGATGCTACCATAAGAAGTTTATTAACCAACCCAAATACCGAAGAGATAAAAAGAATTATTGGCAAACACCATATAATTTTTATAGATGAAGCACAACGAATAGAAAACATAGGCCTAACCCTAAAAATAATTACCGACCAATTTAAACAAGTCCAATTATTGGTGAGTGGCTCGTCTGCTTTCGACTTAAATAACTCTATTAACGAACCACTAACAGGGAGAAAATGGGAGTATCAATTATTTCCTATTTCTTGGAAAGAATTTGAAGACAACAAGGGTTATGTAAAATCGATACAACAATTGGAAATGCGTTTAATTTACGGAATGTACCCAGATGTTATCAATAATATGGGTGATGAAGTGGAAGTTTTAAAAAATCTTGTGAATAGTTATCTATACAAAGACATATTAGCATTTAGTAAAATAAGGAAGCCAGAAATTTTAGAAAAACTATTAAAGGCACTTGCCTTTCAAATAGGAAGTGAAGTCAGTTTCAATGAATTATCAAAATTAATAGGAGTAGATAAAAACACCATTAGTAAATACATAGATATCTTAGTGCAAGGCTACGTGATTTTTAAATTACCTGCATTCAGTAAAAACTTACGGAATGAAATAAAATTCAATCAGAAAATATATTTCTATGACACCGGAATTCGAAATATGATTATTGGGAATTTTAATTCATTTGAAAACCGAAATGATGTTGGTTCTTTATGGGAAAACTTTTTGGTAAGTGAACGATTGAAATCACTTAACTATAATGCTTCATTAGCAAAATCTTATTTTTGGAGAACCAAACAACAACAAGAAATTGATTATGTTGAACTGGTAGCAGATACCATCACTGGTTTTGAATTTAAATGGAATCCAAATTCAAAAACAAAAATTCACAAAAAATTTATTGAAGCTTATAATTCTGAAATTATTACTATAAATAAAAGTAATTTTAGAGAGTTTGTTTTTTAAACTATTTTATGAGGCCTAGGTCTTTGCGAAAGAATGACTCAACTTGCCTGCCATAATTAGATCAAGTGAAAGTTTCTGTATTTGCGAAGGACACAGGAGCGTGACAACCTGCCAGTTAAAGGGAGAACTGATGAATACAACTGTCTTCGCGAGTAACGAAGGAACGAAGCGATCTCATGAAACATTGTAACTCACATCAAGGGATTGCTTCACCCTAAAAGGGTTCGCAATGACATTTTAGTCTTATAATTTGAATTAACAATTCACTAATCCCTAAAAAACTCCCAAGTAAATCTCATACCTTCTTTTACAGAAAACAAAGGATCATAACCTAGTAAATTTTTAGCTTTACTAATATCTGCTAAGGAATCTCGAACATCTCCTCTACGGGTAGGACCATATGCTGCTGAAACTTCTATTTTGGAAATAGATTTTAAATCATCCCAAAGTGTATTCAAACTAATCCGATCTCCGAAAGCTATGTTATACACATTATTGATGGCTTTTTCATCTGCAAAAAAGGCACGTACATTCGCTTGTACTGCATTTTCTACATAGGTGAAATCTCTGGTTTGCCCTCCGTCCCCATGAATAGTTGGAGATTCCCCATCTAATAAAGCTTGCATAAATAGTGGAATTACTGCTGCATAGGCTCCGTTAGGACTTTGTTTAGGTCCGAAAATATTAAAGTAACGCAATCCAATAATTTCAGATGCATAGGTTTTGTAAAATACATCTGCATATAATTCATTTACTAATTTAGTAACCGCATAAGGAGATAATGGGTTTCCTATATTAGCTTCCACTTTTGGCAAAGCTTTACTATCTCCATAAGTAGAACTGGATGCAGCATATACCAATCTTTTAACTGTATCACTTTCCTTTTGAGCCACCAATATATTTAAATATCCCGAAACATTTACTTCATTAGTCAATATGGGATTGTCTATAGAACGAGGTACCGAACCCAGAGCTGCCTGATGTGAAACATAGTCAATGTCTTGCATCGCTTTTTTACAAGTTTCTAAATCACGAATATCGCCTTCCATAAATTCAAAAGAAGGGTTATTCATAAACTCTTGAATGTTTTCTAAATAACCATTGGATAGATTATCGAGAACACGAACTTTTTTTGCGTTGTATTTCAGTAAATATTTTACCAAATTAGAACCGATGAATCCAACTCCTCCAGTAATTAGGAAATTTAGTTTTGAAAGGTCTTGGGTATGGTATGGAGTTTTGTACATTATAATCTGCCATCAATTTCATCTTCTGGCAAGAAAGATTTAACATCAAATACTACTGAAGTGTCTGATGTGTATTTGTTAATAGTAAAACCTAAAAATTCTTGATGCGAAACCGTTAACACAATGGCATCATAGTTTTCTTTTAATTTATTTTCTTCAGAAATTAAGGTGATTCCAAATTCGCTTTTTACTTCCTCTGCATTTGCCCAAGGGTCATAAACATCCACATTTAGATTGTAGTTTTTTAATTCTGAAATCACATCGATTGCTTTCGTATTTCTTATGTCTGGGCAATTTTCCTTAAAAGTAATTCCTAAGATCAGCGCATTTCCATTTTTTACTTTTCCGTCTTTTTTAATCATCAATTTTACCACTTCATGAGCAACGTAACTCCCCATACCATCATTCATTCTACGACCTGCCAAAATAATTTCTGGATTATAACCTTCCTCTATAGCTTTTTGAGCTAAATAATAAGGGTCTACTCCAATACAATGCCCACCCACTAATCCTGGAGTGAATTTTATAAAGTTCCATTTAGTAGCTGCTGCCTCTAAAACATCTTGGGTGTCTATATCTAATAATCTAAATATTTTAGACAATTCATTTACAAAAGCAATATTGATATCTCGTTGAGAATTCTCAATTACTTTGGCTGCTTCCGCTACTTTAATTGAAGGTGCTAAATGCGTTCCTGCCGTAATGATTGAAGCATATAAATCGTCTACATATTTTGCAGATTCTGGTGTTGAGCCCGAAGTCACTTTTAAAATTTTTGTGACCGTATGTTTTTTATCTCCTGGATTGATACGTTCTGGGGAATAACCCGCATAAAAATCTTTGTTGAATGTTAATCCTGAAACTTCTTCCATAATAGGAACACAAACATCTTCGGTAACTCCAGGGTAAACGGTAGATTCAATAATCACTACATCGTTTTTCTGAAGTACCTTCCCTACGGTCTCACTCGCTTTTTGAAGCGGAATCAATACTGGTTGATTGTATTTATTAGTGGGAGTAGGAACGGTAATTACATATATCTGAGCCGTTTCAATTTTTGAAACATCATCGGTAATTTCTAAGCCGAAAGATCCTGAAGAATGTAATACACTTTTCAGTTCGTCTTTAGAAATTTCTAAGGTAAAGTCATCACCTTCTTGTAATTCAGAAACACGCTTTGCATTGATATCAAAACCAATGACTTTATATTTTGAAGCAAAGGCAACTGCTAGAGGTAATCCAACGTAGCCTAGTCCAATAATCGCAATCGTGGGGTCTTTTTTCAATGGAAATAAATTTTATTTTGCAAATATAAAATTCCTGAGAAGATAAAATGGGTGTTTAGAGGATTTTTATTGAAAGTCTGAACATCTGTCCTTCTTCAACTTTGCACAGCACATCGTCTCAAGGGGTTTCAATCTCAAAAGATACATTTTAAAAATGTCCAAATTTAATTACCCTAGCCGTATCCCAATATTCGGGAGGTGTAAAAGTTTTTATCTCTTTTTCTTTTTAATAAATCTCTTAACTTTCTTCAGCAAAGAAGGTTTTCTATCATCCTCATGGTATCCTTGACCATAACCATAACCATACCCATAACCGTAGCCATAACCGTAGCCATAACCGTAGCCATATTTAGCTTTTTCTTCAAAGTAATTTAAAACAAAACTTACATTACTTATTTCTTTTTTTATATATTTATCATTGATAAAGTTGAACATATCTCTCCTAGTATAATTTTGTCTAACTATATACAAGGTAGCATCTACAAATTTAAAAAGTTCTAATGCGTCTGAAACTAAGCCAATTGGTGGAGAATCTAAAATAATATAATCGTATTCCTTTTTTAGCTCTTCCATCAAAGTACCCATACGCTCACTCATCAATAATTCTGAAGGGTTTGGAGGAATCTCCCCAGACGTAATAACATCTAAATACGGTACTTGTGTTTTCTGAATAATGTCTTCTAAACTTGCATCGTGTATTAAATAATTTACAACACCAACTTTATTTTTTATATTAAAATCTCCAAATATTTTAGGTTTCCGTAAATCTAAACCTACAATTACAGTTTTTTTGTCACTTAACGCAAAAACTGAAGCAATATTAATAGCACAAAATGTTTTTCCTTCTCCACTAATTGAGGAAGTTAACAATACTGTTTTGGCCCCTGCAATTCCCTGTTTTTTATATACAAACTGAAGTCCAGATCGTATACCTCTAAAGGATTCTGAAATAGGAGATTTAGATTTTTTAAGAACTACTAGTTTTTCAGAAGATTTGCTTACACCAATAATACCCAATATAGGTATTTTTGAAAGCAATTCTATATCTTTAACCGTAGTTACTTTGGTATTAAAAAATACTTTCAGAAGAACAAACAAAAACAACAAAACAAATCCAAACAATAAGGCCATTAAATAATTTAGTTGAGTATTGGGCCCTATTTTTCCGCTACCAGTATCTTTAGCCGAATCAATCACCATCACATCACTTACATTGGCAGCTTTTATTAATCCAGCTTCACTTCGTTTAGCTAGGAATAGGTTATAAACTCCTTGGCTTAAGCGATAACGTCTTTCAATTTTTAATAGTTCTTGTTGTTCTTTTGGAAGGGTTTTAATTTGCCCTTCATAATTTGCAATATTTCGATTAATTGTTTTTAATTCAAATGCTAATAATCCTTTTGAGGAATTAATGTTCTCTAACAAAACTTGTTTTACTGCATTTATCTGTCTGTCTATATCTTTAAAAACTGGGGCACCATCTTTAAAAGAATATTCTAAATTAGCACGCTCTTCTGCTAGAATAATAATTCTACCTACACTTGAAACGATACTTCCTTCAGATATTCCTGCTACGGAAGGTGCTGGAATTTCACGATAATCATTTTTGGTACGTAAATAAACATCTAAAACCTTATAATAATTAAGTTGGCGATCAACATTTTCTTTCTGTAAATCTAATGAGTATAGTTTGGCATTTAATTCTGCTCCTTCAGATTCTAAATTAAAAATATCGTTTTCATTTTTAAATTTATCGAGTTCTTTTTCTACTCCGATTAACTCTCGATTTTTATCTGCAAGACTACTATCTATAAATCGAATTGTTTTAGTAGCAAATAAGTTTTTGCGCTCCAACATACCATCACTCAGTACTTGCACAGAACTGTTTAAATAATCTACTATTTTAGCTTTATTCTTATCGATTAAGCTAAGCCTTAATATAGAACTTCCTTGGGTTTCGGGTTTGGTTTTAATAGACATAAACCTTCTAACTACCCCATCAAAATCTAAAAAACTAACATAATAAGACTTATTAGGTATTACCTCAATTTCTGTATTATAGATAAGGGTTCCGGTAAAAAATGGTAAGGATATCTTTTCATTAATTTTATATTCTTTAGAAAAATTTTGAGCCTCAAAGTATTTAGATACCTTTTCTTTAGTGTGATAGTTCTGAGTACTATAATTCCTATCTTCTTCAAATAAAACTGAAAGCGTAAAAGTAGTAGCGTTTTTAAAAGTAATTTGTAGTTGTTTGTTTAACAGTTGATTCTTAGAAGTATCTATTTCAACAAAAAAAGGTGTTTTTTTATAAACATCTTCTTGTTTGTATTTTCCATCTTTAATATAATTTATATAATAATGAAGCCGATCAACTACTTTTTCATTATGCGATCGTGATTTTAATGTTGTAACAGCAGTATTCACTTTATCTGTGGTTCCCCCCCAATTAAAAGTAAGACTAGTATTTGATGTAAAAAAAGGATTTTGATCATCCTTTATAGAAATAACCGTATCCATTCTGTAAATGGGTAACTTTCTAACATTCACAAAATAAGCGATGCCAAATGCAATTGTTATTGAAATTAAAAATAAAGGCCAATGACTAAGTAATTTAATAATAAACCCCTTAAAATCTAAAGTAGTATGAATGTCTATTGTATCAAATTCTTCACTCATGTTAAAGGGATATTAATAATAAAACAGTAGTTGTTGTAGCGGTTATTAAAGCTAAAATCGTAGTAAATGAACTCAATCCTGTAACTCCAAAACCAGTCGATTTTTGTGGTAAAGGATTTACTAATATTAAATCGTTTGGTTGCACATAATAATATGGGGAGTTCATCGCATTAATATCTGTCAAATCAATATGGTGAACCTTTTGTCCTAATGGGTATTGCCGTATAACAACCACATTTGTACGATCCCCCACTACAGTTATATCACCATTATTAGCAATGGCTTCCATAATACTCAATTCATCTCTGTAAATAATAGTAGATCCTGGCCGTCTTACTTCTCCATTAATTGTATAACGTATTCCTGCTAACTTAACGGTTACAAAAATATTAGCTTCTTCTTTAAAAAAATCTTTCAGTAAACGTTCTTCTATTTTTCCTCTAACTTCTTCCACTGTAAATCCTAATACTTGCATTTCACCAAAACTGGGTACTCTTATATTTCCGTGAAGATCTACTACAAAACCTTCATAATACAATCGTTCTTCTCCAGTGGCATTTAAATCTGAATCATTCATTGGATTAAAAATACTCACTTCCTCCTGATCTATTGCTTTTACACGAATACTCAATAAATCATTCACTTGTAATCGATAGGGTTCTTGAACTTTACGAATCACCATTAAACTATCTACTCTCTCTTCATTTTCATCTTCTTGAAGATAAGTAAGTTGTTTGGTAGAAACACAAGAACCAAAACTTAAAGCAATTGCAATGAATAATAGTAGGTAGACAGACTTCATAAACAAAGGGTTGTTTTAGCAAATATAGTTTAACCTTTGAAATATTAAAAAATTAGTATCTAAAACTTTTGTTTTTCCCTGCCCTAAAGGGTGCAAAAGTTTTTTAAGTATAGGTTTTTAGATAAATTCCCTCCCTTTAGGGACGGGATAAAGGAATTTATTGTGCCATTTTCCCTAAACTAATTTCATTCTTTTATTATAAGGAGTAAAGAATTCATTTAATTTGCAAAAAAACAAAAGTGAATTACCTATCTGTTGAAAATATATCGAAGTCTTATGGAGAACGTGTTTTGTTTGAAAATATCTCCTTCGGAATCAATGAAGGTCAAAAAATAGGCTTTGTTGCAAAAAACGGAACTGGAAAAACTTCTATTCTTAATATTATTTCAGGAGAAGATACGCCAGATACGGGAAATGTAGTTGTCCGAAAAAACATAAAGATCTCCTATCTTTCTCAAGACCCCAAACTAAATCCTAATTTTACTGTTGAAGAAATTATCAATACATCAGATAATTTTATTTTAAAGATTATTGCCAATTACGAAAAAGCCATTTTAAATCCGGATGACTCAGAAACCTTACAAATAGCTTTTGATGCCATGGATGCAAATCATGCCTGGGATTTTGAAACTACCTATAAACAAATTCTTTCAAAATTAAAACTGGAAGACTTGAACCAGAAAGTTTCAGAAATGAGTGGTGGACAAAAAAAACGTTTAGCACTTGCCAATGCACTGCTTAACCAACCAGATTTACTTATTTTAGATGAACCTACCAACCATTTAGATTTAGAAATGATTGAGTGGTTAGAATCATTTTTTGCCAATGCAAAAATCACCCTTTTTATGGTGACCCACGATCGTTTTTTCTTAGAACGTGTATGTAACGAAATTGTAGAATTAGACGAAGGTGTATTATACGGTTACAAAGGAAATTACAGCTATTATCTTGGCAAACGTGATGCTCGTATTGAAAATTTTGCTTCTGAAACCTCAAAGGCGAAACAACTTTACAAAAAGGAATTGGATTGGATGCGACGGCAACCCAAAGCAAGAACTACCAAAAGTAAGTCTAGAATTGATGACTTTCAAGATATAAAAAGCAGGGCCCATCAACGTAGAAACGATCACGAAGTTCAGCTAGAACTTAATATGGAAAGATTGGGAACTAAGATTGTAGAGCTGCATTCTGTTTCTAAATCGTTTGACGATAAAAAATTACTTGACAAATTTAACTACAACTTTCAAAAGGGAGAACGTGTTGGTATTATTGGTAAAAACGGAACCGGGAAATCTACTTTTTTAAATATGATTACCGGAAGTGTTTTTCCAGATGCTGGAAAAGTAGTTATTGGCGATACTGTTAAGTTTGGTTATTACACCCAAAGTGGAATTCATATTAAAGAAGGACAGAAAGTTATTGACGTTGTAAGAGAACATGGGGATTTTATTCCATTAAAAAAAGGAAGGCAAATCTCAGCACAACAATTATTAGAACGTTTTTTATTCGACAGAAAAAAACAATATGATTTCGTTGAAAAATTAAGTGGTGGCGAACGGAAACGCCTTTATTTATGTACGGTACTGATTAAAAACCCAAACTTCTTAATCCTTGATGAGCCTACCAACGATTTGGATATCGTTACTTTAAACGTTTTAGAAAACTTTCTATTAGATTTTCCGGGATGCCTAATTGTAGTTTCTCACGATCGGTACTTTATGGATAAAATTGTAGATCATTTGTTTATTTTTAGAGGGAATTGTATGATTGAAGATTTCCCAGGAAATTACTCCGATTTTAGGACATACGAAGATAGCAAAGCCCCAGAAAAGAAAGTGATTTCTGAGGATAGCACAACAAAAAAGAACTGGAAAAACCAAGACAGTAAAGTTAAACTCAGCTATAATGAGCAAAAGGAATACTCAAAATTAGAAAGAGAAATTGCTAAATTAGAAAGAGAAAAAGAAGATTTAGAATCCAAATTTGCAACCGAAAATTGGAATACCGAAGAAATAGACAAACAATCTAAAATTCTTCAAAAAATGATGCAAACCCTAGAAACTAAAACAGAGCGTTGGTTTGAGCTTTCAGATAAATTAGGAGAGTAAGTATTTTACATTTTGTATATTACAAAATGTAAAATAAAGCAACATTCAATCTAAAAAATACTGTAACATTAATGAAAAACAAAACAGCTTTAGTCACAGGAGGAGCTTCAGGATTAGGTTACGAATTTGCCATATTATTAGCTAAAGATTCTTATCATTTAATCCTTATCGATATTGATTCGGGTAAATTAACTGAAACCAAAAAAGAACTGGAAAGCAACTATCCTACTCAAATCACAACGATTACTAAGGATTTGAGTATTCAGAATATTGCAACGGAAATCTTTGAAGAAATTGGAGATACTCAAATAGATGTAT
>Ga0164313_10006709_pt1 | contig 10129 bp, 8 predicted proteins | sample GuaBasSedimGuay4_FD_113735 | JGI IMG/M metagenome (GOLD analysis project Ga0164313, IMG submission 113735) | Subseafloor sediment microbial communities from Guaymas Basin, Gulf of California, Mexico - Guay4, Core 4569-4, 0-3 cm | ecosystem: Environmental > Aquatic > Marine > Hydrothermal vents >...
AGCGAGATAAAGGCTTCGTGCGCCCCCTGGGCGTTATTCTCAACTTGTTCCATTAACTGGGTCCTGCGATTGATTTTTGTAGTGTGTACTAAATAGAGGCAAAAATGGCAGTGTCAATGGTAATACAAAGAGTTTCGCTTCCCTGCTCCCGCCTTCGGCGGAAGGCGGCTGCGCTCAACTGCACACAATAAGCAAAAGATTAAACCATTTAGAGTTCTTGTGGATCGATATCAATAGCCCAGCGGACTTTGCGTGCCGCAGGCAGTTTCCGCAAGCCTGGCAGCCAGTGATCAACCTGGCGGTGCAAGGCGCTGCGGCTGGCGCCCTGAACGACCAGGTACATCCGCGAGCGTCCTTTGACGCGCTCCATGATGGCCGGCATGGGACCGTAAACCTTCGTCTCACCCGGCGGAAAAACCCGCGCCGCTTCATCCAGGAAATGCTCCGCCAGGGCGCGCTCGTGGGCTTCGGCCCGCAGCAAAGCCTGGTATCCGGCCGGTGGCAAGCCGGCTAACTGGCGCTCTTCCAGCAGCCAGCGGGCATAGGCTTCGTAACCCCGGCTCAACAGTAATTCCAGGGCCGGGTGTTCGGGGTGCAGGGTCTGCAGGATCACCGTGCCGGCCTTTTCCATCCGTCCGGCCCTGCCCGCCACTTGCTGAATCATCTGCCCCATCCGTTCCAGGGCCCGGTAATCAGCGCTGTAGAGCGCCTGGTCGATATTTACGATGACCACCAGCGTGACCGCGGGGAAGTGGTGTCCCTTGGCCAGCATCTGGGTTCCGACCAACAGGCAGGGCTCGCCTTTGCGCACCTGTTCCAGTTGCTGGCCCATGACTCCCTTACGGCTGGTACGGTCGCGGTCGAAACGCAGCACCGGAAACCCGGGGAAACGCATTTCCAGTACCTCCTCCAGTTGCTGGGTGCCCTCCCCCGCTCCCATCAGTGCATCGGCCCGGCATTCCGGGCACAAATGAGGGGCCGGCCGCTGGGCGCCGCAGTGGTGGCAACACAAGCGACCCATACTCCGGTGCCAGGTAAGGTGGGCGTCACACCGCTCGCAACTCCCGCTCCAGCCGCACTGCTGGCACATCAGAACAGGCGCATAGCCGCGGCGGTTGAGGAACACCATCACTTGCTCGCCTCGCTCCAGGGTATCTCCAATCGCTTCCAGCGCAGTCACTGACAAGCCGCTTTGCGTGCTCTGCTGACGCATATCCATGACCCGCCAGGCCGGCAGTGGAGCGCTGGTTGCCCGCTCGCGCAAACGGTGCCAACTGTACTTGCCGCGGTCGGCATTACTGAGTGATTCCAGCGAGGGCGTCGCACTGCCAAGAACAACCGGAATGTCCAGTTCGGCGGCACGCTTCACCGCGATATCGCGCGCAGAATAACGAAAGCCATCCTGCTGTTTGAAAGACGCATCGTGTTCTTCGTCCAGAACGATGATCCCCAGCCGGGGCATCGGCGTGAACAGCGCCGAGCGGGTACCCACCACCAGGGCCGCCCGGCCCGAGCGGGCAGCAGCCCAGGCTTGCAGCCGTTCGCCGGCGCTCAGCCCGGAATGGATGGTTGCCGGCTCCAACCCCAGCCTGTTGCGGAATCGCCGCAACAACTGTGGCGTGAGCCCGATCTCGGGCACCAGCACCAGCGCCTGCCCGCCCTCGGCAAGCACTTTTTCCAGCAGGTGCATGTAGACCTCGGTTTTGCCGCTGCCGGTAACGCCATCCAGGAGATGACAGCCAAACTCCCCCATGCTGGGTAAAATTGAATCCACCGCTTCGCGTTGATCCGGGATGAGTTTCGGACCGGGTGATATCTGCGGCGCAGCCGGAGGCATCGGTTCAGATTCCACCCAGCCCTGGTCTGTCAGCGCGGACAATGTCTTGCGCCACTGGCTGCCAATCCCCGAGAGCATGGCGCCACTCACCGGGCCCGCAGCCAGTGCGCTGAGCATCTCGAATTGCACACGCGCCCGCCCGGGCGGCTGTTCCAGGCGCTCTCGCCCGGCAGCAGTCAGGTAATAGTGCAATGGAGGGCCGGGAAGCTTGCCCTTGACCTTTCTCAAAGCGGGGGGCAGTGCGCTGGCGATTACGTCTCCGGGCGCATGCTTGTAATACATCCAGCACCAGCGCAGCAGTTCGATCAGCTTAGTGTCCAGCAGTGGCTCACCGCCGTCGAGCACTTCCAGGACGGTCAGCAATCGCTCCGCCGGAACCTCGCTCCGGCCGGCCCTGCCCACCACCACACCGACCATTTTCTTGCGCCCGAACGGAACCAGGACCCGCGTGCCTTCAGCAATCTCCGGAGTCTCTGGCGGCGCCAGGTAGTCGAACAAATTCGGCAGTGGAACCGGAAGTGCGACCTGCAATATGTGGGGGCTGACCATCAGCCCGTGATTCTATCAGCAGATGAAATGTGACTTAGTGAATTTGCGGTTGCTCGGGCGAATCTTCGTCCAGTTGGGCAAATTGCTGTTTCAGCGATTCGAGATCTGACTCCAGTTCAGCCATGTCCGCGACAATACGGGCGGTCTCGCGCAACAACAAGTCGGGGCCTTGTTCTTCTTCCTCTTCCTCTTCCTCGTCGTCTTCACCGGTAGCGGAGTCCTCATCGTCAACATCCCCGAGTTCGGGATCAGGGGCCACCAGTGTGCCTCCCTCAGCCAGCAACGGGCCGCTTGCCTCCTGCTTGGCCTTGCGTTCGGCTTTCTTCTCTTCCTCTTCCTTCATCCGCTTGCGGCCCACGGATTCCAACAGCGAAACGCTGGTTTCGGCAGCACGTTCGTTGTAGCTGTCGATGTCGCTCTTCAGCCAGCCGAACTCTTCATCATCGACAATACGCTCCTGGTAACGATTGTCCGCCACCGCCACCAGTTGGCTCAGGTCGCCACTGGTTTCGTAGCGGGCCGGGTCGATACTGGTCCACGGCAAGGCGTTATCCATCGAGCGTTCGCCATATTCCTGGGGATCGCCGAAGGAAGGGAAGCGGATATCCGGTTCAACCCCGAGGTTTTGGGTGGAACCGCCGTTGACGCGGAAGAACTGGGCCATGGTGATTTTCAGTTGACCCATGCCGGGATTATCCGAAGGTGCGTAGTCGTCCAGATCCAGCAGGCTTTGAACCGTACCTTTGCCAAAAGTCGGTTCACCGATCACCACACCACGTCCATAGTCCTGGATCGCTGCGGCAAATATTTCAGAAGCAGAGGCGCTGTAGCGATTGACCAGCACAGCCAGCGGGCCTTCCCACGCCATTCCCGGATCGACGTCTTCTTCAAGCGAAATGCGACCGCTTGAATTGCGTACCTGGACTACCGGTCCCGTGTCGATAAACAGGCCGGTCAGGGTGGTCGCTTCCAGCAGTGACCCGCCACCGTTGTTGCGCAGGTCGACGACGATGCCCACCACGCCTTGTTCTTCGAGTTCACCGATCAGGCGCCGCACGTCCCGCGTGCTGGAACGGTAGTCCGGCAGGTTCTGGGCACGGCCGTTGAAGTCCATGTAAAACACCGGCAGGTCGATCACGCCGATCTTGACAACCTGGTCATCCGAGCCTGCAACAGGCATTTCGATGACTTCGCTCTTGGCGGCCTGCTCTTCCAGCTTGACCTCGTTACGGACAATTTCAATCAGTGATGTCGGGCCGCTTACGCTGACGTCTTCAGGCAGGACCTCGATGCGAACGATGGTGTCTTTTGGCCCACGAATCAATTCGACCACATCGTCGACGCGCCAACCGATTACATCGACCATCTTGCCGTCATTGCCCTGCCCGACTGCGGTAATACGATCGCCTGCCGCCAGGCGCCCGTCCTTGTCGGCCGGCCCGCCGGGCACCACGCTAGATATCAGGGTGTACTCGTTCTGGCGACCCAGCAGCGCACCAATGCCCTCGAGTGACAGCTTCATCGAGATTTCGAAATTCTTGGATGTCCTGGCTGACAGGTAGGCGGTGTGAGGCTCGATGGATTGGGCAAAAGCATTCATGAAGAATGTGAACACATCCTCGGTATTCAATTCGGTGATGCGGCGCTCGAGGTTGTCGTAACGTTCCGTCAACGTCTCCACGATCGCCTCTGGCTCCTTGTCGGTCAGCAACAGGCGCAGGTAGTCATTTTTAACTCGCTCACGCCACAACTCGTCCAGTTCAGTGGTGGAAGAAACCCAGGTTTCATCTTCACGGTCGTAGCGGTAGTACTCGTCAACAGTGAAATCGAACGGCTGTTGAACGCGTGTGCGGGCGTAATTTACGCGTTGCAGCACACGAGCAACGTAGATATCGAAGATTTCGTAGGCAGGCAGAAGATCCGAATGCCGCAGCGCGTCATCCAGGCCATTCCGGTAGCGCTCAAACGTCTCGATGTCGCCAGACAGGAAATATATTTTGTTGGGGTCGAGCAGTTCGAGGTAGGTGTCGAAAATCTCGCTGGAAAGATCATCATCCAGCCGGGTGCGCTTGTAGTGGTAATTGGTCAGGAAGCGCGTTGCAATGTTGCTCGCATAGCGATGCTCCATTTGCGGTTCGATTTTCAGCGCAGTGCTGGAATCCACAGAAGCAAAAACCGCAGACGCCGCCACGAATAAAATGATGATGAACGAAATTCTTCTCACGTAACAAACTCTCCAAAAACGATCTGAAATACAGCCTCTTTCGCACATTTGCGTAAAGGGGAACCCGTATTTATGCCTGTTTCAGACACATTTTACAATGCAGAGGTTCAAAAAATGTTGCAAAGACGCGACGAAAGGTCGGATTTTCATGACGATCAGTTCAGTCTGTCCCACTTTGCGGGATCATTCCGGACTGCTCCGCACTCAAGTCCGCGTGGTAGGAAGAGCGGACCAGGGGGCCCGAAGCCATGTGCCTGAAACCGAGACCGTAGCCGAATTCCGCCAGGCTCTCGAACTCATCGGGGGTCCAGTAACGCATCACCGGGTGATGGTGAGCCGTGGGCTGCAGGTACTGACCGATGGTGATCATATCCACCCCGTGTTCACGCAAATCCCGCAGGGTTTTATCGACCTGCTCACGGGTTTCCCCCAGCCCCAGCATGATGCCGGATTTGGTGGGAATATCCGGATGCCGGGCCTTGAAGCGCGCCAACAAATCGAGCGACCACTGGTAGCTGGCGCCGGGCCGCACATTGCGATACAGGGGTTCCACGGTTTCAATATTGTGGTTGAACACATCGGGCGGCGAAGCGGCGAAAATATCCAGCGCACGCTCGACTTTACCCTTGCCGCGAAAATCGGGAACCAGTATTTCAATTCGAATACCGGGATTTTTCTCCCTGACCTGGTCGATACACTCGGCGAAATGTCCGGCGCCGCCATCCCGCAGGTCATCGCGGTCCACCGAAGTGATCACGATATATCTCAACTTCATCTCTTTGACGGTCTGCGCCAATTGTGGCGGCTCTTTTTGATCCAGCGCCAGTGGCCGGCCGTGGGCGACATCGCAAAACGAGCAGCGGCGAGTGCAAATTTCACCCAGGACCATGAAAGTGGCCGTACCCTTGGAAAAACACTCGTGGATGTTCGGGCAGGCCGCTTCTTCACACACCGTAACCAGGTCGCGTTCACGGAGCCTGGACTTGAGTGCTGCCACGGCGTTTCCCGAAGGCAGGCGGACCCGGATCCACGGTGGTTTGCGCAGGCGCGGCGCATCAGCATCGAAGCTGGCCGTATTGCGCGCCATCTTGTCTGCGCCCAACTCCTTCGAGCCTTCAAGCCGGATGGGGATGCTGCCTGTTGGTTTATCGACGTGGCTCAAGTGCTTATTCCTGGTAACTCGCGAAGTCGTTGACTTCACTATAACCCAGGTGCTGCGCCAGGCTTTCAACCAGCCGGTCTTCAACCTGCTGGAAATCCACCGGCGCCAGGGCTGACAACTGGGTGACCTGCAAACCCGCGTAACCGCAGGGATTGATTCTCTGGAAGGGCTCGAGATCCATATCGATGTTGAAGGCCAGGCCGTGGAAAGTGCATCCGCGCCGGACCCGGAGGCCAAGCGAAGCGATCTTGTCGCCATTGACATAGATCCCCGGTGCGCCCGCAATCCGCTCACCGTTTACACCGTAATGGGCCAGCACTTCGATAATGGCCGCTTCGATCCGGTTCACGAATTCCCGCACAGCGATGCCCTTGCGTTGTATATCCACCAGCGGGTAAGCCACGATCTGGCCCGGTCCGTGATAAGTTACCTGGCCGCCACGGTCCACCTGGATAACCGGAATATCACCGGGCGCCAGCAGGTGCTCAGCCTTGCCGGCCTGGCCCTGGGTAAAAACCGGGGGGTGCTGCACCAGCCACAGTTCGTCGCTGCTGTTTTCATCGCGTGAATCGGTAAAAGCCTGCATTTCCCGCCAAACCGATTCGTACGCGGCCAGTCCGAAACGGCGCAGGGAAAGGTGATCGGTCAAAGCGCCATCTTCACCTGGTCGCAGTCGGTCAACTCCTGGTAGATCGCATCCAGTTGCTGCTGGGATTCGGCCTTAATGACTGCGGTGATGGAGACATAATTGCCTTCTTTGCTCGCTACGGATCGTATCGGCTCATCCGGCCAGAGCTCAGCGTGCGCCAGCACGATGCCGCTTATAAGCTGTTCGAAGTCATCACTGTTTTTTCCCATCACCTTGATCGGGAAACTGCAGGGAAACTCGAGCAGACTGGTTTTTTCCTCATTCTTCATCTGTGTCTTCGTCGTCGTCTTCAAAAAAACCGTTCATCCACAAGCGCATGCCATCCCAACTGCGGCCGAAAAAACCAGCTTCCTCCACCGCACTCAAGGTGACCAGGTCCCGTCTCACGATCAACTCATCACCCAGTTGCACATTGATTGAGCCCACAACTGCGCCCACTTCCAGCGGGGCGCTCAACTGTGGTTCCAACTGGACCTGGGCCTCGAGGTCATCATAGCGACCCCGGGGAATGGTCACGAACACGGGTGCGCTCAGACCCAGCGCCACCTCTTCGCTCAGACCCTTCCAAACGCGGGTCGTGGCCAGTTCCTGGTCCGCCTCGTACAACTGTACGGTCTCGAAAAAGCGGAATCCATAATTGAGCAGGGTCTGGCTTTCACTGGCGCGGGAGGACTCGGATGCCGACCCCATCACCGCGCTGACCAGGCGCATGCCGTCACGTTTGGCTGAGGCGGCCAGGCAATAGCCAGCCGCTTCGGTGTGCCCGGTCTTGAGGCCGTCGATAGCCGGATCACGCCACAGCAGCGTATTCCTGTTGTGCTGTCGAATCTCGTTGAAGGTAAATTCCTTTTCCGAGTACCAGGGGTAATAGTCGGGAAAGTCCCTGACAGTGGCCGCGCTCAGAGTCGCGATGTCACGGGCGTTTGTGTAGTGGTCCGGATCGGGCAGGCCCGTCGCATTGATGAAATTCGTACCGCTCATTTCCAACAACTCGGCATAGTGATTCATCAGGCTCGCGAAAGCTTCTTCGCTGCCCGCCACGTATTCAGCCAGCGCCACGCTGGCGTCATTACCCGACTGGATCACCATTCCTCGAATCAGGTCCTCCAGGCTTACCGTCATGCTCGGATCAATGAACATCCTTGAACCACCGGTACGCCAGGCTCTTTCGCTGATCGGCACCATATCTTCCAGGGTGATATTGCCCTGGTCGAGTTCGCTGAATACCACATAGGCCGTCATTAACTTGGTAATGCTGGCCGGCTCCACGCGCATATCCGCGTTGTGTTCGACCAGGATACGGCCACTGTTGAAGTCGACCAGTAAGTAGCTTTTGGCTCCGAGTTGTGGCGCAGCAGGAACCGGTCGCGCGGTATTGGCGTTCGGAACCGGGCGGGGCTTCTCGCTATCCAGAACCGGGGTTTGAGCCCAGGCATGCAGACTGACGATACACGTCAGAACAAAAGTGGAGAGTTTTATTGTTTTCATAATCATCGCCTGACTCTATGCGGGCGCTCGAAACCGAGTTCAATGGCCCTGCTGATTACTGATTCTACCTCAGTGGCGTTGCCGTAGGGCCCGAGCCAGACCCGGAACAGGTTGCCAATGTCATGAATGGAGACCGGATACAGACTGGCCCGTTCCAATTGTCCGGCCAGTTGTTCTGCTCCTGCACGTTTTCCATAGGCGCCGGCCTGGAGCCAGGTGCCTTCCCCATCAGTTCCCTGAGAACCCGCATCAGCGACATAACTTGCCGCTGGCGCATCTGCTGCAACGTCGATCACCCGTACATCAACCCGGGCCGTGCCGGTGCCGGTCATGCCCAGCCGCAGCGCGGCGCCATAAGACATGTCAATCAGGCGGTCATCCTTGAATGGGCCACGGTCGTTGATCTTGACGATCACCTTGTTGCCGTTGTCGAGATTGGTAACCTCAGCGTAGGTCGGCAACGGCAACGTCTTGTGTGCAGCCGTGGCCAGGTGCATATCATATGGTTCACCGCTGGACGTCCTGCGGCCATGGAACTTGCTGCCGTACCACGATGCCACGCCCCGTTTGTGGTAACCATCACGGCTTGGAAGCACGTAATATTTCTTGCCGAACACCTCGTAGGGGGAGTGATTGCCGTAACGCGCCAGGGGTTCGGCCTGCGGCACGGCATCGGCCACGTCCTGCGCCTTCAGGTCAGTCGTTGACGGGCCATCGGCCGATTCCTGGGGCTTCTTACCGGCACACGAAGCCAGCAGCATGCTGGCCAGCACGGCCAACGCCAGCAGACCGATACTTGTCAGCCTTGTCATTGCTCGAAGCCGTTTCGAACGGCTTCACTGAGTTCGTAAACCGCCATCGCATACAAGGGGCTGCGGTTATAGCGCGTGATCACGTAGAAATTCTTAAACGTGATGAAATAGTGGTTGCCGTCCTTTTCTTCCAGGCGGGCTACCGCTGCCCACGTGTCCCCGCTGACGGGTTCGGATGTAGTGAACCCACCCTCGGCCAGTTCAGCGATTGATTTCTTCGGCTTGAAATCGCGCCTTGTCACCAGCTCCATGTCCGCACCCTCCGCCACCATGGCAGGCCAGGTCACTGGCTGGTTCAGCTCCCAGCCATGGCGATGCAGGTAATTGGCGACACTGCCGATCACGTCCGGCAGGGAGCTCCACAGGTCACGCCGGCCGTCTCCATCCATGTCCACCGCATACTCACGGTAGCTGCTGGGCATGAACTGCCCCAGGCCCATGGCCCCTGCATAGGAACCGGTGACGTCCTCCATCGGCAGGCTCTCTTCGCCGCCCAGAATGAAGAAATTCATCAGCTCCCGCGAAAAGAAACCGGAACGGTCATTGCCGGTGTCGGGGTAATAAAAGGACAGCGTAGTCAAGGAGTCCAGCACCCGGTAACTTCCGGTATTGCCGCCATAGTTGGTCTCTACTCCGATAATCGCGACGATAATCTGTGGATCAACACCGAATTTTTCCGAAGCCTGTGCAATCAATGCTTCGTTTTCACGCCAGAACTTAACGCCTCCCTTGATCCTTTTCTTGGTGATGAAGATGGGCCGGTAGTCATACCAGGGCTTGGCTTCAGCGGGTCTGCTGATGGCGTCGACAATGGACTGCTTGAACCGGGCATTCTGCAACAGCAGGGTAACTTCGGCCTGGTCCAGGCCATGTTCCGATGCCGCCTTGGCGGCAAATTCTTCTGCCCCGGGGTGTTGCTGGGCGAGACAGGATGTGCTGAGTATTGAAATCAGCGCCAGAGTGATCATCCGTTTCATTATTATTTGCGTTCCTTTTTGAGCTGTAATTCGCATTGTAATCAGATTTGCCTCATCGTATGAAATTCCGATGTCCATAAATAGACATTAATATGCCGAACCCGGCCAAAAGCGTCACGACGGAAGTGCCGCCATAGCTGACAAGAGGCAATGGCACACCCACCACCGGCAGCAGACCGGAAACCATTCCCGCGTTAACCAGGACATACACGAAAAAGGTCAGGCTGAGGCTACCCGCCAGCAAGCGAGCATAAGTAGTCCGCGCCATACTGGCAATATACAGGCCGCGGCCGGCGATAAAAAGATAGATGGCGAACAGGAACAGCACGCCCAGCAGGCCCAACTCCTCTGAAAGCACCGCAAGGATAAAATCGGTGTGGCGCTCAGGAATGAACTCGAGCCTGGATTGTGTTCCATTAAGCCATCCCTTG
>Ga0164313_10006712_pt1 | contig 10127 bp, 6 predicted proteins | sample GuaBasSedimGuay4_FD_113735 | JGI IMG/M metagenome (GOLD analysis project Ga0164313, IMG submission 113735) | Subseafloor sediment microbial communities from Guaymas Basin, Gulf of California, Mexico - Guay4, Core 4569-4, 0-3 cm | ecosystem: Environmental > Aquatic > Marine > Hydrothermal vents >...
CCCCGTGCACGGGGCAGGATGGCGTGAAAGGTCTTGAATGGCAGGGCCAGGATGTTGACGCCGGTGGTCGCCCGATCGATCGTCAGATGCCACACGATATCTTTCGAGTGCTGTTGGATTCTGAGGTCGTGTACATGAATCAGGCCCGGGATGACGGTCCATGCCCGTCCCCATTGAATCGTGAATCGTTCGGGGTGAGGCGCGATCAAGGTCTGGCCAATGGGGGTTGCCACGAAGAGATTGCCGGCCACGAGGTAGATCGCCCATGCCACCAGCGCAATTCTCGTGAGACGCTTTCGTCGCCGAATAGGATCCATCCTAGATCTCCTGATCGCAGAAGGCCTCGTCCGCGAGGTAGACGACACGGCTGCCCCTGGGTACCGATAAATCATCAGAGGGGTTGAGGACGTCTTCGGCGTCCCCCGGGCGCCTCAGCCCGATCACCAGTGCCCCGTGCGCGCTCTTGAGGTGAGCCGCAACTCGGGCAAAGCTCGCCGGCAGCTCCAGGTCTGAGGGTACCTCGCTGACGAAGAGGCTGTGGGCCCGTGATGCCGCCATTCGGCCCATCACCGCTGCAGTACCGGGTGCGACGACCGAATGTGCCAGGAGGGAGAAACCCAGGCGAGTGGTCTCGATCACCTCGTCGGCGCCGGCAGTTTGAGCGTGGGCGACGTTTTCCCCGTCCAGGATCTCGGCGACGATGTGCAGTGGATTTCGCCGCCTGGCGGCGGCGCCGTTTTCTTCGAGGAAGGAACGCAAGGTAAACACCGTCAAAATCGTATGGGCATCGGCCTGCTGGGGAAGAACCTTGCGATTGCCGACGACGATCGCCGCTGCAGCGTGGGACAGGCGGACCTTGTCCAGCTCACTCTCTTTGGTCGGGTCACCATTGACCCATGTGAAGTCCAACGGGACGCCGGGCGGCCTTTCGCCTTCGGCAAAGAGGACGACAGTCGTGCCGTCGACGCCCACTTCGGCCAGCAGGGCGTCGAGCAGCATGCGGGCCCCCGGATCGTAGCCGCAGACGACAACGTGATTGACATAGGTGCTCATGCGGAATTGCTCCTCTCGAATGCTCAAGACGGCGCGCAACAGGGTCTGACTGACGATGCCGGCGAACAGGGCCAGGGTGAACATGCCCGAGACCATCAGTACACCGCCGACCATTCGGCCGACAAGGGTCGTCGGCACGATATCGCCGTAGCCCACCGTCGTGATCGTCACCAGGGCCCACCAGATACCCTCTCCCAGGCTGTCGATCGTTCGGGTTCCCTTGGCCAGAGGTCCTTCAATCAGAAATAGGGTCAGGCCTCCGAGAACGGTCGCACCCGAGACCATCAGAAGACCGAAGGCAAACATCAGTCGGTTTTCCCGGAAGGACAGCATGACCCCTTTGAAGGGATTGGCCCGCTTGAAAATTTTCGGAAAGCGAAGAACTCGCAAAAGGCGCAGGGCACGCAGGCCGCGCAGTTGAGGCGCCAGGGCGAGGACCGTTGCCAGATCGATCAACATCAGAGGACTGAGAGCGTACCCAAGCCTCTTGGCCAGACTGAAGAGCAGCCGGTTGCCGGGCGTTCGGTCAAAAAATTCTAGTCCCGGTGGGCGAAAAGAGATCAGGCGCGCCAGATACTCGGCAAGGAAGATCCACAGCACCATTCGGTCGATTCGGATCAGCAATTGTGCGGTGGGGCTACCCGGTTCGACGAAGAGTCCTGCGACAATCAGAGCAATCGATCCGGTGATCAATAGCCATACGAAACCCTGAACAACTCGGTAGACCTGGGTCTCCGGCCGGTGGAAGGCGGCATGGATGACGCCGGGTTGTTGTGCAGTGCGCCTTGGTTTCACAGGGGTAGTGTAAAGCAATTCGTCGAACGGGGGCATGCTCGGGTTTGTTTTGTTTCCCCTTCCAACCTCAATCAGGAAAAATTTCATATGGCCAATTGCGACCGGAAAAGCGGTCAAGTCCAACAGAGTTTTGGCAGCGGCTTCGCGCTGCAACAACTCATATTCGTTAGGCGAGCACTCGATCGGCACTTTGATTGACAAGTGTCACGTGACACGATACAATAGCTTTTGTGATCAAGACCTTCGCGGACAAGCGAACGCAAGAACTGTTCGTAGCCGGCAAGGTACGCCGGTTTCCGCCCGACATTGTGAGGCGGGCGTTGCGAAAACTTGCGCAGGTTAACGCGGTGGCTACTCTGAGCGACCTCCGTGTTCCTCCGAGTAACAGGTTGCATTCGCTTGGGGGCGACCGTGATGGTCAACACTCGGTTTCCATTAACGACCAGTGGAGAATCTGCTTTCGATTTGTGGATGGCGATGCCTACGACGTCGAAGTCTGCGACTACCATTAGAAAGGAGGCGTGAAATGAGCATTCCCAACACCAGGAAGATGAAGCGCAGGCCCATTCATCCAGGCGAGATCCTTCGTGAGGATTTCATGCCTGACTACCATCTCAAGGTCACGGGACTGGCCGGTGCGCTTGGGGTATCGCGCCAGACCGTAAATGAGCTTCTTCGGGAACGCCGAGCGCTGAGCCCTGAAATGGCATTGCGCCTGTCACGGCTATTCGGGAATTCGCCTGAGTTCTGGCTCAACCTCCAGCGTTCAGTCGATCTATGGGAGGCCGAAACTGACATCAGGAACGACATGCGACGTATCAAACCACTACATGTCGCCTAACGAATCGCTGCAACGGTCACTGATTGTTGGCATGTCCAGTGCGAACGAAAACCCAAGAGTACCGGCCATGCCAACAACCAGCGCCGCTGAGTTCAGACGTTAGGTGACAGGCTTCGATCCAGTTGAAAGGCAATGCTGTGACTGACGACCAAGAACTTGTTTCGCTTTCTGGGGCTCCGATCTGGAATCACCAAGAGAGAACGAAGCCCTTTGAAATAGCTATTGGTGAAAAAGAGACGCTCGAAGAGATATCTGAACATATCGAGCGTCATGTGGGTCCGATCCAGATGGTTTGGCACGAAGTGCTCTCTATAAAGAGTCAAGCCCCAATTTGGTATTTTCCCCCGTCGTCGTCGGAGCTGTGGAATTGTGGGAAACCAGGCACCCCCTTGAAGACTTGTTGAACACCAATCAGTTTGTTTGGTATCAAACCCCAGCCTTCGTGGGCGCTTTGACCCTTCGACCTTCTTCCGCCCCTACTCCTTCTCAGCCGTCCAGCGATCAATCCACTCCAGCACGACTTCGTGCCACTGAATGGAATTCAGGGGTTTGAGGACCCAGTGGTTTTCGTCGGGGTAGTAGAGCAGGCGTGATGGCACGCCCATGCGTTGGAGGGCGTTGAACATTGCCAGACCTTGTGTGTCGACGACCCGGTAGTCCAGGGCGCCGTGGATGACCAATTCGGGTGTCTTGAAGTCAGCGACGTGGTTGACCGGTGAGTGTTTGCGGTAGCCTTCGGGGTTCTCCCAGGGGGTGCCGCCGTGCTCCCACTCGGGGAACCACAGTTCTTCGGTGTCGAAGTAGGCCATGTACTCGTCGAGGTTGCCGTCGTGGCACACCAGGGCGGCAAAACGATCTGTTTGTCCCTGGATCCAGTTGACCATAAATCCGCCGTAGCTGGCCCCGAGGGCCGCCATGCGGTCGGAGTCGATCCACTGGTGACGCAGCAGGACGTTGTCGAGGCCCTTCATCAGATCTTCATAGGGCGCACCGCCCCAGTCGCCACGGATGGCGTCGGTGAAGGCCTGTCCGTAGCCGGTTGAGCCGTGGAAGTCGATCATCACCATCGCGTAGCCGTGAGCGGCATAGATCTGCGGGTTCCAACGGTAGTGCCAGTGGTCGTCAAAGCTGCCCTGAGGTCCACCGTGGATCAGGAAGGCCAGGGGGTATTTCTTCCCGGCTTCAAAGCCGACCGGACGGATCATATAGCCCCAGACCTCGTCGCCATGAGCGCCGATGAACGAGAACTGTTTGTATTCACCAAACTCAAGCTCCGCCAGACGCTCGTCGTTGAAATGGGTAATCTGAAGGCTGTCTCCGCCGTCCGCCGGGCGCACGAAGATCTCCTTCGGCGCCGTCATGCTGTCTTGAGAAAAGAGCAAACGGCCGTCGGCCAGAGGTTGGGGGTTGGAGTTGCTATGGAGTGTCAAAAGCGCCTGGACGTGGCCGGTTGAGGGATATATTTCGAAGATCGAATGATTGCCGACGTGGTCGGCAGACGCGTAGATCTTGGCGCCATCCGGTGACCATTTCAGGCCGCGAGGGGAGCGGTCCCATTTCTCGGTCAAGGTGCGGGTCTCTCCCGTCGCCCAGTCCATCAACATGACGCGGAAGCGGTCCGCCTCGAAATTGGGGCGTACCATTGCCAGGTAAGCCAGGGTCTTGCCATCGGGAGAAAATGCCGGGGCCGTGTCCCAGGCCTTGTTGGTGATTGTCAGACTTTTCGGCGCCTTCGAGCCGTCGGTCGGCACGGACCAGAGATCCCAGTTGGTCGTCCATGCTTCTTCTGCGCCCTTTGCGTTCTTGGCTGTGAAGACGACGCTCGAGCCGTCCGGTGTCACGGTGTAGTCGCCGTCGCCACCCCAGGGGATGGTCGGGCAATCGCTGTCCATGCCGGCCATCAGGTCAACGGCCTCGCCGGTCATCGAGCCCTTGTCGTTGATTTGCACCGCGACGATGTGGTTCCTCCTTCCGTCCTTCCAATGGTCCCAGTGGCGGACGAGAATTGAGTCAAAAATCATGCCGGTGGTCTTCTGTTTTTCCTTGGCCTCGAGTCGTTTGACGGTGCAGGGGATTGAGTCCTCACAGTCCGGGAAGACCTTGAGGCCGAGGTAGAGAGCCGAAGCATCGGGACCGATGACCAAACTCTCGACATCCAGCGGAAGGTCAGTCACTTGGATGGCTTCACCGCCCTCGAGAGACAGACGCCACACCTGGACCGAACCGGAACGGGTCGAGAGGAAAAAGAGGGTTGTATCGTCGGCCCAGCGGGCACTGAAATCGCCGGCGGAGTGACTGGTCAGCTGTCGGGATCCCGAACCGTCGGTCGCCGCCATCCACAGATCGGTGTGACCGGCGTTGGCTTCCAGATCCATGGTCTTGACGCTAAAGACAACCTTGCTGCCGTCCGGAGACGCTTGGGCGTCGCTGATACGTTCCATCGCCACCATGTCGTTGACGGTAAAGGGTCGTGTCGCCTGGGCGTTCGAAACCAGGGGAAAGAGGCATATCAGGGCGATGACGAAGGCAAGTCTCTTCATGTGATGCTCCAACCCGGAATACCGGGAGAGCCATGATAGCCGTTCACCGCCAGGGTGTCATCGCGACTGTGGTCCTCGATCTCCCAAAACGGAGCGCTTCTCAACTCTCCCTTTGCTGGTCTCAGGAGGGAAACTACCTCTCGAAAGTCACCAAATCTCGCTCCACTGACCTCGGCGGCGCCTTGAATACGTAGACCGAGCCACTGTTTTCACCGCGCACATTATCGTAGGGTGCTCCAATCACCAGAGTGTTTCGATCAATAGCGACCGCTCCCCCGAACCCCGCTTCACCCCAAAGATCAAAGCCTTTCAACAGACCGAGCGATCCCCATTGACCGAAACCACCCAGGTGCTTCCGATACAGAGCGACCGCCCCCGACCGCCAAAAGCCCGGACATCCGACCATGACGGTATCGCTACTGATGGCAAGGGAGATGCCGAACTGGCAACCATCTGTGTAGGGAATCGATGTCTCCCAATTCCAGGCATCAAAACCACCGAAGGCTCGACCGTAAAACGAAATATAACTGTCATATGGGGAGCTGCCGATGGCCCCGACCACGATCGTATTCCCACTGGCGGCGACCGTGTAGCCGAAACGATCCTCGACTTTGCCGTCCTCAGGGATCATCTTCGTCACAAGTTCCCAGGCATTGAAGCCACCTTGGTCTTTCTCGAAGACATAAGCGGCACCGGAGTTCTCCGCCACTTCGTCGTCTCCAAAGGCTCCCACGACCAGAGTCCCTCCAACAAGGGCGAGAGCCCAACCAAAAAGATCTCCTTCACTTCCATCCTCGGCTCTGATCTTCGTGACTTGTCCCCATTGTCCGATGCCTCCTTCATCTTTTTGAAAAAGGTAGACGGCGCCAGACTCGTTTCCGAGGTCGTCATCGCCGTAGGCCCCCACGACGATGGTGTCACCGGAAATCGAGGCAGTGAAACCGAAATAGTCTTCGGGCTCCCCATCGGATGCCGTGATCTTCGCCACCTCGGTCCAGGGTTCCGTTCCGCCGTTGGTTGCTTGAAAGACATATGCGGATCCAGAGGATTCCCCAGCATCATCGTCCGCAGAACTGCCGACGACTATGGCCGCCCCATCAACTGCAACTGCCACACCAAAATGGTCATCAGACGAGCCATCCGAGGCGTACAAAGTCTGTTCCAGTCTCCAGGTGCCGGGTCCTTCCCGATCGGCCCGGAATACAGCAACCGCACCGCAATTCAAACAGGCCACGTCGTTGTTCGGCACCCCGACGACCATCACACTCCCGCTGACGGCGACGGTCCTTCCATAATAATCACCCCGAGCTGTCGATGAAGGCGGTGCTCTGAGTTTTTCCACTGGAGCCCATTGGTCGTTCGCCACCTCGTGGTACGCAGAGATCGTGCCCGAGTAGGTCCCGTCAATCGCCTCGCAGGGGTCCCCGACGACCCAATTGCTCCCACTGATCCCGATCCATCCTCCAAAACAATTTTCGCCGACGACATTTTCCGGCCGAAACATATGCTCCATCGTCCATACCCAGGACTCATCAGCATCCCCAAAAAGGTAGGCTGCGCCATAGCCCTCTGCGCCATCCTCAGCCTCATATCCATAGGCGCCGACGGTGATCTGATGGCCATTGATTGCGACCGCATACCCGAAATGGTCGACCTCAGCACCGTCCGGCGCCACCAATATGTCCCTCACTGCCCACCCCATGTTGCCGTCCAAAAGATAGGTACTAACGCCATTCTTGGCGCCAATGACTGCGATCGAACCGTCCACGGCGACCGACCATCCCAGTCGATCACCATCGCCTCCGGCGGAAGTACTCATTTTCTTTTTTTGACCCCAGTTGTCGGCGCCACCGTTGTTTCGTTCGAAAACGTAGGCCGCTCCCGCGTCCCGGCCCTGGTCGTCATCGCCATAGGCACCAATGACGATGGTGTCACCATCGGTCGCAACCGATCGCCCGAAACCGTCGTCACTTCCGCTTCCTAAAATTGGTCTATACGGATCGCCATCATCGAAATCGATCTGAACCACCGAGCCCCAGGCATCCTGTCCGCCCTGGTTCCGCTCGAAAACGAATGCGGTCCCCGAATGCTCTCCGGTTCCGAAACCCGATGGAGCCCCGACGACAAGCGTATCGACACTGATGGCGACATCAAACCCGAAGTCTCCGTATGAACATGGGACGGTGCCTCCACCATAAACAATGGGCAACGTGACCGAGCAGGCGCCTTCCGATGTGATCTTGGTGACCAAGCCCCATCGATCGGCCCCGTCTCGGTCACGTTCGAATACATATACCGCCCCGTCATAGGATGGATCCCATAATCCCCCATGAGCCCCCGGTGCTCCAATAAAGACGGTGTCTCCACTGACTGCAACGCCCCTTCCGAAATAGGCCCATGGAGTAGCATCCGGGGCTTCCAACCGCCTTACTATTTCCCAGGTTTGCCCTCCATTGGAACCCTGTTCGAAGATGTAGGCCGCTCCAGCCCTGGTCCCCCGTTCATCATCGGCCACTCCGACCACCATGGTATGACCGTCGATCGCGACATAAATACCGAACTCAGCACCTTCGGCTTTGAGAATTGGTGGAGGCAGGAATTTGATGACCTCTGACGGAAGATCTCCGATGGCCTTGGCCCCGTTCAGATCTCTTCCCATCGCACTGCGAATCTCCGATCGCACCACGCCCATTTGATTGACTGGTGAGTGCACATCGTTAGCTGCACCGATGATGGCAACAATCATCAGCAAAACCACGACGATGGTGGTTCTCATACAACTGTTCACGATTGACCTCCCAAGGAAGCTATCTCGGAGCTTCGATGACCCCACCATGCCTTGGTTCACCTGGCCTGAGGCCCCCAGGGCATCCTACCGCAATCACCATTGGTGACCAAAAGAAAATCTCAGGATGGGGACATTATTCGGTCTCTCTGGGTTGAGAGGATGCCGGAGCGCTGAGCCACACGGCTGGATATGAAACTGGAAACTCGAAACTGGAAACTGGAAACACAGAATACGAACCGATGGCGAACCAGGAAAGGTCGGGGCGGCGCGAAGGGAAGCGCGAGACAACCGAGAGATGTTGCCCCACGGAACGCATGGTGGGCCTTGGTTATGAGCGAGTCTTGTATGTGAATTAGGAGGTGGGTCGAAGGTCAAATCTCATCGACATCGCTGGAAAATAGGAGTCAAGTTTCCAGTTTCCAGTTTCAAATCCTATGTATGAATCGTCCACGAGCCGGTGCCGCCATCTTCGAGATTGTCCGAGAAAAGCGGGGGGCTCTCGACCGCATCAACTGCGACCGACGCCTCTTCGATGGCCTGCGTGGCGCTGCCGATGCTGCCGGCTTCAAAGTCGAAGGTGACGATCTGGGCCGAATGGTTTTGCCCTTGCTGGGTAACGCCTGTCGAAATCGAGTGCTCGGGAAGTTGCATCATCGCAAGCCCCCCGGCCACCATCACCAGGGCGGCTGCGGCGGCTACCCATCCGAAACGGTATCGACGGTTCGGCAGTGTGGCACTCTCGAGCCCAACGCCAATAGCCTGATCGACCGCGTCAAATGCAGGCCCCGAAAACTGTGTGTCCATCCATGCCTGGCAGTCCGGGCAGTCTGTCAAAATCCTCTCGGCTCGAAGGCCGTCGGCGTCGCTGAGGTTGCCCCGAACAAATTCGAGGATCAATGAGCCGTGGGCGGTGCAGTCAGGTGCGATCAATTTCATACTCCACCCCTAGGACGCAGAAGCAAGGCTGGGGTAACGGGGAAAGAGGCTGGGAGGCTAGAACGCTAGGAGGCTAGGACGCAGAACACAGGACAGCCTGAATCCTTCATTCTGCATCTGTCAGGCGGAGAGGGGTGAAAGAGCATTTGCTTCCATTTATCTTTCAGACCAACCACGAAAAGCTGCCTGAGCCCTGCATGTAGCTTTCTAGCGTCCCAGCGTCCGAGCCTCCCAGCTTCCCAGCGTCCCAGCTTATTTCCCTTGACGTGGTCCCATTCTGGGCGTATAAAGCCCGCGGGGTGCCTGGAGGCGAAAAGCCTCGGCCATTTGTGGAGGTCAGTCATGAGCAAAGAGTTCAATGCATTCGAGATGGCGCAACGTCAGTTTGACGGAGTTGCGGAAAAATTGGGGCTGGACGAGGGCATGCGTGAGCTGCTCCGCTGGCCGCAACGGGAGTACCATTTCACGATTCCGGTCAGGATGGATGACGGGTCGGTCAAGGTCTTCAAGGGCTTCCGCGTCCAGCACTCGGATTCCCGGGGCCCGTCAAAGGGCGGCATTCGGTTTCACCCCCAGGAGACCGTCGACACCGTGCGCGCTCTGGCGACATGGATGACCTGGAAATGCGCTGTCGTCGATATCCCGCTGGGTGGCGGCAAAGGTGGCGTCATCTGTGACCCCCACGACCTCTCAGCTCGAGAGCAGGAGCAGATTTGCCGCGGGTGGGTTCGGCAGGTGGTGCGCAACATCGGTCCGGTGCAAGACGTTCCGGCGCCAGACGTCATGACCAATCCACAGCACATGGTCTGGATCATGGACGAATACGAGAAGATCATGGGAGGTCATTACCCCGGCGCCATCACCGGCAAGCCGGTCGAACTCGGCGGATCCCTCGGGCGCACCGAAGCGACCGGTTACGGTGTGATCTACACGGTCCGTGAGGCTCTCAAGAGGATGAATATTCCGGTCGAAGGCATCAAGGCCTCGATGCAGGGCTTCGGAAATGTCTCCCAGTACGCCGCCAAGCTCCTGATCGAGATGGGTGGAATGGTCGTCGCGGTGTCCTGTTGGGACAACGATGATCACACGGCCTACACCTACCGCAAGCTGGATGGAATCGACCTCGATTTCTTGTTGTCGATCACCAACCGCTTCGGCACGATCGATAAGGCCA
>Ga0164313_10006713_pt1 | contig 10127 bp, 8 predicted proteins | sample GuaBasSedimGuay4_FD_113735 | JGI IMG/M metagenome (GOLD analysis project Ga0164313, IMG submission 113735) | Subseafloor sediment microbial communities from Guaymas Basin, Gulf of California, Mexico - Guay4, Core 4569-4, 0-3 cm | ecosystem: Environmental > Aquatic > Marine > Hydrothermal vents >...
CAATTTCTTACCTGTCCTTTTTAGGGCCTATTAATATTGATGTATCCTGGGTTAACGGGATAGATAGAACAAGAGTGTTTTTTGGCTTAGGTCTCTTTTTTTAGATGAAGAAATTGATTTAATCAAAAACAATTGTTAAATGCTTCTTAGAAGTAGACAGGCAGGTCAGTAATAACACGAGTAATCCTTTACTCTAATCATCAAAACAGAGGCTTTGTGGAGGTAAATATACCTGGAAAGGATCTTTAGGAATTTAAATTTTCTTAACGCGAACAGCATTCAACCCTTTCATTCCCTTTTCTAATTCAAAAGAAACCTTATCATTTTCGACGATCTCATCAATGAGTCCACTAACATGGCAAAAATATTTTTCCTGGTCTTCGGTATCAATAATAAATCCGAAGCCTTTAGAAGAGTCAAAAAACGAAACCTTACCATTTCTTATAGGGTCATAAACTTCATCACTCTCTTCTTTCTTTGGAATTCCAAGTACTATACTTTCGGCATCCACTTCCACCTTCATGGAAGGGTCAGGAGGCGTATCGGTTAAATTTCCCAGATGATCCACATATGCGAATTGGATACCTTGTTTACCTTTTTCTTTAGCTTCCAGTTTCCGGGCCTCCATTTTCTTTCGCTTATCTGCTCTTTTTTTCAGACGCTTCTTTTCTTTTTCACTCTTGTTAAATGTTTGTTGAGATTTTGCCATTCGTTTGTTCTAATTTAAATTTAAGGTTTTGTTTAAGAAGAGATTAAAATATTATTGGGATTATCAGAAAAAAGTATTAAAACAAAATGTTTTTTCCAAATGATTATCTAATAATTGCAGTTCATGGTCAATGTTGATCTCTAAAAACTATTACAAATATAAACTTCCATTTGATTTAATTGCCTTGTACAACGCATTTTTATTGAAAAATATTTTTGCGATGATTATCTTATCCCCTTTGAGAAACTGTTCTAACCGCTAATATTTTAATCCAAAGGTATTTATGTCTTTTTACTAAAGGCAATCTCTAATCATTCATTCGCATTAAAATTTTCAGCGTTTTTTCAAGACAATGAAAGTTTTTGAAGCCCTACCAGCCTGAATGACAAAGTCGGACAGGTCGGGATAATGCGAAAAAATTTGAAGATGTATTGGAAAATCACTAAAAACCCTTTAGGAACGAAGATAGTAAACAATCTACTTCGTTAATTTTATTTTGAAATAGCTACGGCTATTCCAAAAAAAATATGCCTCGTATCTTATTCACTATTTTCGTTTTTTAAAAGAAATGAATGATTAGAGATTGCCTTAAATTATAAATTTGATAAATATGCTCCGTAAGTATCTTTAAAAGCAAATCCTTTTGTAATTCTATTCTTTGTTAATTTTTTGTATTCCACCAATGCCCAAAGTATTAATTCTTTCCAAAACAATATATCGGTAGTATTAATTTCCGAAGCATATGTTCTAATAAGAGTGTCGAGAGGTCTTATATTATTCAAAGCATCACTGTATTCCTGCTCACTCCCATCATCAAACAATTCGAAAGAACTTGTGTCAAAAAACCATTGCAATACTTCTTCATAAGGATCCTTTTCATTTTCATGTTTCAATTTTTTAATCTCCGGAAAGTAATTTTTAAAAAGTGTTTTAGCCGCTGTACCAATCAAATTTTCGGCTACAAAATCGGCTCCTTCCTGTTCTCCTTCATAGACCAATTCCACTTTTCCAGTAATCGACGGTACCATCCCTAAAATATCAACAAACCGAATTGTAGTTTTTGTTTCACCGGAAGCAAGGCAACGATGTTCAGCTGTGCTAAAAAGATTTTCATAGGCTGTAATACTCATACGGGCACTAATACCGCTTTTATTGTCGACGTATTCGTTATCCCTTGCCTCAAAACCAATTTGCTCCACCAGATCTTTTGCCAATTCCGGAATGTGGATCTGGCAGGTTCGGCTATTTTGTAATTTAGCTTCTTGTGCCGTTATGGTTTTAGCAATTTCCAAAGTGTTTGGATAATGCGTTAAAATTTGAGAACCGATCCTGTCCTTTAATGGGGTGACGATACTGCCCCTGTTTGTATAATCTTCGGGGTTAGCCGTAAAAACAAATTGCAGGTCCAATGGCATTCTAACCTGAAACCCTCTTATCTGTATATCACCCTCTTCCAGAATATTAAACAAGGCCACTTGAATCCTTGATTGAAGATCAGGTAATTCATTGATTACAAAAATACTTCGATTGGCCCGTGGTATCATACCAAAATGGATGACCCGCTCATCCGCATAACTCAACTTGAGATTGGCTGCTTTAATAGGATCAATATCACCTATAAGGTCGGAAATTGTCACGTCAGGGGTGGCGAGTTTTTCAAAAAATCTATCCTCTCTATAGATCCATTTTATAGGAGTATTATCCCCATATTTTTTAATTTGTTCTTTCCCAAAATTACTGATGGGATCATAGGGGTCATCATTAATTTCTGAGCCGTCAATTACAGGTATATATTCGTCCAGCAATTGTACCATCAAGCGGGCCAGTCGTGTTTTGGCCTGACCTCTCAATCCCAATAAATTTATGTTATGCTGGGAAAGTATCGCACGTTCCAATTGAGGAATCACGGTATCATCATAACCATGAATACCCTTAAAAGAAGTAATACCATTTCTAATATTATTAATTAAATTATCTCTAAGTTCTGTTTTTATACTTCGAGAAGCATAATTTGTTTTTCTTAGGTCGCCAATTGTTTTTATTTTAGAGATCTTCATTATCGTATGCGTTTTTTTCTATTATTTTCATAATCATGGAAAATCATTTCTCCCAATCCATTTAAGCCCGTGTATATTGCTTTCCCCCTGTTCGTTTGTGTAAATTCTTCTACAAAAGACTGCAGATAAGGATCTTGAGCTATCATAAAGGTCGTTATTGGTATATGAAGTTTCCTGGCTTGAGCCGCTTTATTATAGCATTTCTCAACGATATAACGATCCAGGCCGTTACTGTTCTTATAATAAGTGCCATCGGGCATACGTAAGCAACTGGGTTTGCCGTCAGTAATCATAAAAATTTGCTTGTTCGTATTCCTCTTTCTTCTCAAAAGATCCATCGCTAACTCCAAGCCCGCCACCGTATTGGTATGATATGGCCCAACCTGTAGGTATGGTAGCTCTTTAATTTTGATAGGCCAGGCATCATTTCCAAAAACCAATATATCCAGAGTATCCTTAGGGTATCTTGTCATTATAAGTTCTACCAGCGCCATGGCTACTTTTTTAGCAGGGGTAATTCGATCTTCACCATATAAAATCATGCTATGACTGATATCTATCATTAAAACAGTACTCATTTGTGATTTATGATGGGTATCTTCTACCATCAAATCCTCTTCTGTAAGTTTAAAATTGTCAAAACCATGATTGATTTGTGCATTTTTCAAACTCTCTGTCATAGATATACTCTCCAAGGCATCACCAAACTGAAAATCTCTTAGATCGCCGGTATGCTCATCCCCCACACCACTACTATTTGTTTTATGACTTCCGGCTCCCTTTCTTTTTAACTTGCCAAATATTTGCTTTAAGGCATTCTTACGAATGGCTCTTTCCGTTTTTGCTGTGATAGTCGTACCGGCTGTTCCATCCGGCTTTATTTCTTCTCGAATGAAGCCCTTTTCCTTTAATTCCTCCACGAAATCGTCAAGAGTATAGTCCCCATCTGTTATTTTGTATTCTTTATCCAGTTCTTCCATCCAAGAAAGCGCTTCATCCAAATCACCGGAAGTATGCGTGATCAACTCGCTAAATATATCAAAGAGCCTCTCGAAAGGATTTTTCGCCTTCTCTTCGTAGGGACTAAATCTAAACCCTGTTCGATGCTTCTTTTTTGACATTTTTTTAATTTGATGTTATGTTAAACATAATTTTTATCCCAATTCCTGTTACGGAATAATTTTAACCCTTTCAATATAAGCATTCAAAATAATAAACTTAATATCAATGCTGATTTCAAGAATTACAGGACAAACAACATTAATCATTAGTAGTTGATAATTTAAACATTTATTAGTTTCTTTGTACAAGGTGTCACACCGACGTACAGACATCATCGATTGCCGAGGAAATTGATATATATACTCAGGATGAAAGGTGAAGATAAAGAAACTATTCCAAATCAATTCACGGAACGATATAGTTTACAGATGCAAAACCAATAAAACTATTAATAATGAAGCAAACCGAAATTTTACAAAGACTTAAAGAAGGAAACAAAAGATTTGTATCCGACGGACTTGACGGGAAATTACAAAATAGTTCCCGCCGCAAGGATTTAACCAGTGGACAAGATCCTTACGCCATCATTCTGAGCTGTGCAGATAGCCGTGTGGTGCCAGAACTGGCATTCGATACCGGCCTAGGAGAACTTTTCGTGGTTCGCGTTGCAGGAAACATTGCGAATACTTCTTCTATCGCTAGTATAGAGTATGCCATTGCTCATATTGGAAGCCCAGTAATTGTAGTTATGGGTCACGAAAGTTGTGGCGCGGTAACGGCCGCAGTGGCAGGTGGAGATAACGGGTATAATTTAAACCATTTATTGGGTCAGATATATCCGGCTGTGATTGCAAGTAAAAAAAATGCAGATCTTTCCGATGTAATTATAAAAAATGCAAAACTTTCGGTGGCCGATTTACAAAACCGTTCCGCTATTATTAGTGAGGCTGTGGAAAATGGTAAATTAACGATTGTTCCGGCTTACTATCATTTAGATACAGGTGTTGTGGAATTTTTAGATTAGTTTATCTCTGTTTTCGGATAAATTTACAAGATTTTTCTTATCTTAGTCTATGGTCCAGCAGGTATACATATTATCGGATGGAACAGGAAGAACAGCAACGCAATTATTGGATGCTTCGTTGGTTCAGTTTACGTCTGTTGAAGTTGTAAAACACGTGCGGCCCAAAGTTAGAAGTGAGGAACAAATTAGAGATATAATTCTTGAAGCCTATTCGAACAAAGGCATTATCATTCATACTTTGGTCAGTAAAGAATTGCGTCATTTTATACTTGACCTTGGTCAGCTTTACGAATTGGTTACCATAGACTTAATGGGGCCAATGTTATCGCAATTAGCGATTCACTTCGAGTACTTACCGGAAGAGAATCCCGGAATATTCAGCAAGTTAAATAAGGCATATTTTCAACGTATTGAAGCGGTAGAATATACGCTCAGACATGATGACGGGCAACGTGTAGATGAGCTGGATAAGGCAGATATTGTTCTATTGGGTGTATCGAGAACCTTTAAAACACCGTTGAGTGTTTATATGGCACATAAGGGGTGGTTTGTCGGCAATATTCCCATTATTCTGGGAATTCCTTTACCCGATGTTGTTTATCGCTTGCCCCCTGAACGAATATTTTGTTTGACCACCTATTCCAAACGACTGGCAACACTCAGAGAAAGCAGGGACAAACATTTGGGTGGGTTTACAGGTAATTATGCAACACAATCGTATGTACACAAAGAACTGGACTATGCCCGAAAGATCTTTAGAATGCACCCCAAATGGAAGGTTATTAATGTGGCACACAAACCTATTGAAGAAATTTCATCAGAAATTTTGACTATACTTAGGAAAGATAAATAGTAATAGGTACAAGGCTAAGATAGAGGAAAATGAACTACCTCGCCCCTTTTTATTTCAACCCAAAGCATCGGGGAATTAAATCCTTTTTGGCTATCGCCCTGCGATTAAATATACTTAAGTAAAAACCCTAGAGGCCGGCCAACGCCATTCAATGGAAAAAAATTTAAATTCTGAAGCAAGATTTCCAGGTGTTAAAACTGAGATCAGCCTTATTTAGTTGACCTCAATGGTGTGTTGATCCAATAATTTGATTTTCCACCAATAGCATTAAGTTTGGACTTCGAAAGCGGTATATTTTTATTTACAAAAAACAATGATACATCTGGTTCTTTTTCCGGGAAGACTTCCTGAACAAATATTTCTCTAAACTGATTTACTTTTATTATGGGTATATCATCAATTAAATCTCCATTTACATCCTTAATATGCTTAACATCGATCTTAACATTTTTTCCGAAATTATTGCGGTCGCTGATATAGATATTTGGTGTCTTTATTTGAACTTTATTCCCGCTAACAAGTGCTACATCTAAAATTTCTAATCGCTGATCTTTATACTCAATTTTGAAATTTTTGTTCCAGGGGGGTAATGAATTTTCGTCAATGTCCTTATTAAAAATCAATGTGAAATAGGCCTTTGAGAAATTATAAGAAACATCGATGATTTTAAAGTAGTTATTCAATTTAACTTCAAATGAATTGTTAAACGTTATATAATTTAAATAGAGAAGATCTCCATTCTTTACATATTCCATATTAACGCCATATAATTGATCTCGATTTCCTTTTTCATATAAATTGTAGGTTAGTTTGTGTATTGCAAACGAATTTTTAGCAATGAATATAGTCCCTTCTGCCATATAATTGCCTGATTTAATTGCGCTTAACCTAAATTTGATCTCATAAATAGGGAGTTCATCCAAATATTTAATTTGTACCAAGCTGAAAGTGTGATTGGCCAATAAATCTTTGTTCAGAACATGTATGAATGAGAAGGACATTCTATCATAATTCCTTATAGCATTGGTCAGGTTTAAAATATTTAATTCATTACCACCAAGTGGAGAAATTGAAACACCCGCAACATATTTTCGGGATTTATTATCATATGGCACCGTGAAAACCGAATCAATAGCAAAGTTTTGGTTGGTTTGAAACACATGCAGCGCCGTTTGATTATTTACATCCATCAGTTTATTTGTACCAAAACCGGCGTCAAACACTTCGATGATACCCTCATTTAAATTAATATACTTACTGTCATATTGCCTATTTATTGAAGCGGAATAATCACTTTCCCGTAATTGCTGGTAATCTCTGTAATACGCTATATAAGAGAAGCTTTCACGAGGGTAATTTAATGGAATATTTTGAATAGCATTTTTTACAATTTTTCTAGCAGATAATTTAGGTTTTTTAGTTTTATCAGAAACTAAGGTCACCTCATCCAGTGATTCAATTTTAGGCACAACAGTAAGAACATTTATTTCATCTTCCATCATATCCATCAATGGAAATTCGTATGTCTTGTATCCTATGGAAGAAATACGAAGTGTATCGGATTTCTGCCTAAACCGATATGGGATTCTAAAATTGCCATCTTCATCAGATATAACGCCAAGCTTGTTATCTTTCAATAAAATTGTAGCATAAATGATTGGTTTTTTGGAAGTTTTGTCTATGACCTTGAAAAGTATGTCAATTTTCTCCTGCGCTTTTATATTATGATTTGGCAAAAGAAAATATAGAAATATACAGAGATATGAAAATCGGTTTTTCATTTACTCTATAGACATGAAAATCGTAAAATCATTACAAACGAATTGAATAATTCAAACCGCAAAAAATTTGCTTCTAAACTTTTGCTAATCGGAAAAAATACATGCAGAATAAAATATTTTCGGAAGTACAGGTAATCCTTAAAAAAAACCTGGTTCACCAAAATTTAAACGGATAACAGCTGTTGGCATAAATACCAAATGAATCTGTTAATTTTAGAATACAATAGATCGAAATGGAATTAAAATAATCGATAAAAATCCCCTCAGCATCCATCAACTATTATTCCAAATTCCATTTTTCCAATGAATTCTATTAACCAACAATTACCTTCTTGGTTAACCAGGCATATAGGTAGATTTAATTGTTTTCTTTTAAAACCATCTATCTTCTCTTTAAAATGGATTGTCTATAATATATCGATCTTTATAATATCCCGTTGTTCCTTAGGTCACTATTTATACTTATAAAGTCTAAAAACCTTAAATAACAATTTTCATTTTTAATCTCTTTTCAATTTTTTGTTTAATAACGGTAAGGCGTTTCATAATATCCATAAGTTTAGGATCCTTATTTTCCTTGTATATTTCATTGATACTCAGTATCAATTCCTTGGCCTGTCTGGACGCAATTATTTTTTCATTTCTTGTTTTAAATGAACTTTTATTAATTTCAAATTCTAATGCTCTATCTATAATTTCCATATGTTATAATTATTTTAGGTTGGTTACTATTTAGTTTTGGTCGTTAAATGTTAGAATTGCTAACAAACATGTTATAAATATCATGAAGGTGATATCTCGAGGGTTCATAATAGGGTTTATATTGTATCAAATACTTTGTATCTTTAAATATGAGGATAAAGATTAACAATTAAAATTTAATTTCATATAAGTTTCCATTATTTTTTTCTATAAAGTTATAATTTTAAGTTATAATTAACTTATTTTTATGATATTGCTTCTCTCTGAGCAATATTCAAACACAATTTAAACGAATGATAATAAAAGATATGAATTAATTTAATTATCGTATGTATTCCTAAATGAATTGTCTGGAACACCTTAAAAAAATAGAAGTATTCTCATTATTTTTATGATCAGATAATTAACATAGAAGGGCCTAAAACAATGAACTTACATTCGGGCAACCGGTAGATCTTTGTTCTTTACATGAAAAATTGATACCTAGTGTAATTTGATGAAATCCTCCTGTATCAAATGCTATTTCACCCAACTGATAGGTATAGGTATATCCAAACAGAAAGCGTTTATAATTTATACCGATAATTGGTGTAATTTGTTTTAAGCTCTCTATCGCATTACCTTCAAAACTATTACGATAGGATAGAACAGCCCACAATTGTGCAGTAGTTCCTATATTTTTATATATTTTAAAATTGAAATCCACAAATATTTCGCCAGTTCTTTCAATAAACTGACCCATTATAGAAGGTTCGAACTGAACACTATTATTTCTACCCAAATAATAACCAAAGGTCAATAAATACCTTCTTAAATTTAAAGACTGAAAATCTGTATTGTCCACATTCTTTATCTGGGTAAACATGTTCTTAATGGTAAAATAGGAGAAGAAGTCCAAAAAATGATAGGACATACTGAAGTCGGCATTATAATAATTCTCCGATTCAATAATTTTAGAAATTATAGGATCATCTATTGGAGAAATAAACCCTGTCTGATCTATTGTATTTTGGACATACATGAGCGATAAAGAAAAGGACAACTGATCTAAGGCATCTTCACGACCGAAATTAAGGTGATATGCAAATGTACCTGAAATACCTCTTTGTGCATGAAATCCGTTTTCATCATTAAAAATAACGCCCCCCAGCCCAACTTTTTCTTTAACTCTGGCATGGTAACTCAATGTTTGTAAAGATGGTGCTTCGGATACTCCCGCCCATTGTCGTCTGTATGTTATTCTCAATTTATCACAGTTTCCAATACCGGCAGCCGACGGATGTACTAAAAATACATTATCCGACAAATAGTCCGTATATACCGGGAATACTCCTTGGGAATTTGCCTTTTGCATAAACAAACATATTACAAAAAACAATAAAATCCTTCTACTCATATAATACCCTTTATCCTCTTACAAGGCGAAAACTACCTTTACATACACACCTTCAGTAATAATACCTCTACCCTATTCTGACGATGCAAATGCATTCTCATTACAATTTTATTTCAGGCTCAGTCCAAATGTACCAACCTGATTTTCATTAGTACAAATCTATCAAAAAATTTATAATAACATTAAGATTTTACCTAAATTGAAGATATTATTCATAAGTGAAATTCCATATAAGCAATCCTGATTTGCTTTATCATTAAAACATCACTAATACCGCTGTTTGTTATAAAAAAATAAAAGTGAATAAACTATAATGCCTAAGCAAAAAGGTAAAGCCCCATAAGATATAAAAACCAGAAGGATACACTTATTGAGGCTCCACTGTGATATGTCCTGTCAGAAAATCAATATTATTATAGAGTCAATATCCTTTTTCAACTTGAAAAACTTCATAAGCAAACCAATGACAGTCGATCTACCTAGAGTCTGTCTATAAAGTCGGTGTTTGGTTCAGAATGTTTGAGTTCGAGGCTTGCGAAGTCATTTAAGATTAGGAGTTTACTTTTGTAAATGACTAATCTTAAATGCGAGTATAACGAAGAA
>Ga0164313_10006715_pt1 | contig 10125 bp, 13 predicted proteins | sample GuaBasSedimGuay4_FD_113735 | JGI IMG/M metagenome (GOLD analysis project Ga0164313, IMG submission 113735) | Subseafloor sediment microbial communities from Guaymas Basin, Gulf of California, Mexico - Guay4, Core 4569-4, 0-3 cm | ecosystem: Environmental > Aquatic > Marine > Hydrothermal vents...
ACTACTTTGTTGTAGTGAAAAAATATTTTAAGGGAGTAAGCATATGCCAAAAATGAAAAGTGTAAAAGGCGCTGTTAAGCGTTTTAAAGTTAAAAAAAGCGGCAAGATCAAAAGAGGAACTGCATATAGAAGTCACATTCTAACTAAGGTTGACGGTGGTCACCATAGAAGTATGAGAAGTCCTAAATATGTTGATGGCGCTGATGCTAAAAACATTAAAGAGATGATCAACTAAGAAATTAGGTTCATTTTTTAAAGCTATAATCCCCCGATTAGGGGCAAGTTCAAACAGAGAAAATGTTTGACACCTACTATAACTGGCTTGCAAAAGTTACAGTACAAGTATAAGGTAAAGGATAACCATGAGAGTTAAAACGGGTGTCGTAAGAACTAGACGACATAAAAGACTATTAAAACAAGCTAGAGGGTTCTACAGTGGTAGAAGAAAACACTTCAGAAAAGCCAAAGAACAACTTGAGCGTTCATTAGTATATGCTTACAGAGATAGAAGACAAAAGAAAAGAGATTTCAGAAGATTATGGATTACGCGTATTAATGCGGCTACAAGACTTAATGGGATGAATTACTCTACATTTATGCATGGTTTAAAGCTAGCTAACATTGAACTTGACAGAAAAATTCTTGCTGATATGGCGATGAATGCTCCTGAATCATTTACAAAAGTAGCTGATGCTTCTAAAGCAGCACTTGCTAAATAATTAACTTCTTAGTTAACTATTTCTTGAGGAGTTTCGGCTCCTCATCCCCTTTTTAATATTTCCCAAAATTATTTTATTATTGTTTAAATCTGGTTTGAGCTTTTCTTCATTCCTTTTCTTTTTTGTTCCACAACAAAATAGAAAACGAACCCAAAAGAAAAAAGTGTGAAGAACTGTCGTGGGCTAATATATATGGTTGTGATCTTGATTTAGTTAGGCGGTAGAAATTACCTTATACGCAGAGAAAATTTGACAACACTATTTAAAGTATGTCAAATTTTTATTCACTATTCACTATTCACTATTCACTATTCACTCGAGGCTAGCCTCGCTGTGTTTCTCCAGAAAATCCGATGATTCCTGGTCTTAGGTTGCATACGTTTTCGAAACCCATACCTTTCATGGCATGTTGTACTTGGAAACTTCTGCTTCCTGAGTGACAGTAAACGATAATATTTTCTTTTTTCTTCCCTGCGAGTGCTTCTACTTTGGCATAGAATTGTGAAGTAGGAACTAGAATATCTGTACCCACAATGTGACCCATTTTGAACTCCATGTGTTCTCTGGTATCTACAAGGGTAAAGTTTACCATACCTAGGTTCTTTGCCTCTATAAGTGCCTCTAATTCATCACCATCTAGTTGCTCTTCTTTTAGAAGAACTGCTGCTTCCTCTGTAGTTAGGCCACGTGAGTGTTGGTGTACCACTTCTTCTATCTCGTCATGTTGTGCTTGTGCTGCTGCGTATTCTGGTGTACAGAAGATACCACAGTGACAGAGTCCATCTTCAGGGATCTCTTTTTCTATGGCTGGCTTGCATGGACAAACACGGTTGTCTGCGGCTTTTTGTTCTTCTTTCGTCTCACCAATGACCATAAAACAAGGGCAAAACTGTTTGCCATAAATGAGTTTATTTCTAGCAAGCCCCATGGTTACACCTTCATTAACTTCATCATTTGGGTTTTGTACCCAACCAAATTGCTTGTTTACTTTTTCTACAAAAGACCATGTTTTTTCTAGCTGTGCTTGAAATTCATCTGAATTCATATCTATTTGTTGCATTATTATCCTTTAGTTTGTAGCGTTATTTTCTATATTATTTGTTATTTCATCAAATTCTTGTACAAAAACTTGGATTTTCTTACCCCAGTCTTCAAGCATGTTTTGCGTTTTATTAAGGTCAATATGTATATGTTTTTCATTGATCTCTACACCGGCTTCTTTTGTATCTATAATACCTTTTTCCAGGTCGGCAGATATTTTCTTCATTTGCACATCCAATTTTTTACTTAAATCGTTAAAAAATTCTTTGGTTTTGTTTGTATCTATGGTGATACTGTCGTTCTCCATATGAATACCCATTTGGTTTAGTTGGGCATTTTTATGTTCAAGTGAATGTTTTTCTTCTTTTATAGGTGTTTGTTGTAGGTTGTCTTCTAGAGGTATTTTCGCTTGAATCACTTCTTTTTGGAGCTTTTCTATTTCAATTTTTCCTGCTTGAAGTTCTGCAAGTACTTCTGCTCTTGCCTGTTGTGCTATTTTGGCATCATGTTTGGCTTGTGCTTCTTCATCAAGTTGTTTTTTATCCTGGCATCCGGTCAGAGAGAGTAGCAGAGTAAGTGTAACAAGTAGGTAGCGCATAGGTATCCTTTAAAAATAAGTAGATACATTATACTATGATTTCTAAAAGTGAGGTAAAAGACCCACCCCTAGAGGGTGGGGAGGAGGAAGATGAAGCGTTATGGGTAGATTATCCACATTTTTTAGTTGCAGGTTTTTTCTCTCCGCCACATTTACCGTCTTGACATTTCATAGCTTTTTTATCGCCTTCACATTTTTGTGACTTTTTACTGCTGTCACATTTTCCATTGTCACATTTTTTCTCAGTTTTTTTACTGTCCCCACATTTACCTTCACCACATTTACCCTCTGCTGTTGCCAATGTAAATGTTAGCGCTATTGCTCCGAGTAAGATAAGTAATTTTTTCATGATATTTCCTTTTAATTGTTAATTGATTGTAGTTATTGTTCTTCACCAAATAAAAGGTGATCTAAACTAAGTTTTCCGGCTCCTAGTGAAGCAAAGAGTGCTAAAAACAACATATAGTACAGAGGGATCTCAAAACCATTATCTCCAGCACTAAATCCATGGCCTAAATGGACCGTTGTAATAGCAACAACCATGATGACCATTAGAGGTATAGAGATAAGTCTTGTAAAGAGGCCTAGTGTTAATAATATTACACCCAATATCTCAGTGCTTGCAGCCATATAGGCATTAAGTGTAGGAAAGGGAATACCCATAGACTCAAACCAGGTAGCAACACTGCCTATATCGGACCACTTTTGCATTGCCGGGTCATAAAAACCGTAGGCCACTGCAAGCCTTGCCAACAGCAAAGAGAGACTTTGTCCATGGTTGAGTATATTTCTTGTAAGGGTATGTATTTGACTTAACATTTGATCTCCTTCGTTGACTATTTGTTGTTACTAGAGAATTATAGTATGAAGGTTGTGTAATGTCTGTGTATCGCAGTGTAGAAATGAAGAAAATATGTTTTAGTTATTGCCACATTTCCCTTCAGCACACTTCCCTCCAGACACACATTTTTTTGCAGGTACTGTTTTTGTTTCCCTCTTCTCGGTATCCCCGCCGCATTTTCCTGGCGCACATTTCCCTGCTTCACATTTCATAAAGGGTTCCAGCTTTTTTTCTTTTGTGGAGTCATAAGTTTCAAATGCACCTTCAGAGTATAGAATATAGGTTAAGATGGCAGCGAGTATAGCAAAAATTGCTACGGAGTAGAGTAAAAACTTTTTCATAGATATATGTTCCCTGTAATGTATATTTTGATACTTCAGTATAGAAGCGTATGTAGGTATAGAAGTATAACATAAAAAGAAGAAACTCTCTCTAGAGAAGAGAGAGTGAGGAGGTAGGACTATTTACCACACTTACCGCTAGATGCACATTTCTTGGCACCATCACATTTTGGCGCACCTTTACATTTTCCAGCTTGACATTTTCCTGCCTCGCACTTTTGCGCAGTTTGACATTTTGCAGCTTCTGCATCACTACCTTTTGTGCAACCTGTGAACCCTACCATCGCTAAACCCACAAGGGCTGTAAAAACTAAATTTTTCATCTTTGTCTCCTAGTATTTTATGACGATGAAGTATAATAGTTTTTATGTGTAATGTGCGTGTAGTTGGTTTTGCACTCTGAGTACACACTATATGATTATGATTAGTAAAAAATTTAGAAAAGACAGAGATGATAAAAAAAAGAAGACAATTTTTAGTGTTAAGTTCAATACTTGGACTTTCACCTTATGTTCATGCAAAAAGTATGACTACGTATGACAAAGCATTTAAAAAAATAGAACCAACCATTGCAGCAGTGCAGGAACACATGTTTCCTAAAGGCAGTAAGTTACCTTCTGCCAAAATGATGAATGCCACTCAGTTTTTGTTTGAAACTATCACCCATAAAAGTTTTGATAAAGATATACGCGCGTTTGTTCTTGAAGGTGCTGAAGAGTTAGTCTTGCGAGAAAAAGATTTTACTTCCATGACTTCTGGAGATAAAGAGAAAGCCTTACGTGCATATGAAGAGACAAACTATGGAAGCTCCTGGTTGTCACGTATTATGACATTAGCGATGGAAGGCATGTTCTGTGATCCTGTATATGGTTCAAATGTCAATGAATCAGGATGGAAAGCGATTAATGCTTACGGTGGATTTCCAAGACCAAAAACAAGGTATATTGAAGTATGACAAGTATTAAAATACAGTACAAGCGAGTCACTAAATGACGAGTCGTAAATATGATGTTGTGATAATTGGTTCTGGGGCGAGTGGTGGAGCAGTAGCCTATACTTTGTGCAAAGCAGGGTTTAAGGTGGCTGTTCTTGAAAAAGGAAGACTTCTCAAGCGTGAAGAATTTTCCAAAGATGAATTAGCTTATTGTCGTAGAGACTTGGTAACCCCCAATCTTTTTGATGAATACCATACTATAGAAGAAAAAGTTGATGGGAAATGGGTGGCTACACCTACGTATGAATCAGGATGGAGTTTTTGGAATGGTAACATTGTTGGAGGTTCTTCCAACCTTATGTCTGGGATGCTGCACCGCTTGCATCCGGATGATTTTAGATTAAAAAGTAAATATGGAGAGATAAAAGGGGCTAATGTTGTTGACTGGCCCATTAGCTATGATGATATGGAACCATACTATACACTTGCAGAAGAGTTGGTTGGCATATCGGGTCATTATGAAAAACATGTGTATGAACCATGGCGGAGTACAATAAACTTTACACAACCACCGACCAAAGAAAATGCAGTTGTTAAATTACTTGACAAGAGTTGTAAAGCTTTAGATATTACGCCTCTTGTTACACCCAGAGCAGTCCTCTCTAAAAACAAGCCTGGGCGTGATGCCTGCTACTACTCAAACCTTTGTGGAAGCTACGGCTGTTCATCTGGAGCCAAAGGATCTTCGAGAGAAGCTCTGTTGAAGCCTGCCTTGGCAACAGGCAACTTGACACTTATGACAAACAGCTATGTTAAGTACCTTCATACAAACCAAAAAGAGGTTGTTAGTTATGCTGTGGTGGTCAATACCATTACCGGCAAAGAGAAAAAGATAGAAGGTAAGATTTTTGTAGTTGCGGCACAGGCACATGAGAGTGCCAGACTACTACTAAATTCTTCTAACAGGTACCATCCAAATGGTTTAGGAAATAGCTCTGGTGAACTTGGAAAAAACCTTATCTTCTCAGGTGGCGGCTCAGGAGAAGGCGAGTTGCATGAAGATTCTTTAAAAGAGATAGCATTTAAAGACCTTGTGACAACAGGGCTTTTTGTCAACCGTTCTGTCCTTGACTGGTACTTTATAGATCACTGGTGGGATGGTAAGTTTAAAGGCGGTTCTGTAGAGTTTATGTTCGAACATCAAAATATCATCACACGTGCACGAAAAAATGGTTATAAGAACGGCCAGCTAGTATGGGGGAAAGAGTTGGGAGAGCGTCTCGTAAAACGATTCAATACCTATAAAAACATACGTTTTGAGATCTTTAATGACTGGCTTCCAAACGATAACTGCTTTGTTGCTTTAGATCCTACCCACAAAGACAAATACGGCATGCCCGTGGGTAAACTGCGTGTAGAAGGGCATCCTCAGGATCAAAAGGTGGGAAACTATATCGCTAAGAAGTGTGAAAACATACTTGAAGAGATGGGTGCGAAAAATATTTATTCAGGGGTCTCTTCTTCCCCTCCTCAAAACCTTGTAGCAGGAGGGTGCCGTTTTGGCAATGACCCCCAGACCTCAGTGCTCAATAAATACTGCAGGTCACATGATGTTAAAAACCTTTTTGTTGCAGATGCAAGTTTTATGCCCACAGGTGGCTCAGTCGCTTATACCTGGACTATTTATGCGAATGCCTTCAGAGTGGCAGACCACATTGTAAAAAGACTTAGCGGTAATACTGTATTATAATTTTATTTTATTTTAAAGTTTATTTGATACTATACTACAAAAGATGTTGAAAAAGCTAACCCTACTTAGTAAAGTAGAGACAGAAAGCTATGGGTCTTGAAAAGATTGCCAGGTTGCCAATATTGGAGTGTGTTTTACACTTTAAATTATCTTCTTCTCTTTTAACATAACGGTAAAATTTCAGATAAATTTAAAATTCGGTTTATTTTTGATTAATTTTATATAGTTACAATTACATATATTTTTTAGTATGGAATATAACCTATACTATTCGAACATATTACTTTTAGGAGAATTATTTGAAAAAACTTTATACATTATTACTTACCTTATCGTTCGCTACAGTTAGCATCCAGGCAGCTACTAAAACTATTAAATATAAAATTAAAAGTGGAGATTCTCTCTATGCTATTGCAAAGAGTAATAAAACAACTGTCTCAAAAGTGAGACAAGCCAATGGTATGAAAAAAGGGGAGACCCTTAAAATAGGAAAAGTATTAAAAGTACCTACAAATAAAAAAACGACAAAAAAGAAATCTATAAGATTATCAAAGTATAAGATCAAAAAAGGTGATACACTCTCAAGTATTGCAAGGAAACATCATACTACGATAGCCAAACTTACAAAAAGCAATGGTATGAAAAAAAGTGATACTTTAAAGTTGGGTCGTACATTAAAGGTACCTACAAAAACGTATAAAGTAGCCAAAAAGAAGAAAACATCAAATAAAAAGTTAGTTGCTTCTATCTCTAGTTTAGATACAGTAAGTCTCAAATCAGCAACAAGAACCAAAAAACCAAAAAAATCAAATACATTCGCGTTGTCTGATATCTTCGTTAGCAGTAAAAAAGCAAACTTGGACAAATGTAAGAAGATCACAAAAGATGCGAAAAAGAAATTGGGGAAAAGGTATGTATGGGGTGCAAGTGGAACGAGAAATACCTATGATTGTTCTAGCTTTACCAAGTATGTATACAGAAAGAATGGAATCGCTATTCCCAGAACTTCCATTAAGCAGTCAAAACATGGTAAATATGTAAAAAGAAAAGATCTTAAAAAAGGTGATCTTATTTTCTTTGATACCTCTAAAAGACGTAAAGGATATGTTAATCATGTAGGTATCTACCTTGGTAACAATAAATTTATTCATGCTTCTTCAGCGAAGAAGAGAGTTGTTGTATCAAGTTTAAGTAAGTTTTACGGAAAGCGTTATAAAGGTGCAAGAAGACCTTCATAATCGTCTTTTCTTCTATGCGGAGTTTGGCTCCTCACCCCTTCCTTTATTTTCCCCACTAAATTTTATTATTGTTTGAGCTTGGTTTGAGTTCCCTCTGTTACTTTTTTCTTTTTGTACTGCGACGAAAAAGAAAGGAAAGTAACCAAAAAAGAAAAAACGCAAGTGACAAGAAGTTATTATGATTCTTAAATAGTTAGCTAGTTAGTAGTTTGGTAAAGTAAAAAAGGAAGAGTATTATCAAGGGAAACCTTGACAAGTAGAAAGAAATGTGCAAAGCTTTTTATAATAGCACTTAGCACTTAGCACTTAGCACTTAGCACTTAGCACTTAGCACTTAGCACTTAGCACTTAGCACTTAGCACTTAGCACTTACTCGGCGTAAAGTATCGCACCAGAACTTGCGTTTGTTACCAATGCTCTGTATTGTTTTAGCCATTTGCTCGTAAGAGGTTTTACGAGTGGTTTAAAGTTTTCTTTTCTTTGTGCGATCACTTCATCACTGAGGTTGGCTTGTAGGATGTATTGATCAACATCGATGTGGATTTCGTCTCCATCTTCAAGTAAACCTATGAGCCCGCCTTCTGCAGCCTCTGGACTTACGTGTCCGATGCTGGCACCTCTGGTTGCACCTGAAAATCTACCATCAGTAATGAGGGCTACTTTATCACCAAGACCCATACCCATGATGAGAGAAGTAGGACTTAGCATCTCTTGCATACCAGGACCACCACGAGGACCTTCATAACGAATGACTACAACATTGCCTGCTTTTACATTTCCTGCCAAAATACCCTCGATTGCTTCATCTTGTGAATTAAAACATACTGCAGTACCCGTAAAGACTCTGTCTCCCGTGATCCCTGCAGTTTTAATAACAGCTCCTTGCTCTGCCAAGTTACCATACAAGATAGCAAGCCCACCAACTTCCGAGTAGGCATTGTCTACAGTATGGATGATGTTCGTATCTAATATCTCTGCATCTTTTACTTTTTCATAAAGCGTTTCACCAGTTACTCCAAGATTATCAAGCAAGATATCATCCCCGCGTTTCATCATCTCATGCATTACGGCATTTACGCCACCGGCTTTGTTGATGTCTTCCATGTGCACTGTTGAAAGTGATGGAGAGATCTTGGCAATGTGTGAAACACGTTTTGAGATAGCATTGATATCACTAAGATTAAAGTCTACCTCTGCCTCTTTTGCAATAGCAAGCATATGAAGTACGGTATTTGAACTTCCTCCCATGGCCATGTCAACAGCAAAAGCATTGCGTACAGCATTCTCATTGAGGATATTTCTCATACGGTATTTTTCACGCTCGGCAGCATCTGCTTTGGCAATCTCACAGATACGTCTTGCAGCTTGTCTATAAAGGTTAGTTCTTTCAGGCGTCAATGCCAAGATTGTCCCATTACCAGGTAAAGCAATGCCCATCGCCTCCATTAGTGTGTTCATGGAGTTGGCTGTAAACATACCAGAACATGAACCGCCACTTGGACAGGCATTACACTCGATATCAAGAAGTTCTTCATCTGTGATCTCTCCAGTCTCATGTTTACCTACGGCTTCAAAAGCTGTGGCTAGATCAATAGGTGTACCATCTTTGGTGTAGCCTTTTTCCATAGGCCCACCAGATACAAATACAGTTGGGACATCTACACGTAAAGCACCCATGATCATACCAGGAACGATCTTGTCACAGTTTGGGATGGCTATCATGGCATCGAGTTTATGGGCATTCATTACTGTTTCTATAGAGTTAGCGATGATCTCACGTGAAGGCAGAGAATAAAGCATACCATCATGACCCATAGCTATACCATCATCCACACCAATAGTATTGAACTCGAAAGGCACACAACCGTTTGCACGGATCTCTTCTTTGATAATTTCAGCTACTTTGTTTAGAAAAAAATGCCCTGGAATGATCTCTATAAATGAGTTTGCAACACCAATGAATGGTTTTTCAAAATCCTCATCTTTAACACCTGTTGCACGCAACAAACTTCTGTGTGGAGCTCGTGAAAACCCCTTTTTTATCTCGTTACTTCTCATGGAAAAGCCCTTATATTTAAGTATTTAAGCGATTATATCAAAAAACCTCTGTTTTCTCTTTACATTAAAAACTTTTTTAGCTATACTCGCACTCCAATTTTAAGTGAACTCTTGAAAGCGGATATGGATGTGCGGGCGTAGCTCAGCGGTAGAGCATAACCTTGCCAAGGTTGGGGTCGACGGTTCGAACCCGTTCGCCCGCTCCATAAAAATAAATGGTGCCAATATGCCCGAGTGGTGGAATTGGTAGACACAGGGGACTTAAAATCCCCCGGTCATTGCGACTGTGCCGGTTCAAGTCCGGCCTCGGGCACCATAGAAGGCGAAACATTAAATATTATACTTATTTAGGTATTCTTTTTAATGTTTCGCCTTTTTCATTTAAAAGATTATATGGAGCCATCGCCAAGCGGTAAGGCCGCAGCCTGCAAAGCTGCTATCCCCGGTTCAAATCCGGGTGGCTCCTCCATTAGTTAAAGTGACTTTTATCTTTTTTAGGTAAAATTCTACTCTACGAAATACCGGGAGATGTCAGAGTGGTCGAATGTGCCGGTCTTGAAAACCGGTGAGGGTTATACCTCCGGGGGTTCGAATCCCCCTCTCCC
>Ga0164313_10006716_pt1 | contig 10125 bp, 9 predicted proteins | sample GuaBasSedimGuay4_FD_113735 | JGI IMG/M metagenome (GOLD analysis project Ga0164313, IMG submission 113735) | Subseafloor sediment microbial communities from Guaymas Basin, Gulf of California, Mexico - Guay4, Core 4569-4, 0-3 cm | ecosystem: Environmental > Aquatic > Marine > Hydrothermal vents >...
CGAATCATTTCTAAATCAAAATTGGTGCGTTCTTCCAGACGTTTTGCTTCTAAATGTTTTCCTATTTCTTTGAAATAATCCAATTGTTTTACCAAATCATCTTGAATATGAATAATAGCTTCCTGAAGTATATCTGGAGATGTCACAAACATGTTTGCAGGATAGATATTAAGTAATTCATACTTTTCAAGAACCTCATTTGTTTGCGCATTGAAAACTTCAATTTCCTCAATTTCATCTCCAAAAAAATGAATTCTAAAAGCATCGTCTGCATAACTTGGATAGACATCTAATGTATCCCCTTTTATACGGAAACTCCCGTGATGGAATTCAGCTTCCGTACGCGAATACAAACTTTGTACAAGCATATGAAGCAATTTGGTTCGGGAAATAATCTGCCCTTTTTTAAGTTTAATGATATTTTTTTGAAATTCGGTCGGATTTCCAATTCCATATAAGCATGAAACCGATGAAACTACAATAATATCACGCCTTCCGGAAAGTAAGGAAGAAGTAGTACTCAATCGCATTTTTTCTATTTCTTCATTAATAGAGAGGTCTTTTTCTATATAAACTCCACTAGAAGGGATATAGGCTTCGGGTTGGTAATAGTCGTAATACGAAACAAAATATTCTACTGCATTGTCCGGAAAAAATTGCTTGAATTCAGAATATAATTGAGCTGCCAGTGTTTTATTATGGGCTAATATTAAGGTGGGTTTATCAACTTGTTCAATTACATTGGCAACGGTAAATGTTTTTCCGCTTCCGGTAACACCTAAAAGGGTTTGGTGCTCTTCGCCAGAATTAATCCCTGCAACCAACTGCTTTATAGCTTGGGGCTGGTCTCCGGTGGGTTTAAAATCTGAAACAATGTTGAATTTCATATTGAAAGCAAAGGTACAAAAACAGTAGTAGCAACAATATGAAACTAAAACGTAAACTTGTTATAAATGAAATAGTTTAAGAGCGTCTTCTAGGCTCCATTTTTAGGCTAATTTTAATTTCTCCGTTAACTACTAACCTTATATAATATCTGGGGTCTTTATATGTTTCAGTGTCAAAAGCGTAATTGAACAAATGTTCGCCAGCTTTTTCTGTAGGATTATTATATAATTCTCTTACAATAATATCCTGCTCATTAAACAATCCAATAGTTACATTAGTTTGTTTGTGAAACTTGTATTTAAATTTTCCAACAACACTACTCTTATAAGTTCTGGTAGAATTGTAATAGGTTTTATAATTGTCTGTTTCACTTTTTGGTACAGCTATACCTAACAAACCTGCAATATATTTTTGGTAATGGATTGCTTCTTTTTCTTCAAAGCCACCAATTTCATCTAAGGGAAAATCATCTGTTAATGCCCAAACTGAATACTGTCCTAGAGTATTAAAACTTTTATTCTTTTCAATTTCTTTTGTTAGTTTATTTAAAGAATCAGATGCTTGATTACCTAAGCTATAATTAGTTGTTTCGTTTGAAGCAGATTTTGATTGTTGAATACACATAGCAAATAATGGCTTTGTTTGCTTATTGTTTGGAGATAGAGCGATTAATTCTTCTTGAGTAATTATCACATCTTGTGTATCTGTAGAATCTGAAACAAACTTTTGGCCATTAGGAATCCTTATAGATATACTTTTATTGGTTAAGTTGGTAATATCTATTTTTAGGGGTTGATAATAGTGAGGACTGCCAATATTGCCTTTAAAATCACATTCAACTAAATTCTTCTCTATGGCAGTTTTAAGGTCGTAGGTAGTAATGGTAGGCCTGCTCCCTGTAAGAGTAATAAAAGCAATAAATAAGACGATTAGGTTTTTCATACGTTAAAATGTTAGTCTTCATTTAACGTATTTCTTCAATTTATAGTGTGCTTTTACTTATCTAGCTTTTTTGTTCCTTATTAAAATACACGAGGTAGTAGTACATTTGTTTTTCCTCATCCCAACCTTTTTCAACAAATTTTTCTGCGCTTTCTGGGTTAATAAAATCTAATTTAATTTGAATATGAGTATCTAAATTAATGACATTTTTGATTTTCTTGCGTGCAGCAGTTACTGCAGTATTAGCAATTGGGAATTCAGTTAAGTCTTCAATTTTATATTTTGGAGCTTGCTCTGTTTTGTAATGTTTAAATTCAGGAATTAAATCTGGATTGTCAATTACTTCATTGATAAATAAAGACTCTTCAAACGAATCATTTTTAGCAAAATGATTCACGGCCCTATTCATAAACATTACTTCTTCCTTTTTATCTTCAGCAGGAAGAACCACATCTTTAGCAAAATCTTGACAGAATTTTAAATACTTTTTAGTATAGAAATTTTCATCTTCAAAGGCATCAACACCAAGGAAAGACTCTAACCAATAACGTGTATCATAACGGTTACTGTCTACCGAGAGAATTTTGTATCCTTCTTCTTTTTTTACATTAAAAATAAGGCAACCCTTGTCTAATTTATTCAAGTTAATACCGTGTTGTAATTGAGCTTCTAACTGATTTTCTTTTTCAGAAAACTGAAGAAAATCTTGTTTGATTTCAGATTTAAAAATACCAATGGCATCTACTTTTTCATTATCTATTTGCACATTCTCAAAATGAACAATATACACTTCACCAGCCTTAATATGTGGGTGTAATGACTGATCGTACAAATGTTGGGTGATGAGTTTACTTTGTTCGTGTATTTTTTCAGGAGTGTTAAATATTTTAGTAGAAATATTAAATAATTCGTGAAATTCTAAATCGGTTTCGTGTATAAATTGAAAGTAATTTTCTTCTTTTTCCCTAAATGGTTTTAGAAAATATTCTTTTAAAAGTGGAGTTAATTCATCATCTGCTTTATAAGTTTCTTCCGAAAGAAAAATAGATTCGTTGTTGATTTTATTTCCGACTCTGTGAATAGATAGCGAAGTAATGTGGGCACCGTATAAGTTGATCATTTAATTTTGTTTAATAATTTCTAAAGATTCGAAAAAATCTTTAACGTTAATATCTCCTCCTTCATTAATAGCCTTTTTGTCAATGTTTATTGCAATAATTAAAACACCAGAATCTTTCCAACTAAAGGACACAACAATCCATTCATCAATAGCTCCTTGATATTCTAAAATGGTTTTTTTTCCTTTTAATATTTTACCATCTTTGGTTTTGATTTCAATATTTGAAGTTGTTTCAGTATAACCATAGTCGATACTTTCTTTAGTAACTTCATTTAGCATTAAATCAATCATTAATGCTGGGTCAAAATCTGAATATTCTTGGACAATAACTCCAGAGCCTGTTGATCCTATTGCAGTTATTTGTTTTATATCATCTTCTATAGGAGTTTCACTGACAGGAAAGTTTTTTGAATAATTAAATTTTATAATTCCATCATTATAAGTAAGGATATCTTTTTGAGAAATGTTTATTGTTAATTCACCTTTTTTCTTAACGTTATACTGAAAATCATTGCCTAATGAATAGTCAAAAGATTCGCCATTAATTGTTATCGTATAATTTGAATTCTCTTGAGCTTGTGTTATACTTACAAAAAGGAATAGTAAAAAACTTAATAATTTCATATGGAGTAGGTTTTAAATTATTTATAATGATGGAATTATAAAACTTAATTCCAATTTTCATCAAAATCTAAATCGCCGTAATCTTCATGATTCATTTCATCATCAATATATTCATCATCATCTTCAGAAGCATCTGCTTTAAATTCTTTATCTGGAGCTTCATCGGGTATTTCACCGTGAGCAAACATAAGGTTAGGGTAGGTTTGGTTGCTATCTGCTTCAGCAATATCTGCCAATTCTACAAGAAAAGTCCACATGCTTAAAAAATCATACACATATAGCAACCTTGTTTGGTCTCTATTAGTAACATCATTAATAGTTGTTTCATTCATCACTCGAACACTATCCACTCCTTCACTCACATCAAACAAAGCAATCTCTTCGCCTTGTCCCCACTCTTCATTACTTACATAAAAAGAAGCCATTTCTTGACCTTCAAAACCAAAGCCCTGAGTAATAGCATTGTGTAATTCTTCTAGTGTATTTTCCTCATCAATTTCGATGTCACGAAAAACATCTTCTTTTGCATCTAAGATTACTCTAAAACGATAAATCATATTGAAATTATTAAGGATGCAAAGATATATAAGCGCGAAGATTTAAAAGCAGAGAATTAGTAAGTTTTTTATTATTTACTAAAGCGATGCAATGTAAATGTCATGACTGCCAAAAGGAAGAATGCTACTACTTGGTGTAACACTCCTAAAATGACAGGAACATGAAATAATAAAGTAATAACACCCAATGTAAACTGAATCAATACCACCCATATTAAGCTCTTTAATAATGTTTGTTGTAGCTTGTTAATTGTAGTTTTTTTGGCTTTGAACCAAATAAAAACAATCAATCCTGTCACTATATATGCTGCATAGCGATGTATGAATTGCACTCCACTTTTACCTTCAACGAAGTTTTTCCAAACGGGATTTTGTTCTATATAAACGGTTTCATGAATTAGCTTTCCATCACTCATAAGTGGCCAGAAATTGTGAATAAATCCAGCATCTAATCCAGCAACAAAAGCTCCCCAAATTATTTGAATGATAAGTAAAACATATGTCCATCTAATAATATTTCTAAGTGGAATGTTGATTTCTTTTCTTTTAGGGAATTTAATGTCTAAAGCAATCCACATTGCAAAACTAAAAGTTATAAAAGCTGTGGTTAAGTGTAGTGCTAACCGATAATGACTTACATCGGGCTTATCTACTAAACCGCTTTTTACCATATACCATCCCAAAAAACCCTGAAACCCTCCTAAGGCAAGTAGTAATATACTTTTTTTTATAGTTGATTTTGTAAGTTGTTTTTTTAAAAGAAAATACAAGAAAGGAATTATAAATACCATTCCTATAAAGCGACCAATAAAGCGATGAAGCCATTCCCAAAAATAAATATCTTTAAAATCTTGAAGTTCAAAATCCTGATTGATTTTTTGATATTCAGGGTATTGCTTGTACAAATCAAAAGCTTCTTTCCATTCCACTTCATTCATTGGAGGAATAGTTCCTGCGATTAATTTATAACTTGAGATAGAAAGACCAGAATGAGTTAATCGAGTGATACCACCCACTACTACCATAATAAATATGAGTATGCAACCTGTAATTAGCCAGTAAATTACCTTATTGTTATCTTTCATATTTTTGTCTGGTCGAGCGCAGTCGAGACCTTCTTTTTATTAACCTCTCGACTGCGCTCGAGGAGACAAATTATTGTCTTTCATAATCTGCCTTTGTTAGCTCAAACCAATTGATAGGGTTTTTGCCAGCTTCATTTTCTTCACCAGGATAATAATCTATTTTAGTTATTTTAAAACCCATTTTTTGTAGGACTTTAGTGGAAGCAATGTTTTCAATTTCTGTAAAACCTATTATTTTTTCTAGATTAAGATCTTCGAATCCATATTTTAAAGACATTATTGAGGATTCAGTTGCAATTCCTTTTCCCCAATATTCTGTCAAAAACCGATACCCTAAATCCGAGTCACCACCTGTTTCAGGTAGATATTTTAATCCAGTAAAACCTATAAGTTTGTTGTCTGGTTTGTAGATAACAGCCAATCTTCCGTAACCGTGCTCTTGATAATCTTTAAAGACGACATTCTCTAGTAAAGTTTTAGCTTCCTTAACAGAATTAATCATTTTATCACCTGTATATTTTTGAACTAAAGGATTAGAATTTAATTCATACATAGCTACTTCATCTCCAAGTTGAAAAGGTCGAATTAATAAGCGCTCAGATTCTAACTTTAAATCAATCATTTTAGTTGGTTTTTAATCCTAATTCTTTTCCTTTTAGTAGCATAAAAGATTTTGCTTCTTCATATTCATTCTGTATTTCACCTTCAAGTATCGCTTCTTTAATAGCATCTTTAATAATGCCAATCTCCCTAGATGGTTTTAATCCAAAGGTTTTCATAATCTCTTCACCAGAAACTGGAGGTTGAAAATTACGAACATGATCTCGTTCTTCTACTTCAACTATTTTATTCCTAACTCGTTGAAAATTATTAAGATATTTTTTAAACCTATTAGGGTTTTTGGTGGTAATATCTGCTTCGCAAAGTGTCATTAAATCATCAATATATTCACCTGCATCAAAAACCAACCTTCTTACTGCACTATCGGTTACATCTGAAGCAATTACAATAGGACGAGAACTCATATATACCATTTTCTGAACAAATTTCATCTTATCATTCAGCGGCATTTTTAGTCTTTTGAATAGTTTGTAAACCATCTTTGAACCTACAAATTCATGTGCATGAAAGGTCCAACCAGCTTTTTTAGTAAACCTTTTAGTGGGTGCTTTCCCAATGTCGTGTAATAAAGCAGCCCAACGTAACCATAGGTTGTCTGTGGTTTTGGCTATATTATCTACAACTTCTAAAGTATGCCAGAAATTATCTTTGTGGCTCTGACCTTCAATTTCTTCAATTCCCTGAAGTGCTGTTAATTCAGGAAGAATATGTGGAAGCAATTGTGCCTTTAGTAAAAGCGAAAAACCGATAGAGGGTTTTGGAGATGAAATAATTTTATGAAGTTCATCAACAACCCTTTCTTCAGAGATAATTTTAATTCGCTCAGCATTTTTAATAATCGAATCGAAAGATTTTTTTTCAATCTTAAATTGCAATTGTGTTGCAAACCTAATTGCACGAAGCATTCGTAAAGGGTCATCGCTATATGTAATGTCAGGGTCGAGAGGAGTTCTTATAATTTTATCCTTCAAATCTTGTATTCCATTAAAGGGGTCTAATAATTGACCAAAGGAATCATCTTGCAGACTTAAGGCCATAGCATTAATGGTAAAATCTCTTCTGTTTTGGTCGTCTTCCAGTGTGCCTTCTTCAACAGCGGGATTTCGGCTGTCTTCTTGATAAGATTCTTTGCGTGCACCTACAAACTCTAATTCAACTTGTCCAGCCTTTAACATGGCAGTTCCGTAGTTTTTAAAAATAGAAACTTTGGGCTTTCCAGGTAGTAGATTTGAAACTTCCTGTGCAAGACGAATTCCGCTTCCCACAGCAACAATATCTATGTCTTTAGAATCCCCTCGATTTAATATATAATCTCTCACATAGCCTCCTATAACATAACTTTCTGTTTTTATGTTTAGAGCCGCTTTAGAGATTGTTTTAAAAACGGGATGCTCAAGAGCATTAATAAAATATTGAGAATTAGACATTCTATTATTTACGAATTATTTGTACAGATCCACCTGTGGTAATCTTAATTATAGCTGAAGGTTTAACAGATTTTTTATTTCGGTCCAAATTTACAACATAGTCAACCCCTTCCAAAATTGCTTTGTTAATTTCTTGAAAGTTATTAGGCGCGGCTTTTCCACTTAAGTTAGCAGATGTAGAAACGATTGGCTTTTTAAATTTACGAATAAGCTGACCACAAAACCCATCTCTAATAACTCTTATAGCAAGAGAATTGTCTTCAGCAATTAAATTTTCAGCAACGTGTAACGGGCGATCATAAATAATGGTAGTTGGCTTTACAGCATATTTAATAATATCGTAAGTTACTTCTGGAATATCCTCTATATATTGATTCAACATCTTAAAGTCTTTCACCAAGCAAATCATAGTCTTGCTATCGATTCGCTTTTTAAGTTGATATATTTTTTCAACTGCCTCAAAATTTGTGGCATCACACCCAATTCCCCATACAGTATCTGTAGGGTAGAGGATAAGCCCCCCTTTTTTAAGGGCATTTAAGCAGTTATTAATTTCGGTTTGCATCAAATATATGGTTTCTAATTATTGGTAAAAATAAGAAATTCCAGCATCAATTAATTTCATATAATAAAAACTTGCTATTGATTTATTCTTAGTAATCTTATAAGATTAAAGAAAGACTTTTCTATAAAACAAGAATTAGAAAAAGTTGTAATTTCGTAACTGAATCATAAGTTATAAAAACTGCTTATTTATTGTGTTTAAACACTTAAATAGGAGTTTAATTTTTGTGAAATTAAATAATGAATAAAGTATTTCAGTCAGATTTTTTACCCTTTAAAAACCAAATTCAAGCCTTTATTGATGGATTTGATACTTCAGGAATTCAGTTAGGAAACGCCAAGCGTAATAGTATAAAACTATTTCAGTTGAATGATGAAACTGTTAATGTAAAGGCCTTTAAAATTCCTAATATATTTAATCAAATAGCCTATAAATATTTCAGAAAGAGTAAAGCACAACGTTCTTTTGAGTATGCAAATAAGCTTGAGAAACTGGGTATTGGTACACCAAGGCCTATTGCTTACTTTGAATATTCAACACCCTTTTTATTTAAGAAAAGCTTTTATGTAAGCCATCAATTAGAATGTGATTTAACTTATAGAGAATTAATTTTAGATGCAAATTATCCCAATCACGAGGAAATTCTAAGAGCTTTCACCAGATTCACATATGAGCTACACGAAAAGGGAATTCTTTTTAAAGATCATTCGCCAGGTAACACACTTATTAAAAAAACAGATAATGAATATCAATTCTTTTTGGTTGATTTAAATAGAATGGATTTTACAGAGATCGCTATTGCAGACAGAATTAAAAATTTTAAAAGGTTGACTCCAAAAAAAGAAATGGTAGCTATAATGTCTAACGAATATTCAAAACTTACTGGAATTAATGAAAAGGAGTTATTTGATGAAATGTGGAAACATACTGAAGAATTTCAAAAAAAATTCTATAAAAAGAAGGCATTAAAGCAAAAAATATATTTTTGGAGGAATAAGTAATTACTTGCTATGCCAATGCTTATATAGCTTTTTGTACTTTAAACTTGTAACACAATAGGTTTGTAAACAAATTCGATATCCTTTTTTACCATCGAGAAACCCCAATCTTAAAAAATAAGATTTAAAAAAGGCCCAAGAGGGTCTATACACTATTTTAAATAAGGATGACTTTATTCCAAGCTTATAATAAGCTCCTGCTGCAATTGTAGAAAAATTTTCTGTTTTTTGTTTATGCTCATTATAATCTCTATAGATCCAATGTAATAAATCTCCTTTAAGTTTCCCTGCTTTTTTACCTTTCTTTAAGGTATAACTATCATGAGGGTTAATCCCTTTCCATTCTCCACTTTCTTTTTTGAAAAGGCGGAGTTTTTTGTCTGGATACCAATCTGAATGCTTAATCCATTGACCGCAATAATTATTCAATCTATTAGAATAATAACCATCACAATCCCAATTTTGCTTAACCTTCAAGATAGAATCTTTAAGTTCCTCAGAAATTGCTTCATCTCCATCTAGAGACAAAATATAATCATTTGAAGCCATTGATATTGCAAAGTTTTTTTGCTCGATATAACCTTCAAATTTGTGTTCAATAAAAGTTACATTAAATGCCCTGCAAATCTCTTTTGTTTTGTCCGTAGAAAAAGAGTCCACTACTATTATTTCATCAGACACTTTTACTAAAGAAGAAAGGCATTTTTCTAAATGTTCTTCTTCATTATATGTTATAATTACTGAGGATAGCTTGACAGTATTTATTGAAGTACTTCCTTTTTGAGTGCTATTTATATGGTTTTTATTATCTATGGTATATGGTTTTTTAAAGGTTTTAAAAGTAAAGTAATTTAATTTCTTTCTTATTTTATACTTCCGAAGTAAGTTTAAAGGTTTTGATTTCAAATAGCTTTTGTCTTGATGTAAAAATGAAATGGAAGAATCAATAACCCTTTTACTGGATTTTCCGTCAAAATAAGGGTGTAACTCTAGTAAAAATGTTTTTATGTTTTTAATTATTTCAATAGGTTCTTCTAAAGCCTTCTCAAAGATCTTTTCAATGTCTTTAGCTTCATCAACGTGCATTAAATAGTTATGCTTAAAGGTATGTTTAAACGAAACGACTATTTTTTTCTGAAGTAAAAATTCTTGTATAGCAGAAGTGTTGTCTGCAAAAAGAATATTTGCTTTTTTAAATAATGGAATTAAATCTGTTGTATCATAAAAAGTAAAAAATGGACTATTAATACTCTTCCACTTTGATACAATTTCTGAATTCATCTTTGGATGAAGAACCA
>Ga0164313_10006717_pt1 | contig 10122 bp, 9 predicted proteins | sample GuaBasSedimGuay4_FD_113735 | JGI IMG/M metagenome (GOLD analysis project Ga0164313, IMG submission 113735) | Subseafloor sediment microbial communities from Guaymas Basin, Gulf of California, Mexico - Guay4, Core 4569-4, 0-3 cm | ecosystem: Environmental > Aquatic > Marine > Hydrothermal vents >...
GGGTTACTGGTCAGCGGAGTGCTGAGACGACGGCTGAACCCATCTGGGACGTTGTCACTGACGGGCCCCCTGCTGCGATGTCGGGCGTTCTCAGGCCGTCGGCTAGAACTGTATCGACAGCGTCCTCGATCGCAACAGCCTCTGTTTCGAGGTTGAGCGAGTGGCGCAGCGCCATTGCGGCGGCGAGGATTGTCGCAAGCGGATTGGCGGACCCTGTACCGGCAATGTCGGGGGCGGACCCGTGGATGGGTTCGTACAGGCCTGGCCCTGACGCGCCGATCGCCGCAGATGGAAGCAGCCCCAGTGAACCGGGCAGCATCGATGCCTCGTCGGTGAGAATGTCCCCGAACAGGTTGCCTGTCACCACGACATCGAAGTCTCGTGGCCTTGACAGGAGGTGCATCGCCATGGCGTCGACGAGAATCGTCTCGTATTCGATGTCGGGGAACTCGTCTGCCATGATGCGGTCGGTCACCGAACGCCACAGGCGCGAGACGGCCAGGACGTTGGCCTTGTCCACGGACGTGAGTTTCCCCGAGCGGTCGCGTGCAGCCTGGGCAGCCAGGCGGACGATCCGTTCGACCTCGAATACCGAGTATCGCATGTGGTCTTCAACGGTCGAGCCGTCGTTGGTGACGGTTGATCCGCCGAAGTAGATGCCTCCGGTGAGTTCCCTGAAGAAGAGGATGTCAACGCCCTCGATGATCTCGCGTTTGAGCGGGGACGCGTCGGCGAGTTCGGGTTGCATGCGCACGGGGCGGATATTGGCGAATAGGCCGAGTTCCTTGCGCAGGCCAAGCAATCCGTCCTCTGGCCTTGTCTTTGCGAGCGGGTCGCTCCAACGTGGCCCGCCAACGGCGCCCAGGAGCACCGCGTCGGCACCACGTGCTGCGTCGAGAGTCGACGCGGGGAGAGCCGTCCCGGTGGCATCGATCGCGCAGCCACCCAGAAGGTGCTCGCTGAATGAGAACTCGTGCCCGTAGATCGCCCCGACCGCAGCAAGCACGCTCGCGGCCTCAGCGATCACCTCGGGTCCGATCCCATCTCCGGGAAGCAGGACGAAAGATGCTCGGGTGGTCAAGCGTCCTCCGCATCTGTTGCCCGTTCAAACGCTGCTTTGTTCAACGCTGAGACCATCGCTCTGGCAGATCCCTCCACGACGTCTGTGGACACCCCAACGCCGGAATACGTGGCGGGACCGACCTTGATGATCACGTTGATCGTTGCCATGGCATCAGCGCCAGACGTCACTGTTGAGACCCGATAGTCGGCTAGGGATGCATGAAGCGAGTATGCATCCTGAAGTGCAACGAACGCGGCGTTGATCAGCCCGTCACCACCTGCAGAGGATTCCATTACCTCGCCGTCTCGTTCCAGAAGCACCGTAGCAACGGGGACATCGTCCGGGCCACCAGAGACATGGAGGGCTGAGAGCTTCCAATCGCCTGCATCTTTGCGGGCCTCCACCTCAACGATTGCACGGATACCTTCTTCACTGATCTCGCCCTTGCGGTCCGCAAGCTCCTTGAACCGATCGAACGCCCTGGCGAAATCATCCTCGTCAAGGGTGATGTCGAGTTTCTGGAGCGCATCGGCGAATGCCGCCCGACCAGAGTGCTTCCCAAGTACAAGGACCGATGTGCGCCCGACCGCAGTCGGGTCCATGATCTCGTAGGTCTCACGGTTCCTGAGCACCCCGTGTTGATGGATCCCGGATTCGTGTGCGAAGGCGTTGCGACCGACGACAGCCTTGTTGTATTGGATCGGGTATCCGGTCAGGCTCGATACCAGTCGCGATGTCTCGAAGATCTCCCTCGTGTCAGCACCGATCTCGACGTCGAAGTGGTCGGGACGCGTCGTGATCGCCATGATGATCTCTTCGGTCGAAGTATTTCCCGCACGTTCACCGATGCCGTTGATAGCGCCCTCGATCTGGCGCGCACCAGCACCTATCGCGGAGAGCGAGTTCGCGACCGCCATACCGAGGTCGTTGTGGCAATGTGTGGAGATGATGATGTCATCGTTTCCCCCCCGCACGTCGTCGAATACCTTGGTGAGAAGGGCAACAAAGTCCTCTGGCATGGCGTAGCCGACTGTGTCGGGAATGTTGATGGTGGTGGCGCCGGCCTTGACAGCAGCTCTGCAGATCTCGACCACGAAGTCGGGATCAGAGCGGGTGGCGTCCTGGGGAGAGAACTCAACATCGTCAACATATCGTTTCGCTCTCGTAACACCCTCAACAGCAGCAGCGAGGACCTCGGCAGGGGTCTTGCGCAGCATGTGCTCCATCTGTATCGGCGACGTTGACGTGAACACGTGGATGCGTTTGCGGTCTGCCCGCTTGAGAGCATCTGCAGCGCGGTCGATGTCATCGGGATGCGTGCGTGCGAGCGATGCGATGACAGGGCCAGATACCTCCGCAGCGATCCTCGAGACCGACTCGAAGTCTCCGGGGCTTGATGCGGCGAAACCTGCTTCGATGACGTCGACCTGCAGCTTTGCCAACTGCGTCGCGATCGCCACCTTGTCGTCAGGCGAAAGAGCGATGCCAGGCGCCTGCTCGCCATCTCGCAATGTCGTATCAAAAATGATGAGTTTGTCGTTCATAGGAAAGTACCTGGTACTTGGTATTTGGTATTTGGTATCAAGAATTCACTGATGCCGGGGGCGCGTGGCATGAGGTATGTCGTACTCCGATCCAAGTACCAAGTACTAGATACGAAGTACCTCCTGTCAAACATCGTCTTCGGGTCTCTTGGCGACCATGAAGGTCATCATATCGCGCAGGCTTCTGCCTGTCGTTTCGACGGGGTGGTCTGCGATCGCGGCACGTGCTGCCTTGAGGCGTGGCGCACCGTTTGCGTATTCGTCCATCCACTCCTTGGCGAACTCGCCTGACTGGATCTCGCCGAGGATCTTCTTCATCTCCGCTTTGGTATCGGCGTTGACGATACGTGGCCCACGGCTGATGTCCCCGTATTCGGCAGTGTCCGAGATGGAGTGGCGCATCCACTCGATGCCGCCCTCCCATAGGAGGTCGACGATCAGCTTGAGTTCGTGGAGCACTTCGAAGTAGGCCATCTCGGGCTCGTAGCCGCCCTCAGTGAGGGTCTCGAATGCCGCCTGGATCATCGCGTCAACGCCGCCACACAGGATGACCTGCTCCCCGAAGAGATCGGTCTCCGTTTCGGCATCAAACGTCGTCTCGATGACGCCACCCCTTGTGCCGCCGATGGCGTGCGCATAGGAGAGGCCCACCGCATGGGCGTCACCGGTGGCATCTTGATGGACAGCGAGCAATGTCGGGACACCTGAGCCGTCAACGAACTGACGACGAACAAGGTGACCTGGCCCCTTGGGCGCGACCATGACGACATCGATGTCATCCGGCGGGGTGATGAAGCCGAAGTGGATCGAGAAGCCGTGGGCAAAGAACAGGGCGTCGCCGGGGCTCAGGTTGGGTCTGATGACATCCTCGTATACCTGGGGCTGTACCTGGTCAGGCACAAGAACCATGATGACGTCTGCCCATTCGACCGCCGTTGCGGGATCGACGACCTTGAGTCCGGCATCAGATGCTGCCTGGATGCGCTGTGAACCGTCTCTGAGTCCCACGACGACGTCGACGCCTGAGTCCTTCAGGTTGAGCGCGTGGGCATGGCCCTGGGAGCCGAATCCGAGAACCGCGACCTTCTTGCGTGTGATGATGCCGGGATCGGCGTCTGCCTCGTAATAGATCTTGATCATGTCCTGGCTCCCTGCGCTGTCTTTCTCTGGTTCTTTGGCTGTGATTTGACGTCTTTGTCGAGCACGATCCTGCCCGACTTCACGAGGCTGACGATGCCGTAGATGCGCATGATCTCAAGGAAGTCAGCAAGGCGAGAAGGCTCGCCAACGACTTCGAACGTGATCGTTTTCACACCAACATCGACGGCGTTCGCCTCGAAGATGTTCGCGGCATCGAGAATCTCGCCCCGCCTCTTCGGATCCGCGTTCACTCGCACCAGCATTATCTCGCGTTCGACGGCTTCGCCATGGATGTGCTCGGTGACCTTCAGCGTGTGGATCAGCTTGTAGAGCTGCTTGACGATCTGTTCCATCTCGGGAGCATCCACCACGACGGTCATCCGTGAACGTTTCGGGTCCTCTGTCGGACCGACAGTCAACGAGTGGATATTGAAACCGCGCCTCGCGAACATCGAGGAGATCCTCGCGAGCACACCGGGCTTGTTCTCTACGGTCACTGAGATTACGTGCTGCATCAGAGATCCTCCGGGCCCATGATTATGTTGTCATTCGATCCGCCGGACACGATCATGGGGAACACCATCTCGTCTGGGTCACACACGAACTCCATCACAACAGGCCTGTCGTTCACGGCCATTGCCTTTTGGATGGTCGGGATCACCTCTGCCGTCGTCTCTGCTCGGAAGGCGGCACAACCCATGGCCTCGGACAGCATCACGATGTTCGGGATCGACGCCGACAACTCGGTTCCGCTGTACCTGTCGTCGTAGAAGAGTTTCTGCCACTGTCTCACCATGCCGAGGTTGGCATTGTTCAATACAGCGATCTTAACGGGGATGTTCTCGACGGCTGCTGTGATCAGCTCCTGGAATGTCATCTGGAAGCATCCGTCGCCGTCGATGGCGATGACGGTTGAGTCCGGCATTCCGGCCTTGGCTCCAACGGCAGCGGGGACGGCAAATCCCATCGTCCCGAGGCCTCCTGAGTTGATCCAGTGGTTGGGATGCTCGAACTGCCAGAACTGTGCGGCCCACATCTGGTGCTGTCCGACGCCGGAGACGACGATGCCGTCAGGTCCGATGTGTCTGGAGAGTTCGTCGATGACGAACTGCTGCAGGATGGGCCCATCATCGTCCTGAGCGTATGCGAGAGGGAAGTTCCTTTGCCACTCTCGGATCGTGGCGAGCCAATCGGCTCGTTCCGGTGTGCCGTACTCGGCAAGGTCCTTTGCTCCTGCCTCAATGAGTTGGGTGAGGACAGCTTTGGCGTCACCGACCACGGGCACGTCAGCATTGCGGATCTTCCCGATCTCAGCGGGGTCAACGTCGATGTGGATGACCTTTGCCAACGGTGCGAAGTGTGCAGGGTCTCCCGTGACCCTGTCATCGAAGCGGGCGCCGATCGTGATGAGCAGATCGGACTTCTGTATGGCGGTCGAGGCCGTGTAGCAGCCGTGCATGCCAGGCATACCGAGGGTGAGCGGATGCGAGTCAGGGATGGCACCTCTGGCCATGAGCGTTGTCACGACTGGGAGGTTCTGCGCTGTTGCGAACTCGGTGAGTTCCTTGCTCGCCCCTGCCCTGATGATGCCCCCTCCGGCATACAGCACGGGTCGTTTCGAAGATGCGATCATCGCGAGAGCGGCCTTGATCTGCTTCGGGTGTCCCTTGACCGACGGTTTGTAGCCTGGAAGGTCGAGATGCCCACGCCCTGACCAGGTCCCCTCTGCAAAGAGAGCATCCTTCGTGATATCAACCAGCACAGGCCCTGGCCTCCCCGTCGAAGCGACATGGAAGGCTTCCCTGATCGTCGACGCGATCTCATCTGGATCAGTCACGAGGTAGTTGTGTTTGGTCACCGGCATCGAAACACCCCACGTGTGGGCCTCTTGGAACGCATCAAGCCCGATCGATCGGGATCCGACCTGGCCAGTCACGGCCACGACAGGAATCGAGTCCATGTAGGCGTCTGCGAGAGGCGTGATCAGGTTCGTCGCTCCCGGACCCGACGTTGCGATCGTTACACCGACGCGCCCTGTGGCGTGGGCATACCCGGATGCCATGTGGCCTGCGCCCTGCTCGTGGCGGGCAAGGACGTGACGGATCGAACTGTCGTAGAGCGAGTCGTAGGCATGGAGGATCGCTCCTCCCGGCACCCCAAAGATTACATCGACGCTCTCATGCTCGAGTGCTCGTATGAGGATGTCTGCGCCTGTGAGTTGTTCGCCCATGGTGTTCTCCAGATATGGAAAACCCTCCGATGCACGGAGGGTCGGGCGCATCGTCGGGACGGATGCGCCTAGCTAAGAATGAGTACGAGGATGTGTTGATTGGTCATATAGTGTTCGTTCCCGCAGGACGACCCCTGCAGTATTGCATCATGCGTATGCATGTCAAGATGAGTCGCTGGCCTCCCTGTAGGATCGTGGTCTAATGAAACAACAGGAACTGTCTGTACTGTCAAACGTGATAGCTGTTGCGCGCCGCGAACTTGCCGACAGGGACGACGACGAAATTCCCGCCCGTATGCGTCCTGTCGCCAAACGTGGGGGAGGACGGCTTGTCATTCCGCTGCAGCAATCGCTCGTCAAATTCCTCCAGACCAACGAGCGGTTCCGCGACTCAGTGCTTGAACGGTGGGAACTCGAAGACATCCAGGATGCTGTGGGGCTTGCCTTTCTCACGGATCCCGAACGCAGCATTGACAAGGTGATCGAACAAGCAGAGGCGCAAGAGCTCATTTCGCTCAAGGCAGAACTGGAGCGATCAACCCGGACGATTCGGTCACTCGAGAATCAGATCATCGAATCGAAGACAAGGCTCACAGAGGCGACCAAGCGCTACGAGGCAGACATCAGGAAGCAGGCTGCCGGAGCCGTTGTATCCCGAGCATCCCTCGAAAAGGCAGTAGGCGACCTCACGAAACGCATCGCCGAATTCGAATCGGACGAGGGTGATCGAGCAACCTCTGACGCCGAGCGCAGGCTCGAAATCGATGTTCTGACAGGAAAGCTCGAGCAATCGATCGCCAGGGCGCGCAAGAAGGCCCAAAGGGACCATGTCAAGACCCCGCAACCGATGTCACCCCCGTCAGAGCCCCTGGAGTTCGCAACATGGTTGGATACCGTGGAAAGACAACAACGGAGCTTCCGGCAGGCTCGTGCAGCGGATGCCGACGCGGCACTCGAGGACCTGCCTCTCAGCATCCCGGGAGGCCTTCTCCCGGATTCTCGTGAAGCGCTGTTGGCGCTCATCGACCAGAGACCAGATTCCATCTACATCGATGGCTACAACTTCGGAGCGATGCTCGCTGAGGACTTCTCCACATCGAAGGCGCGAGACAGGGTTGTTGCGATAGCGGACCGTCTTGCAGCGGCATCTCGATCCAGGGTTGTGGTTGTGTTCGATGCTGTTGGGGTGGATGGCCGGGCCAATGCGTCAAGCCCGGGGGGAGCAGAAGTCCGTTTCAGCCATGCCCAGATCGCAGACGATGAGATCGTCGAATTGGCACAGGCGGAACCGTCACGCAACGCGGTTATCACCAGCGACAGGGAGCTCAGCAACCGTTGCGTTGCCGAGGGATGTGTGACCGTGTGGTCAGAAGCCCTCGTCCAGTGGGCGGGAAGATAGGGGCGGGGAGCCATCCGCTGTCCGCTCTCCGCTTTCCGCCAGAACACGGATGAACAAACGGGTCTCGTTCGAGCATCGCTCTCAGATTGGTCGATGAACGCGCAAGACAGACGCCCATGTTCTGGTCTGTGCTCTGAGTTCTGTGCTCTCGTCCGCTTGCGGAGAGCGGACAGCGGACAGCGGACAGCGCTAAACCACGTGTTCCGCGATCGTTCTCAACGTGTTGATGTCGCTTGTGGCGATGTTCAACGTCGAGACGCCTGCTTCTTTCCACGCCTCGAGCCTGTCCTTGATTCGATCCGACGACCCCACAAGGCAGACCTCATCGACGAGGGCGTCAGGGACCGCAAGCGTCGCTTCCATCTTCTTCCCCGCAAGGTACAGGTCCTGAATGTGCTGCGCTTCTGCCTCATACCCGTACCTTGACGCCAGATTGTTGTAGAAGTTGCGCCCCTTGGCACCCATGCCCCCTATGTACAACGCTAGGAACGGCTTCATCTGGAGCCTGCCAGCGTCGATGTCATCCGTGACGATGGCCGATACCGTTGGCACGATCGCGAAACGGTCCGCCTTATCGGCTTCACCACTCCGTTCGAACCCAGCATCGAGAAGCGGCTTGTAGATCGTCGCAGAGCGTTCGGGGGAGAAGAACACAGGGAGCCAACCGTCAGCGATCTCAGCTGTCAACTCTACGTTCTTTGGGCCGATGGATGCAATGAGAATCGGCATGTTGGGATTCTTGGGCTTCATCATGATCTTGAGCGGTTTGCCAAGGCCCGTGGCGTCATCCCCCTGGTACGGGAGTTGGTAATACGTTCCATCGAACTCGACCGGTTCGTCTCTTGCGAAGATCTTTCGCAGTATCGCTACATACTCGCGGGTCACCTGGAGCGGCTTGCCGAAGGGTTTCCCGTGCCAGCCCTCCACGACCTGCGGGCCCGATACGCCGAGACCGAGCAGAAACCGGCCGTTGGACATGATGTCGAGCGTGGTCGCGGACATCGCGGTCATCGCCGGTGTACGGGCAGGAATCTGGAATACCGCGGAACCGATCTTGATCCGCTCCGTCTTGGCAGCGATCCAGGCGAGCGGCGTCAGCGCATCTGAGCCATATGCCTCTGCGGTCCACACCGAGTCGTATCCCATCTCCTCCGCTGCTGAGATGAGTCCGAAGTTGTCAGAAATGGCGGTACCGAAGTACCCGATGTTCAGTCCAAGGTTCATGAGCCAACAGTAGATGAGTCTCAGAGCTTGGCTGCTGGTTGGCTGACCGCTGCGCTTCCAGATCGCTCGCAAGCTCACTTCCGGACACCAGAACGCTCGGCTGGCGCCTCGCTTCCAGACCCAGGCTCCGACATGTCTGGCATCTGGAGTCTGGTATCTGGCGTCTTCCCATTTTGTCACACCCTCTTTGTACCTTGTCCGTACAACGGAAAGGAGGACCGCATGATTATCGATTGTGATAGATGTGTGATGTCGGAAACGGATGCGTGCAAGGACTGTGTCGTCGAGGCACTGGTCGGCCGCAACGCGATACTGGAACTTGCGGACACGGAGCGCCACGCGATCGAAGCATTGAGCAGTGTCGGACTCATCTCACCGATCAGGCTTGTCGAGTACGAACCACATCTCGCAGTGTCGGGGGAGTAGGCCCACGCCGTAGCATGGCGGTGTGGACACCCTCGAAGAACTGAAACAGATCGCTTCTCTTCACAGTGCGATCCTGGGCGTCACAGACGCCGCGCCGTTTCCGGATGTTGCCGACACGATGCATAGGCGCATTGATGAGGGGTTGAGCGCGAACCTCACTTTCACCTACAAGGACCCCACAAAAGCGACTGAGCCGAGCCGATCGTTCCCATGGGCGAGTTCGATCGTCGTCGTGGCATTGCCGTATCTCATCGACGGTGACGGTCCTGGGGAACGCACCGTGGCACGGTTCGCGGATGGCGACCGGTACGCAGCGCTGTCGCTGCTGGTTACCGAGATCGCGGGCCATCTCGAGCAAGCAGGCTGGCGGACAGAGATCGTGATCGACGATGACAGGCTCGTCGATAGGGCAGTGGCGGAACGTGCCGGTGTCGGGTGGTGGGGTAAGAGCACGATGGTGCTCACTCCCGGAGCGGGACCGTGGATCCTGATCGGTTCTGTGGTGACCGATGCGGTGCTACCGCTGGATGAACCGATGCGCCGAACGTGCGGCACCTGTGATGCCTGCATCCCTGCGTGCCCGACCGGGGCGATCGTGGCTCCTGGGGTCCTCGACGCCAGACTCTGCCTTGCAGCGATCTTCCAATCGCGCGGCGACATCCCGGTCGACTTGCGGCGCGCCGCCGGCGGGAGGATCTACGGATGTGACGACTGCCTCACATCATGTCCGCCAGGATCGCGGTCCCTTGAGGCACTGTCTTCGAAACGACACGATCTGACACCCGACGAAGTGCTCGCAATGAGCGACGAGGAGTTGAATGCCGTGGCAGACCACTGGTATGTGCCAGGCCGCAAGATGCGATTTGTACGGCGGAATGCCCTGGTCGCACTCGGCAACACGGGAGGCCCAGACGCCACTGCCCTGGCAAGGGCATACGCCAGCCACACCGATGAGATGCTCGTCCGCCATGCTCAGTGGGCGTTGGAACGTCTGGAGGAAAGGCGCGACAGAGAATCGCCCTCCGCTATCCGGTGACCGCTGTCCGCCAGAACCCACAACACGATTCTTTGCGGATTGCGGATTGCGGATTGCGGA
>Ga0164313_10006718_pt1 | contig 10122 bp, 10 predicted proteins | sample GuaBasSedimGuay4_FD_113735 | JGI IMG/M metagenome (GOLD analysis project Ga0164313, IMG submission 113735) | Subseafloor sediment microbial communities from Guaymas Basin, Gulf of California, Mexico - Guay4, Core 4569-4, 0-3 cm | ecosystem: Environmental > Aquatic > Marine > Hydrothermal vents...
AGCAATATTGTTTTCTGATTTGTTTTTTCTAAGAATTCTAACTTTTCAATTAAGTCTGATGTGTTATCTAAATAAAACCCACTATTTGGATTCTTATTTTGTTTTATAAGCTCATCCACCATATAAACCAACGATGAACCTCCACGTTCTAAATAAGATGGAAGTAAAGCAAGAATGGTTAGATTCTCTACTTCACCAAAAAACTGAGTAAAGGCTTTTGTAAAGCTCTTTTTATAAAGATTGATATCTGAAACATAATGTTTGCTAGTAATGCTTCCGGTTGTGCCGCTGCTGGTGAAAATCTTTTCAATTTCAGTGCTGTCTAGATTTACTTGATGACTTTTAAAAAACTGAATAGGCAAAAAGGGGATGTCTTTTACCCTTTTAACTGTTGAAGGATTCACTTTTAGTAAGTCACAAAATTCACGATAAACTTTTACGTTTAAATATTGATACTGGAATACTTCTAACGCAATGGCGTTAAATTCTTCCTGAGATGAAATATCAAAAATTTTGTTTTTAAGCATAAAGTTTATTCAGGAAATCAAAGGTACTAAAAAAAAGATCCCGCTATATAACGGGATAGTTCAACAAAGCTAATTTTAAAAATTAAAATTAGAGTTTCACTAAAAAAAGCTTCTGCCCATATTAATTAAGACAGAAGCTTTTAATAAAATTATATAAAAATAGGATTATCTAACCACCAATTTTTTAGTGCTAGAAACTCCATTTTGAGATATTTTTACAATATAAACACCACTTGTAAGGGTAGAGATATCTACTCTTTCAGAAGTGATAGTGTTGATCACTAGTTTTCCTATAACATTGTAAATAGCAACGTTTTTTTCGCCAGCTTCTTGAGAAGAAATATTCACATAATTATTTGCTGGGTTTGGGTAAACAGAAAATAAGTTTTGGTTGTTGTCTCCTAAACCTAAAAGACCATCAAAAATAACATTATCAAAAAAGAAAGCTTCAGCACTTGCATTACATCTTACTTCAATTACTAATTGGAACGTAAAAGGAGTGCCATCAAAAGGAGGAACTGCAACAGAACCTGTTTGCCAAGTTCCTTGAAGTCCCAGATCGTTTATGTTAGTTCCTGTTGAATTTAAAATATCAAATTCAGTGTCATTTGTTAGATCTTTTACATAAATTCTAATTCTGTCAGAACCACTAGAGTTTTCAGTACCGTCACCTTCATATCCTTCATCTGCAATAAAATAGTTTAAAGAAAAACTAGGCCCTGTAGAATGACTTATAATTTCGTCAAATTCTAAAATGTAATTTCCATCTACATCACTAATCTGGTAGCCTTGAACTCCGTCAGGGTAAGGATTATCACCTGTAGGTGTAAATGTAGTAACCCCAACAAAATCTCCATCAGTAAGGCCTACACCAGGTTCGTCATAAGGAGCATAAGATGCGCTAAATCCTAATTCACCTCCAGTAGAAGTGAAATTAACAAAAGGTTCGCCTGCATTATCAATTAAATCGTGAGCTACTACTGGATCTCCAGTATCTGTGTATTTACCACCAACAGCTTCTGGTTCTTCGAAACTAGTAGTTTCATATTGTGCGAATAAAGCAGTACTTATTAATATAGCTGCTAAAAAAGTAATTTTTTTCATATTATTTGGTTTTTTTAGTTAATCAAGTGCAAATGTAATTAATTGGGAAGTGATTTGAGTGCTAAAATGTTACCATAATGTTAACAATTATTACCAGCTCAATTACTGTGATTTTTATACATTATCTTTAGCCTTTTAAAATAAGAATGATATAAATGAAAAAAAAGTATACTAAAATATTATTGGTAGATGATGAACCAGATATTTTAGAAATTATAGGGTATAATCTTTTATCTGAAGGATATCAGATTTTTACCGCCAAAAATGGTAAAGTGGCAATTGCTGAAGCAAAAAAACACCTTCCTCATCTTATTATTTTAGATGTAATGATGCCAGTGATGGATGGAGTGGAAGCTTGTGAAAAATTACGTGCAATCCCTAAACTTTCAGAAACGGTGATTACTTTTTTAACGGCTAGAGGAGAAGATTATTCACAACTTGCAGGTTTTGAAGCTGGGGCAGATGATTATATAACCAAACCCATAAAACCAAAAGTATTGGTGAGTAAAGTAAAAGCTTTATTACGCCGTTTTAAGGAGTCCAATCAAGAAACAGAAATTATTGAAGTTGGAGATTTAATAATTAGTAGAGAGGAATATAAAATTGTTAAAAACGGAGAGGTAATTAACCTTCCAAGAAAAGAATTTGAATTACTTGCCTTACTAGCTTCAAAGCCAGAAAAAGTATTTAAAAGAGATGATATTTTAAACCATGTTTGGGGTAATGATGTTGTAGTAGGAGGAAGAACGATCGATGTTCATATTAGAAAACTTAGAGAAAAAATTGGAGATGAGAGTTTTAAAACTGTTAAAGGAGTAGGATATAAGTTTGTTGTTTAATGAAAAGAATTTTTAAAAGAACATACAAGTTTGCATTGATAACTTCTGTATCAATCACCATTGTATTATCAATAATAACTGGACTGTATTTTTATTTTCTGAAATCATTTCACCTGTGGTATTTTGTAAGTGAAGTTTTAATAACATTTTTTGTTTCGTTTTTTATCATTCAATACCGAGTAGAAAATTTTATTTACAAACGGATTAAAAAAATATACGAGGATGTAAAAATCTTAGATGTTTCCACATTAGGGCAACAAAAAATTACTACTAATATGGCTACTCTTACCAAAGAAGTAGAACAATTTGCCCGAAACAAAAAATTAGAAATTGAAGCTTTAAAAATTAGAGAAAACTATCGTAAAGAATTTATTGGCAACGTTTCTCACGAATTAAAAACACCGCTATTTACTGTGCAGGGTTATTTAGAAACGTTGTTGGATGGAGCCATAGAAGATGAAAATGTAAGAGATAAATATCTTTTAAGAGCTAGCAAAGGATTGGAAAGGCTCATCTTTATTGTAAAAGATCTGGATATGATTACCAAGTTTGAAGTGGGTGATCTTAATCTAGAAAAAGAGAAATTTGATATTCTTGAATTGATTAACAATGTATTTGAATTACTCGAAATGAAAGCCTCAAAACAAAACATCTCACTTACATTCGATAAGGAATACAATAAAAAGGTTATGGTGCGTGCAGATAAAGATCGTATCCAGCAAGTAATCTCTAACCTAATAGTAAATTCTATTAAATACGGAAGAAATCAAGGAACCACAGAAGTTAGTGTCGAAAATTTAATAATGAATAAAATCCTAGTTCGAATTACCGATAATGGTGAAGGAATTAAAAATGAAAAGATTCCTCGTCTTTTTGAGCGGTTTTATAGAGTAGATAAAAGTGGCTCGAGAGAACAGGGAGGTAGTGGTTTGGGGCTTTCTATTGTAAAACATATTGTCGAAGCTCATAACGAAAAAATATATGTTGAAAGTCAGTTTGGAGTGGGATCAGAATTCTCATTCACTCTAGAAAAGGCTGAATAATTCATAATAATCTGTTTCTTGATTTTCTACACTTAATTCATTATAAATTTCAACTTCTTTTAATTTTTCGATGTTAAAATCCTCTTGTTTGCAAAAAGGAGCTATTTGTGATTCTCTCATTCTCTTTGCTAAATATTCTTGTTCAAATTGCCCTGGAGTTGGGATGAAGAATGCTTTTTTATTAAGAGTAGCTAAGTCCATTATTGTAGTGTAACCAGATCTGGAAATAATAAGTTCACTTTCGTTGATAGATTTTTCCAACTCCTTGCTTTCCATAAAATTAATGCGAGTTATATTTTTTATTTGTTCTTTCTTCTGAAATTTTTCAACACGCCCTTGAACTAACAGCACCCTTTTGTTTTTCCCCTTAAGTTCTTGAATTAATTTTTCTTCAAGCAGTGTCCGTTGAGGTTCTGGACCCGACAATAAAATTAGAATATCGAATTTTATAGGAAGGTCAATCTTCTTCATTCTGCTTAAAACACCTAAAAATTTAATAGGGAAAGGAGTAGTTGTTAAATGCCCTAATTCGCCACTTAAACTTGATTTCCCTTCAATATCTGGCACCCAGCATTCATCAAATTTTTTAATAATACTCTGATGTGCTTTTGTGCTATAAAATGTTGTGTTTCCAGATAAAACATTCAATTGGTGAGTTATATAAACCGAAGGAACTTTTTCACTTCTAATGCCTAATCTGTTATCGCTTATAATTCCTTGTATTTTCCCTTCAGAAATTAATTGCTTTACGATTTTCTTTTCTTCAGAAATTACCTTTTTTATTTTTGGAAGTTTCAAAAGTAGTTGCCATTTAAATTTTTCCCCATTTTTAGGATAGGTGATGTTATAGGAAGGGAGTTCGATAGATTTTAAATTTGGAAATTCTTTCCGTAGAAATGCCAAAGCACCACCGTCTGATGCGATAATCACGTTGAAATTATGATTTAAAAGGGCTTGAATTATAGGAATACAGCGAGTAGCATGACCCAATCCCCAATGAAGTGGAGCAACTAAAATAGTTTTTGTATTTCCCATAAAACAAAGGTAGTTTATTATAAGCTGAAAATTAATTCCTTAATTTCGCAAAAACAAAAACTGCGATTTGGGAAGTAAAAATAAATTAAAACGCTTTAAGGAAAACGAAACTTTTTCGAATGTAATTCAGCCTACAAGAGAGGAAGTTTTTGATGATTCATTAAAACTAAAAGGAAACTGGAAACAGAAATTTTTTAAAAATGACCATCCAATTGTGTTGGAATTAGGATGTGGAAAGGGAGAATATTCTGTGAATCTTGCGAAATTATTTCCGAAGAAAAACTTTTTGGGAATCGATATAAAAGGAGCCCGTTTTTGGAGAGGAGCAAAAACAGCTTTGGAAGAAAATATCGCTAATGTTGGATTTTTACGTACTCAAATAGAATTGATAGATCATCTTTTTGAAGAAAACGAAGTGGATGAAATTTGGATTACTTTTCCAGACCCTCAGATAAAATACAAGCGGACCAAGCATAGAATGACCAACCCAGATTTTTTAGCGAAATACAAGAAAATTCTAAAACAAGATGGAGTGGTTCACCTTAAAACCGATAGCGAATACATGCACGGCTATACCTTAGGATTGCTACAAGGTCTTGGGCTAAACATTGAGTACGCACACCACGATGTGTATGGGACGACTAATGCTCCCAAGGAAGTAATAGAGATTCAGACGTATTATGAAAGTCAGTACTTGGCAATAGGAAAAAAGATAACCTACTTACGTTTCAACTTCTCTTAATTTCAATTTTGCTATCTTAACAAACTATTAAGACTTTATGGCTTTTATTTATTACTTGTTTTTTGGGATTATTGGGGCAATATTAGCCACATTTCTTCCGGGATTATTAAATATGTATTCTGCAAAAATAAGTATGAATGAAGGCAGAAAAAAAGCATTTTTATTCGCTGCAGGAATCTCATTGGCTGTATTTATTGAAACACTAATAGCACTTGTTTTTGCTAGATATTTAGACAGAAATCCAGATATTATAGCCTTGTTGCAGAAAGTAGTTTTAGGAGTATTTGTAAGCATTACAATTTACTTCTTTTTTATTGCAAAAGATGTTAGAAAAGAACCCATAAAAGAAAAAGGTAATTCTAAAACCAATCGATTTTTTTTAGGTTTCTTTTTAAGTGCTATTAATTTCTTGCCAGTACCATTCTGGGTATATATAAGTATTACTTTTTCATCTTTTGGTTGGTTCTCGTTTTCTAATTTTAATATATTAGGGACAGTTATTGGTTCTTCAATTGGTACTTTTATTGTAATGGGAGTATATATTTGGTTTTTTAGACCAAAAGAAGATCAACGAAAATTAAACAATTTTAATATGAATTATCTTATTGGAATTGTCACAGCTATCATAGCGGTCATTACATTTATTAAAATTATTAAAAACATGTAATGACAAAAGACCTTGGTTTTTTTGAAAAAGTGTATCAAGTCGCTGTTCAGATTCCGTACGGGAGAGTAACATCTTACGGAGCCATCGCCAACTATTTAGGCTCTCCTAAAAGTGCCAGAATGGTGGGTTGGGCTATGAATGCCTCTCATTTAAATCCAGATATCCCTGCACATCGTGTAGTAAACAGAAAAGGATTACTTACAGGGAAGCATCATTTTGAAGGCACGAACTTAATGCAGCAATTGTTAGAGAGCGAAGGTGTTGAGGTGATTGATAATCAGATACAAGATTTCGACAAACTGTTTTGGAATCCTTATAATGATTTATAAGAGTTAAGTTATTTCTTTATATTTATCGCTATGAAAAATGCCCTAATCACTATTTTTTTAATCTGTAGCCTTTCTGTTTTTGCTCAAGAAATTCCTTCTAAAGAGCTAATTGAAGAGTTAGAATTCAAAATTGAAAATACTTCAAATAAAGAACGAGTTATATGGCTTGATAGTTTGACAACTATCGTTTGGAGAAAAGAGGGTTATAACTTTGACTCCCTTGCTATTGAAACTATTAATTATGCCTTAGAGCAAGATACGGCAGATGTAGCTGCTTATCATGTAGTAAATAGGATGTATTATTATACTGGAGCAAAAGGAGATTTAAAAGCTTCAGATAGAATATTTCTAGATTTTGAAACCCATCATATTTCAAAAGTTAATAATCCCAGAAGATTATCCAATTTTTATAAAGCTGGAGGTTTACAGTATTATAATATGGATGAATACGATAAGGCAATGCACTATTACGAAAAAGCCTTATTATCTGCTATAAAGACTACAGATTCACAAGCGATTGGAGAAATTTATATGGGAAAAGGGATGGTTTTTTACAACCAAGGAAAGTTGATGGAATCTTCTCAAAATCTTCAAAAATCAATACCTTATTTTAAAGCATCTGGTGGTATAAATGCTATTATTAATGTTAAGAATATAATGACGAGTTTGTATTCTGAAAATGGATTCTATGAAGAAGCAGCCAAAGAGCGAGAAGAAGTTTTATTACTAGCCAAAAAGGAAGAGCACCATTTATTCTTATCTCAGATATATTTTAATTATTCAGTAGAATTAAGAACCAGAGGCAAACTAAAAGAACGTGTAAAATATTTAGACTTAACTCTTGAAGAAGTAGAGCAATCCAGATATAAAAAATACTATAAGCCTATCTATTTGGCAGGAATGGTGATTGCAAAAGCTGAATTAAATGAAATTACAGAAGCGGAAAAATATTGGGATCTTCTAGAAAATGAGGAACGAAAAAATGCTCCAGGAGAAACCACGGCTTTTTACAAAGAAGCAAAAATGACATTGGCTAATGCCAAAGGAAATTATAAGGAAGCTTTAATTTACGGTAAAGATTATTATAATTATAAAAAAGAAATTGAACAATTTGACGGTTTAGAAAATGCAGAACAATTTTTAGCAAAAGTGTACACAGTTTTAGGAGATGATAAAAAAGCGAATATTCATTTGTTAAATTATCAAAGGCTGAACGATTCTATTACTGGATTAAAAAAGGCAAAAGTGCTTTCCTATTACCAAACCCTTTACGAGACAGAAAAACGAGATATAAAAATTGTAGAACAGCAAAGTGAAATATCTTTATTAGATGCTCAAAATAAAATTAAAAATCAACGAATGCTTTTTGGTGGATTAGGCCTATTGCTGTTGTTTATTATAATATTTACGTATCGAACTCTTCAGTTTTCTAAGAAAAAAGAACAGCTACAGCAACAATTTTCAAGAGATTTGTTACAAGAGCAAGAAAAAGAACGCAAACGTTTTTCAAAGGAATTGCATGATGGTGTTGGGCAAAACCTATTATTGATAAAAAACTCACTAAGCCTAAACCCAGACAAAGCGCCTGGTCTTGTAGATAAAACAATTGAAGATATACGTTCTATTTCTAGAAATTTGCATCCTATACAATTAGAAAAATTCGGATTAACAAAAGCTATAGAGAATATTGTTGAAGATTTAAATGATTTGACGACTATTTTCTTTTCGGATGAAATTGAGAATATTGATAACTTTTTTCCGAAAGAGAAAGAGATTTATTTATATAGGATTGTTCAGGAATGTTTTAATAATATTATGAAACACTCTGGTGCTACTGCAGCAAAAATTGATATTAAAAAAGAAGAAAATAGAGTTACGATTACTATTCAAGATAACGGATCTGGATTCAATTTTGAAAAAAATAATGAAAAACAAAAAAGTTTTGGACTTAAATCTTTACAAGAAAGAGTGGCGTTTTTGAAAGGAAATATAAGTTTTGATTCTCAAGAGAATAAAGGAACTCTAATCACGATAATTTCATACAGATAATGACTTCTCTTATAACCATAGTGGTAGCAGATGACCATCCTTTATTGTTAGAAGGGATTGTTTCTGTAATCGAAAAGGAATTGGATAATGTACAAATACATAAGGCTCATAACGGAGCTGAGGCGCTTCAATTGGTTTCTAAAGTAAAACCAGATATTACAATTCTAGATATAGAAATGCCTTTTTTAGATGGAATTGAGGTTGCAAAAAAAATAAGAGAAGCTAAGATTTTAACTAAAATAATATTTCTTACCCTTCACAAAGAAAGAAGCCTTTTTAATGAAATTAATACTTTGGGTATTGAAGGCTATGTGCTGAAAGAATTCTCAATAGATCAAATTACTCATTGTATTAATACAGTCTTAGATGGTAAAAAATATTATAGTAAAGAAATTGAAGAATTTATAGAAGAACCCAGTATAGATTTCTCTATTTTCACTAAAACAGAGTTTAATATATTAAAGCTCATCGCCAAAGAAAAAACTTCTAAAGAAATAGCAGAAATGTTATTTGTGTCAATTAAAACAATTGATTCTCATCGATATAACATTTGCAAAAAGCTTAACTTAAAACCCAAAAAAAATAGTCTTCTTAAGTGGGTTTTTCAAAATTTATCTCATCTCTAAGGGGTAACCCCTAGAAATTTAAGGGTACATCCCTATTGTTTCAATTGTAAGTATTCCCTCTATTTGGAGTAGTATTCCTACAATGGTTGTAGGTCTTATTTATTTAAGAAAAACTACCCAAATGAAACTAAAATTATGCATTTTTTTATTGTGTTTGACGGGACTTCAATTAAGTGCTCAGAACCTGCAAAGAGCAACTCTTGGCAATAGTGGAGCTTCAACAGAAATAAACAATTCTGATGAAATCTATTATGTAAGTCAAAGTGTTGGTCAAAGTAGTGTTACTGGTACTTTCAATAATGAAAGTCATACCATAAGACAAGGATTTCAGCAACCACCCATACGTGTTGTAATTAATATAGAAGCTGATTACGATTTAAATGCTATTGTCTATCCAAATCCAGTAGACTCATTTATTACGATTCAGTTTAATGAACAATTAACTCATTCAATAAACATAGTTGTTTATGATATTTCTGGAAAGTTAGTGTTGAACAAATCTCTAAGACCTGAAACTTCAGTAAACTTAGATTTATCTTTTTTAGCATCAGGCACTTATATGCTAAATATTACTTCAGAGAATAAACGATTTCTAGCCCGATTAATCAAAAAATAAAACCCCCATGAAACAAATATACTTACTTATAATAGTGACAAGCTTTTTTGTATTTCAGGCCAATAGCCAAGAGCTTATGGCAGAAACAGGATTTTCATTTACATCCTTCGAGTTTGAAAATTCACAAGGAGAATCATTAGATAATTTGCAAGCAACTACTAATAATTATATTTCCTTAGGCTATCGTCATGATGTGCTTAAAGATATTTTACACATTATTGGAGGTCTTGGGATTAATAGTTATGGAGCTACAGGAAGCGACAATTCTGTTAACAACTACTTTTCTTGGGAAACAACTTATTTAGGCATTTATTTAGGTCTAGATGTAAAAGTCTATAAAACCAATAAGCTATCATTTTATCTAAGGGGAACTACCTCATCAGAGTTTATGTTGCAAGGAACACAAACCTTAAACAATCAGGTTTTTGATTTAAAAGGAATTGAAGAATTTGATACGGTAAACTTCTTTTTTAGAGGAGGAATTTTAATACAATACGATGTTTCTGAAACCTTTTCAATTTTCACAAAATATACCTACGGAAAAA
>Ga0164313_10006721_pt1 | contig 10121 bp, 8 predicted proteins | sample GuaBasSedimGuay4_FD_113735 | JGI IMG/M metagenome (GOLD analysis project Ga0164313, IMG submission 113735) | Subseafloor sediment microbial communities from Guaymas Basin, Gulf of California, Mexico - Guay4, Core 4569-4, 0-3 cm | ecosystem: Environmental > Aquatic > Marine > Hydrothermal vents >...
TAATTTGTGCCCAGCCGGTGATGCCTGGTTTAACGATATGGCGTTGCATATATTTTGGAACCAGTTTCCTAAATTCTTCATTGTGAGCCACTGCATGAGGCCTGGGGCCTACAATTGACATCTTCCCTTGAAGTACGTTAATAAACTGAGGTAGTTCATCCAAGCTAGTTTTTCTGATGAACTTACCAAAAGAAGTTATTCTGGGATCATCTTTTTGAGCTTGTTTAATAGTTGGCCCATTATCAAGACTTGTCATAGATCTGAATTTATAGACATTTATTTCTTTTCCGTTCAGCCCATATCGCTTTTGTTTGAAAATAATAGGGCCTGGAGAATCAAGTCTAATTTTAATGGCTATCCACAGTAAGACTGGGCTGATAAATAATAAAATAAGTAGTGAAAAGAGAATGTCCTCAGCTCTTTTAATCAGTTTTGCAAAACCTGAATTGATGGGGGTATCATAAATACTGATAATGGGAATACCATTCAGCTCTGTCCATGTGGCATCCAATAGATTAAAGCTGAACAGATCAGGAATAAATTTTACAATGGCTGTTGTGTCTGACAAGTCATTGAGAATATTTTTGATTTTTTTCTCTGCTCTGAGAGGCAGGCAAATATAAAGTTCATCAAATACTTTGTTTCTGGATGCTTCAACAATTTGTTCAGTACTACCGAGCACTGGGATAGTGTTGACCTGAGTATTGAGTAAAGATGGATCATCATCAAAAAATGCGACGACTTTATAACCAAGCCATTTATTTGAAATGATAAGGTTCGCTATTTGTTGGCCCATAACACCTGCACCAGCAATCGCGATAGTTTGTGTATATTTCTTTTGGGCCCTGAACTTATTGAGCAAGGCACGCAGAATTACTCGGTAAAATATCAGTGTAATCGGGGTGAGAATTGCCCAGAAAGTGATAACAACCCTAGAGAATTCAGCCGAGTATTTATACAAAAAGGCTAAAACAATCAATGTCATCCAAGTAACAGCCCATGCACTGAGTATCAATTTTATGCCAGTAAAAATAGGTCGTGCACGCCAATTACTATAAACACCAATCGTTTGGGCAGAAAATACAAATAATAGGCTACCGATAAGCCCCATCACTAGGTAACGGTCCTGCCATTGAGCAATACTATAGGTTTGTATGATTATAAATAAAGTGATATTCGGCAGTATCAGGTCAGCCATACGGTGAACCCATACAAATCCAGATTTTTCTAGTTTAATGCTTATATGCATGGCGGGTGCTTATTCAGAATATTATCGAAAATCATTTTAAGGTCTTTTTAAGAGGTCAGTGTCTTTTCCAGTGCTTTCTGCAGGATGGCTTTCTGTTCATTATTTAGTATCTCTTTATCCATAGTTGTGATGAAAAATACATTTTCTACCTGATCACCTAATATTGTTAATTTAGCAGTTATCAATTGAATATTACATTGCAGAAAAACTTGTGCTATGGATGAAATTAAACCAGGTCGATCATGAGTATTAATATCAATAATAGTGTGAGTGTGTTCTGGATTAGTTTGGAAAGTAATATCCGGAATTGATTTGAATAACTTCATCTTTCTTGGTGTGATGACAGGACAATAAGCCTTGCTTTCTTCCAAATGGTTGAGTCGTTCCAGTAATGCTTCCTTGATTTCAGTTTCACGCTCAGTACGTTGGCTTTCTGTATCACCAACAATAAATGTATTAATTGCCTGATTTGATGAGGTGGTATCCAACTTTGCATCAAGAATATCAAGTTGTAATTGTTCAAGTGTTGCTGTAATTGCTGCAAATAGTCCTGCTTGATCGGATGAAACCAGCAAGATTTCCAAGGTATCACTTTCTCCAATAGATCGTATATTCACCAAAGGCATTGAACCTGTATGCTGGAGGCGACATTGGGTATGCCAAATAATTTCTTTAACGGTATGGTGGAGAAAATAGTGTTGTTCATAATGCTGCCAGAGGGCCTCAATTTGTTCTGCTGGTAAATCTAGCTGTAGCAGTTTTTTGAGTGCCTTAGCTTTAGCCTGTTCACTTTGTGCGGTGAGGCTTAGTATTTTTTCCTGGTCATGTTCCAGCCAATGACGTGTACTACGATACAGCAGACGTAACAGTGAATCACGCCAGCTATTCCACAAACTATTATTAGTTGCACGAATGTCTGCTACGGTCAGTAGATAAAGGTAATTCAGCCGCTCTACGGTACCCACAGTTTTGGCAAAGCTGTGAATGATTTCGGGATCATTGATATCACAACGTTGTGCTGTGGCCGACATCTTAAGATGGCTTAAAACCAGCCAGGTAACCAGATCGGTATCATGCTCACTTAGACTATGTCTATGACAAAAATCTCGTGCATCGAAAACACCAAGTTCACTATGGTTTCCACCACGACCTTTAGCAATATCATGAAAGATACCGGCTATATAGAGTAATTCTGGCTTAGGGATTTGATGAAATACTTCTGAACATAGTGGAAACTCATCATAAAACTCTGTACAGGAAAAACGCCTCAGGTTTCTGACCAGAAATAAGGTATGCTCATCAACCGTATAGGCATGGAATAAATCATGTTGCATCTGACCAACAATTTGACCAAAGTTGGGTAGATAAGCACCTAATACACCCAGCTGGTTCATCCTACGGAATTCATGCGTAATGCCTTTGGGTTGACGGATGATTTCCATAAACAGACTACGATTTTTAATATCTGCACGGAATTGATCGCCAATTAGGTGAATATGGGCATGGAGTTGGCGGATAGTTGCCGCACGAACACCTTTGATCTCAGGGTGTTGTTCAAGGATAAGAAATAGTTCGAGCATCGAAAAAGGGTGGAAGGCAAAAATAGCAGAATTCATGGTTTCCAGATAACCATTATGAACTTGGAAACGACGATTAATAGGAGTGATGAGCTTCTCTTCATCTGCCAGAACGATTGATTCTTCAAATAATTGCAGGAGCAAACTATTCATTTGACCTACAGCACGCGCACAAAGGTAGTAGGCCTTCATAAATTGCTCGACTGCTAGTCGAGAGCTGGTATCCTGATAACCAAACTGTTTTGCCAAAGTCCGCTGATGATCGATCATCAGTTTTTCTTCTTTTCGCCCTGCAACAGTATGTAGTGCAAAGCGTATCTTCCATAAAAAATCTTGGGCACCTATAAGTGTCTGGTATTCACTTTCTGCCAAAAATCCTTTTTCTTTCAGGCCATTTAAATCTTTCACACCAACATGTTGTTGGGCAATCCAACTGATCACTTGAATATCTCTTAAACCTCCAGGTGATTCCTTTATATTGGGTTCCAGATTGTTAGCAGTGTCATTGTATTTTTTATGCCGTTGTAGTTGCTCTGTTTTTTTATCATGGAAGAAACGTTTTGTATCCCATGTTTTGTTGCTCACTGTAAGTTGTTGTAGTTTGCTGAAGAGTTCAACTTCACCGCAGAGATGCCGCGCCTCTAACAAATTAGTAGCAATACTGATATCTTCCTCAGCAAGCTGCCTGCACTCTTTCAGGTTGCGAACGCTATGGCCTATTTCTAACCCCATATCCCATAGTTGGGTGAGGAAGTCTGAAAGCGCTTCCGGTGGATTGTCTGAAATACTTTCATCCAGTAAAAGTAATAAATCAATATCCGAATAAGGGTGCAGTTCACTTCGCCCATAGCCACCTACTGCGATGAGGCATGCAAGTGTGTCAGAATCAACATATTGTTGCCATAGTTGGCGAAGCGCTTGATCAACAAATATTGCTCTTTGCTGGACTAAAATGACGACATCTTTACCTTGTTCAAATTGCTGGTGAAGATAGCTTTGGCCATTACTTAGAGCATTACGATAAAACTGGATGTCATTATGAGTTGATGTGGGTGGTGATTTGTTACCTGATATTTGCCATAAAGAAATATTATTGTCCATTTAAATAATCTCATCCTGTCTGGTGGTGAGGATTTCGTGACCATCACTCGTGACCAGAATAGTATGTTCCCACTGAGCTGAGAGTGAGCGATCTTTAGTGACAACAGTCCATCCATCAGGTAGTTGTTTAATATGACGTTTACCAGCATTGATCATAGGCTCTATTGTAAAGGTCATCCCTGCTTCGAGAATTAGACCTGTTCCAGGCGTTCCATAGTGGAGAACCTGAGGCTCTTCATGGAATACTCTGCCAATACCATGACCGCAGTATTCTCTGACTACAGAAAAATTTTGTTTTTCAGCATATTGTTGGATAGCATGGCCAATATCGCCCAGTTGTATGCCTGGCTTCACCATTTCAATCCCAACAAACATACATTCTCTGGCAGTTTTGGTAAGGCGTTGACTAAGAATAGATGTTTTACCAACGTGAAACATCATACTGGTATCACCATGATAGCCATCTTTGATAACAGTAATGTCAATATTAATGATGTCACCATCTTTCAGTTTTTTAGCGCCCGGTATACCGTGGCAAATAACATGATTAACTGAGGTACAGATTGATTTTGGGAAGCCGTGGTAATTTAATGGCGCAGGAATGGCTTGTTGTTCATTTACGATGTAGTTATGGCAAATTTTATCCAGATCATCGGTAGTGATCCCCGCCGCTACATGAGGTGTAATCATCGTTAGCACTTCAGCAGCAAGCTTACCAGCATGTTGCATTGTGATTGTTTATTCTGCAGTTTTGATACTCACGGCCATGCTGAGGTGTCCTTGTGTTCTATGAATCGGCATTTTAGCAGATTGCCGAATTCAAGTGGTGACGCTATTTGGGAAGCTGTTAATAGAAACAAGGTCTTAATATTCAATAGCTCATCACAACTATTGAATCATCACAGCCATAAACTGTTCGAATATTGATTGTTTTTTATAGGGTTTTATGGTATAAAATGCGCGCCTATTAAGGCACAAATCACACACACACCGTCACAAGCGTCGGGGTGCTAACTGACTTGTCAGCTTAGTCGATACTTGGGGTGTGTGGAGGTTTAACCCCACACTTACAATATAAGGTAAAAATAAAAATGGCAAAAACAACGATGCGCCAAATGCTAGAAGCAGGTGTTCACTTTGGTCACAGAACACGTTACTGGAATCCTAAAATGGCTCCATTTATTTTCGGAAAGCGTAACAATATTCATATTATCAACCTCGAGCATAGCCTGCCGATGTTCAACGATGCGTTGAACTTTGTTGGTAAATTAGCTTCAAAAAAAGGGCGCGTTCTATTCGTAGGTACAAAACGCGCAGCTCAGGATCCTATCCGCGATGATGCGGAACGTTCAAATATGCCGTATGTTAATCGCCGCTGGTTGGGTGGTATGTTGACTAACTATCAAACAGTGCGTCAGTCAATCAAACGACTGGAATCTATTCAGGAAATGATTGATTCTGGAAAGCTTGAAAACCTGAAAAAGAAAGAAGCATTGAATTTGACACGTGAAAAGGACAAACTGGAAAAAAGTATTGGTGGAATCAAGAAAATGGGTGGTTTGCCTGATGCTATGTTCGTAATTGATGTTGATTATGAACAAATTTCAATCAAAGAAGCTAATAAGCTGGGTATTCCAGTTATTGCTGTAGTTGATAGCAATAGTAATCCTGATGGTGTGGATTATGTGATTCCTGGTAATGATGACTCTATGAGAGCAATCAAACTTTATACTGCTGCTATGGCTGATGCCATCCTAGAAGGACGTGCCTCAGTAGCGACAGGTGACGTGGAAGAAGAATTAGTTGAAGTTGCTGCAGAAAGCACAGAAAAAGAAGCTGCTGCTGAGTAATTTTAAATGTGAATGATAGTGCAGGCTCGCTAATTTAGGCGGGCCTGTATTGTATGTACAGTTAGTTATGAACCGACTGTAGACTTATTTTTGGAAGGGTTAGAACAATGGCAATTACGGCAGCACTAGTAAAAGAACTACGTGAGCGTACCGGCTCAGGCATGATGGAATGTAAAAAAGCACTGGTAGCGTCGAATGGTGACGTCGATGTAGCAATTGAAGCAATGCGTAAATCAGGTTTGGCAAAAGCAGATAAAAAATCAGATCGTATCGCTGCTGAAGGCGTTATCGCAATCGAGACCAGTGCTGACGGCAAACGAGCAGTGATGCTAGAAATTAATTCTGAAACTGACTTTGTAGCTAAAGCAGAAGATTTTATTGATTTTGTTAATAAAGTCTCTCATAAAGTACTGGAAGCACAACCAAATAATGTTGATGAATTGATGGCGTTGGTACTTGATGGTGGTAATTCTATTGAGACAGTTCGTCAGGCATTGGTCGCCAAAATTGGTGAAAACATTCAAATTCGCCGCTTCGAACTTATGACTACGGATAATGGTGTGATTGGTTCATATCGTCATGGTGATCGTATCGGTACGATAGTTAAATTAACAGGTGGTGATCTTGCATTGGCTAAAGATTTAGCGATGCATGTTGCAGCTAGTCGCCCACAAGCTATTTCTGGTGCCGATCTGCCCGCTGAACTGTTGGAAAAAGAACGTGATATAGTCGCTACTCAAGCGAAAGATAGCGGTAAACCAGAAGCTATTATTGAAAAAATGGTTGAAGGCCGAATGAAAAAGTTTGTTAATGAAATTAGCTTGTTAGGTCAGGCTTTTGTTAAGGACCCAGATGTAACGATTGAAAAATTGGTTAATCAGGCAAATGCAGCTGTTGAAGCATTTGGCTTTTTCGAAGTAGGTGAAGGTATCGAGAAGAAAGAGGATAATTTCGCTGAAGAAGTTATGGCACAAGCTAAAGGAAATTAAGCAATGACAGAAACAAGAAATCAGCCAGTTTATAAACGCATATTACTTAAATTAAGTGGTGAGGCGTTGATGGGGACTGCCGATTATGGCATTCAACCAGAGGTGATTTCTCGTTTTGCTAAAGAAATTTCTGAGCTCAGCACGCAAGGTGTTGAGCTTGGTATTGTTATTGGTGGCGGTAATATATTTCGTGGTGCTGGATTGGCGGCCAGTGGTATGGACCGAGTAAGCGGCGACCATATGGGTATGTTGGCAACAGTAATGAATGCACTTGCCTTACAAGATGCCATTGAAAAGCATGGTGCATTTTGCCGTGTCATGTCTGCTATTCGTATTCATGAAGTATGTGAAGACTATCTACGTCGGCGTGCTATCCGTCATTTGGAAAAAGGGCGGGTTGTTATCTTTGCTGCGGGTACTGGTAATCCATTTTTCACCACTGACTCTGCTGCAAGTTTACGTGCAGTTGAAATTGGTGCAGATTTATTGTTGAAAGCCACTCAGGTTGATGGTGTATATAGTGCTGATCCCAAAAAAGATCCTGATGCAGTACGTTATACTGAACTCAGTTATGATGAGGTGATTAATCAACGTCTTGGGGTAATGGATACGACAGCAGTTGTAATGTGCCAAGAACAGAAAATGCCATTACGGGTGTTTGATGTACATAAAATAGGAAACCTGACCAAGATTATCTATGGCGAAGATATTGGCACTCTGGTGAAATAAGGTAGAAAACATGATTGATGATATTAAAAAAGATGCAACAGACAGGATGCAAAAAAGTATTGCAGCACTGCAAACAGCAATGGCAAAAATTCGTGCTGGCAGAGCACATACTAGTCTGCTTGATCACGTTATGGTGCCATATTATGGTTCAGATGTACCATTGAGTCAGGTAGCAAGTGTGGGTATAGAAGATTCACGTACACTTTCAGTTACACCATGGGAAAAACCACTGCTAGCCGTAATTGAAAAAGCGATTATGACATCAGATTTGGGTGTTAACCCAAATAGTGCTGGCATGACAATCAGAATTCCTATTCCACCGTTAACTGAAGAACGACGCAGAGATTTAGTAAAAATTGCCAAAAATGAAGCAGAAAATGCCCGTATTGCAGTGCGTAATATTCGTCGTGATGCAAACAGCACATTAAAAGACTTATTAAAAGAAAAAGAAATCTCGGAAGACGAAGAGCGTGGTGCTGAGGAAGATATTCAAAAACTGACGGACACCGTGATCAAACAAGTTGAAGATGTATTGAAGGAAAAAGAAACTGACTTGATGGAAGTTTAAGCATCAACAATGCTTAATTTTCTAAGGCAGAAAAAATACATGGCCAGTGAAAAGCAGGCAGCACTACCAAAACATATTGCCATTATTATGGACGGTAATGGACGATGGGCTAAACAACGCCATCAACCACGTTTTATGGGGCATCGGGCGGGTGTTAAAGCAGTAGAAGAGTCGGTGAGAGCTTGTGCTGAAAAAGGTATTGAAGTATTAAGCCTGTTTGCCTTTAGCAGTGAAAACTGGCGCAGACCCAGTAAAGAAGTCAGTCTGCTGATGGAGATGTTTAAGTTAGCACTTAAAAAGCAGGTTCCCAGACTACAAAAACGTAATATTCGATTACGCATTGTTGGCGATATCAGTCGCTTTTCAGATAGTCTTCAGCAACACATCCAGCAAGCGGAAAAACAAACAGAACAAAATACAGGGCTGACAGTTGTGATTGCTGCTAACTACGGAGGCCGCTGGGATATCACTCAGTCAGTTCGGCAGTTGGCAAGTCGTGTCGCTAAAGGTGAATTAAAGCCAGAGCAAATTTCAGAAGAGATGATTGGGGCTTCATTGTGTTGTCCAGATTTACCTGAGCCAGATCTATTCATTCGGACAGGGGGCGAACAACGGATCAGTAATTTTATGCTCTGGCAACTAGCTTATACCGAATTTTATTTTACCGATATTTTATGGCCAGATTTTAATCGTGACACGATTGAATCAGCTATCCAGTCATTTACAACTCGTGAACGTCGCTTTGGCAAAACTTCCGAACAATTAAAGGAAGATAATAATGCTTAAACAGCGATTAATAACAGCTGCAATTCTAATCCCATTAGTTATTGCAGGCATTCTTTACCTGCCGACTTCTATATTTCAATGGATACTAGGTGGTGTCACCCTTTTAGCCGCTTGGGAATGGTTCACTATCGTTGGCTTGAAAACAAACAAACAACGTGTTTTAGCAGGTGTTGCACTGTTGTTGGTGATGATCACCGCACTTGCACTTGATACATCTGTAACCTTAATTTCCGCAGCAATTATTTGGCTATTTATATTGATGCTAATTGCAAAATATAAACATACCGCCTTACCTGAACCGTTGGCAGCAATTATTCAAAGCCGAACTATCGGTATGGTAACTGCGATTATAATACTGACATTATTTTGGGTGGCTGCTGTAATTCTTCATGGCTCATCGGATACGGGTCCAAAATTATTACTGTATGTCATGATCATAGTCTGGCTGGCTGATACGGGCGGTTATTTTGCTGGTAAACGTTGGGGACGGACAGCTCTAGCTAGGGTAATCAGTCCCAATAAAACCTGGGAAGGTGTTGGGGGAGCATTATTGCTTGGAACACTGTGGGCAGTGGTTGCTTATTCATTTGGCCTGTCTGGCCAAATGATGTTGCTTAGCTGGGTTATTTTATCTTTGATTGCATTATTGATTTCGATAGTAGGTGACCTATTCGAAAGTCTATTCAAACGGAGTCATGGAGTGAAGGATAGTGGGAATTTGTTGCCGGGTCATGGTGGTATGTTGGACCGTATTGACAGTATGATTGCTGCAGTACCTGCATTTGTTGCAGGATTGTATTTTATGGGTGCTTTATAAATGCAAACAGTCACAATTCTTGGATCCACCGGATCGATTGGTGTCAGCACGCTTAATGTATTGGCACAGCACCCTGAAAAATATCGTGTTGTTGCACTGACTGCAAATAAATCAGTTGAGACATTGTTTCAGCAATGCCAGCAATTTAAACCACAAGTAGCTGTAATGTTAGATCCACAGGCTGCAGAAACATTGGCAACAAATTTACAGGAAATCGGTTCGACTACTGATGTGCTGGTTGGTGCCAAAGCACTGGAGCAGGTAGCTTCGGCAGCTCATACAGATTATGTGGTGGCAGCAATAGTAGGGGCAGCGGGGTTATTACCAACCTTGGCTGCCGCACGTGCAGGTAAACATATCTTGCTGGCCAACAAAGAAGCATTGGTCATGAGTGGCGGTTTATTCATGCATGAGGTTGAAACACATGGTGCAACATTGTTGCCGGTTGATAGTGA
>Ga0164313_10006722_pt1 | contig 10121 bp, 11 predicted proteins | sample GuaBasSedimGuay4_FD_113735 | JGI IMG/M metagenome (GOLD analysis project Ga0164313, IMG submission 113735) | Subseafloor sediment microbial communities from Guaymas Basin, Gulf of California, Mexico - Guay4, Core 4569-4, 0-3 cm | ecosystem: Environmental > Aquatic > Marine > Hydrothermal vents...
CGTACAGACAAGAACTTTGTCGACGAAGAAAACTGGCATTGTTTCGTGAACTCTATCTACGACAAGGAAACTCAAAAGTTCACTTGTTTCAAACGTGCACACGTTGATTTGGTAGATAAGTCTAAATTGTTTAAATAAATCCTAGATTTATTTAGCAATTGAGCTATTGAAATCCGGGCATCATCTGATGCCCGGATTTTTTTCATTTATAACTAGCAACATAGTTATAAGTTTTAAGTTTTAAGTAGTCAGTTTAAAGTTAAAAACAGACTATTTAAAACTTACAATTAAACAAACACTTGTAGGAGCGGATTTTTTTCATTCCGCGATTGAGTTTCAGTAAGCACTCTGATCGCGGAATGAAAAAAATCCGCTCCTACAATTTAATACTGTCATCCTGAACGATAGTGAAGGATCTTTTGCCAGCATCGGCTGGTTAAGATCTCTCCCTCTGGTCGAGATGACAAACCAGTACAATCCAGATAATTAGGTAATACCAATGAGCCAAGACGACACTTTCAAATTTGAACTACCCCACTCAAGCCCTGTTGAACCAACACGCCTTGAACTGGATGATAAATTAAAATTCCGTTGTCACCGTGGCGTTTCCTGCTGGAACATGTGTTGTTCACGCGCTGACGTAACCCTGGCGCCTTACGACATACTGCGCATGAAAGATGCTGTCGGCATGGACACCACCGAATTTCTTGCTGCACATACGGTTCCCTTCGAACTTGATATGCATGGCGTTCCCGGTTTAAAACTGCGTACCAATGACGATGGCGCCTGTTTGTTTATGAAAGAAGAAGGCTGCTCAGTCTATAATGACCGCCCAACTGCCTGTCGCTACTATCCATCTGGCTTGCTTTCAATGAAATCGATCAGTGAAGCATCCGATGAGCGGCACTTCCTGCTGATCAAAGAAGATCACTGCAAAGGTCACGATGAAGACCAGGTTCAAACCATTGGTGAGTACCGTAAGGAGCAAGGTGTTGAAGAATATGATGACATCAATCTCGAATGGTACCAGATCATCCTGAAGAAAAAGTCTACCGGTCCAAGCATCGGAAAACCATCTGACATGAGCCTGCAGATGTTTTTCATGGCAAGCTACGACATAGACCGTTTCCGCCGTTTTGTAATGAGCGATGCCTTCATCAAAATGTATAACCTGACCGATGATGAATATGCAGAACTGGAAACAGATGATATCGCGCTGATGAAATTTGGTTTCAAATTGATGAAACAGGTATTTTTTGGCGAACTAACCATCAAAGAACGTGAAGGTGCCTGGGAACAGCGCGCCGAAGAACGCAAAGAAATACTTGAGTACCGCAAACAGGTAGAAATCTCCAAACACGAACAAAAAACCGAAGAAGCACGTAACGCATCTTTAGACGATAAAGACTAGTTTTAAGTTGTAAGTTTTAAGTTGTAAGTGAAAAGCATTAAAGGCTTAGTTTTTACTTAAAACTTACAACTTGTAACTTAAAACTATTTAATACCATGAACAACGAAACCGTCACAGTAGGTATTCTTTCTGACTCGCATGGCTATTTAGATCCAAGAATAGCTGAAGTTGTAAACCAGTGTGATCATATCGTGCACGCCGGTGATATTTTCAATGCACATGTTTTGCAACAGCTCACACCAAAGAAAAAACTGGTTGCGGTCGCTGGTAATAATGATTATCCAGGTTTATGGAATCCCGAAGAAACCGACATCGTTAAAGCATTACCTCTGACAGCCAAACTTAATCTACCCGGCGGTATTGTTTTTGTAGAACACGGACACCGTCTGGGCAATCATCCTGAACACGAACAACTTCGCAAAGACCACGCTGAAGCGCGCCTGGTAGTTTATGGTCACACTCATCACCGAATCATTGATCAAAATGCAGAACCATGGGTAGTCAATCCCGGTGCTTCAGGAAAAGTCCGTAATCATGGCGGACCGTCTTGCTTGCTGCTTCATGCCGGTAAAGATGAATGGAAGTTTGAGACGATTTTGTTTGAAAACACATAACCTGTAGGAGCGGATTTTTTTTCATTCCGCGATGCCAGAACGTTATGGTTTACACTGGATGCATTTTTTACGTGAAAAAATCGCGGAATGAAAAAAAATCCGCTCCTACCCCTCTATATCTAAGCCTTTATATAAACCCAGCCTTTCTCCAGACGCTGCGGAATCAACTCCCTGGCAGACTTATCCTTCGTCACGCCCGGCATCAAAACTATTTCAACACCTTCTTTTTTAAGCGCTTTGGCAATAGAGCGATTACAGGCATATATTGCAACTTCATCATTATTATCAATCAATTGCTTTATACGCGTTATATAAGGTGACATACCGGGTCGTAAAATATTTATAAGTGAAGGATCGTGAAAGCTAGTGTTAAGATCCTTCACTATCGTTCAGGATGACAGAAATATATTATATCGATAGCTCTAAAAGTAGCGGTGTTCTTAAAGAGAACGATTTTGCTGTAAGACAAGCTATGGGCTCTGAAACGCCCTATGGACTTTCAGTCCATAGTCGTTGAGTTATGTAAGATTGTTTCCAATAATGAGGTAGCGAAATGTTACAAATAAAATTTAGAATATTTTCTTTTATAGGTATTTTAGTTTGCCTGATAAGCAGCCATGCCTTTGCCAAAGATTCAATACAGCCCACTTCAAATGGATTAATAAAAATAAAAAGCCCTCATAGCGTTGAAAAAACCATCAACCGACTGGAAACAGCAGTACTCGATAAAGGCATGACCATATTCAAGCGCATAAATCACACAGCAGGCGCGGAAAAAGCCGGAATGCAATTACGCCCTACTGAACTGCTTATTTTTGGCAACCCAAAAGTCGGTACACCTCTGATGTTATGTTCGCAAACGGCGGCTTTGGATTTGCCACAAAAAGCGCTGGCATATAAAGATGAAAACGGCCAGGTATGGCTGGTTTATAACGAGCCTGCTTATATGGCGAAGAGGCACCATATTCAAGGCTGTGATGCCGCTGTTCAAAAAGTTACCAATGCTTTAGCTAATTTTTCGAGGATCGCCACTGAGTAAGATATATTCATTGTCATCCTGAGCGATAGCGAAGGATCTTTTACACCAGACGTCTTCGATAAAGCAAAGGCAAGATCCTTCACTGCCGTTCAGGATGACAACAAAAAGCAACTAAACTTTTTACTGCAAACTGACGACTGCCAACTTTTTTTAGTTTAAATAATCATCTTTCCAGTATTTTGTCGCTTTAAGCGTTGCCTGCAGCGTTAAACCTGATTGTGTCATCTCGTAAACAGTAATATCACCTACCGTGATCGAACCACCGGTTGCTCCACCGGTTTCATCAAATTTTGCAGCAGCATCGATGTGCGCGCCGAGTGTCCAGCCATATTCCACAAAAGACTCCATGACCTCATCACTATGAAAGACAAAAACAGCACGGAAGTCTTTTATACCTAAGCCAGGGCCAACGCCTGCTTCTCCCATTTTCATATAGGTACGTTGTTGTGTTTTGTTATTTGCAGCCACACCATAACCACCGCCAAAACTAATTAACAGTATGTTCACGTTTGCACTGCTGAACACTGCATAGCCAGGTGATTCTTCAACCTGTTCTTTGGCCTCAGGTTTTAATGTATAAAGCTGTGTTAAAACACTAGTCTCCATTTTAAGAATAGCGTTGCGTCTGTCAGAGACTGTATTACCAGTAGTGGCACAGCCGGTTATAGCCAGCAACGTCAACAGACAAACTACTTTATTTAGATAAAACATGATAGGAAATATGTGATTAAGTTAATTAGCCCAACTGATTAAATCAGGCAGTATAAATTTTGTTCGCATCTTCTCAGTAATGGTTCCATGCATTCCCTAAACACCTAAAGTAAAATATAAACAATACAGCTTAACGATATGATTGCAAAAGGAAATAGCAGTGTGTTAGAAAGCGCACAATGTAGTGACAACTCCATTCCTATGAAACATCAGGGCCAGGCACTCACATTTTTATTACACACTAACTATCTATAGCTGTGTTAATAAAAATAGGCAACCAATCTATTAAAAGGCTTCATTTTAGTTCGGTCAAATAATCAAACAAAACCTGGCGATTTTCTTTTGTGATAAGAATATTGCTGTGATAACTATCAAGCAACTTAAATGTCTTCGGTTCTTTCGCCGCTTCAAATAATCTATCCGCGTGATACATATCTATCATCTCATCATTTTCACTGTGAATGACACAAACAGGTATTGGTGAAATTAATCCAATGGAATCCAGCGGACTGTATGCGTTGCTTACCGTAAACGAAAGCGGCCACTGGAACAACCAGAACAACCAGCTTTTTGCTAACATGTCCTGAGTAACATGATGATAGTCACTGAATGCTTCGACCGTTATCAATGCTGCTATTCTATCCCGGTAGGCACTGTGTGCAACAACATAGGTCGCCATACTGCCGCCAAGGCTATGCCCCAATACGATAAGTTTCTCATCTTCAGGTAACTGCTGCACTGCATGAGCAATCATTAGCTCCATATCACTGATAGTATCGTCAAGATCAGGCACGCCCTGCGATTGCCCATAACCACGATAATCATAAATATACAGATCATAACCTTCTTTTGCCAGCCAGAAGGTATTGGGCAGCTGGGTACTGACATTATCGCCATTACCATGAAAAAACAGTATATTACCCTTTCCTCTCCTTTCAATTGATTCCTCATCGGCAAAGATCTTCCAGCCATGAAGTCTTAATCCATCATCGGTGTCAATGAACTGGTCTTCATACAATAAACCAGCGCCATCCGGCGTTAACGGAAAAGCTTTGGTGGGAACAAACAATAAGTTACTGCAGCCCGATAAAAGTAAAATTGAAACCAGTAAGTAGATTCGATACATTATGGATGACTGTTTCTACAGCAAAATAATAAGAAGTAACAAGGCACAAAAAATAACACACTTTTCTGCTGTTGATAGAGAAAAAAACAAGCCCCAGCTATAAAATCATATTATTCTAGTATAATTAATAGTTATGCTATAAAGGCAATAGAGCAGTATCTCTCATCGCTTACCCACAGTATTCATGACGATTTGACAGGTAATTCCGCAGCCAGTAAAAAATGACAATAATTAACCATAAAATCAGCTTCTATCCTTGCAAAACACCTTATTTATCGACTATCATCCTGTCTCTTTATAAAGATAATCAATAAAATATTGGAGTTTTTAATGAAAAAAGTTATTGCAGGTTTGATTTTAGTTAGCGCATCTTCAATGAGCACCATGGCAAATGCTGCCGCTGCTGGTGGTAACGGTGGTTGTGGATGGGGTAATGCCTTATTTAAAGGTTCTGAAGGCACAGCGACACACGTGATAGCTGCTATCACAAACGCATTTCTTGGTAACAACACTTTTGGTATGACTTCTGGTACTAATGGTTGTTCTACAAAAGGTACATTAAGCTATGGCGGCGAAGCTATGGTTTCATCAATTATGGATGAGTTTTCTGAAGACGTAGCTCGCGGCGATGGCGACGCGATGAACACTGTTGCTGTAGCCTATGGTGTAGAAAAACAGGATCGTGCTACTTTTGCAAAAGTTATGCATGAAAACTTCTCTGCTTTATTCCCAAATGAAGATGTTACAGCTGAAGAAATGATTGCTTCAATCGAAGAAGTAATGAAAGCTGATACAACACTGTCTAAATACATTGTTGCTTAATTGATTTCTTAGGAAAATTGATTTAAAAAAGCCCAGCATCTGATGATGCCGGGCTTTTTTTATTTTAGAGCAACGAAACATCATCTATCGACTATTAACTAGTTTTTACCCAGGCCATCTTCGTTTGATTTATACCCCTTCGGCAACCGCTGAATATCCATGATGTTTCTATTATCAAAAATAAAAAACTACAGTACATACTGCTTACTTATATTACTGTATGTAGCTGCTTCAGCTAACGCAAATGAGGACACAAATACTTATCTAACTGAGCTACAAGACCAGGCTGTACAACAGCAGTTATGGAAACATCAGGAATGGCTCAACCTTCTTCACTATATTGGCGATGCCGATTCTCCTAAAAATTATGAAAACCCGATCAGGGACAAAACATTCTTTCTTGCGGATAAAGGTGCAACAAATCCCGAAGCTGAATTAACCGCTACGCTCGCAGGTTTCTATAATACTGAGAAAAACAATGACAACAACGCACAATGCCGTTTTGTTGCCCGATTAAACTGGCTGCAACAAAGACTAAACATTAATTCAGACTCATTACCTACAGTACATTGCACTAAATATCTGGAGTGGCGCAGTAATGTTAATCCACAGCAGGTCACGCTTGTTTTCCCGACCTATCATCTGAACAGCCCTTCATCGATGTTTGGGCACACCTTGTTACGCCTTGATCCCGAAAAAGATAAGGGGGAGTCAAAATGGTTATCTGTTTCAATCAGTTTTGGTGCCAATGCACCAGATGGTGAAAACTCTATGTTGTATGCCTGGCGCGGCATCGTAGGCGGTTACCCCGGCGTGTTCATTACCGACCACTATTACAAAAAAATTCAGGAATATAACAAGATGGAACATCGCGACATCTGGGAGTATCGTCTGAACCTGACACCTGATGAAACCGAACGCCTGGTCACACATATCTGGGAACTACAGGATATTAATTTTGACTATTATTTCTTTGATGACAACTGCTCTTATCGCCTGCTAGAACTGCTCGAAGTTGCCCGGCCGGGAATTAACCTGACAGACGAATACGTGGTAACAGCAATACCTATTGATACAGTTAAGACTATTTTTCAGGCCGACATGGTTGAAAACACAGAATACCGTCCTGCCAACGCGACGATACTGACTTATATGCTGACACAGATTCCTGAAAGTCAGCACGATCTGGTCATTCGATTATCAGAAGACATCGAAACAAAAGACGACCCCGCATTCACCAGCCTGGGTACTGACGAGCAACGAAAAATAATCGAAGCCGCTTATAAATACCTGCGCTATCTGAAATCAGAACAAGGTCGTGATCCAGTGATAGCAAAACGCAGCTTCCAGTTGCTGAAATTGCGCCAGACCTATCCCCTGAGTAAAGAACCAATCGTTCCCTCACCTGTGTCACCTGAAAAAGGTCACAACAGCAAACGTACATCATTTGCTTTAGGTAAGCGCCTGGATAATTACTATGGTGAATTTGGCTTTAAGATGTCATTTCATGACCTCGAAGATAATGACGAAGGTTTTCTGCAAGGTGCGCAAATAAACATAGGCAGCCTGCAAATTCGTGCTGAAGAAAATGAAACGATTAGATTGTACAAACTCGATCTAATCGACATCTTCTCACTGGCACCACGCACACAATTCTTCAAACCCATCGCCTGGCGTGTCTATACCGGTTTCGAAAGACAATTCACTAATGGTGTGGACCAGTTGGGCTATCATGTCACCGGCGGTGGCGGCGGTAGCTGGAAATTCCTCGGCGACAACCAGTTCTACACGCTGGCAACCGCTCGTTTGGAAATCAACAAACAGATGAATAACACCATCGAACCTGGACTAGGCTTTATCACCGGTTTTCTTTCATACTTTGGCTGGAGCACCGCCCGCCTTGAACTTAGCGGTGAACATTTTACCGGCAGCATGTACCGCTTACGTACAATATACACACATAACTTTGTAATCAACACAAATAATTCGCTGAAAATTTTTGCAAAATACGAATGGCAGGAAAATGATGTTGGATTTTCTGATATTAATTTAAGTTATCAGTATTATTTCTAAGCCGATAGATCAATTTCATATAACGGGAAACAAACCCTCAGTATTTTTTACCGGGCTAAATAGATACTTAACCAGGGTACAGAAACCGGGATAAGACCCGGGGCAGTGGCGCAAAAAATGTAAAGCAGGCATTCAGTACTGGTTAATTTGTAACCATGCCCTCCCCTTTTCTCTTCTATTAGTTTGATGTCTGTCATGTTTGTCCAGGCGGGCATTTTATAAAATATATTCATGTCTGTCTTTCTTCGTGCATTCTTGATCCCTATAGGCCTGACATTGGCCATTTCACCCGTATTGGCTTTTGACAATGACTTTGAAATTAATGACATCAACCTTGACCAGGAGAACTTTCTCGATATAAATGCGCATAGCTACCGCAAGTCACTTGAATATAAGTGGTTTGATAACACCTCGGGCTGGCGTCTTAATATCGCGAGTCTCGACAGCGACCTGGCATTCACACAAACCGAGCTCAAGTTACAGAATGAGCTTTCAGAATACGTCAATATCCGGCTCGAAGTTGAGCAGGAAGTCTTCTATGCTGACAAAGAGTTCCCATTACCGACAGTTGAAGCTGAAGTTTACCCATGGGCGGGTAATTTGGGCTTTTCATTACTCGGCACACCTGCTTACGAAAAACGGGAAATGGATATTGGCGTAGCAGTCATCTGGGGAAGACGCACCTGGAACTACACACGTTTTGAATACCTCGACGTTGATTCACTGTATAACGAAAAAAACGTCAGCGATAACACTTTTTATAGCGAAGAACCGGTAGCCATGAAGCTTGAAGGTGCCTACCAGTTTGGCGACCAATTTGGCAAAATGTATAAATTACGTTTTAGCGTTAGTCGTGACAAACCACTTGAACTTATCGACCCGGACAACAATGGCATTTTCAGGCACGAAGCCAGTGATTATTTTTTGCTGTTTGACTACCAGCCCACACCAGATTCAGTTATAGGAATAACCATCAACGGTTTCACACTGGATAAGTTCAGTTCACAAGCCGCCAGTTCACAAACAGAGCAAAACCAGCAACAGGCCACTGATTACATTTCTGCCGATATTTACTGGGTAAAAGGCATGGGCAAGTCATACGAACTTCGCCTGGGCACACAGTACGACCATATTACAAATGATATCCGTGATTTCATAACTAACGAGAATGATCTTGATTACTTCATGAAAACATTACAGGTCTACACCACGGCCTATCATCCGTTTAATGAACATATGGCCTGGGACCTTGGATTATATGTTGGTCAGGTCGAAGAACAGCAGAACTACCTGCAGGATGACAGCAGGGACACTTTAAATGATGGTATAGAGGCCAAGTTCCGTATGGGCTTTGAGTATTCATCGTCGGACGGTCGTAATTCGCTACAGTTTAATATCAGCCTCAATCTTGACGACCCTTTCAAAGACCCGGGTGATGGCGGTGGCATCAGTTTTCAGTCCGTATTCTGAACAGGCCACAAACATAATAGTTAAACACACTGCTGTCCCGTTAATGGTTAGAGACATAAATCGGAGGTATCTAGCAACGACCATCACCCGATAACAGACTTGAAAAATGAGAATGAGTAATAATTAAGTCAGTAACTTATCTGCAGTCTTATTATATTATTTTGACTCAAATGTACTTAATAAATAAGATCGATAGGAAGACCAACCTAATGAGCGGGAATTATATTCATAGGCTACTTTTACTTCTGCTACCAATCATTAAGAGACCTTAAGCGGCTTTTTCTGGTATTAAAAATACTCGAAAAAGCGTCATTTCACTGTCACTCGGTAATTAACTAATATTTCACAACTATAAACCCAGTTCACTGTGCGAGCCCATACGCACAAGCTGTAAAACAGTCTTATTGGGTTTACGATAAATTAATACTAGATCTGGTTTTATATGACAATCACGATGGTCTGAGCAATCACCTGTTAAAGCATGATCTTTATATTTTTCTGCCAGCGGTTTATTTTTAATCAGTAGCTTAATAACCTCAATAAAAGATTCATCAAGGGTTTTGCGATGCCGACCTTTGGACTCTCGTTTGTAATCCTGTTTGAATTTTTTAGTCCGTTCTAACTTCACTTCGTTAGGTCGGCCATCAAATCATCAACATTATCGAAGGCGTCCAGTTTTCCTTTACGCGCTTCACGCATTGCCTGAATTGTTTCTTTATTTGGAATTAACGGCTCAAAAGGTAACGTTTTTTCAATTGCAACCCGCGTTAGCATCAACCTAAATGCATCAGATACCGTCAAGCCCATTGTTGCCAGTACTGTCGCTGCTTCCTCTTTTATAGTCTCGTTAATACG
>Ga0164313_10006723_pt1 | contig 10121 bp, 5 predicted proteins | sample GuaBasSedimGuay4_FD_113735 | JGI IMG/M metagenome (GOLD analysis project Ga0164313, IMG submission 113735) | Subseafloor sediment microbial communities from Guaymas Basin, Gulf of California, Mexico - Guay4, Core 4569-4, 0-3 cm | ecosystem: Environmental > Aquatic > Marine > Hydrothermal vents >...
GCCACTGGCGTGGAAGTTGGACCCGCGAATCGTCTTCGGACTGAGATCGGCGAGGCGACGTTCCAACCGAAGGACCTGCAGTGCTGAACCGTCATGTCACAACCCCGCTCATTTCCGAAGAGCCGGTTTTCTGTCCTGGGAAGCGGCAATCGAATGATGGACAACGGCTGACGGCTGTGACCTGTGACCTGTGACCTGATATCATTCCGCACCGCTTCACCAAAGGACTTCGTGACCGAAATGACGACGCGCTCGGAACTTGAATCTGCGCTGATTGCCAGTGCAAGTAACTACTCGTGGACCTGGGATCGCAGGACCCAGGAACTGTTCGCTCGACTACCTGAAGTGACTGCTGGCCTTCACCCGAAACAGCGAGTGCTTGCCCTCACCGACCACGATTACGACCTGTACCTCGCAGATCACGACTTCATCGCTGCGGCCGAGGCAGCCGTTGACCGCATCCCCAGGCCGGATCCATCGCCATCAGCTACGATCGCCTACTTCTCCCCCGAGTTCGGAGTGTCCGAGACGCTGCCTCAGTACTCGGGTGGGTTAGGTGTTCTTGCCGGTGATCATCTCAAGGCTGCGAGCGATCTCCACCTTCCACTGGTGGCTGTCGGACTGTTCTACCGGGATGGCTTCTTTCACCAGGCGATCACCGGTGACCGACAGCACGAGATCTATGAACGGACCGATCCGAGATCGCTCGGCCTCGAACAGATGCCAGTGATCGTTGACCTGGTCATGGATGACCGAATCGTCAAGGCCAGAGTTTGGAGAGCCGATGTCGGCAGGACGAAACTCTACCTCCTCGACACGGACCTCGAACTCAACGATGAAGCTGGAAAGCAGGTCTCTGACCGTCTCTACGGCGGTGACAGAGAACATCGGATCCGCCAGGAACTCCTGATGGGTGTCGGCGGTGTCCGCGCACTTCATCAACTCGGCTATGAACCCTCGGTGTATCACCTCAACGAGGGCCACGCTGGGTTCCTCGCCCTCGAACTGCTCTCCAAGGAAGTTGACACAGGGCTGTCGCTTGATGAGGCGATCGGAGCAGTGAGGGATCACATCGTGTTCACCACCCACACTCCGGTACCCGCAGGCATCGACCGATTCAGTCACGACCTCATGGAGCGGTACCTTGGCGTTTGGTCCGATCGCTACGGCGTGTCAATCAACCAACTTCTCGAACTTGCCCACATGCCTGGTGAACCAGATTCGTTCAACATGGCAGCCTTCTGCCTCCGTCTTGCCAGAACCTCCAACGGCGTATCCCAACTCCACGGCTCCGTGAGTCGTGAGATGTTCTCCGAGATTCCCGGTGGTTCCGAGATCGTCGGTATCACAAACGGCGTCCATGCGAGAACATGGATAGCGAATGACCTGCAGGAGGAATTCGACAACACCCTCGGACCCCGCTGGGCAGACGGCGATGATGCTGCCTGGGAGAAGGTGGACCTGATCCCTGATGAACGTCTCATCGAGATTCGCAGGACAGGCAAGCACCAACTCATTGAATTGGTGAACGAGCGTGTTGGTCCTCGCCACTCCCTCGATCCGGACATCCTGACGATCGGCTTTGCACGACGTTTCGCCACGTACAAGCGTGCCGACCTACTTCTGCGAGACGCCGAAGCAGTCTCACGATTGCTAGCGGACGACGAACGCCCCGTGCAGTTCGTCTTTGCGGGAAAGTCCCACCCTGCTGATGAGCCAGGCAAGGAGATCCTCCACAGAGTGATCACCTTTGCGAACTCCGAAGCGGCCCGTGGGCGATTCGTCTTTATCCCTGACTATGAGATGGCCGTTGCCGAAGTGATGTACGCAGGCTGTGATGTGTGGCTGAACAACCCGATTCGTCCGAATGAGGCCTGTGGCACCAGCGGTGAGAAGGCGGCGCTCAACGGTGGGCTGAACTTCTCCGTGCTCGATGGATGGTGGGATGAGGCCTTCGATGGTGAGAACGGCTGGGAGATCGAAACCTCAGATGCCCACAACAGAGATCAGCGCGATGATGAAGAGGCGGCACAACTCCACAGGATCCTCTCCGAGGTCATCGTGCCGATGTACTACGCGCACGGTGCGGGACCTAGCGAGGCGTGGCTTGCCAGGGTGAGGCACAACTGGACGACGCTTGGACCGTTCGTCACAGCACGGAGAATGGTCGCCGAATATGACCGGCGCATCTATCGACCCCTTGAGAACTCTTGACGGAACCTGTCTGGCCGGGGCAGGCATATCCACTCGGAGCCACGTTCGATGGCTCCGGTACCAACTTCGCGCTGTTTGCGGAGAACGCGGAACGTGTTGAACTCTGTCTCTTCGATGAAGAAGGATTCGAGACGCGCCTCCGTTTGAGTGAGACCACAGCATTCGTGCACCACGGATACGTGCCCGATATCCAACCCGGTCAACGATATGGATACCGCATCCATGGCGAATGGAACCCGGGGCAGGGGAGTCTGTTCAACCCCGACAAGCTTCTCATCGATCCTTATGCCAGAGCCATCGAGGGTGAGGTCCTGTGGTCAGACGCGGTGTTCGGGTACCAGCGTCACTCTCCGGACCGGATGAACGATCGTGACAGTGCCCCGTTCATGCCCCGATCGATCGTCGTTGACGATCGGTTCGACTGGGGCGATGACACGCGACCACATCGCCCGCTGTTCGAGTCCATCATCTACGAGACCCATGTGAAGGGGATTTCCGAGATGCATCCCGATGTGCCGGAGCGCCTGCGCGGCACGTTCGCAGGCATGGCCTCGAAACCGGTGATCGACCACCTTGTCTCCCTCGGCGTGACCGCCGTCGAGCTGATGCCCGTACATCACTTCATCTCAGAGCACACGGTCGTTCAGCGACGGTTGACGAACTACTGGGGTTATGCCTCTGTCGGGTTCTTCGCTCCGCACGGTCCGTACTCGTCCTCAGGCGACCGTGGTCAACAGGTGACTGAGTTCAAGTCCATGGTCAAGGCGCTCCATGCAGCCGGCATCGAAGTGATCCTCGATGTTGTCTACAACCACACATGCGAGGGCGGGCCTGACGGACCAACGTTGTCGATGCGTGGGATCGACAACGCCTCGTACTACCGACTCGACCCAGCAGATCCGAGCAAGTACGTCGACTACACGGGCACAGGCAATTCGCTGAACGTTCGTCATGCTCAGGTTCTGCAGCTCATCATGGACAGTCTCAGGTATTGGGTCACTGAGATGCACATCGATGGTTTCCGCTTCGATCTCGCATCTGCTCTGGCGCGAGACCTCCACGATGTGGACAAGCTTGCGGCGTTCTTCGATCTTATCCACCAGGATCCCGTCGTCAGCCAGGTGAAACTGATCGCCGAACCGTGGGATGTCGGCGAGGGCGGATATCAGGTCGGGGGCTTCCCGCCGTTGTGGAGCGAATGGAATGCCGAGTACCGTGACGGTGTCAGGGACTACTGGCGTGGCAACGACTGGGCGCTTGCGGAGTTTGCCTCCCGGTTCACAGGAAGCTCGGATCTGTACGGATTCGCTGGCAGGCTGCCCCACGCTTCGATCAACTTCGTAACAGCTCATGACGGGTTCACTCTGCGGGACCTGGTGTCGTACAACCGCAAGCACAACGAGGCCAATGGCGAGGGCAACCGCGATGGTGACAATCACAATCGATCGTGGAACACCGGGGTAGAGGGTGAGACTGACGATGCCAGGGTGAACACGTTGCGTAAGCGCCGGGCCCGTGCGATGTTGACCACACTGCTGCTATCCCAGGGTGTCCCGATGATCTGTGGTGGTGACGAGTTCGGTCGGACCCAGGGTGGCAACAACAACGCCTACTGCCAGGACAACGAGACGTCGTGGTACGACTGGGAAGGTGTTGATGAGGATCTCCTGGCGTACACGCAGAGCCTGATCGCGTTGCGGCACCGTCACCCCGTGTTCCGTCGCAGGCGATGGTTCGAGGGTCGCAGTATCAAGGGGTCGGAGCGCCACGACATCGTTTGGTACAACACCGATGGAATACAGATGTCCGGGGAGACCTGGCGTCGGGGATATGCAAAGTCACTTGCGGTGTACCTCAATGGCAAGGCAATCGAGACGCCGGACGAGCGCGGTGAGCGCGTTGTCGACGACAGCTTCCTCGTGTTGTTCAACGCACACTCGAAGGCGGTCCATTTCACGATGCCTGAAGACCTCCGCGGCCTTGAGTGGCAGATTGTGCTGTACTCAGCCATGGGACTCACGCCGGAACTGCCCGTCGAAGCCCCAGAGTCAGGCGATGTTGCAGGATGGTCGGTGATGGTCTTGAAGAAGCGAAACGGTGTAGCCCCATGAGGATCCTGTTCGCGTCCGCGGAGTTTGCGCCACTCGTGCGCGTCGGTGGCCTTGCGGAGGCAACGTCAGGTCTCGTTCACGAACTCCGATCTGACGGTGTCGATGTCGAAGTGGTCATCCCCGACTACTTCGATACAACGCTCATCGATGAGACGGTCGTGAGCCTTGATGTCCCTGACTGGGCAGGGCCCGCAGTTGCGCGCAGTGGGGAATCTGAGCTGGCAGGACCTGTCACGCTCATCAGCGTCCCTGGGATCCAGCGCGCCAACCCATACGTGGATGGTGACGGCAACGGCTGGTCGGACAACCCTGATCGGTTCTTTGCCTTCTCCGCAGCAGTGGCGGCGCTTGCCGATCTACGAAGCCCCGATGTCGTCCACTGCAACGACTGGCACACCGCGCTCACCTTCGGATTTCTGCCTGATGATGTTCCGACCGTGTTCACGATCCACACGCTCGGATATCAGGGGTGGACGTCGGGAGGGTGGCTCGACCGGATACCTCATCACAGAGAAGCGTTCGAACGTCACGGAGGCACGAACCCTGTCGCTGGAGCGATCGCTCTGGCTGACCGCGTCGTTGCCGTGAGCCCGAACTACGCAGACGAGATCCGACGCGAGGAGGGCGGGTCGGGGCTCCATGAGGAGATGATCGCCCTTGGTGATCGGCTTGTTGGTATCCGGAACGGCATCGACACAGGGGTGTGGAATCCGTCTACCGATGACTTCATCGAGGCGGTCTACGCCCCCGATGCCATGGTTGGCAAGACGGCATGTCGCCAGAAGCTACTCAAAGCTGTCGGGTGGGTAGACACCGGTGTGCCGATCGTAGGCGTTGTTACCAGACTCGTTGAGCAGAAAGGAATCGACATCCTGCTCGACACCGTTCGGTATGCAGAGCTGATGCCGTTCAGGCTCATCATGCTTGGCTCAGGTGAGAAGTGGCTGGCAGACTACGCAAGACATCTGGCGACTGAACTCCCTGAGACGGTGGCGTTCCACGACGGATACGACGTTGCCTTCGGACATGAGATATTCGCAGGTGCGGATCTCCTTGCGATGCCATCGAGATTCGAGCCATGTGGACTCGCCCAAATGCAGGCCATGGAATACGGAACCATCCCTGTGGCCACCGCTGTTGGCGGACTTGTTGACACGGTCATCGACGCCGATGAGTCCCCCGACATTGGAAATGGGTTCGTTACGCACTCTGTCGATACGACAGGTTTCGTTGATGCCCTCCACCGAGCAGTTCGAGCATGGAGCGACCCACAACGCCGATGGGCAATCCAACAGCGAGGTATGAACGCAGACTGGTCATGGAAGAACCCCGCAAGGCGCCAGATCGAACTGTATAGAGAAGTCGTTGCGTCCCCCTTTCAAGGGGGACTGCAGAGGAGCGCCAGCGACGATGCAGGGGGATAACGCGAAGCCAACGGGCCTTGTGCCGCTTGGTGTATCCCCCTAGCTCGAAGACTCGCTTGTCCCCCTTGAAAGGGGGACGCACAGAGCACAGAGGAAGACCGTTCGAAGACTCGTCCCTGGAGCCGGAGTTCCGGTCTGAAAGCGAGCTCGCGAGCGATGTGTCAGCGAGACTGCGAGCGGTCTGTTATCTGTCAGCGAGCTACTCGTACGTGATCTTTGCACCTTTTCCGATTGCGACGATGCCTGCATCGGACACCGTGAACTCTTCAAGATCGCGGTCGGCGTCGACGCCGATCTTCCGATTGCGCGGGATGACGAGGTTCTTGTCAAGGATCGAGTTCTTGACGACCGCACCTGGTCCTATCGTGACGTTGTCGAAAAGGATCGAGTTCTCAACGACAGCACCAGGTTCGATTCGAACGTTCGGCGAGATAATCGAGTGCTCAACGGCTGCACCCGTGATGATCGATCCTGGTGAGATCATCGAGTTCGACACTCGCCCCGCACCGAACTCTCCGTGAGCGACGATCTTCGCTGGGGGAAGGGTCCGGTGGGCGTTGTACACCGGCCATTCCGTGTTGTAGAGATTGAAGATCGGGTGCGGGTTGACGAGGTCCATGTTCGCGTCGTAGTACGAATCCAGCGTCCCGACATCACGCCAGTAGTGGGCGTCGCGCGGTGTCTCACCTGGAACGAAGTTCTCGGTGAAGTCATACACGTAGGCATCGCCGCTCTGGACCAGCGCCGGGATGAGGTCGCCACCGATGTCACGGCCAGAAAGATTCGAGGCTGCGTCTGCATTCAAGATGTCAACGAGGGCCTCGGTGGTGAACACGTAGTTCCCCATCGAGGCAAGGACCTGGTCTGGCGCATCGGGGAGCCCTTTGGGATCTTTCGGCTTCTCCCGGAACGCGGTAATCATCGACGACGCGGGCCCTTTCTCAATGACACCGAACTCCGAGGCCTGTTCGATCGGGACGCGGATTCCCGCAACCGTCACCCCTGCGCCACTCTCTATGTGTTCCCGGAGCATTTGGTCTGGGTCCATCCGATAGATGTGGTCTGCGCCGAACACGAAGATGTACTTCGGTGACTCATCATCGATCAGGTTCATGTTCTGGTACAGGGCATCTGCAGAGCCAGCGAACCACTGGGGTCCCCTGCGCATCTGTGCAGGCACGCTCGTTACGAAGTTCTCGAGGATCGTCGACATGCGCCATGTGGTCGAGATGTGGACATCGAGGCTGTGGCTCTTGTACTGCGTAAGCACGACGATACGTCGATATCCACCATTTGCCAGGTTCGAAAGGGCGAAGTCGATGAGCCTGTACTGGCCGCCGTGGGGCACGGCTGGTTTTGCGCGCACGCTGGTGAGAGGCATCAAGCGAGTCCCCTTGCCACCTGCGAGAACAATCGACAGGACCTTTTTCTCTGTTGAAAGACGGTTCATGGTTCTATTGTCGCACACGGCCGCGACTCCGCGGCCACGAATGCGGTGGCAGGGAGTTTCGTCGTCTTCGATTGCAGCTAGATTGCGACTATGAAGGCAACACCTGCACCCCTGAGCCCGCAAGACCGTTGGGCATTCAACGAAGGTACCCATTCGAAACTCTTCCAGGTTCTTGGTGCCCATGTGGGATCAGAAGGGACGACGTTTCGCGTCTGGGCACCGTCTGCCTCGCGAGTCATGGTCATTGGCGGCTTCAACGGGTGGAGTGAGGGAATCGACCTCTACGGCGACGATTCGGGAGTCTGGTCTGGGACCATCCCTGATGTCGGGCACGGAGATGTGTACAAGTACCGGATCACGGGACCGGACGAAGGCGAACCCTTTGACAAAGCGGATCCCTTTGCCTTCAAGGCTGAGGAGCCTCCTCGAACGGGGTCCATCGTGTGGGATCTCTCGTACACATGGGACGACGACGATTGGATGGCTACGAGAGGTGAGCACAACACCCTGAACGCTCCGATTTCCATCTATGAGCTGCATCTCGGCTCGTGGAGGTACGAGCCAGGGGGATACCGTGCCATTGCGGATCAGCTCGCGGACTACATGACGGATCTCGGTTTCACCCATGTGGAACTGCTTCCGATAATGGAGCATCCCTTCTACGGGTCATGGGGGTACCAGTCCACTGGCTACTTTGCCGCCACATCCCGTTACGGGGATCCGCAGGATCTCATGTACTTCATCGAGCACATGCACGACCGTGGGATCGGTGTGTTCCTGGATTGGGTGCCATCTCACTTCCCCTCCGATGCGTTCGGCCTTGCGCAGTTCGACGGAACCCACCTCTACGAGCATTCCGACCCGCAGCAGGGGTACCAACCGGACTGGGACAGCCTGATCTTCAACTACGGGCGACACGAAGTGAGGAGCTTCCTCCTGTCGAGTGCCATGTACTGGCTTGACACCTACCACGCAGACGGAATCAGAGTCGATGCCGTGGCTTCGATGCTCTACCGCGACTACTCAAGGAAGGAGGGGGAGTGGCAGCCCAATGTCTTTGGTGGTCGTGAGAATCTCGAGGCGATCGAATTCCTCAAGCAACTCAACACGACCGCGTACGGGGAGCATCCGGACATCATCATGGCGGCCGAGGAGTCGACAGCATTCCCCCAGGTGACCGCGCCCGTTGATGCCGGTGGACTTGGGTTCGGTGAGAAATGGGACATGGGGTGGATGAACGACACACTCGATTACATCGAGCGCGACCCGATGTACCGCAGTCATCACCACTCCGAACTCAGCTTCCGAATGGTGTACGCGTTCAACGAGAATTTCATCTTGCCCTTGTCCCACGACGAGGTCGTTCACGGGAAGGGCTCACTTCTCGCAAAGCAACCAGGGGACCGGTGGCAGCAGCTCGCTGGCCTCAGGCTTCTCTACGGGTATCAGTGGGCCCAGCCAGGCAAGAAGCTCCTGTTCATGGGCAGCGAGTTCGGCGCCGAGACCGAATGGAACCACGAGCAGGAACTCGACTGGTCCCTGGCGAATTCTGAAGGGCACGCCGGTGTGCAACGGTTCGTTGCTGATCTCAACGCACTTCTCACGTCGACGCCTGCACTGTTCGAACTTGACAACGATCCCTCAGGCTTCCGGTGGGTCATCGGGGATGATGCGGCGAGTTCTGTCTATGCGTTCCTGCGGGTGTCCGCCGATGGGTCGCCGATGCTGTTCGTTGCGAACTTCACCCCGGTCGTTCGGAGCGGTTATCGCATCGGTGTCCCCGTGGCAGGTGAGTGGGATGAGGTGCTCAACAGTGATGATCTGCGATTCGGCGGGAGCGGCGTAACCAACGGGTCGGTGATAACTGATGACGTCTCCACCCACGGCTACGACCAATCCCTCGAACTCACCCTCCCCCCACTAGCCGCCATCTTCCTGAAGCCAGCCAACAGCGTCCCCCTTTCAAGGGGGACAAGCGAGGAGCACTAGCGACGAGTGAGGGGGATCCACCACGCGCCGCAGTCTCTCATGGCTTCGCGTTATCCCCCTGGCTCGCAAGCTCGCCCGTCCCCCTTGAAAGGGGGACGTGATCTACCGGCTAGTTCCAGTCGAGGATTACTTTGCCGCATTCTCCTGTGTGCATGATGTCGAGGGCATCCTGGAAGTCAGCGGCGGCGAAGTGATGCGTGATCACTGGGGTGACGTCGACTCCGGTTTGGATCATGGCGAGCATCTTGTACCAGGTCTCGAACATCTTCCTCCCGTAGATTCCCTGAAGCGTGAGACCGTTGAAGACGATGTCGTTCCAGTCGATGGGGGCCTGCTTCGGGGGTATACCAAGGAGCGCGATGTCGCCGCCGTTGTTCATGTTCGTGATCATGTCGTGAAGTGCCGTGGGTTGGCCGGACATCTCGAGACCAACGTCGAAACCCTCGATGATGCCAAGTTCAGCCATCGTTTCGCGAACGGTCTGTCTGGTCACGTTGATCTCGCGGTCTGCCCCGAGATTCTTCGCCAGTTCGAGCCTGTAGTCGTTGACGTCGGTGATGACGATCATCCGCGCTCCAACATGGCGCGCGATGACAACGGCCATCATGCCGATCGGGCCAGCGCCGGTGATGAGCACGTCCTCGCCGACGAGATCGAAATGGAGTGCCGTGTGTACAGCATTTCCCAACGGGTCGAGGATGGCGGCGATATCATCGGAGATGTCATCGGGAATCGGTTGTACGTTCGATCCCGGGATCGACAGGTACTCAGCGAAGGCTCCGGGACGATTGACACCCACGCCGATCGTGTTGATGCACAGATGCCGTCTCCCTGCCTGACAATTCCTGCATCTGCCACACACGATGTGGCCTTCCCCCGAAACACGCTGGCCGATCGCAAGCCCATCCACCTCGTCACCGATCTCTGTGACAA
>Ga0164313_10006724_pt1 | contig 10119 bp, 7 predicted proteins | sample GuaBasSedimGuay4_FD_113735 | JGI IMG/M metagenome (GOLD analysis project Ga0164313, IMG submission 113735) | Subseafloor sediment microbial communities from Guaymas Basin, Gulf of California, Mexico - Guay4, Core 4569-4, 0-3 cm | ecosystem: Environmental > Aquatic > Marine > Hydrothermal vents >...
CACGGTCACGGTCACGGTCACGGTCACGGCTACGGCTACGGTTACGGCCCCTGCCCCTGCCCCTGCCCCTGCCCCTGCCCCTGCTATCCTCGATCCTCGTTTGGATGGAGGGCTGTAATGCGCCGAATCCTGGTTTCCCTCGCGATAGCCGCCGCTGCTGTGTCGGCCGATGCCGTTACGGTCACAGACGAGCTGCTCAACTCCATGTCGTTCCGTCTGGTCGGGCCGTTCCGCGGCGGCCGCGTCACCGCAGTCACCGGCGTACCGGGCGATCCGATGACCTACTACATGGGCTCCACCGGCGGTGGGGTGTGGAAGACCGGTAATGCAGGCATCAGCTGGAGCAACGTTTCCGATGTGGTGCGTGAGTTCGACCCGGTGGAGGAAGCTCGAATCATGGGTCAGGTTGATCCTGAGCTCGTTGAGGCGGGCGTTGTTCGGGTTCCGGTTGAAGGTCTGTCACAAGGACCGAGGCGCGAGCGGCGCGCCGGCGATGCCTTCGGTTCGGCGTCCATCGGGGCGGTCACAGTGTCTGCGTCCGATCCCAATATCGTCTGGGTTGGAACCGGTTCTGCCTGCCCGCGCGGCAACGTGTCCCCGGGTGATGGCGTCTACAAGTCCACCGATGCGGGGGACACCTGGCGCCACATGGGTCTCGATCAGGCCGGCCAGATCGGCCGGATCATCGTGCATCCAACGGACCCCGACATCGTGTATGTCGCCGTCCTCGGAAACATCTTCGGCCCCAACCCCGAGCGCGGTGTCTACCGCACCACCGACGGAGGACTCAGTTGGACCAAGGTTCTCTTTGTATCGGACGAGGCCGGCGCCGTTGATCTCACCATGGACGCCACCAACTCGCGGGTCCTCTATGCGGCCATCTGGCAGGCACGTCGGAACCCGTGGACCATGATTTCGGGCGGCCCCGGCAGCGGGTTGTACAAGACCACTGATGGCGGCAACACCTGGCTGAAGCTGTCAAAGGGACTTCCCGAGGGTGATGTGGGCCGCATTGCCGTTGCCGTTTCGCCTGCATTCCCGAAACGGGTTTGGGCGCTGGTGGAGCACGACGAGGGCGGGCTCTTCCGCTCAGACAACGGCGGCGCCAAGTTCCGTCGCGTGAACTCCAATCGAGAGCTCCGCCAACGGGCCTGGTATTACACCCACATCGAGGCCGACCCGACCGACCCCAACACCGTGTACACCCTCAACGTGCTCATGTGGAAGTCCGATGACGGTGGCGCGACGTTTCGGCCGATCCGCACTCCCCACGGAGACAATCACGCCCTGTGGATCAATCCGGACAATCCGAAAAACCTCATTGAAAGCGATGACGGCGGGGCCAACATCAGCTTTGACGGGGGCCGCTCCTGGTCGGTGCAGAGCAACCAGCCGACCTCCGAGATCTATCGCCTGACGGTGGACGACCAATATCCCTACTGGCTCTACGGCGGTCAGCAGGACAACTCGGCGGTAGCCATCCCCAGTCGCACCTCTGACGGAGCCATTGACCGCCACCACTGGTACGCCCCCGCGGGTTGTGAGACCGCAACTGTGGCGGTCGATCCGCGCAATCCAAACATTACCTATGGCGGCTGTTATGGCGGTTCCATCAACCGCTTCGACCGCAAGCTGGGCTATCAGCAGCAAATCATGGCCTGGCCCCAGATGGCCATCGGCCAGCGGGCGTCGGATCTCCGCTATCGCTTCCAGTGGAACGCCCCGATTCGGATCTCACCGCACGATCCTGCAGTGCTTTATCACTGTTCGAATGTCGTCCACCGCACCACCGATGAGGGTACGACCTGGGAGATCATCAGTCCCGATCTCACGCGCGATGACGAGAGCAAGCAAGGGTATGCGGGCGAGCCAATTACCCACGACAACACAGGTGTCGAGGTTTATGGCACCATCTTCGCCTTTGAAGAGTCGCCACACAGGGCGGGCTTGCTCTGGGCCGGCAGTGACGACGGTTTGGTCCACCTGTCGGAGGATGCCGGTGCAACCTGGAAGAACATCACGCCTGCGGGGATGCCCGAATGGGGGACGGTCAACAGCATCGAGCTCTCAGCCCACAACGAGGGTCGGGCCTTCATCGCTGTCCACCGGTATCGCACCGGCGATGTCACGCCCTACATTTTCCGCACCGACGACTTCGGCGCGAACTGGAGCCTGCTCTCGGACGGGTCGAACGGCCTCCCATCCGATCACTTCGTGCGAGTGGTCCGCGAAGACCCGAATCGCCGAGGCTTGCTCTATGCCGGCACTGAGTTTGGGCTTTACGTCTCTCTCGACGACGGTTCGAGCTGGCAGCCGTTCCAGCTTGACTTGCCCGTCACGCCGATTACCGATCTCGCCATCAAACGGGGCGATCTGGTGGTGGCGACCCAGGGGCGGTCGTTCTGGATTCTCGACGACCTCAGCCCGATTCGGCAGATGACCGTGGATGTCATGGGAGGCGATCTTCACCTCTTTGAACCCCGCGCTGTGGTGCGATGGGCCGACGGCAATGGCGGAGCCCGCGGTCCGAATCGCGGCCCTGTGGGGAAGAACCCGCCCTACGGCGCGATGATCCACTACCTCCTGCCCGAGGGTGTTGACGGTGAGGAGGCGGTTGAGGTTCGCATCGAGATTCTCGACGCCGACGAGGAAGTGCTCAGAAGCATGTCGAGCACGACGCCAGAGAAACAGGCGCCGAGCATCTGGCGCAAGCTCTTTCCAGAGTTCTTCGATCCACCCAAGCTCGATGCGCGGCCGGGTGCGAACCGATGGGTTTGGAATCTACGCCTGCCGGATGCCGAGATCGTCTCCGACGCTGTGCTCTGGGGGTCGGCGGCAGGTCCGATGGTGCCTCCCGGTCCCTATCAGGTGCGAATGACGGTCGGGGACTGGAGCGAGACTTCGACCTTTGACGTCGTGGCCGACCCGAGGCAGGATCTCGATCCGGCTGCCGTCGAAGCCCGGTTCGAGCTCGCCCGCGAGATTTTGGACGAGCTGTCCGGATCGCATACTCTCGTCAAGCGCATCGGTTTGGTAAGGGATCAGGTCGAGGAGTGGACCAATCGAGTCGATAACGAGGAGTTTCAAACCCTGGCCGGTGAGACCACTGATGTCCTCGATGTCATCGAAAACAAGCTCCGCCAGACCGAGCTCTCCTCAAGCCAGGACATGCTCAACTTCCCGCCCCAGCTCGATAACCAGCTGGTGTTTCTCAAGAGTATCGTCGAGGCGGCCCCCGGGTTTCCAACCCAGGCATCCAGAGAGCGATTCGACGAGCTTCGAGCAGAGCTCGATGGAATCGAGGGTGAGCTCGACGAAGTCTTGACGACGGAGGTGCCGAGGCTCGAGGAGATGCTTGAGGAAGCGGGGGTACCGAGGATCGGTACAGAATGATTCTGAATTATGAGTTATGAATTATGAATGACATCGCACTCGGCTACCGTCGCGAAGGCAGATCCGGTGAAGCGAAATTCATCATTCATCATTCCTAATTTGTTTACTCAACGCTGACTCGTTCGATCTCGCCGCGTAGTTTGAAGGCGACGCGGGCGAGGAGAAACGCGGCGACGGCGAAGAGACCGGCTACGAGTCCCCACCACAGTCCCTGGGGGCCGAAGCCGAGGCGGAAGCCGAGTATGAGGCTGGTGGGCAGGCCGATGAGCCAGAAACCGAGGATGTTGACCACAAGCGGAGCCTTGGTATCGCCGGCGCCGCGGAGAACGCCCGCCGAAACGACCTGGAGACCGTCGAAGACCTGGAAGAAGCCGGCGATGGGGATCAACACCGCTGCGAGGATCACCACATCCTCCATTGAGGTATAGGCCCTTGCGAGCCATCCCGGCGTGCCGATGAAGAGCACCGCCGTCAGTGTCATGAATCCGGCCCCCAGCAACAGACCGGAGGATGCGGCGCGGCGAGCACCGCTGGGGTCGCCGGCGCCGATGGCGTTGCCGACTCGCACGGCCGTTGCCTGCGAGACTCCGAGAGGAACCATGAAGGTCAGCGAGGCCAGGTTGATAGCCACCTGATGGGCGGCCATCTGAAGCGTGCCCATGCCGCCCATCAGCAACGCGATGACGGCAAAGGCGAAGATCTCGAGCTGGAGGTGGAAACCGATGGGCAGACCCAACCGGGCGGTGCGGACCAACGGTTTCCAACGAATGGCCTCGCGGTCGAAGCGTAGCAGTGGCCGGAGGTCCTTTCGGTCGATGATCAGGATGATGACAAAGAGCAGGGTTCGGGCGATGGTGGATGCCCAGGCCGACCCGATGGGGCCGAGCTGAGGAATAGGACCGGCGCCGAAGACCAGTGCCCAGTCGGCCACCAGGTTAAATAGGTTGACGGCGATGACCGTGGCGACGATGGGTTTGAGCCGGCCCATTGCCTGAAGCGTCAGCCTGAGGACGATCCAGCCGTAGAACGGCAGCAGACCCGGGATCGAGATCCGGGCATACGCCGCGGCGAGGGGCACGGTTTCGGGTGGTTGACCCAGGGCGGAGAGGATCGCAGCGGTGGGCAGGAGGAGAATGGTGCTGGGGATCATCAATGCCCCGGCCAGCACGAAGCCGCGTTGAACCGAGCGTCTGAAGGCGTCGCGATCTCTGGCCCCCAGAGCCTGGTTGAGAAGGGGGTCGATCCCCAGCAGCAGGCCGACTCCAAACGAAGACACTGCGATGACCGCCACGTGGCCGAGAGCCACCGCCGCCAGCGCCTCCGACGACAGACGTCCGACAACCATGGTGTCGACCACACCGAAGAGCATCATCCCCACCTGGACCACCACCACCGGGATGGCCAGACGGGCCATCTCCTCGAGATCGGCGCGGCGGGGTTTTTCGAACGGCAGGGTCATCGTTTCTCCGGCGGGGGAGGATAGCAGAGAGGCAGTTGAGAGTTTAGAGTTGAGAGTTTCATCTCAGGACGCCGGGGCGGCCCGGCGTCCCAGCGTCGCACGAGCAGCGTGGTCGTGCGTGGGAAGCAGGAAGGTCTGCGACCACGCTGCTCGTGCGCCGGCGGCCTGCTTCTGAGCCGGGAGAGCCGTACCGGAACGCTCTACCCGTGGAATGCCCGGTAGCGTAATTGTGCGGGATGTGCCTCATGGCCGGTTGGTCGTTGGGGCACAATTGCGTACCCGGCACTCCCGATGGGGCGGGTTTTCCGCGTGGTCGGCCTCGGCCTCGGCCCCGGTTACGGCCACGGCCCCGGTTACGGACACGGCTACGGTTACGGCCACAGTCACGGCCACGGTCACGGCCACGGTCACGGTCACGGATACGGCCACGGCCACGGCCACGGCCCCGGACGCTGTCGCTGGCCTGCAACCTGCTACCTGCATCGAGTATCCTGCCCCAATGCCAAGCAATGTCGAGATCAAGGCGAGGCTCCGAGACCGCGCAGCTGTTGAGGCGATGGTCCGCGAGCGTGCCGATCACGGTCCTGAAGTCATCCTTCAGGATGACGTTTTCTTCCCCTGCGAAGAGGGCCGCCTCAAGTTGCGCAGCTTCTCCAAGGACCGGGGCGAGCTGATCTTCTACCGCCGCCTCGACACCGAGGGCCCTGCCGAGTCCGAGTTCGTCAAGGCTCCGACCAACGATCCATCGGCCATGGCGGTCGTATTGAGTGCCGCCCTTGGGACAGCGGGCGTGGTGCGAAAGCGGCGCACCCTCTACCTCATCGGTCAGACCCGGGTCCACCTCGACGAGGTTGACGGACTCGGTCACTATCTCGAACTCGAGGTCGTCCTCGAACCCGGTCAATCGACGGATGACGCCGCAGCTGTCGCCCACGAGCTCATGGCAACCTTCGGTATCAACGCCGAAGACCTCGAAGCGCGGGCCTACATAGATCTCGTAAATTCTTAATTCTTCATTGCATCGCAGGCGCATGTAGGAACCTTGCGATGGAAACTAAAAACTAAAAACTAAAAACTAAGAACTACCGAAACCATCCCGGCTGCGCACCGTCCTTCCTCGCCTGGCGGACGATCCTCGAGAGTTGGGCCTTCTCGTTCTTGATCTCGGCGTCGATCGCTCGCAGCTTGGTCTCGGTTTTCGCCAGCCGGTCGAGGGCCCGGCCGTCGAGTTTGCCGCGCTCGATTTGGTCGATGTCGGCCTCGACGGCAGAACGCTTGGACTGGAGACGGGCGATGACTTCGGATTGGCCGTGGACCTTCCTCCGCCACCTTTCGCGGATCTTCGGGTCGACCTCGGCGGTGGGGTGGATCGTGTTGGGCTCGACTGCGGGCATTGAGGCGGTCGTCAAAACTCCGCCCTCGCCGAGCGTGCGGAGGTTGTCGGTTGTGATCAGGACCGGGTCCTCACCCGGGCCTCGATCGAGGGTGATGGAACTGGCGTAGGCCGCCAGGGTGCCGGACCTGGGCGGGGGGGTGGGTGTGGACGGGGGAGTGTCGGCCGAGGCGAAGGCGGCGCCTGTAAGTTTGACGATGCCGATGACTCGAACAAGAACTCTGATTTGACGTGGGATTTCCATGCCGGATTCCTTTCCGGCGTGGACGGGTGCCATTACGATACACCCGCGAGGATCCTATGCCAAGTGCAGGTTGGCCATTGGATTTGGCGAAGATGGCGGACATGCTGCTCCTCCGGATTTGTGGAATCTTGACACGGTCTGCTGGTCGCGCCAGTATGAAGCACATCATTTTGAGATGTTCATTGCCAGAGCGTTATGGAGGTCAAGAATGAGTCTCAGTCGTGTATTTATCGGCGGGTTGATTACATTTCTTGCAACAGGGGCTGCCTCGGCAACAACCTGGAACGTTGATCAGACCGGTTGCAGCGATACCACCTGTACACCGTGCTGCACCATCCAGGGGGCTGTGGGACATTCCATCGGCAACGACGTCATCAGCGTCGCGCCGGGAACCTATATCGAGCAGGTGGATTTCCGCGGGATGGCGACGGTGGGGGACATCACCCTGGTGGCGGCGTCCGGGCCGGGAACGGTGCTCGTGGCGCCGACCTCGGGTCACACCTTGAGACATGGAGATTCTTACACCAACACGGTCACCATCGATGGGGTGGACTTTACCTCGGCAGGGACCTCGGCGTGTGTCTACCTCGACCACCAGGGTGATGTCGTGCTGCTCGACGTCACCGCGAATAACTGCGGCTACACCGCTTTCGTCCTCGACAACCCGGGTTCGGTGACCATGGAGCGATGCACCGCGAACAACAGTGATCGAACCGGCATCCAGATCGACGGCGCCTCCAGCGCGTCCCTGACCGACTGCACCGCCAGCTCGAATACTTCGAGTGGGATCGATGTCTACACCCTGGGAACAACCGACATCGTTAATCCTACCGCCGTGGGCAACTGGGATGGCATTGTGGTTTACGCCGTCGCACCGACCACAATCACCGGCGCCACCGTGACCAACAACGGTCGAGTCGGAATCTGGGTCGGGACCTCTGGTGCGATTACCATCGCCGACTCCACGGTGACGGGGAGCAACGAACAGGGACTCGATATCGAGGAGTACAACTCCGACCCGGTGGACAGCGTCACTCTGACTAACACGGTCGTCAACAACAACGGGCACGGAAGTGGGGACAGCGGGGTGAGGCTGCGCGATGTCAACGGTCCGGTGGTGATCACCAACTGCGATTTCAACGACAATGGGCTCAGCGGCAGTGGCGATGGTTTCTCGCCTGAGATCAGCGTGGTGGGCGATCTCGAGATCTACGGTGGTGAGGCCAACGGCAACGCCGATGACGGCTACGACCTTCGGGTGACCGGCAACGCCACCGTCATCGGAATCACCGCCAGCGGTAACGGTGACAATGGGGTCGTCACCGACATCCCGGGGACCATTTTCTTCCAGGACTGTGTCGCTAACGGCAACATTGAAGGCTCCGGGTTCGATCTTCAATGGCAAGATCCAGATGATCTCGACGCCGCATCGGTGATCGACTGCACGGCCAACAACAACGGTCTGGCCGGGGGCGGCAACGGCATCAGGGTCAAGCACGTCGCGGGTCCGGTGACAGTGGTTGGCACCACGACCAACGGCAACTCGAGAACCGGGGTTAGGGTGGATGCCACCGCCGGGTCGGTACTCATCAGAGATGCCGTGTCGAGCTTCGGTCTCGAGGAGGGCTTCAAGGTGGACGCCGATGTCGGACCGGTGACAGTCCTCGACTGCGTCGCTGACGGCAACGTAGACGAAGGGTTGGTGATATTTCGCGAAAATGTGGATGTCGAATCGGTCAATATTTCGCGAAACGTGTTCTCGTCCAACGGAGGGGCGGGGCTGGCGTTTCTCGCTCTCAGTGGTTCGGGTCCGTTCAAGGCCAAGTGCAACGATATCGCCGGAAACTCTGATGGGCTCTATTTGGCAGACCCTGTGACGGTGGATGCGCGTCACATCTGGTGGGGCGACCCGACGGGTCCGTCGGGTCAGGGGCCGGGCGCAGGTGACGCCATTTTTGCCGAGTCCGGGGGCACGATCACGTACATCCCCTGGTTGGTCGAGTCCTTCACCGCGCCGGTGTCGGGCTGCCCGCTCTTCGAATCCGATTTCGAATCAGGCCTGCTCGAGGAGTGGGATGTTGTCGTCCAGTAGCCGACCGCGGGGGTGATTCGGATCACGAGCCTCCCCCGATCGGTGAGGTGTTTCACCGCCTACGGGTTGAAAAGGAGCCGATGCGCTTCAAGATTGATGTGTATGGGAAAGCAACGCTTGGGGTTCGTGTCGGCCTGCGTGACGATTCTATTTGTCACGGCTGTCTCGGCCCAGACGCCATGCACGCCGCTGCCGCCACCAGCGGGCCCGATCATCGAGAAGTTCCCGGCGGACGCCGGAAACCTGCGCGCCACCATCGCCGGTGCGGCATCCGGGACAACCATCCTGCTCCACGACGGGAGCTACGACATGAGCGGTGGCGATTCGACCCACCGGCTCATCTTTTCAACTCCCGGCCTCACCCTCCGTTCGGTGAGCGGCAACCGTGAAGCGGTGATTCTCGACGGCGGCTACGTCACCGGCGAGTTGGTGAGCATCGCGGCGTCCAACACCACCATTGCCGACATCACCCTGCGCCGGGCTTACTTCCACCCGATTCACATCAGCGGACCCGATAGCCCCATTGAGAACGTCCTGATCCACAATGTCCACATCATCGACCCCGGCGAGCAGGCTGTGAAGGTCAACCCGGTGGGTGCGGGGACGGTTGACAACAGCACGCTTCAGTGCTCGCACCTCGAGCTCACCGATGTGGGGCGTCCCTTCATCCGCAACAACTGCTACACCGGTGGTCTCGACGCCCACGCCGCTACCGGGTGGCTGGTGCGGCGCAACCTCATCGAGGGCTTCTGGTGCTCAACCGGTCTGTCGGAGCACGGGATCCACATGTGGCGCCAGTGCGTGGACACCGTGGTCGAGGAGAACCTGATCATTGATTGTGCGCGTGGCATCGGCTTCGGGCTCGGTCCCGGCGCCGACGGCCACACCGGCGGCATCATCCGCAACAATTTCGTCGCGGCAGGGGATCCCGGCCTCTTCGCCTCAACCTCGGGCTTCGACTCGGGTATCGGCCTTTGGGGCGCCGACGATGCCGAGGTCTATCACAACACCGTGGCCTCGACCCAGGCACCCAGTGCGTCGTCCATGGAGTGGCGTTTCATCTCCACCTCGGTCACCCTCGTCAACAATCTGCTGACCGACCGGATCTGGGACCGAGGCGGGGTCGCGCACCTTGCCACCAACACCGAGTACGCTCCGTTGAGCCTCTTTCTGGATGTCGACTCGGGCGATCTGCACCTGGCCGATTCGAACTCGGGTCCAGTGGACGCGGGAACTCCTCTGGGTGGACTCTGCGATAACGATTTTGACGGTCAGCCTCGTGACGAAGCGCCGGACATCGGCGCCGACGAGGTGGGCCAACCCCTCTTCGCCGACGGGTTCGAGACCGGTGACACGACCTCGTGGAGTGTGACCATCGGTTAACGCGATCCCCGGCCCAGGGCGTGGGGCAGGGGAAAAAAGCGGCCGCGGTGTGGTTAGCCGCGGCCTAATTGGCCATCTGTCCGTAAGGAGGCTGGACGAGGCAGCGGTTCTCGAGGACCGCGTCGAGGAGATTCGTTCATCCGATACAGGTCGCA
>Ga0164313_10006725_pt1 | contig 10119 bp, 7 predicted proteins | sample GuaBasSedimGuay4_FD_113735 | JGI IMG/M metagenome (GOLD analysis project Ga0164313, IMG submission 113735) | Subseafloor sediment microbial communities from Guaymas Basin, Gulf of California, Mexico - Guay4, Core 4569-4, 0-3 cm | ecosystem: Environmental > Aquatic > Marine > Hydrothermal vents >...
AAGTTGAATTGACCATTGGTGCTGAGACACAGCTCCTGGGACCTGGTGATGCCTATTATTTCGACAGCCGTATCCCGCACCGGTTTCGAAACATTGGAGAGGTGGAGGTGGAAATTGTCAGTGCCTGTTCACCGCCGGCACTGTGATGAACTTCAATCAACAAGCAATACCACTGTTGTACAAATTATTAAACACTGATAATGTTCGCGGCATATCAAACAATATGCATAACAGCGAATCTGACTAAAAGGCAAAAAGACATGAATACTATTGGTCACCTGATCAACGGTGAAAGCCGTACCGACGATACACGCACCCAGGACGTTTTCAATCCATCCACCGGTGAAGTGGAAAAACAGGTTGCACTGGCATCAAAAGCTACGGTCGAAGAGGCGATTGCAGCCGCACAGGCCGCATACCCTGAGTGGCGAGATACTCCGCCTGCCAAGCGTGCACGTGTGATGTTCCGGTTTAAGGAATTGCTGGAAGAAAATGCTGACAAGATCTGCAAGTTGATTGGAGAGGAACACGGCAAGATCGTTCATGATGCAGGCGGTGAATTGCAACGTGGTATCGAAAATGTCGAGTATGCCTGTTACGCCCCTGAGCTTTTGAAGGGTGAGCACACCAAAAATGTGGGTCCCGCCATCGATTCCTGGAGCGAATTCCAACCCCTGGGCGTAGTAGCGGGTATTACCCCGTTTAACTTTCCTGCCATGGTGCCGTTGTGGATGTACCCGATGGCCATCGTGTGTGGCAATACCTTTGTTCTGAAACCCTCAGAACGGGATCCATCCTCCGTCTTGTTTATTGCCGAACTGTTACAAGAGGCTGGTTTGCCGGCTGGTGTGATGAATGTGGTCAATGGTGATAAAGAAGCAGTGGATACCCTGTTATATGATGAGCGGGTGATGGCGGTCAGTTTTGTCGGGTCTACACCGATTGCCGAATACATCTACAGCACCGCCAGCGCTAACGGCAAACGTTGCCAGGCACTGGGCGGGGCCAAGAATCACGCCATCATCATGCCCGATGCGGATATGGATAATGCCGTTGCCGCTTTGAATGGTGCCGCTTTTGGATCTTCAGGTGAGCGCTGCATGGCCCTTTCCGTTGCAGTATGCGTGGGCGACGAGGCCGCCGATGCCTTGATCTCCAAGATGTCCAGGGCGATGGAGACACTGAAGGTTGGCGCCTACAGCGATAGCAGCAATGATTTCGGTCCGGTGATCACCGCGCAACACAAAGAGAAGGTTATTGGTTACATCGATAGCGCCGAAGAGCAGGGCGCCACAATCGTTGTGGATGGCCGTAATCCCGAAGTGGCCGGTTATGAGAATGGTTTCTTTGTCGGTGGCACCCTGATCGATCACGTGAAACCCGGCATGATCTGCTACGAACATGAAATTTTCGGTCCTGTACTGCTGGTCGTTCGCGCCGGCAGTATGGAAGAGGCCATGAAGATGATCGACGATCATGAATACGGAAACGGTACCTGTATCTTTACCCGTGATGGCGAAGCGGCACGCTACTTTGCTGATAAAATCCTGGTGGGTATGGTGGGTATCAACGTTCCGTTGCCGGTACCGGTCTCCTACCACTCATTCGGTGGCTGGAAGCGCTCATTATTCGGTGACCTGGCTGCCTATGGCCCGGATTCGGTACGGTTTTATACCCGCCGCAAAACCATCACCCAGCGCTGGCCGTCTGCCGGTGTACGTGAGGGAGCGCAGTTCTCGTTTCCGATTCATTAATTACTTGACCATTACTTTGAGTAGGCTGGATCGTGATGGTTTGGATAGTGTCGAGGTTTGTTGCAGGTAGTTGATACTGATCTGAACGTGTCGGAACCCGTATAATGCGGGTATGAATCCCACCAAAGCAGATATGATGAAAAGACCTGGTCGCAGTAGTCTGAGCCTGCTTAGTTTCAACATTCAGACCGGTGTCGATACCCAGGATTTCCATGAGTATCTCACCAAGAGCTGGAAACACCTGCTACCGTTGCGGGAACGAATCTCGAACCTGAATCGTATAGCCAAGCTGGTACATGGCTATGACCTTGTCGGGCTCCAGGAAGTCGACTCCGGTAGCTTGCGCACCGGTTTTCTGGATCAGACAGAATACCTGGCTCATCGAGCGCGCTTTCCTTACTGGTACAGACAGGTGAACCGTAGCCTGGGTAAGATCGCCCAGCACAGCAACGGTGTACTGAGTCGAATTCGCCCGCATGCGGTTGATGAACACAAACTTCCCGGCCTGCGCGGGCGAGGTGCCATGTTGGTAGAGTTTCAGACCAACCGGGAACCATTGCTGGTATGCATTATGCACCTGGCGCTGGGCAAGCGGGCCCGAAGGCTTCAGTTGTCATATATCAGTGAGCTGGTTGGGGAGTTTTCCCAGCTGGTGGTGATGGGCGATTTCAATTGTGGAACCGATTCCGGGGAACTGCAGGGCCTGATCAACAGCACACACCTGCAGCTACCCACTGAAGATTTGAAAACATTCCCCAGCTGGCGTCCTAATCGCAAATTCGATCACATCCTGATATCGGAGGCATTGCAACTTAAAAAGACCCATGTGCTGGAACACACACACTCCGACCACCTGCCGATTTGTGTAGAGATCGAGCTTCCGGATGGCGTGGTTCTGGAAGAAGAATTGTAGTGATTCGTGATCACGCACAAAGCCACCGGGGATACATCGGCAGTCTGACCGGTTTACGCGGTTTCGCGGCATTATGGGTGATGCTTTATCACACCTGGGTTACTTCGAAGCCGCACCGGATGGAAGTGGATATCGGTAATGCCACGATAGATTTTACCCCTCTGTTTTCAGGTGGTTGGGCAGGTGTTGAGTTCTTTTTCGTGTTGTCAGCATTTTTGCTGACTTTGCCATTTGCGCGGTGGGCTTGTGGCGAACGGGAATATCCATCGGTATGGCCCTATCTTGTTCGGCGCTTCAAACGGGTTTTTCCGGCATTCTGGACACAGTTGCTGATCTTGTTGGTGATTGCATATACCACAAAGCTTTATGTGTTTCCCGCAAGCAAGGGTTTGATTTCACACTTTTTTATGGCATTTAACCTGCCACCCTTATGGGTCAAGCCCATCAACGGCGTCTGGTGGACCCTGCCCACGGAATTCCTATTTTATTTACTGTTATTACCACTGGGTTACCTGCTCAAGACCCGTTCGACACGGGTATTGTTATTGGTTTTATTAATGGGTACATGGTTGTACCGTTGGTGGGTTTTCCAGAACTTCCAGGACCAGGGAGTTGGAAAAATGGTGGTGTTGATGGGCAATATCCTCGGGGCCTTCGACCTGTTCATTATCGGTACCTTTTGTGCCTGGCTGTATGTCAGCAAATACCAACACAACAGGCCACAGGTACCGCCAACGATTTTTCTTGTGCTGGGTATCGCAGGCGTAGTGTTATGCCTGTATTCGATACAGTGGGTCGATCCCGGATACTGGGAAGGTCACTGGTTGCTGTATGTAAAAAACACACTGATCGGTATCAGTATCGCCAGCATCGTAGTTTCTGTCCTGATGGGATCAAAATGGGCACTTGGTTTGTTCGGAAACCCCGTCATCATGCACGCAGGTATTATTTCCTACAGCGTGTACCTGTGGCATTTACCTGTCCTTTATGTCTTGAGTAAGTGGTCGTTCATGGTTAATTACTCTGGTTATCGATTACCACTTATGCTGGCATTCTCCATTCCGTTGGTGTGGTTGTTGTCCTACTGTTCATACCGTTGGGTTGAACGTCCATTTCTGCAACGCCGGGTCAAATAGTGAAGATTCCTGTTCTCACCTATCACAGCATCAATGTGATCAGAAATACCTATGCTGAAAATGACCACCTCGCCCTGGCATCTGACCTGAAAACCATCCACGAAATGGGCTTCAGGGTTATTCCATTAAGCCGGGTTGTAGATTGGCACCAGGGTTTGCTCACCGATGAGGAAGTGTCGCGGACGGTTGCCATTACCCTGGATGATGGATCCTGGTTTGATTACTACGATCTGGATCATCCCACCTGCGGCATGCAACGCAGCATGATCAATATTCTCAGGGATTTTCAGGCACAAAGCCCGTCGTCCCCGGCAGTACATGCAACCAGCTTTGTGATCAGTTCACCCGAAGCGAGATCTTCGTTGGACAAGAGTTGCATGATTGGAAAAGACTGGTGGGGTGATGACTGGTGGCTGGATGCGGCATCGTCCGGATTAATGGACATTGAATGTCACAGCTGGGATCACGTGCACACAGAGCTTGATTTTGTTGCCCAACGGGACCAGATCAAGGGTGATTTCAGGCAGGTGAACAATTTCAGTGATTCAGAGGTCCAATTTGTCCAGGCGGGTGAATATATTGCCAGTGTACTGAATGGGAAGAGACCATCACTGTTTGCATACCCTTATGGGCCAGCCAGCGAATATGCAGTGACCGAATATCTCCCGAAACACCAATCGAGGCACCAGTTCAGGGCCGCTTTTACAACCGAACCAAGACCTGTGTCCAGGTCAGAAAATGCATGGTTGTTGCCACGGTTTGTTTTCGGGCACGATTGGAAAACCCCGCAAGGCTTAATAGAAATACTCAACAAGACTTAAAACGGCCCGACACTATTGGCTTTATCAACCAGGTATTGCTTACGTTCGGTGGTGGTGGGCTTATGAAAGTGGGCGATAAGGTGCTGGTATTTTGTCGGCTCAAACCCGGCTTTTATATCAACTTCAAGGGCTAGCTTGTCAGCCGTATAACCAAAAAATGCCTCGCAATCATCCCGAAAATGATGGATTGAATACCTCAGCATGTGCAGGTAGATACCGCCAGCGCTCTTTATTTCGCTGATAAGCTGCCGTGGCATATTTCGAAACGCAAACACATCGGTTGTTGCCCCACCCCCAAGCATGATTTCGTCGTGTTGATTGAAGTTCACGTAGCAAATGGGCATGAATTGCTGCCAGTTTTTACGATAAAAACAGACCACCGAGTTTCCGTGTCCCGGGGCAGGGTGGGAAAATTTTCTCTGGAATAAATCGTCTATAAAAAATGGACCATCACTTACAGTCGTAATAAGTACATTTTCGAAGGGTCGTGTAAGTGTGTTCATAGGTAATTAAGATTTTAGGTCAATTCAATATTCGATGCAGCACATAACTGCTGGCACAAGCACCTTTAATACGTCATGCTTTCCACACAGGCAATATATCCGGGGTCAAGCGTGTTTAAAGTATTATCAATTCTTGTTGGTATCGTAATATTATTTTTATCAGCAGCGGCAGTGTCCGAAGGGCAAGCCGGTCTCGATTATTGGGACAAGATCAAAAAGGATGCCATCGAAACCGAATCCGGTATCCAATACAAGGTTTTAATCCAGGGGACTGGACGTAAACCCACTGCCAGGAGCAGGGTGAGCGTGCATTATCGTGGTCTGCTACTGAGCGGGTCGGTATTTGACAGCTCATATGCCGATGATGAACCGGTTAAATTAAGTCTGAAAACTGTAATAAAGGGCTGGAAAGAGGGTATCCAGCTAATGCCGACAGGTAGCGTCTTTGTTTTCCTGATTCCACCTGAACTGGCCTACGGCGACAAGGGGTCAGGGGCGATTCCTCCTGGAGCCACCCTGATTTTTGAAGTTGAGCTTTTTGGTTTTAAATGACCTATTAGTAAATCCTTATTGAGGCAGTATTGTGTTATCGGTGCCATCATCCAGGATACTGGCACCCTGGCCCGGACCAACAATACAGTTGGAAGTGTTTGAGAAAAACCGGATGTCTTCCTCATAGAAACTACTGAAATTTTCAAGACCCGTGTTTGCAGTGATATCCCAACCGCTCACCTCCGCGTCACCAGCGACCATTATGGCTCGTGCGCCTGAGCCACTGAACCGATTTCCAGACACATGTGTATTTGAAGTATCGTAATAGAGAACACCATATGCGCCATCATCGCTCAAATTAAATTTGTTATTGCTGATAATGCTGTCGATTCTCGAAATGACTCCACTTCCACTTCCACCCAAATTAAAACTCACACAGACCGCAATACTCCCTGATTCGTCAAAGGAGGAGGCAACATTGAATTCATTATTATGAACGACCAGGCGGCTTGATGGTGGCGGGTCATCTGAAAAATTGGTGACAAGAATACCAAAGTACCAGTCATCCAGTGTGCTATCCCCAAAAAACTTGTTGGCGGTAATGGTTGTATTCTGGTTTGTGTCAGCTAAGGTCACAGCCTCTAGATTGCCCCGGAATTCATTGAAGTTAATGTCAACCTGAGCGCCGCTTTTCATTGATGTCCTTAGTCCTGCCCTGGTATTTAAGATAGTGCTGCGATTCAATTTGAATGTGCCAAGCAAAGTATCCTTGCAGCCTCCCTTCCAGTGCCATTGCCCTTCAGGGTCAACACTTACGGCAACCCGGGGACCGTCATCGATACTTGTTCCATCAATAATCACCCTGTCAACCGCAGCAAATATTACATCATTGTCGCAATTTTCTGCTTTCGTCGACTCTCCGGTAAAATGAAGAATAGAAGTGAGATAACGTTTAGAAGAAAGACAAGACATATTAGCCCTGATTGTCATATAACGGATTCGGGGTTCGCCGTTGACAAATTTGATAGCGGCAGACACCCGTCCACGCAGCCTCATAAGGCTACAGTCTAAGGAACCGTCAATGACCTCCAGCAGGGTTGCTGCCTGTGCTGTACCCTCGAAAGACCCTTTGAAGCCCTCAACAAGCAGGTTGCTGATGTAGTAGCTGTCTCTACCCAGACGCACGGTTGGATAACCATCACTGGCGGCGGTATCCAGGGCGCACTGGATATTGACTGTATCATCGATACCGGTCGGGGCGACGTTGATGACCATTGAGCTGTTATCGATTTGGACGAATGCTTCATCACAGGCCCCATTTGGAAGTGGGGCACGGCTATAACCGGTGTCGGCTTCGCTTCGGGCACTGGCTTTGAAGTTCTCGGTCCATGCTGTAACACGGTACCAATACGTTGTTCCTGCTGCTGGTGGCGTATCATAAATAGAGGTGGCACCCGTGGCACCAATTTGCCCGCAGGAGCCATCGCTGCTCTTACAACGGTAGATCCAGTAATTGACCGCTCCGTCGACAGCATTCCAGGTCACCCGCACGCGGCCAGTAATTGTACCGTCAGTGGCATTGACACCGGTCGGACTGGCTGGTTGCCCTGAGCTTTCGCTCCGATGGCCCGTATCGGCCGGGCTGAAATCACTACAACCGGATGGTGAGCAAGATTTCACACGGTACCAATAAATGGTTTCATCCATTCCCTCCATGTCATCAAAACCATTGTCGTTGCTTTGACCAATCAAAGCGCCGCAGGAACTGACATCTTCATCAAGACAACGGAACACGCGGTAGGTGTTGGCACTCTCGATCTCATTCCAGGTCACCCGTACGTGATCTGCAAATTCACCATCGCTGGCATTGAGTTGGAAAGCATCTTCATCTTGTCCAACTCTTTGTGCTATCTGTGGGCACCACGAGATCCCGGTGGAGCCTTGCAATGCCTTGATAGTGTGCTTGCGTGCGTTGGGAAATGCGGAGGAATCAAAGGTTACGTCAAAACAATTTGTCAATGAAGACGTAGTTTTTCTGTTTCCCCAAAATTCAAGAACCATTCCGACCTCATAATCCCCGCCTTCTTCCACCCACATCTTCGTGGTTTGGGTGGTACCTCCTGTGACAATAGATAATCCTTTACCCAAAGTCCCAAGAAGATCAACATAACCGCTACCGGACGTGATGTGAAATTCAAAGGTAACAGTCATTCCATCAGCGTTTGACATACTGGGCGTGTACTGCACATGAATAAGTGACCACTCAGCCGTAACCTGGGCACTTACCACTTGTGAAAAACCCACTAAAAGAACCAACGCGAGAACTCGACGTAACGACCAATTCATGATTTTCATCCTTATTGAGGCAATATTGTGTTATCCGTACCATCATCCCGAACAGTGGCACCCTGGCCGGGGCCAACAATGCAGCTGGATGTATTTGAGGAGAGCCGTATGTCTTCTACATAGGCCGAGGTGAAATCTGCCAAACCCTTGTTTGCACTGATGGTCCAACCACTGACCGGAGTGTCACCATAGATATAGATTGCCCGGCCACCTGAGCCGTTAAACCGGTTTGAAGCTACATGTGTATTGGAAGTGTCTTCGAAAAGGACGCCATATGTAGTGGCGCCGCTCAAATTAAACTGGTTGCTTGTGACCAGGCTGCTTATGTCTGAATTGAGCCGGTCTCCGAAAACTACGCTAACCGCATAAGCCCCACGGTCAGGAGAAGAGGAAGAAATATTGAACTCATTATTGTGAACAACCATGCGGGTCAATGGCGGTGGATTATCTGAAGAATTACTGGCCAGAATGCCGTAGTAGCTGTTATCTGCTGTGTTATCTCCAAAAAACTTATTCGCCGTAATCGTTGTGTTCTGGTTAGTGTCATATAAGCTGACAGCCTGAATGTTATTCCGAAATTCGTTAAAGTTAATGTCGACTTGCGCACCGGATTTCAGTGAGGTACCCAGTCCAAAAAAGGTATTGTTGATTTTGCTACGGTTTAGTTTAAACGTGCCCAGTAAGGTATCTTTACAACCACCAAGCCACTTCCCCTCAGGCTGAATCGTCACAGCAGCAACCATGCCATTATCAATGCTTGTTCCATCGATTAAGATCCTGTCAGCCACGGCAAAGATGACATCCTTGTCACAATCGTCTGCCTGTGCTGATCCCCCGGTAAAATCAAGAATGGAATCAATTGAGCCGGTAAAACAGGGCTGGTTTGCCCTGATTGTCATAAATCGTATTCTGGGCTCACCCTTTATAAACTTGATAGCAGCAGACTCACGACCGGCGTCATTCATGGCGCTACAGTCAAAGGAGTTATCAATAACCTCCAGGATGGTAGTGGGTTGCGTTCTACCATCGAAAGAGCCTTTGAAATTCTCAACAATCAGGTTGCTGATGTAGTAGGTGCTTCTACCCAGCCTGACTGTTGGAATACCTGCTTCAACGGCCGTATCCAGTGCGCATTGAATATTGACCGTATCATCGACTCCGGTAGGAGCAACATTCAAAACCAGTGTTTTATTGTCAAGTTGTACGTAAGTTTCATCACAGCCCTCACTGCTTGCCGGAGTACTTCTATAACCTGTATCGGCTGCGCTAAAAGAACTGCAATCAGTGGATGTGCATGCTTTCACCCGGTACCAGTAAGTGGTTTCAGCCACACCACCCATATCATCGAAGCTGACACCGCCAGGCGAGCCAAGTGATGCACCGCAGGAGTTAACCATGTTGCTCGTACACCGGTAAACATCGTAATGCGTGGCTCCCCCGACACTGTTCCAGGTCACTCGTACACTTTCGCTAAACGTACCGTCGGTGGCACTGATGCCGCCCGGGCTAACGAGTGCTGGCGGATCACCGAAACTGGAGACAAACTCATAGGGACCCTTGTAGTGGGTGTAATAGTTATTTACATCAACGAAGTATGTACCTGCATCCAGTTCCCGGGTAATCCGGAAATTTATATTTTCTCCATCCTGGTAATTACGGTCAATTTCGGTGCAGCCAGCGTCATAGAGTGTGCCGTGGGTGTCAGCAGCGCCCAGACTTTTAACTGTCAGGGAACCGGCGGTGGATAAAATAATCCGGAAGAAATCCTGGTCGCCAAATGATTCAAATTCGCTTGGTGTCGTTGAGTTGACATCAACAGTTGTTGCTTCGGCGCAACTGTCGCCGTGATCATCGAGTTCGCGATATCCAGTATCGGCTGGGCTGAAATCACTACAACCTGATGGCGTGCATGACTTTACACGGTACCAATAAGTTGTGGCATTCGCACCTTCTGAATCATCAAAATCTGTACTCGCCGTCAGACCAATCAAGGTGCCACAGGAACTGGTTTCCTCATCAGTACAACGGAACACCCGGTAGGTATTGGCACCGTCGATTTCGTTCCAGGTCAGCTGTACATGATCCGAAAACGTGCCGTCACTGGCATTGAGCTGGAATTCATCCGCGTCTTCGTCGCGATGTCCTTCATCGGCT